>JAABUX010000776.1_pt1 | contig 51863 bp, 54 predicted proteins | sample 5561851 | NCBI WGS metagenome assembly JAABUX01 (sample SAMN10711883, study PRJNA513361) | rock metagenome | isolation source: Antarctica rocks | place: Antarctica: Victoria Land, Richard Nunatak red sandstone | collected 2016-01-03
CGTCGGCGTCCTCCACGGCTGCCTCAAGACCGGCACCCTCTATGACGAGGACACCGCCTGGCAGCACTGCCGCACCGCCGCCCCCGACACAGCGGCCGCTTGACAGTTTTCAGGATGGGATGTCTGCTGCCCTCCGCGGGAGCCGCTCCGTGTCGCGGTCCCGCCACTGTCCGCCGACGACCTCGACAGTAGCCAGGCCGGCGCTTGCAAACGCAACGGCTCAGCGGTTCCCGGCCACCGTAAGCCAGACGGGTGCCGGCTGACCGGGAACCACGACGGCACCGGCTCGCGATCGCTGCTGCCGTCCTCGCCGGCGCATCGGTGCGGGCAGGCGCCCAGGCTCATCGTCTCGTCCGGCCGTCACGAGTGGAGAGGCGGCGCGCGGGTGATCGCGGGCCTGGTGGCGGTGCAGGCCTATCGTGAGCGCCATGGACCCAGCTGGCCAGCCGGCCACTCCCGCCAGGACGGTTCCGCGCCGCAAGCCCCAGGTGATGGCGGACGATCAGGCCGGGCTTAATGCCCGCCTCGGCGCGTTCGTGACCAGCAGGGTGGGTTCGATGTGGTCGGTCTACGTCACCATCGTCTTCGTGTTCGGCTGGATCGTCCTGGCCACGACCGGGCCACTGCGCACCTCCGATCCCTACCCGTTCCCGTTCTTGCTTTTCCTCGGCAACCTGGTCCAGTTGCTGCTGGTCTTTGTCATCCTCGTGGGCCAGGGAGTTATGGGCCAAGGTGCTGACCGACGCGCCGAGCAGACGTTCCGGGACGGGGAGAAGACTCTCCGAGAGATCATCACGCTGCACTCCCATCTCGAGAAACAGGACAAGATCCTGAATCACGGCATCGAGCTGGTGCGATCGGAGGCCCATCCGTGGGTGAAAGAGCGAGCGGCGATCAGGCCGCCGACGGTCGGGGCGCAGTACGTCGGCCGCAACGGCCGTATCGCCGCCTCGATCACCAGGGCCGTCGGCACCATGTGGGCGTTTTACCTGGCCGCGTCCTTCCAGTTCGGCTGGATCGCGCTCGCTCAGGCCGGGGTCATCACATTCGATCCGTACCCGTTCGCGTTCCTGCTGTTCATCTCCAGCCTGCTGCAACTGGTCTTCATGTTCGTGATCATGGTCGGGCAGGACGTCCTCGGCCGCGCAGGCGGCCAGCGCGCCCAGCTCACGTTCCTGGACTCCGAAGCCGTCCTGCACGAATGCCGCCGGCTGCAACGCCATCTGACCGCTCAGGACAAGGCGATCGTGACGATCTGCGCTTACGTTGAGACCGACGCCCCGCGCGACCACCCGGTCAGGAACGTGCTGCCGCCCAGCAAGGTGTGATCAGGGGGCCAGGCCGGCCATGGAAGACTGCGGCTTGGCATCCAAGTTCCTGGGATGTCTTTCAGTCTGTCGTGCGCGATCGGTCAATGGGTCACAGCGAGGGCTGGTTCGCGGCTACCACGACGGGTGCGATCCGTATGAGGCGCTGCGGTGGCGGACACGCGGGAGCAAACGGAAATGAGAAGATGGGCGCATGACCATGATGACGCTGGCTGGTGAGGTTCGTGCCACGGTGGTGCGCATCCCGCCGGGCGCTGTCGCGACCTACGGCGACATTGCCCGCGTGCTCGGCGTCGGGCCGCGTCAGGTCGGCCAGGCGATGCGGATGCTGGATGACGGTATCCCGTGGCACCGGGTGGTTCACGCAGACGGCACGCCAGCGCCCTGCCGCGGCGGGCAGGCGCGGAGGTTGCTGCGCGCCGAGATGACGCCGATGACCGGAGGCCGCGTCGACATGGGTGTCGCACGCTGGGATCCTTCATCCGGGGTCGGCACCTGACACTGCGGGTGGATAGCTGACGCGCCCATCCTGGACATGGGCGAAGGCATGCATCACCGCAGGTCTGGTCGCCGTCATCGACATGATGTCGCGTACCTGGGCACCGCGAGCGATCAGCGCGTCGGTGACAAGTGAGCGGTGGCAGCGCCACGGCAGCGTCTCCGCGCACATGATGGCCAAGGTCTGCGTGGCCGCGAGCTCGAGCAGTTCCGCGAGCCCTGCCTGGAACGCCGCGGTCTGCATGTAGTCGGCGTAGCCCCGGAAGGCGGCGTTACGCCACCCCCGGTTGATGCTCTCGCTGGCCGGCAGGGCCTGTCGCTTCCCGCCCAGGGCCGGCAGATGGGTATAGCCGATGTCAGCGGGCAGGGCATCGATGACCGCCTGGCGATTCCACTGCGGACAAAATCTTGAGGACGGGTAGGAACGTATGTCACACAGCAGCGTGACCCCGTTGCGGCGCAGCATCGCGAATAGCTCAGCGTGTTCCCTGGTCGAATGCCCGATCGTGTAGACCGTCATCTCTGGCTCCCGAGCCGAATGACAGCCGGCGAGCCGAACACAGATCGTAGTGTCGCGGCTGCGGCGGCCACCGGCGGTGAGGGGCGTGTCAGGCCGTGACACGCCGCTGGCCGCAGAGGCAGGCTGATAGTCGTAGCCGGGTCGCGGTGCCGTATCGACCGGGTGTTCTCGCCGGGATGCCCTCGCTCGGAGCGTGCTTCGAAGGCTGGCGGGCGGGTCATCGAGAAGCCTCCCCTTTGACTGCTCTGGCGTCGCAGCCAAGCGGATCGGGGTATGCAGCCAAGTGTATGAACTACGGGCGAGAGCCCGGCAGGACACGGTGAACGACGACAGGCTCGGAGAGATCCCGGCGGCCAGATCATCACCGGCAGCCTCCAGCGTCAAGCGGGCACCAGCGCGGCGCGGTCCGGGCGCCGGCGGACTGCTGTCATCGGCGCTGCAGGGCGCGGCGCTCGAGCCCGGCTAGCCGTTGCCGGTCATGGAGCGTTCCGGGTGGGCGTTCAGCAGCTGGGACGCGAACTTGACCGGGGAAAGCCCGGCGCGGCGAGCCAGTCGATGCAACTCGCTTAGCGCGCCCCCGGGGCTGTGTCCGCCCCGATGAGCGCCCCGGTGGCCTGGTTGACGAGCGCTATCGCGCCCAGGCCAGTGCCGGGGTCCTGGTCGGGGATCGTGAGGTGACCGTCGAGGATCAGCAGCCCGGGCGGGAGACTCAGACTCCAGCCGAGGTCTGCTGCGTAGAAGGTCGCGGCGCTGCTGGTCGCGGCCGCTGGGGTGGCTTTCAGCGGCAGATGCAGGGAGGTGACGATAGCGGCGACGTCTCGGGGATCATCCATCGCGGTGAGGCAGAATTCTCCGGCGGCAGTCGCGATGTTCAGCGACACGCCGAGATAGGAGTGCACCGCACGTTTAGCGCCGCGTGCGAACTCGTCGAGCAGCTGCCCTCGGTCTACGTCGCCGGGACCGGGATCGTGTACAGCCTGGCCCAGTGTTGCGAGGGCGGCGGCCACCGCCGCGGTCAACGCCATAGGAGCTACTCAGGTGGCGTCCCGGACGCCGGGGTAGCTGTTCCCGAGAACGGGCCGCGAACCGCGGTGACCGGTAACAAACGCCGAGGCGGGTCCGAGACCCCGCATCCGAGGCTTGTGACGCTGACTGTACCCGGTCGTGCGGCCCCGGCTGTGTGTTCAGCGCTTCACGTGCCGGGCCCGGGCGCGGCGCGCCGCCTCCTCGACCACCTGACGCGCGACGCCGGACAGCTTGCGCTGCTCTCGCTGGCTGATCGCGCGCAGCGAGGCAAACGCTTCCTCGGCTGTCCCGCCGCTGCGGCTGATCAGGATGCCGATGGCCTGATCGATGACCGCCCGGCTGGTCAGTCCCGCCTCCAACTGCCCGATCACCCGCCGGGCCCGGGCCAGAACCTGCGCGTTGTGCGCCGCGACCGCCGCCGGCGCGGCGAACAGCTCACCAAGCCCGGCGGCATGCTCGGCGAAGGCATCCTTACCGTGGGCGTAAACGTTGATCGCCCCCACGGCCGCATCAGGCAGCAGCAGCGGAAGCGACAGCACGCTGTGGACACCCAGACGCCCGACGCGGGGACCGAACCGGGGCCACAGTGACTCACCGCCCAGCGAGCCCGAGCGGAATGTACGGCCTTCGGCGGCTGCGCTGATGCACGGCCCTTCCCCCAGGCCGTACTGAATCGCGTCCACCTCGCGCACGAACGGCGCGCTGGCCACGATCGTGTCGGGGCGGCCGTGCTCCATGAGCGTGACCCCGGCGCCGTCCGCGCCGGGAATCGCGCGGACCGCGAACTCCGCGACGCGGGTCAGCAGGTCTTCCAGCGCCAGGCTGCCGGTCACCAGCCGTGACACACCGGCCACGCTGGACCGCAGGTCCTTTTCATCCGCCTCCACCCCTGCGGCGGTCAGCGGCTGGCCGGGCGCCCGCTCGGTGCGGCTGGCCTCGCCCTCGCTGAAGCCCGTCATCGCAGCGACCCCTTTCCCGCCGATCACCCTGCTCAACAGCATGTGCGCCACGGGCACACCTGTTCCGGTTCTTCGGCGATCCCCGGGTCTACATCGTACTACGACCGAATTCAGAACGCTCCAGGCGGGCTTCCGCTGCAGTCGGCGTCTCGGTGGGGCTCCCCGCGGACATGACTCCGCGACATCAGCCGCGGCTTCGCCACTCTCGCCCGAAGCTAGGCCTCCTGGACCCAGCGCCCGGTAGCCCGTGCCCACGCCCGCGCCATCACTGGTTGCGTGCGGCCCAGCGTGCGGGCGGCCGGTCAGGGCAGCTTGGCCACGGTCAGCAAGATCGCCGAGTCCTCCAGTGCTTGTAGGCTGTGACGGGCGTCCGGCACTTTCAGCAGGTCCCCGGCCCGGCCTTCCCACGACGCGCTTCCGGATGACAGCCGGACACGTCCGCGCAAGACGTGCACCGTCGCCTCCCCCGGGTTCTCGTGCTCCCCCAGCTCGGATCCGGCGATCATGCCGACCACCGTCTGGCGCAGGACCCGTTCATGGCCGCCCACGACGGTATCGGCGGCCGGCCGGCCGCCATGGGCCGCGGCGAGTTGGAGTTGCTGAGTGGCCAGGGCGGCGAGCGAGATCCGTTGCATGGGCTCCGATTATGCCTCAGGCTGGCCGCCCGGCCCGGCCAGCCTGAGTTCCGGCGACGTTGCACCGTTGCCGGCGCTGCGCTACGGGCTGCGCTGGGGGACAGGACATGCAGATGGACAGGGCCGTGCGCCTGTGGCAATGTGATCAGGGCTAGACAACAGCCAGCCCGGGCCAGGCCGCCGTCACAGGCGGGCGGGAGCCTCCGCTCAATGCCGGGCGCATCGGCGACCTCCTGTTCAGGAGACGCCAGTATGACGTCACTGCTTCACGGCGGCCTGCGCCGCTGGCGTGCCGTTTCCCAGCGCCCCCTGGCCGCCGTCCCCGGGCCATCTTTTCGTTCCGGGGCCCGGCCCGCGTGCTCACCGGGCCGGGTCGGCGTGCTGCCCGGGGCTGCCGCCGCCTCGTTGCTGGATGTGGTGCCCGAGCCGGCCATCGGCCGGGTCACGCTCTGCGGGGAGCTGAACGCGGGCGGCGCGCCAGGCGAAATCGGCGCGCCCCGGGAGTCCCTGGCGCGGTCCCGCGCCCGGGACCGGGCCTGCGCTCAGCTCACGGCTGGCACCCGGTGACCCGGACAGCGAGGTGAACCGCGATGCGGCTGTCCGAGCATGAGCGGCGGGTGCTCGCCGAACTCGAAGGGAACCTGATGGATTCCGACCCGCGGTTCGCGCGCCGGCTCGCAGGAGAGCCCGGCCCCGCGCTGCGGCCTTCGCGGCTCCCATCCGGGGCCCCGCCGCGGCCGCGCCGCATGCTGCGCCTGCTCGGTCACTGGCGGGGCTGAGTCATGACCGCGAGCACGGGCGGACCCGGGCCGGCGAGCCGCCGGGCGGTGACTGAGCGTCACGGCGCCGATGATGGCGCGAGCTCCCGGGCCGCGCGTGGCGGCTGCGGCATCGCCGCGGACCTGATGGTGATCTTCGGCATCACCGGCGACCTGGCCCGCAAGATGACCTTCCGGGCCTTGTACCGGCTGGAGCGCCGCGGGCTGCTCGACTGCCCGATCATCGGGATCGCCCACGATGAGCTGTCAGCCGGGCAGTTGCGCCAGCACGCCCGCGAGGCGGTCAGCGGCGCCGGGGAGAAACTCGACGACACCGTCTTCGGCCGGCTCGCCGGCCGGCTTTCCTACCTGCAGGGTGATGTCACCGACGACGCGCTGTACGGCCGGCTGGCCATCCGGGCCGGGCGATATCAACGGCCGCTTTTCTACCTGGAGATGCCGCCGTCGCTGTTCGCCCCGATCGTCGAGCACCTCGCCGCGGCCGGCCTTCTCGAGCACGGGCGGGTCGCCGTGGAGAAGCCGTTCGGGCACGACCTCGCCTCGGCACGCGAGCTTGACGCCCGGCTGCACCAGGTGCTGCGGGAGGGCCAGATCCTGCGGGTGGACCACTTCCTGGGCAAGGAACCGGTCATCGAGCTGGAATACCTCCGCTTCGCCAACCTGGCACTCGCGGAGGTCTGGGACCGAAAGAGCGTGTCCTGCATGCAGATCACGATGGCCGAGAACTTCGGTGTCGCGGACCGCGGCAAGTTCTACGACTCGGTGGGCGCGCTGCGCGACGTCGTGCAGAACCACCTGCTGCAAGTCCTTGCGCTGGTCGCGATGGAGCCGCCCGCCGGCGCCACCGCGGAGGAACTGCGCGATAAGAAAGCCGAGCTGTTCAAGGCGATGCCCGCCGCCGATCCCCGGCACTACGTGCGCGGCCAGTACGCCGGCTACACCGACGTGCCCGGCGTCGCGACCCGCTCGGGCACCGAGACCTTCGTCGCGCTGCGCTTGGAGATCGACAACTGGCGGTGGGCCGGAGTGCCGATCTTCCTGCGGGCCGGCAAGGCGCTGCCCGAACGGGTCACCGAGGTCCGGCTGCTGCTGCACCGCACGCCGCGGCTGGCGTTCCTGCCCACACCGACACAGGTCGAGCCGAACCAGATCGTGCTGCGCATCGACCCCGACCCGGGCCTGAGGCTGCAGATCGCCGCGCGCAGCGGCGATTCGTGGCGGCCCGTGCACCTGGACACGTCGTTCACCCAGGAACTCGGCGAGCCGCTGGAACCCTACGAGCGGCTTCTGCACGCCGCGCTGGCTGGCGACCCGCAGCTGTTTGCCCGTGAGGACAGCGTCGAGCAGACCTGGCGCATCGTGCAGCCGCTGCTGGATGACGCCCCCGAAACCCCACCCCTACCAGCGCGGCTCGTGGGGACCCCGGGAGGCCGAGTCACTGGTACGCGGGCATCAGCGCTGGCAACGACCATGGCTCGGCGAGGACACCTGAGGCGAGCCGGCCGCGGCGGAAACGATGACCGGCACAATCAATCAAGGAGAATCGTCATGCAGCTGGGAATGATCGGCCCGGGACGCATGGGATCCAATCTCGTGCGTCGCGTGCTGCGCCACGGCGAGCACGAATGCGTCGTCTACGACCGTGACGCCGCGGTCGTCCAGGCTCTCGCCGGCAAGGGCGCGACCGGGTCCAGCTCGGTGCAGGACCTCGCGGCCACGCTCACCGCACCCCGCGCGGTATGGGTGATGGTCCCGGCGGGTGAGGTCACCGACTCCGTCATCGGCGAACTGGCCCGGACGCTAGATCCCGGCGACACCGTCATCGACGGCGGAAACTCCTACTACCGCGACGATATCCGGCACGCGAAACGGCTGGCGAAACGCAACATCCGGCTGCTGGACTGTGGCACGAGCGGCGGGTGTGGGGCCCGGAACGCGGGTACAGCCTGATGATCGGCGGCGAGGCCGACGCCGTCGCGCAGGTCGAACCGGTCTTCGCGGTACTGGCTCCCGGCGTCGAGGCCGCCGGGCGGACGCCCGGCCGTGACGGGGAGGTCGCGACATCGGAGAACGGCTACCTGCACACTGCGGGCCAGCGGCGCCGGGCACTTCGTCAAGATGGTCCACAACGGCATCGAATACGGGATGATGGCCGCCATCGCCGAAGGCCTGAACATCCTGCACATGGCGGACACCGAGTCCGGCTCGCAGGCCGGCGACGCCGAAACCGCGCCGCTGGGCGATCCGGAGTATTACCGCTACGACCTCGACCTTCCCGAGGTCGCCGAGGTGTGGCGACGCGGCAGCGTCATCGGCTCCTGGCTGGTCGACCTGAGTGCCGCCGCGCTGCGGCAGTCACCTGATCTGGCCGGCTTCGCCGGCCGGGTGTCAGACTCCGGGGAAGGCCGGTGGACCGCCATCGCGGCCATCGAAGAGGGAGTGCCGGCACCGGTGCTGACCGCCGCGCTGGACTCCCGCTTCGCCTCCCGTCACCTGGATGAGTTCGCGGACAAGGCCTTGTCGGCGATGCGCAAGCAGTTCGGCGGTCACGACGAGAAACCCTCCGCCTGACGCGTCCCAGGCGAGGTACCGGCCGTAGCGCGGCGTGACGGGAAGGAGCGCGGATATGACACCACCGACAGTGGTGCTGTTCGACATCGACGAGACCCTCGTGCACACCGGCGGTGCCGGGGCACGCAGCTGGGCGTGGGCATTCGACCACCTGCACGGCGTGCCCGCCGACATCGGAGCGCACACCTCCGCCGGCGAGACCGACCCCCAGGTCGGCCGCAAGACATTCCAGGCAGTTCTCGGCCGCGACCCGAGCTTTGATGAGATGGCCCGGCTCTACGCCAAGTACCTGTGGCACCTCGCGGAGGATATCTGGACCTCGGCGGGCTACCGGGTCCTCGACGGCGCGGAGTCCTTGCTGCACCGGCTGGGCGACACCGGGGTGATCCTCGGTGTCATCTCCGGCGCCATGGAAGGCGCGGCGCACCTGAAGATGCAGCCAGGCAAGCTCAACCGGTACTTCACCTTCGGCTCCTACGGCTCGGATTCCCCCGACCGCGCCGAGCTGACCGAGATGGGCATCGCCAAGGCAGCCCGCCTGCACGGGCACGACCTCACCAAAGACCAGGTGTAGGTCGTCGGCGACACGCCACGCGACATCGAGGCAGCCCACGCCGCGGGAGCGATCGCGATCGGCGTCGCCTCCGGCCACTACAACCTCGACGCGCTACGGGAGGCCAGGGCCGAGCACGTGCTGGGGTCACTGACCGAGCCGTTCCCCGGCCTATGACCAGGACCCACATCACGCCCAAGGCGACCCCGCGATGTGCATCGACCGCAGCCTGCCCCGACGGCATGCCCCGCCAGAAAGGTGATCGACGACGATGAGCGCGACACCGACCCTCTCCCTCACGGACCCGCCGGACGCGGGCCACCGCCCGGACCTGCCCGCGTCGCGGGCACTGCAACGGCACGCCACCGACATGCAGGACGTGACGCTGCGCGAGCTGTTCGACCATGACCCCCACCGGGTCCGTGACTTCACCGTCGAAGACCTCGGTATCTACGCCGATTTCAGCAAGCACCGGATCACCCGCGAAACGCTGAGGCTGCTGGCCGGGCTCGCCGAGCAGTGCGGGCTGTGGGAGCGGATCATCGAGATGTTCGCCGGAGACAAGATCAACGTCTCCGAGCACCGCGCGGCGCTGCACATCGCGCTGCGCGCGCCCGTGGCGCGAAGATCACCGTCGACGGCGAGAACGTCGTGCCCAAGGTTCACGACGTGCTGGACCGGATGGCGGCCTTCGCCGACACGGTCCGCAACGGCCAGCGGGCCGGGCACACCGGCGGGCCCATCCGCAACGTCGTCAATATCGGCATCGGGGGTTCGGATCTCGGGCCGCGGATGGCCTACCAGGCGCTGCGCGCGTTCAGCGACCGCGACCTGCGGATGGAGTTCGTGTCCACCGTCGGCGGCGCGGAATTCGTCGAGGCGACCCGCGACCTCGACCCGGCCGAGACGCTGTTCATCATCAGCTCCAAGAGCTGGCACACCCGCGAGACGCTGACGAACGCGAACACCGCGCGCGACTGGGTCCCGGCGGCCTTCGGCGGCGATTCCGCGGCCTTCGCGCGGCATTTCGCCGCGGTCTCGGCCAACGCCGACGGGGTGCGCGAGTTCGGTATCGACCCGGTGAACACGTTCCGTTCTGGGACTGGGTCGGCGGACGTTACTCCTACGACGCGGCGGTCGGGCTGTCGCTGATGATCGCGATCGGGCCGGAGAACTTCACCGCGATGCTGGCGGGCATGCATGACGTGGACGAGCTTTTCCGGGCCACGCCGCTGGCACGGAACATCCCGGCCCTGATGGGCCTGCTGTCGATCTGGTACAACAACTTCCTCGGCGCGCAGACCCACGCGGTGCTGCCCTGGGCAAGATCCTGGCCATCACCATCAGCGACGAACTCACCGCCGCGCCGCCGCCGACCCCTGCGTCACGACGAGTCGACCAGCGAACATATCCGCCGCTGCCGCAGCGCGCGTGCGCGCAGCATCTGACGGTCAACACCTGGGGGCTTCGCGTGGACATTGCCGCGCTGCTCGGTAACGAGGCAGACAGCCTGCTCGCGCATACTTGCGCCACGATCGGCCGGCAGTCGCTGCTGCTGCCCGGCCCCGGCCACCTCGATCAGGTCATGATCGACAGCGACCGGCCGGCGCCGGTGCTGCGCAACCTCGCCCATCTCTACCACCACGGGCGCCTCGCCGGCGCCGGCTACCTGTCCATCCTGCCCGTCGATCAGGGCGTCGAGCACTCCGGCGCGGCCAGCCTCGCGGTCAACCCGGACTACTTTGACCCGCACAACCTCTGCCGCCTCGCCGCGGAAGGCGGCTGCAACGCCATCGCGGCCACGCGCGGGGCGCTGGGCGTGGTGTCGCGCCGTTGGGCCGGGCGGCTGCCGCTCAGCGCCAAGCTGAACCACAACCAGCTGCTCAGCTACCCCGAGCAGGACCGCCAGACCCGGTTCGGCTCGGCCCAGCAGGCCTTCGACGTCGGCGCCGTCGGGGTCGGCGCCACGATCTACTTCGGATCAGCGGACTGCGACCGGGAACTCGAGCAGGTGGCGCAGCTGTTCGAGCAAGCGCACCGGATGGGCCTGTTCACGGTGCTGTGGTGCTACCTGCGCAATCCCGCCTTCACCGTCGAGGGCACCAACTACGAGGCGTCCGCCGACCTCACCGGGCAAGCCAACCCACCTCGGCGTCACGCTGCACGCCGACCTGATCAAGCAGAAGCAGCCCGATAACAACGGCGGCTACCGCGCAGTCGGCTTCGGCCAGGCCGACCCGCTGGTCTACGGGCGGCTGACCACCGGGCATCCGATCGACCTCACCCGCTGGCAGGTCGCCCAACTGCTACCTCGGGCGCATCGCATGATCAACTCCGGCGGAGCGTCGGCCGGTCGCGACGACCTCGCGCAGGTGGTACGCACCGCAGTGATCAACAAACGAGCCGGCGGCACCGGGCTGATCGTCGGCCGCAATCCTTCCGCAAGCCGCCGGCAGACGGCGTGAAGCTGCTGCACGCGGTGCAGGACGTCTACCTCGACTCCCATATCACGATCGCCTGAGGGAGATGACCACAAGGATGCCCACAACAACCCTGCCCGGCACCACCCGACGGCCTCGGGTGCTCATCGTCGGCGCCGGCTTCGGCGGTCTGGCCGCCATCCGAGGTTTGCGGCACGCAACGGTGGACGTCATAGTGGTCGACCGGACCAACCACCACCTGTTCCAGCCGCTGGTCTATCAGGTCGCCACCGGCCTGCTGTCCCCCGGTGAGATCGCACCAGCACTGCGCAAGATCCTGCGCCGGCAGCGCAACGCCACCGTGGTGCTCGCCGAGACCACCGACGTCGACCTCGCCAGCCGGCAAGTCGAGGTGCTCGAGACCGGCGGTACCACCAGGCGAATCGGCTACGACTACCTCGTCGTTGCCGCCGGCTCGCAGGACAGCTACTTCGGGCACGACGAATGGGCGAAGCACCTGTACCCGATGAAGACCCTTGCCGAAGCAGCCCGACTACGCGATCAGCTACTTACCGCGTACGAGCGGGCCGCCCAGTGCGACGACCCAGCCGAGCAGTCCCGGTGGACGACTTTCGCTATCGTCGGCGCCGGACCGACCGGGGTCGAGATCGCCGGGCAGCTCGCCTCGCTGGCGCGCGCACTGCGCCACGAGCTCCACCAGATGAACACCATCCGTTCCCGGATCGTGCTGATCGATGCGCTCGACGAGGTACTCAGCACATTTCCGCGGACCCTGCGCACCCACACCCATCAGCGGCTGACCGCGATGGGCGTCGACATCCTGCTCGACACAATGGCCGATGCCGTCGACGTCGCCGGCATCACCGTCAAGACCAAGGACGGGCGCACCGAGCGCATCGACACCCACACGGTGATCTGGGCGGCCGGCGTGCGGGCCAGCCCGCTGGCCGGCCGGCTCGGGCAGGCCGCAGGCGTCGGCGTCGACCGCAAAGGACGGGTACCCGTGCGCCCGGACAGCTGAACATGATCGAGAGCGCTGACGGCGCCGCCGCCGTCAGCGGCCGGACCGCAGGGCTCGGCGGGGGCGCCGACCACGCCGTGTTCGCCGTCCTGCGCTCGCTCGCGACGTCATCCTCGTCGGCGCGGGCACCCTGCGAACCGAGGGCTACGGCCCGGCCTTCCTGGACGGCGCAGCCACCGCCCGCCGCGCAGCGCTGGGCCTGGCCGGCGCGCCCGCTATCGCCGTCCTCACCCGGTCGTGCCGCCTGGACTGGCAGTCCCCGTTCTTCGCCCGGGCCGGACACCGCCCCCTGGTGCTGACTACCGACAGCGCCGATACCGCCGACCGGGCCCGCGCAGCGGCGGTGGCCGACGTCATCGCAGCCGGCGACACGGCGGTCGATCTCGCCGTTGCCCTGCGCTGCCTGGCCCAACGAGGCGTCCTCAACGTGCTCGCCGAGGGAGGCCCGCGCGTCAGCGCGCAACTTGCCGCCGGGGGCCTGCTCGACGAGCTCTGCCTGACCCTGGCGCCCCGGCTCGTGGCCGGCAGCGCGCCCCGGATCCTCAACGGCCCCGAACTCGGCCAGCCCGCCGCTCTCGAACTCCGCCACGTCCTGGAGTCCGACGGCTACCTGTTCCTGCGATACCGCCGGCGCCTGTGACGTCACAGGCGCGAACGCCTGGCCGGCACCCGCGGGCACCGGCGACAACGCGATGCCGATCCAGCGACCGGGCAGCGGGTACCACCTCCGGCCTCGCAACAGCGTGATCAGCCCGCCACGCCAGCCAGCGCGAAGAACTCCGCGCGGGAACGCGCGTCGTCGCGCAGCGTCCCCAGCAGTGCCGAGATCACGGTGGTCACGCCGATGGCCCGAGCTCCGCGCAGGGCCTGCAGGTGCGCTCGGCCTCCAGCACCACGCCCGCTCCGCGCGGGTCCAGGCGCACGTGCAGGCATTCGGCGACCTGCCTGGCCAGCCGCCCCGGCGACTGCGGCCGGGCCGAAAAGTGCCCGACGATGCGAGCCAGCGCGGACAGCCCGAGGATTTTCTCGCCTGGAAGATAGCCGACGTGCGCGACACCGCCGAAAGGCAGCAGGTGGTGTGCCCACACGGTCCGGAACGGGATCGAGCGGGCCAGGACAAGCTCGTCGTACCCCTCGTCGTTGGGGAAGGTCGTCAGCTGCAACGGCTGGGAGTCAAGCAACTCGGCATAGGCCCGAGCCATCCGGCCCTCCGCCCACCCGTCGCGGTCCGGCTCAATCCAAAGCGCGGCGAGGAAGTCCGCCGCCGCCCGCTCGGCCGCGCGCAGGTCGACCTGCGCGGGCCGCAATCCTGGAAGCCGCTCGCGCTGCCGTCATGGCGACCAGGGACGGGCACGGCGGCAATGATTGCCGCTCACCGGGTACCACAGCTCAGGTCTCGCGTCATGGCCGCATCCGTTCCCCCGTTCCGGCCGGCCCGGCGTTGCCCGCCTCCGGTCAGGGATTCCCGGCACGGGGAATCAGCCGCGGAGCAGGCCGGCCAGCACGACGGCCTCGCTGATGTCGGCGCGCTTGCTGGCGGTGAGCAGGGTCAGGGCGCGGCGCCCGGCCAGCTCGCGCAGATGCGCGAGGGCCTCGGCGCGCTCTGGCTCCTCCAGTTCGGCGCGGTAGCGGCGGCCGAACTCCTCGAAACGCTCCGGGTCGTGGCCGTACCACTGGCGGAGCGCCGTGGACGGCGCGATTTGCTTGCACCACTCGTCCAGGTCCGCTTTTTCCTTGCTCAGTCCGCGTGGCCAGATGCGGTCGACCAGCACCCGCGCGCCATCTCCGCGCTTCCGCGGGTCGTAGGGTCGCCCGACTTTCACCGTGTGCTTGCTCGCCATGAGGTGTCCTCTCTTGTACTGCGAAGACTGTCGCCATGTCTGCTCCGGCCGGGATCTCGGTCAGTAGAGCAGGGTGGGATGGACCCGGCTGAGCAGCTCGTTCCCGGCCAGATAGCGGCGCAGGTTCTCGCTGAACAGGGCCATGATCCGCTCGTTCTCCTGCAGGGACAGCCCTGCGGTGTGCGGGCTGAGGAGCACGCTGGGCAGGTCCCACAGCGGGCTGCCGGCCGGCAGCGGCTCGGTCGCGAACACGTCGAGGGCCGCGCCGGCCAGGCGGCCCTGCTGCAGCGCCCGGGCGAGTGCCTCCTCGTCGACGACGCCGCCGCGGCCGATGTCGACCAGGACGGCGCCGGAATGCATGCGGCCGATCGCCGCCGCGTCGATCATCCCGCGGGTCTCGTCGGTCAGCGGCAGGGTGAGCACGACGCCGTGCGCCACCGGCAGCAGATCGCCCAGGAACCGTGCGGTGCGGATCTCGTCCACGTGCGGCGAGCCGGTGCGCCCGGTGCGGTTGACGGCGATCACCCGCATGCCGAACGCCTTGGCCAGCCTGGCCACCTCCGCGCCGACCGAGCCGAGCCCGACGACGAGCACGGTGGCGCCGGCCAGCTCGGCCATCGGGTAGTGCTCCCAGCGTCGTGCCTGCTTGTCGGCGAGCAGCCGCGGCAGGCCCTTGGTAAAGGCGAGCAGGCCGAAGATCGCGAACTCGGCCAGCGGGCCGGCGTGCACGCCGCCGGCGCGGGTGATCAGCACCCGGCTCTGCTCCTCGCCGCTCAGGCCGGCGGCGCGTACCTGCTCGCCGGCGCCTCCCGCGGTCGCCTGGACCCAGCGCAGCCGGCTGCTGGTGCGCACGGCATCGGCCAGCCCCTTCGCCGAATCGCCGGGTATGCCGAACAGCACCTCGGCCCCGGCGAGCAGCGTCCGCCAGCGTTTCTCCTGCTCGGGGGTGCGGCGAAACGACCCGGCCCCGCGATGATCGCCGGGGAAGCGCAGCGGGGGCAGCAGGTCCGGTTCGCAGCGGACCTGCAGCCGGTCATCAACCGCCGCGATCCGGGCGACGAGCCCGGCCTCGAGCGGCGTGGCGATCGCCACGGCCACGCGGTTACCCGGCATCCGTGGGTCCCTGTCTTCCCGGGCGGCCGGTTCCGTCGTCGCCGGGTGCATCACGGCCGCGTCCTGGCCGGCGCCGCCACCGGGGCATCAGCACCCGCAGCGGGTCATAGCGCTGGTCGATGACGCGCTCCTTCATCGGGATGATCGCGTTGTCGGTGATCTTGATGGAGGCGGGGCACACCTCGGTGCAGCACTTGGTGACGTTGCACAGGCCCAGGCCGCCCGGCCCGCGGATCAGCTCCCGCCGGTCGAGGGTGTCCAGGGGGTGCATGTTCAGCTCGGCGTGACGGATGAAGAACCGCGGCCCGGAGTAGGCGGCCTTGTTGTCCTCGTGGTCGCGGATGACGTGGCAGACATCCTGGCACAGCCAGCATTCGATGCACTTGCGGAACTCCTGGCTGCGTTCCACATCGGCCCGGGCCATCCGGTACCCGCCGGGCGGCAGGCCGGCCGGCGGAGTGAACGCCGGGATCTGCCGGGCCTGGCGGTAGTTCGCCGACACGTCGGTGACCAGGTCTCGGATGACCGGGAAGGTCCGCAGCGGGGTGACCGTCACCGGGCCGGCCGGCAGGGCGGACAGCCGGGTCATGCACAGCAGCCGGGGCCGCCCGTTGATCTCCGCGCTGCACGAGCCGCACTTGCCCGCCTTGCAGTTCCAGCGCACCGCGAGGTCCCCGGCCTGCGTCGCCTGCAACCGCAGCACGGCGTCGAGCACGACCTCGCCGTCGGCCACCGGCACGGTGTAGCCGGCGAGCTCCCCGGCGGCGGCATTCCCGCGCCACACCCGCAGAGACAGCTCACCGGCCATCCGGGCTCACCTCCAGCATCGAGCGGATCCTCAGAAGAAGCGCGGGTCGTGGATCGCGCCGCTCGCGACCAGGCGCACGTAGCCGTCGGCCAGGCCCACCCACACCAGCGACGCCCACGCGAATATGCCGTGATACGGGTTCAGCCTGGTGACCACCGTCCAGAACCGGTACCGGACCGGATGGCGGGAGAAGTGGTTGATCCGCCCGCCGACCGCATGCCGGCAAGCGTGACACGACAGCGTGTACAGCCACAGCAGGACAGCGTTGGCTAGCAGCACCACCGTGCCCAGGCCCATCCCGAGATGACCGCCCCAGTCGAAGGCGATGATCGCGTCCCAGGTCAGGATCACGTTGAACACGACCGCGGCGTAGAAGAAGTAACAGTGCACGAACTGCAGGACGAGCGGGAAGCGGGCCTCGTCTACCTGCTCATGGTCCGTGTGTTCGGCTGGCTGGCGCTCCTGGCACGCAGTGACGCTGCCAAGGACGCGGAGATCCTCCTGCTCCGGCACGAGGTCGCGGTGCTACGGCGGCAGGTCGCCCGCCCGAGACCGGACTGGGCAGACCGTGCTGTGCTCGCTGCCCTGGCGCGGCTGCTGCCCGGGTACCTGCGGCTGCACCGGATCGTGACGCCGGGCACACTGCTGGCCTGGCACCGGCGCCTTGCCGGCAGGAAATGGACGTACCCGAACGCCGCGAGGCGCCCGCCGGTCCCGGCCGAGGTCCGCGAGCTGGTGGAGCAGTTGGCCCGAGAGAACCCGCGGTGGGGATACCGGCGCATCCTGTGGGGCTCGATTACTCGATCGCGCCGGTCACCATCGGGTGACCTGGCCGTTCTGCTGACCTGGCACCGCCTGTACCGCTCCAGAGTTTTCGGCTCGCGAATGCGCCAGGATCACGGTTCATGGCCCTTCGCCTGCTCGACCTGATCGTGATTCGGATGCTTGGCTGACTCGCGCGGCCGCGGGCAGGCGTCCAGGGGACGCAGAGATCCTGGAGGGCGCGCCTACTCGACCTGGCCCGGCCTGGCAGTATTCCTGGCTGACATCATCGCTGAATGATCTTCTCCGTCGTCTACCTGCTCATGCGGTGCCTGCTGGGCTGTGTGATGGTGACGGCCCAGCGTCAGGAGTCTAAGGATGCCGAGCTCCTGGTACTCCGGCATGAGAACGCGGTGCTGCGCCGGCAGATCGGCCGGGTCCGGCATCAGACGGCCGACCGGCTGTGGCTGGCGGCACTGTCCCGGCTGGTTCCCCGGCGCCGATGGCGCGAGGTGTTCGCGGTATCCCCGGCGACCCTGCTCGCCTGGCACCGGCGTTACCAAGCCGGCCGCGATGCTGCGCTGGCGCTCAGCCGCGGCCGGGAGGCGTCAGCAGGTCGATCCAGCGATCCCGGGGTTCGGCTCGGCGAGTGAGGCGCAAGTCCCGATCGATCTCCCACGCTAGCCCGACGTCGTCAGTGAAGCGGACCATCGGCCGTGCGGTGGTCAGTTCCGGGTGGGCAGCGTCCTCGGGCGGAATGAGATAGCTGAACTGGAACCCGTACGTGAAGCCTGGGCGTATCACGGGGAAACTGCTGCCGGGTCGCAAGTCGTAAAGGACGTGATCGGCGATGCCGTTGGGCTGTTTTTCTTGCTCTGCCACGCCGAGCTGGTCCGGATGGACATACAACCCAGGAACCGGCTCAGCCGGCGACAACATGACGGTCAGCAGCAGCTTTGCGTTCCGTTGGTGGTCACAGACGGCGATTCCTACCGCATGCGCGAAGCCAGAGCCAAAGGAGGAACCGTCCTGAACAAGACCTGATCACCCCGAGGGGTGGGGACTATTACCTGGCCACCAGCGGGGACCGCAACTTGGCCGTTGACACCAGGTGAAGTCGACCAGGTTCGCCTGCTGGCGCTCCAGCTGGAAGACCTGGCGAACGATGTCTTTGCGCTGTGCGCCGAGCTGACGGCCAGCGATCCAGGCGGCGCTGAAGGCGCCGATAACTGCGAGCCAGGTGGGAAGGTCACCGAGATTTACCGTGTACTGCGCGTGCTGGGTGGCCGTGTCGATGATGGAGTTCATGCCCCCGGAAATCCTTCACGGGTTGTGCTGGCTCTTTCGCTGAGCCGTCCAGCGCAGGACGGCCAGCGGAACCGGCGCAGCTGGAGTGATCGACGCGCTAGGCGGCAGCTCCGCGCGGATGGTGTCCGTGAGTACGTCGTCCAGCCGGTTGGCTTCGGCAAGCGCGTCTTGGACGGCCTGACGGGTTTCGCAGGGGCGCTGTTCGAGGGGCGGGATCAGCCCATCCTGGATCATGCCAGCGATGAGCTGTGCCTGGTCCTGGTAGATGCCACGTGGCGCGGGCGGAGTTGAACTGCTCACCCGCCCTGGAGGCTGCCCTGAGGGCGTCGAGTACGGCCGGCGAGCTGTAGGCGATGAGCCGCGCTTTCAGGTCCTGCCAGTCGACCGGCGACGGCGGCCGCTCCGGCTCCTGGCCGGTCATCAGCGGCTGGAGTGGCCTTGCGGGATCTTCTGCTGGTGCGAGATGCCTGTCAGGGCGTCAGCGTAGGCAGAAGCCTCATACCCGGCTTCGGCGGTCTGCCTCGACCTGAGCCCTGATGTCCGCCGACCCCGCCTCGATCTGCGCCCGTACGTCAGCGCTGCCGGCCGCGATGGTGGCGGCGGCGGCATTACGGGTGCTCCGGAATCCAAAGACGGCGCCTACTACCGTGCCGCCAACGCCGACGCCTAATCCGAGGAAGCCGCTGCTGCCAGCGATCCAGGCGGCCTCGACTGCTGGAGTCATGGAGGGCGAGACTAGATCGGTCAGATGGACGACGGGCTGGTGTTCGCTACGGGCATCACTGGCTCAGAACGACCGGCCGTGCCGCCGGATTAGGGACCCCAGACTCACGCTGACGCAATTCAGCGCAGGTCTCGTCATAGCGGTGTGATCATAGTTAGTCAGCCTAACGGCGCCTAATTCTCTGCGGTTTGCGCAGGTCGGGGCATGTCTGTAGGCTCTGCCCCGCTAGAGCCCCTCACGCAAAGGACGCCCCGAATGGCGTGCGTGATCTACGACGGCGCCGACCGTGCAGGACGCAAGGAGCCCCGTCAGTGGATTTGAGTCAGCTCGGCTACATAAAATGCGCGTGCTGCGGCCTGCCACAGCCGCCCGCGGCAGACCGTACGACAGGCATCAGCGCAAGGGTTTGCGGCGACTGCACCCATCATCAGGGAGACCAGGACCGGAAGCGTGTTCAGCGGGCTGAATCCCATGAGCGGATGATCCGGAAGCGACTGGACTCCTGCCGGGCAAGCGAAAGCCAGGCGCGCCAGGACCTGCGGACTGCGCGGTCCGACGCCAAGGAGGCCAGACAGCGGACTGCTGCCGCGCTAGCCAGTCGGAGCGGGCTCGCCGCCCGCATCGTGGACGCTGCGATGGACAGCCCAAGCCACCGGTGCCAGGCGATTGAGCTTGCCCGAGACCCTGATATTGCTGGGTGGGCGCGCCAGGCGAGACAGCCCGAGGCGCTGCCCGAGTCCTACGACAACTGCCGGTACTGACCGCTGGGGGCCGGCCGCGCCAGGTGCCTCAATGCGTCCGCGCGGGACTTCAGTCCGGCCAGCGAGCCGCCGCATGGCCGGTAAGCCCGGCGGATCTGCGCCGTCCCGGGGGCGCCCGGCGGCCGGACGCTGTCCGCTATATGTCCGTGCACAGCCGGAAACACCCGGACTCACAGGGACGCAGATGGACTACGACAGCCCGTAGCACAACGGCCCGCGAGCCGGAGAACGCGCAGGCCACGGGCCGTTTCCGCAGGTGGTGGCAGGTGCAAGGTTCGAACTTGCGTAGGCTGAGCCGACGGTTTTACAGACCGTTCCCTTTGGCCACTCGGGCAACCTGCCTCGCCCCCGGCGGGGCCGCAGCATCGCGGCACCGCAGCACGGGCATCAAGCAGGATAGCGGAACCCAGGCAGTGCGGCAGCACGCGGACGGCGCTAACCGGCGGCCGCCGCGGCCTGGCGCCCGCCGGGCCGGCCCGCGCGTCCGGCACGCGTGCCCGGCTGAGCTGGCCAGCGCGACCGCCGCCCAGCGCGCCCGCTGGCCGGCTCAGCCGCGCTAACCTGGGTGCGTGGCAGCAGAATCATCCTTTGACATCGTTTCCAAGATCAACCATCAGGAGGTCGACAACGCGCTGAATCAGGCGGCCAAGGAGATCGGCACCCGGTTCGATTTCCGCGGCGTGGGTGCTTCTATTTCCTGGTCCGGTGATCAGGCCGTGGAGATCAGGGCGAACAGCGAGGAGCGCGCCAGTGCGGTCCTGGACATGTTCAAGGACAAACTGGTCAAAAGGTCGGTCTCGCTCAAGACCCTGGATGCTGGCGAGCCCCGGCTCTCCGGCAAGGAGTACCGCCTGACGGTCGCCCTGAAGGAGGGGATCGCCCAGGATGACGCCAAGAAGATCTCCAAGATCATCCGGGATGAGTTCCCCAAAGGCGTCCGGGCTCAGGTGCAGGGTGACGAGCTGCGCGTGTCGGCCAAGAAGAAAGACGACCTGCAGGAAATTATCAGCCTGCTCAAGGGCCAGGAGTTCGACCTGGCCCTGCAGTTCGTCAACTACCGCTAGTTACCGAGCGCGGCCCAACGGCAGCCGGGGTTACGAGGCGACCGGAGCGCGCCTGAGGTACCCCGCGACCCCTGTAGGACGTCCGGGCGCGGCCCGTCCCAGCATCGCCGGAGCGATCCCGCCGGAAATTGACGAGGCCAGATCGGCGTAGGCGCGGGCCCGGTCGGCGTCCCGGGCGTGCTCGGCGCACTGGCCGGCCGGGACGCTCTCGCAGTCCCAGCAGCCCATGGCGTCGGCGCCGGAGCCCCGGTAGACGATGGCGTCGCTCAGCGCGCTCAGCAGCACGTCCAGCTGCCGCGGCGGCAGCGCGGCTTCCTCACGCCCGGCGTGGCGTGCCAGCGACAGCAAGGTCGCGACGCACGCGGCGTTGCGCTTATCCCAGTGCACCAGCCGGCCGAGGAACTGCTGATCCCGGTGACTCAGCCGGATCCCGGTCAGCGCCGCGTCGAGTGCATCCCGAACCGCCGCGCGCTGCGCAGCACAGCGCTCCTGAGCGGTGTCCGTCATGACTGCGGCCTCCTTGTCGGCCAGGCGCCGCGCGCCCTCCCGGTGGTGTTCGTGCCCTGCCAGGCTGTCGTGCGCACGCTGACGGGCCAGCAACAACTACGCGAGTATGACGCTTCGCCGCGTGTTCAGGATGACACTCTGCGCAACCGGGCTCACGGGCCGCCGGCACGGGTGCCATTCAGGGTCCCCTCGCGCCGCCCGGGCGAACGGGGCGGCAATGGCGATACTATTGACGGTGTCCTAACCCTCAGCGCCCCAGGGCATCTTGGGGCAGCGGTCACCATTGCACGCCGTCACCGTGATCGCTTACCGGCTTTCGGCGCGCACGGAGGAGGTCCGGGAGACCGTGACCAAACAGGTCCAGCAGCTTGATCGCGTGATTATCAGGTTCGCCGGCGACTCGGGCGACGGCATGCAGCTGGCCGGCGACCGGTTCACCCAGGAGACCGCCAGCTTCGGCAATGACCTGTCGACGCTGCCCAATTTCCCCGCCGAGATCCGTGCTCCGGCCGGCACCCTGCCGGGGGTATCGAGTTTCCAGCTGCACTTCGCCGACCACGACATTCTCACGCCGGGAGACGCCCCGGACGTGCTGGTTGCGATGAACCCGGCTGCCCTCAAAGCGAACATTATCGACCTGCCCCGCGGCGCCGATCTCATCGCGAACACCGACGAGTTCACTAAGCGGAATCTGGCCAAGGTCGGCTACGCCGCCAGCCCGCTGGACGACGGCTCCCTGTCGGCCTACCAGGTGCACGCCATCCCGATCACCTCGGTAACCGTCAAGGCACTGGAGCAGTTCGAGATCAGCCGTAAGGACGCGGAGCGCGCCAAGAACATGTTCGCGCTCGGCCTGCTGTCCTGGCTGTACAACAGGCCCGTCAGCGGCACGATGAAGTTCCTGGAGTCCAAGTTCGGCGCCAAGCCGCAGATCCTCGCGGCCAATAAGGCGGCCTTCCAGGCGGGCTGGAATTACGGCGAGACCACCGAGGCGTTCTCGGTCCAGTACGAGGTCAAGCCGGCCACTCAGCAGCCCGGCACCTACCGCAACATCACCGGCAACATCGCGCTGGCCTACGGCCTGGTCGCCGCTTCCCGGCGGTCCGGCCTGCCGCTGTTCCTCGGCTCCTACCCGATCACCCCGGCCTCGGACATCCTGCACGAGCTCGCCAAGCTCAAGCGCTTCGGCGTCCGCACCTTCCAGGCCGAAGACGAGATCGGCGGCGTCGGCGCCGCGCTCGGCGCGTCTTTCGGCGGCGGCCTCGGCGTGACCAGCACGTCCGGCCCCGGCATGTGCCTGAAAGCCGAGACCATCGGCCTGGCGGCATCGGTGGAGCTGCCGCTGATCATCTGCGACGTGCAGCGGGCCGGGCCGTCCACCGGCATGCCGACCAAGACCGAGCAGACCGACTTGCTGATGGCCCTTTACGGCCGTAACGGGGAGTCGCCGGTAGCGGTCGTCGCCCCCGCCACCCCGTCGGACTGCTTCGACATCGCCATCGAGGCGGTGCGGATCGCGGTCAAATACCGCACCCCGGTGATCATCTTGTCCGACGGGTACCTGGCCAACGGCTCGGAGCCCTGGCGGATTCCCGCCGTCGACGGGCTGGCCCGGCTCCGGGATGACTTTAAATTCGCAATCCCGAAAGCTGCGCCCGGCGAGACTGCAACCCCGGAGTTCCTTCCATTCCAGCGGGATCCGGCCACCCTTGCCCGGCCGTGGGCCATTCCCGGAACGCCCGGTCTGGAGCACCGGATCGGCGGCATCGAGAAGGCAGACGGCGCCGGGACCATTTCCTACGACCCGGACAACCACGAGCGCATGGTCCGGCTCCGGCAGGCGAAAATCGACGGGATCGCGGCGGACATCGCCCCGCTCGAGGTCGACGATCCCAGCGGCGCTGCCCGGCTGCTCGTGCTGGGCTGGGGATCGACCTTCGGCTCGATCGGGGCGGCGGTCCGGCAGGTACGGCTGGCCGGCGGCGTCGTGGCACAGGCCCATCTGCGGCACTTGTCGCCGTTCCCGGCGAACCTCGGCGACGTTCTGGCGGCTTACGACAAGGTCCTGGTGCCGGAAATTAACCTGGGACAGCTCGCGCTGCTGCTGCGCGGCCGGTTCCTCGCGGACGTAGTTTCCTACAACCGGGTACGCGGGCTGCCTTTCAGCGCTGCCGAACTGGCCGGAGTTATTCAGAAAGTGATCTCAGATGCCTGATCGCGACACTAGCGCCGCTGGCCCGCCGGCAAAGCCCGTACCTGCTGGAAGCCCCGTGCCGGCCGGAAACCCGGTGCCGCCCGGCGGCCCGGCGGACGGCGCGCATGTGGCGGGGCCGCCGCGGCTTGCCTCGCTAACCCTGGTGCCGAAGGCGGACGAGAAGCTGTCGACCCGCGACTTCAAGTCCGACCAGGAGGTCCGCTGGTGCCCGGGCTGCGGTGACTACGCGATCCTGGCCGCGTTCCAGGCGTTCCTGCCCGAGCTGGAAATCCCGCGCGAGAACCTGGTGATGATCTCCGGCATCGGCTGCTCGTCCCGGCTGCCGTATTACGTCAACAGCTACGGCATGCACTCGATTCACGGCCGCGCTCCCGCGATCGCCACCGGGCTGGCGGCATCCCGGCCTGACCTGTCCGTCTGGGTGATCACCGGCGACGGCGATGCGCTGTCGATCGGCGGCAATCACCTCATCCACGCGCTGCGCCGCAACGTCAACGTCAAGATCCTGCTGTTCAACAACCGGATCTACGGGCTGACCAAGGGCCAGTACTCGCCGACCTCCGAGCACGGCAAGGTGACCAAGTCCACCCCGTTCGGCTCCCTGGACACGCCGTTTAACCCGGTGTCACTGGCCCTCGGCGCCGAGGCGACGTTCGTCGCGCGGACCGTCGACTCCGACCGCAAGCACCTGACCGGCGTGCTGCGCGCCGCCGCCGACCACAAGGGCACCGCGTTCGTCGAGATCTACCAGAACTGCCCGATCTTCAACGACGACGCGTTCGCGCCGGTCACGGACGCCGGCGCACGGGAGGACAACGTGATCCGGCTGGAGCACGGCGCGCCGGTCCGGTTCGGACCCGGCGGCGGCCAGGGACTGCGCTTCAGCCGGCAGGGATCGCTGGAGCCGGTGGACATGGCGCAGGCCGATCCCGGCTCGCTGCTGACCCACGATGCGCACGCCGAGGACCCCTCGTACGCGTTCGCCTTGTCCCGGCTGGACCGGGCCGATTTCGCGCATACCCCGATCGGCGTGTTCCGCCAGGTAGCACGGCCCAGTTATGACGAGATGATGTCCGCGCAGCTGGAGGAAGCCCGCGCCCGGCAGGGCGACGGTGACCTGGCGTCGCTGCTGGCCGGAAGCGACACCTGGCAGGTCGGCTAGCCGGCGGCGGCATCCAGCACGCTGCGGGTGAACGGCTCCAGCGGCAGGCCGGCCCATTCGGCCGGGCCGCACCAGCGCGCGTACGCGGGATACCGGAACGCCGGCGGCCCGGGCGGCTCCGGTAGCCCGCGCGACTCCGGCGGCCCGGGCGATCCTGGTGACTCGGGCGACTCCGGGGCGGCCGCGACGATGCTCGCCCGGTAAATCAGCCGGACCGTGTGCAGGATCCTGCGCCGCCGGCCGACCGCGGCCAGGTCGCTGCGGATTTCCAGCAGGCCGCCGGGACGGACGTGCAAGCCGGTCTCCTCCCGGACCTCCCGGATCACGGCCTGCTCGGGATGCTCTCCGTGCTCGACGCCGCCGCCGGGCAGCAGCCAGCGGCCCAGCCGCCCGCGGCGGTCCGGTTCCCGGCTCAGCAGGACGCGGCCTGCGTCGTCGACCACGAGGGCATACGCGGCCAGTCGCTGGCGGGTCAACGAGATCACGCTCCGGAACTGGTCAGCGGCAGCCGACGGCGGCACGGCTCAGCGGCAGCTGGCGGGCGGAACGGCACCCCCTGCACGGCACGGGCAGTACGGCGGCCAGCGTAGCCGGGTCCGGGCCGCAGGCCGCAGGCCCCGCGGCGGCAGCCCCGCGGCGGCAGAGGCCCCGCTCGGGCAGCCCCGTCCGCCGGTCGGGTATGTTTCGCTGGTGCTGACAGCGGGCGCAGGGAAACCAGGCAGTATCGTTCACGCACTCGCCGTCGGCGGCGCGGGCACCATGGCGACGTCCTGGGCCCTCGGCAGGCTGGCGCAGCGCGAGTCGCTGATCCCGCCGTCCCGACGGTTCTACGATTACTGCGTCGCGCACCGGTCCCCCCGGCTGACCCGTCGCATCGACACGGTGACGTCTCTCGGTGATTTTCCCGTCATCATCTCGTTCTCGGTCCTGGTCGGCGGGATGCTCGGGTATGAGCGCCGGAGCTGGTCGCCGGTGACCCTGCTGACCGGGGGCTTCGTCGCCGAGATCTACCTGCAGAAAGTGCTCAAGCGGCTGGTGCACGGAACCGTGCCCGCGCAGGAGTTTGCGATCGGGGCTCCCGGCGACTTCCCGTCCGGCGGCGCGGCGCGAACGGTCATCACGTTCGGGCTGATCGCGCATCTGCTCGCCCAGCGCTGGAACAGCCCGGCCGAGCGCAGGTTCCTCTGGTCGGTCGTTACCGCGATGGTCGCCGCCCAGGGAAGCTCCCGGCTGTACCTAGGGCGGCACTGGCCTGAGGATGTGGTCGGCGGCTGGATCTTCGGCTGGCTGCTGCTGCGCACCTTGACCCGGCTGGACGAGATCGTCTCCGGCTCCTAGCTGCCGCAGTGCCCGCGCTGCGGCGATCCTGAGGCCTGCGCGCTGTCCGAGGCGCGGCTTGCATCCCGCTTATGCCGTGCCGGATAGCCGCATGGCCGACCGGTCACCGCATGCCTTGCGGGTCAATGTTCGCGAGGTAAACCTTACGCGAACGTTCCCGACCATAGTCTGCTATGAGATAGTCTTTGCGACTACGCAGTGTGACTGCTATCGGTGCTACGACTGCCTCCGCGTGACTCCCGCGCGCGCGGGGAAGGACTGTGATGAGGGTTCAGATCTTGCTGGGTTTCACGGCAATGGCCGTGGCCGCCGCGACCGCGAGCGCGCTTCCGGCTACCGGCGCGCTGGCGTCAGCAAGCGCGCCGGCCAGCGGCTCGGCGCGGGCAGCGGCAGCAGCGGGTGGCGCACCGGCTGGACCCTACCTCAGCGCGCGGGTCTCCCCCTCCTGGCAGACCAACAACACGGTCTGGGCGGTAGCCACGGGCAAGGGAGTCGTCTACGCGGGCGGAGAGTTCACCAGGGTGCGCCCGCCCGGCGCCCGGGCCGGCAGCCAACAGGTCACCCGCACCGGGCTGGCGGCATTCAGCGTCAGCACCGGCGCGCTCGAGTCTTTCAATCACAAGATCACCGGTGCCAACCAGGCGAGCGCGAAAATCACCGCGCTGGCCCTGTCCCCGTCCGGCGGCACCTTGTACGTCGGCGGCACCTTCAAGTACGTGGACGGGCAGTACCGCGATAACCTCGCCGCGTTCGACACCGCCAACGGGCAGCTGACCAGCTGGGCACCCGCGGCGTACGGATCGGTGCTGCGGATCACCACCTCGCCCAGCGGCGCGGAGGTATACCTGGGCGGCGATTTCAACGAGCTTGACGGCGTCCCGCGCACCTTCGCCGGCGCGGTCAACCGGCGCGGAGTGCTGCAGCCCTGGGCGCCGGCGCTAAACAACGCGGTGACCTCGCTGGCGGTCCCGGCTGACGGGTCACGGGTGCTGATCGGCGGCTATTTCCAGGTTATCGACGGCATCACCCAGAACGCCATCGGCTCGACGAACCCCAACTCCGGCGCGTACGAGCCCTGGGCCGCGAGCATACTGCCGTACCGGCCTAGCTGCATGGCCGCCGTCAAAGACATCGTGATCAGCGGCAGCACCGCCTACATTGCCTCCGAGGGGACCGGGGCCGGCTGTTTCGACGGTGACTTCGCCGCGACCGTCAGCACCGGCGCGCTGGTCTGGCAGAACGACTGCCTGGGCGCCACCCAGGCGCTGGCCGTCCTGGGCGGGCTGCTGTACAAGGGCTCGCACGCGCACGACTGCGCTTTCGCGCCGGGGGGCTTCCCGCAGGTCGCGACCTCCCCGCTGCCCGGCCACTTTGTCGGCCACCACCTCCTGAACCAGTCGCTGGCCGACGGCTCTGTCGGCCACTGGACGCCGGACACGCACAGCGTCAGCTCGCCCACCGTTGGCCGGCTCGGCCCGCGCGCACTGGGCACCGACGGCAGCCAGCTGTTCCTCGGCGGCGACTTCGTCCAGGTGAACGGGCAGCCGCAGCAGGGCTTCGCCCGGTTCTCCGCCGGGCCCGATTCCGCGACCCCCCGGTCCCCGGCCGTCCCGACCGTGACCAGCACGACGGCTGGCGTCGACTCCGTCACCTTCGGCGCCGTCAGCACCGCCGACGTCGGCACTTTGCGGTACGCCATCTACCGGGACGGGGGCCGGACGCCGGCCGGCACGGTGACCGCTACGTCGTGGCCATGGGCGCTCCCGGTGCTGCACTTCCGCGATACCGGCCTGCGGTCACGATCGGCGCACACCTACACGGTGACGGCTAGCGACGGTACCCGGACGTCGGCGCTGTCGGCTGCGTCCGGCCGGGTCACTGTCGCCGCGCACAGCCCGTCGCTCAGTTACCGGCGGCAGGTGCTGGCCGATCACCCGTCGTTCTTCTGGAGCCTCGGCCAGACCCGCGGAACGACCGCGTACGACTGGTCACCGAACGGCGCTAACGGCACCTACGAGCGCGGCACCAGCCGGGGCGCAGCCGGCCCGATTACGGGAACCCCGGCTAAGGCGACGGTGTTTGACGGCCGCAGGGGACTGGTTACCTCTGCCCGGCAGACGGGGGCGCCCGCGACCTTCTCGGCGGAGGGCTGGTTCAAGACCACGACCAACACCGGCGGCCGGCTCATCGGGTTCGGCAACCGCCAGACCGGCGCCAGTTCCAGTTATGACCGGCAGATCTACATGATGAACGACGGCCAGCTCGTCTTCGGGGTCGCAGGATCGCACCGGGCTGCCATCGAGACACCCGGCGTCTACAACGACGGTCAGTGGCACTACGTGGTCGCGACTCTCAGCCAGGACACCGGGATGGCACTATACGTGGACGGCCAGCATGCCGGCACGGACGCGAATACTGGCGCCAGCGCCTACAGCGGCTACTGGCGGGTCGGCTATGACAATCTGGGCGGCTGGAATCTCGATTACTGGGGCGGTAACAGCCAGCGCACGACCGAGCCGAACAGTTACCACTTCAGCGGCACCATCGCAGACGTCGCGGTATACCCGGCAGCCCTCTCAGCTGCGCAGGTCGCGGCGCACTACGCGGCGAACGCCCTGGGCCACTAGCAGCCGCACCCTGAGACCGGCCGCCGGAAACTAGCTGCCAGGCGAGATCCGCCCGGCTTCCTCAGCTTTTCGGCTCTATCGCCCCGAGCGGACCGCTGGCCTTCACTACCCCGATCGGGCACGACACGCCGGTCCCGTGATCCGGGCAGTACCCGTTGGGGTTCTTGCCGGCGGAAAGGTACTGCTGGTGGTGGTCCTCGGCGAAGTAGAAGCTGGCCGCCGGGCCTACTTCCGTGGTGATCGCGCCGTATCCGGCGTCGGAGAGCCGCTGCTGGTACATCGCCAGCGATTCCTCGGCGGCTGCCTGCTGCTGCGGGTTCGCGGTAAATATCGCCGAACGGTACTGGGTGCCCATGTCGTTCCCCTGGCGCATGCCCTGCGTGGGGTTGTGTGATTCCCAGAACACCTGGAGCAGCGCCGGGTAGGTGACTTTCGCCGGGTCGAAGACTACCCGGACGGCCTCGGCGTGCCCGGTCCGGCCGCTGCAGACTTCCTCATAGGACGGGTTCGGGGTGAAACCGCCCTCGTAGCCGACCGAAGTGGAGATGACGCCTGGCGTCTCCCAGAACGTCCGCTCCGCGCCCCAGAAACAGCCGAGCGCGAACTCGGCGACCTCGGCGCCGGGCGGATACGGCGGCGCCAGCGGCGTGCCCAGCACCGCGTGCCGGGCGGCTACGGGCATTTGCTCCGGCCGTCCGGCCAGCGCGTCCGCCGCCGTCGTCATCCGGGTCTTGTGCAGTCCGAACAGTGCCACAGCTTTCTCCTCGCAGCTCACCGCGATACTGGCCATGAGCACGGAAGGATGTCAGCAGCTGGGACTGACGATCCTGCGTGCTCAGCGAAACGACGGGCGCACCGCGGACCGGACGTCCCTTGTTCGCGGTAACAAGCTTCCGGCCGGCCCGATTCCCCGGCGCTCAGCCCGCGACCGCAGCCGCCCGTCCCCTGTCAGCCGGTGCGCGCCACCACGAAGTCGCAGATCGCCGTGAAGGCGGCCCTGGCCGGGACGTCGGGCAGCCCGGCGATATGGGTCCGGGCCACATCCACCCAACGGTCCAGGTCGGCGCGGGCGGTGTCCATCGCCGGGTGCGCCCGCAGCAGCGCGAGCGCCTCGGCGTGCAGCACCGGGTCGGCCAGGTCGCCGCCGGTCAGCAGCGCCACCAGCCGCCCGTCACCGGGGCCGGCGCTGCGCAGCGCATGCAGCACCGGCAGCGTGGGCACGCCTTCGCGCAGGTCCGTGCCCGGCGTCTTGCCGGACTGGGCGGACTCGCTGGCAACGTCCAGGATGTCGTCGGACAGCTGCCAGGCCACGCCGATCGCCTCGCAGGCCGGGGTGATGCGTGCGACCACCCCGGCGGGCGCGCCGGAAAACAGCGCGCCGAACGAGCCGGAGGCCGCGATCAGCGACGCGGTCTTGTTGGTGATGACGCTCAGGTAGTGATCCAGCGGGTCCTGGCCGGGCCGGGCGCCGATCGTCTCGGCGATCTGGCCTGCCACCAGCGCGCCGAAGGTCTGCGCCTGGATCCGGATCGCGGCCGGGCCGAGGTCAGCCAGGATGAGGGACGCGCGGGAGAACAGGAAATCACCGGTGAGGATGGCGACAGTGTTGTCCCAGCGGGAGTTCGCGCTGGGCGTCCCCCGCCGGACAGCCGCCTCGTCCATGACGTCGTCGTGGTACAGGGTCGCCAGGTGCGTGAGCTCGATCGCCATCGCGGCGGGCACGATCCGCGGATCCCGCGGGTCCCCGAACTGCGCGGCGAGCAGCACGATCGTGGGACGAAAGCGCTTTCCGCCGGCTTCGAGCAGGTGCGCCGCGGTCTGCGAGAGCAGCTCATGCTGCGCGCGCGCGGCCTCCCGCAGGCCGTCCTCGACCTGGTCCAGGCCGGCCACGATGTCCGCTGCCAGCGCGGCGTCGTAAATTTCCACGGGCAGGGCGGTGGGCACCTTAGCTCCTCAGCGCACGAACAACTGGGTGGCCGCATGATGGACCAGGCTCAGCAGGTACTGCGGCTCGATCCCGAGCACCACGGTCACGACGGCCCCGATCGCGACAGCCAGCCCGGTGAGCACTCCGGGCGCGGCGACCACGGGACCGTCCGGGGCCGGCTCGCTGAAGAACATCAGCACGATCACCCGTACGTAGGGAAACGCCAGGATCGCGCTGCTGATCACGCCGACGATCACCAGCGGCAGCGCCCCGCCCTGGATCGCCGCCTGGAATACCGCGAACTTCCCGGTGAATCCGCTGGTCAGCGGGATTCCGGCGAAGGCGATCAGGAACAGCGCGAACACCCCGGCCACCAGCGGGTTGCGGCGGCCCAGGCCGGCCCAGCGGGACATGTGCGCGGCCTCGCCGGCCTGGTCGCGGACCAGGGTGACTACGGCGAACGCGCCGATCGTCGCGAAACCGTACGCGGCGAGGTAGAACATGCTGCCCGACAGGCCCGCGGCGTTCGCCGCGACCACCCCGGTCAGGATGTACCCGGCCTGGGCGATGGAAGAGTAGGCCAGCAGCCGCTTGACGTCCTGCTGGGTGATCGCGATGATCGAGCCGGCCACCATGGTGATAATCGCGACGGCCCACATGGCCGGCCGCCAGGTCCAGGTCAGCTGGCCGAACGCCACGTAGAAGACCCGCAGCAGCGCGCCGAACGCGGCCACCAGCGTGCAGGATGCCATCAGCGCCGTGACCGGCGTCGGGGCGCCCTGGTAGACATCGGGTTTCCAGCTGTGGAACGGCACCGCGCCGATCTTGAAGAACAGCCCGAGGCCGAGCAGCGCGATCCCCGCGTACAGCAGGGTCGTCGAGCTGGTGTTCGCCGCCGCGGCCGCGGCGATGGCCGACAGCCGGACTGACCCCGCGAAGCCGTACAGCAGCGCTATGCCGAAAAGGAAGAACGCCGAGGAGTACGCACCGAGCAGGAAGTACTTCATCGCCGCTTCCTGCGACGCCAGCCGGCGGCGCCGGGCCAGCCCGCACAGCAGGTACAGCGGCAGCGACAGCACTTCCAGCGCGACGAACATCGTCAGCAGGTCGTTCGCGGCCGGGAACAGCAGCATGCCGCCCACGGCGAACAGGGTCAGCGGGTAGACCTCGGTATGCATCGCGCCCGCGATCAGGCCCTCGCTCTCCTCGGGACTGCCAGGGATGGCGGCAGCCTGCGCGGCGAACGCGCTGCCATGCTGGGCTGACTCGGCGATCAGCAGCACGCTGACGAACGCCAGGACGACGATGGTGCCCTGGATGAACAGGGTCGGCCGGTCGATCGCCACGGCCCCGACGGCCGCGATCCGGCCGGGGCTGCCGTGCGCGAAGATGCTGCTGGCGGCGACCGCGATGGTGAGCACGAACGCGCCGGCCAGCGCGCCGAGCGCGAGCGCCACGTGCAGCGCGCGGCGCAGCGCCCGCGGCGCGAACGCCTCGATCAGCACCCCCGCCACGGCGGCGCCGAACACCAGCAGCATCGGCGATAGCTGCACGTATTCCAGCTGCGGCGCGGGTATGGCCGGCCCGAGCGCGGCTGCGTATCCGGTCACGGTGCGCTCCTTCGTCCGGCGCTGGTAGCCGCGGCGGCCGGATGCGGCGGCACCGGGTCCGCGGACCGCGACTGCACCAGGGTCTGGTGCACGGCGGGGTTGATGACGTTCAGGACCGGCTGCGGGTAAACGCCCAGCACGATGATCAGCGCGATCAGCGGGCCTACCGCCCACAGCTCGCGGGCGCCCAGGTCCGGCATCGCCGCGACCTCGGCGCTGGCCGGGCCGTGCATGGTCCGCTGGTACATCCACAGGATGTAGATCGCGGCCAGGATGATGCCGATGGTGGCCAGCACCGCCGCGGCCTCGTACTTGGTGAACGTGCCGATCAGCACCAGGAACTCGCTGACGAAGGTGGACAGGCCGGGCAGCGCCAGGCCGGCCAGGCCCGCGATGAGGAACAGGCCGGCCAGTACCGGCGCCGCCTTCTGCACGCCGCCGTAGTCCGCGATCAGCGACGAGCGGCGCCGGGACATCATGAACCCGGCCAGGATGAAGAGCGCGCCGGTGGCGAAACCGTGGTTGACCATGTAGAGCGTCGCGCCGGTCTGGCCCTGGCTGGTCATCACGAAGATGCCCAGGGTGATCAGCCCCATATGCGAGACCGAGGTATAGGCGATCAGCCGTTTCAGGTCGGCCTGGCCGATCGCCACCACCGCGCCGTACAGGATGCCGATAACTGACATGGCGATGATTACCGGGGTGAAGTAATGCGCGGCGGACGGGAACAGCTCCAGGCAGTACCGGATCATGCCGAAAGTGCCGACTTTGTCCAGTACCCCGATCAGCAGCACCGCGCCGCCCGGCTGGGCGGCGGTGGCAGCGTCGGGCAGCCAGGTGTGGAAGGGCCACAGCGGCGCCTTGATCGCGAACGCGATGAAGAAGCCGAGGAACAGCCATTTCTGCACCGTGGCGCTCAGCGCGACGTGAGTGAGGCCGGCGAACAGGAACGTCGCCGGGTGCCCGCCGCGGGCGGAGTACACGTACAGCGCGATGACCGCGACCAGCATCAGCAGGCCGCCGATCAGGCTGTACAGCAGGAATTTCACCGCCGCGTACTGCCGCTGGCCGACGCCGAAGCTGCCGATCATGAAGTACATCGGCACCAGCATGGCCTCGAAGAACACGTAGAACAAGAACACGTCGGTGGCGGCGAACACGCCGATCATCATGGTTTCCAGCACCAGCATCAGCGCGAAGTACGTCTTGGCGCTGCGCCGCGGCGGCGCCTCGCCGGCCGGGTTCGAGCCGCCTTCCACGTCGTTCCACGATGCCAGCACCACTACCGGCATCAAGATCACGGCCATCAGGATCAGCACCAGCGCTATGCCGTCCACGCCGACTGCGTAATGCACGCCGAACTGCGGGATCCACTGATAGGTCTGCGCGAACTGGAAATGCGGGCCGCGCGGCTTGAACTGCACGGCCATCACGATGATCACCGCGAGCGTGGCCAGGCTGAACGCCAGCGCGAGCCGCTTGACCAGCAGGTCGCGGGCGCGCCGGCCGGCCTCGGCGCCACGGGCCGCACCGGGGATCAGCCCGATAACCAGCGCGCCGGCCAGCGGGATGGCGCCCGCGACGGTCAGCCAGGGAAATGTGCTCATGGGATCCGCAGCCTCATCAGCTCTAGAGCCGTACCAGCAGGAGCGTGCCGACCAGCAGTACCGCGCCGACGAACATGAACAGCGCGTACGACCGGACGAATCCGGTTTGCAGCTTCCGCATCCGCCCGGAGGTGCCGCCGAACCCGGCGGCGACAGTATTGACCAGGCCGTCCACGCCGCGGTTGTCGAAGTACACCGACAGCCGGGTGAGCCACTGGCCTGGCCGCATCAGCAGCGACTCGTTGATCACGTCGCCGTACAGGTCCTTGCGGGCCGCGACGGTGAGCAGGCTGCCGGCCGGCGCGGTGACGGGCACTTCCCGGCGGCCGTACAGCGCCCAGCCAAGCCCGGCCCCGGCCAGCACCAGCACCAGCGTGCTGATCCCGGTGACGGTAAAGATTCCCTTGGAAGCGGCCGGCGTTCCCACGCCGGGGACCACGGACAGGAAGTTCACCAGCCGGCTGGCCAGCAGCAGGAAGCCGCCGCCGGCCAGCGAGCCAACGGCCAGCACGACCATCGGTGACGTCATCACCGGGGGCGCCTCATGCGGGTGGGCGTTCTCGTGCCAGCGCCGTTCGCCGGCGAAGGTCATGAACATCAGCCGGGTCATGTAGAAAGCGGTGATAGCGGCGCCGAGGATGGCGGCGCAGCCGAGTATCGCCCCCGAAGCCCCGCCTTTGGCGAAGGCGGCCTCGATGATCGCGTCCTTGGTGAAGAACCCGGAGAACGGCGGCACGCCGATGATCGCGAGGTAGCCGAAGAAGAACGTTACGAAGGTGACCGGCATGATCTTGGCGAGGCCGCCGAAGCGGCGCATGTCCACCTCGTCGTTCATCTCGTGCTTGACCGAGCCCGCCCCGAGGAACATGCCTGCCTTGAAGAAGCCGTGCGCGAGCAGGTGCGCGATCGCGAACGCGTACCCGGCCGGGCCCAGGCCGGCCGCGAGCATCATGTAGCCGATCTGGCTCATGGTGGATCCGGCCAGCGCCTTCTTGATGTCGTCTTTCGCGCACCCGATGATCGCGCCGAACAGCAGCGTGGCGGCACCGACGACCGTCACGGCGAGCCGCGCGTCCGAGGAAAGATTGAAGATCGGCGCCGAACGCACGATCAGGTACACCCCGCCGGTAACCATGGTCGCAGCGTGAATGAGCGCCGAGACCGGCGTCGGGCCTTCCATCGCGTCCAGCAGCCAGGACTGCAGCGGCAGCTGAGCCGACTTGCCGCAGGCGCCGAGCAGCAGCAGCAGCCCGATCGCGGTGACCGTCCCGCCGCCCGCGCCCCGCACGGCGCCGAAGACGCCGCCGAAGGTGACCGAGCCGAAGGTGGCGAACATCGCCATGATCGCCAGTGACAGCCCGGCGTCGCCGACCCGGTTGGCGATGAACGCCTTCTTCGCCGCCGCGGCCGCGGTCGGCCTGAACTGCCAGAAGCCGATCAGCAGGTAGGAGGCCAGGCCGACGCCTTCCCAGCCGGCGTACAGGCCGAGGTAGCTGTCCGCGAGCACCAGCAGCAGCATCGCCGCCAGGAACAGGTTCATGTACCCGAAAAACCTGCGCCGCTGCGGGTCCGCGGCCATGTAGCCGACGGCGAAGATATGGATCAGGGTGCCGACGCCAGTGATCAGCAGCACGAAGCAGATCGACAGCGGGTCGAGCAGCAGTCCCAGCGTGACGCGGAACCGGGCGACGTGAATCCAGGTGAACAAGGTCAGGTCCCGGCTGCGCTGCCCGGAAGGGTAGCTGACCATGGCGAAAAACACGGCGACGGCATAAAAAAAAGCTGCCGCCGGCATCGCCACGCCGAGCAGGTGGCCCCAGGCGTTAGTCCGCTTTCCGCCCAGCAGCAAGATCACCGCGCCGGCCAGCGGCAGCGCCAGCAGCAGCCACGCAGCGCGCTGCAGCCCGGCAGCCGGGAGGCTGCTCAAGACCGTCGCCGACGGCGTCAGCGCGCCGGCCAAAGTGCCTGTCACCTGATGCCTTTCTGCAGTTCCTGGCACCCGGAGGCAGGCTGCCCCCAGGCTGATGCCCCGGACATCGCGGGTCAGTATTTCAGCAGGCTCGCGTCGTCTACGGACGCGGACTTCCTGGTGCGGTAGATCGACGTCAGGATCGCCAGCCCGACCACTACCTCGGCGGCGGCCACCACCATCACGAAAAAGGCGATGACCTGGCCGTCAAGGGCGCCGTGCATCCGGGCGAACGCGACGAACGCGAGGTTGGCCGCGTTCAGCATCAGCTCGACGCACATGAAGATCACGAGCGCGTTCCGCCGGATCAGCACCCCGACGCCGCCGATCACGAACAGGACCACCGATAGCGCAACGTAGTGCGCGGGGCTTACCACCGGGCCTCCTGCGGCGCGCTGACGGTGTCAGCCGGCGTCTCGGCGGCGCCCGCGGCCGGCCCCGCGGCCGGACCTGAGCCAGCGCCAGCAATCGCGGGCTGGCTGGCCGGGTCGTAGGCCCGGCTGGAGATGGCCTGGCTGACCGACAGCCCGGACGTCGACCCGTCCGGCAGCAGCGCGGGCATGTCGACGGCGTTGTGCCGGGCGTAAGTGCCGGGACCGGGCAGCGGCGCCGGGTCGCCGGAGGCCACCCGGCGCTGGGCCAGCAGCCGCTGCGTCGGCTTCGGGGTAGTGCGCTCCCGGTGCGCGAGCACCATGGCGCCGAGGGCGGCGGTGATCAGCAGCGCACTGGTGATCTCGAACGGGAACACGTACCGGGTGAAGATCAGCGCGGCCAGGCTGCCGACGTTGACGGCCCCGAACTGCGGCGTGGCCGGCGCGGCCGGCCCGATGACCGCGTGCCCGACCACCAGGCTGAGTAGCACCAGCAGGCCGATGCCGGCCAGCCCGGCCGCGATCCGCTGGCCCCGGAGCGTCTCCACGATCGAGTCCGCGGACGTGACGCCGACGATCATCAGCACGAACAGGAACAGCATCAGCACCGCGCCGGTGTAAACGATCACCTGGACGAAGGCCAGGAACGGCGCGCCGAGCATCGCGTACAAGACGGCCAGCGACAGCATCACCACCGCCAGCAGCAGGGCGCAGTGCACCGCCCGCCGGGCGGCTATCAGGCCGAGGGCGGCGCCGACGGAGACGATCGCCAGCAGCCAGAACGCGTAGCTGCGCGTGTGCGCCGCTGCGCTAAGGGCCAGCACTGCCTGATGAGTCACGGCGCCGCTCCGGTTACGTTCTCCGGCGGCCACGCCGTGCCGCGAGCCGGGCCGCCGTCAGCCCGGCCGCCGTCAGTCCGGCCGTCGTCAGCCGGGCGCTCGCCCGGCGCTGCGCCGCCCAGGTAATAGTCCTCGGTCAGGCCCAGCAGCATCGGGTGCGGGGGCGCCTGCATCCCGGCCTGCAGCGGCGCGACGAGCTGCTCCTTGGTCCAGATGAGGCTTTCCCTGCTGTCATCGGCCAGCTCGTAGTCGTTGGTCATCGTCAGCGCCCGGGTGGGGCAGGCCTCGACGCACAGGCCGCACAGGATGCAGCGCAGGTAGTTGATCTGGTAGACCCGGCCGTACCGCTCGCCCGGTGAGTACCGTTCCTCGTCGGTATTGTCGGCGCCCTCGACATAGATGGCGTCAGCCGGGCAGGCCCAGGCACACAACTCGCAGCCGATGCATTTTTCCAGGCCGTCGGACCACCGGTTCAGCTGGTGCCGGCCGTGGAAACGGGGCGCCGTCAGCTCTTTCTGCTCCGGGTACTCGACGGTGTCGACCTTGTTGAACATCTGCCGGAAAGTGACGCCGAATCCCTTGATCGAGTTCAGGAAGTCAGGCACCGGTGACCTCCTTGACGCTGGTTTCGGGATCGCCGACACTGCGGCCGGTGACGCTACTGGCGGTGACACTACTGGGGGTGGCACTGCCGCCGACGTGATAGTGCGCCAGGTCCATCGGCGGCACCGGGAAGCCCGCGTCGGCCGCGGTACCGCCGGGTCCGCCAGCCTGGTCCAGCGCCTGCGCCGCCGCGGCCCGGCGCTGCGCCGCCACGTCGAAGGACCAGACCGCCGCCAGCAGCCCGACGATGATAACCCCGGCGACGAGGTAGACCGCGACGCTGCCGCCCTGGCGGTGGAAGACGCGGAAGGTGGCGACGATCAGCGTCCAGGCCAGCGCGGCCGGGATGAGGATCTTCCAGCCCAGTGCCATTAGCTGGTCGTACCGGACCCGCGGCAGCGAGCCGCGCAGCCAGATGAAGCAGAACAGGAGAACGACTACCTTGCCGAGGAACCACAGCAGCGGCCACCAGCCTGTGTTAGCGCCGGACCACAGCGTGACCGGCCACACCGCCCGCCAGCCGCCCAGGAAAAGGGTCGCGGCCAGGCCGCTGACCGTGATCATGTTCACGTACTCGGCGAGGTAGAACAGGGCGAACTTCAGCGACGAGTACTCGGTGTGGAAACCGCCGACCAGCTCGCCCTCGCCCTCGGGCAGGTCGAACGGCAGCCGGTTAGTCTCGCCCACCATCGTGATCAGGTAGATCACGAACGAGGGCGCCAGCAGCAGCGCGAACCAGGACGGCCAGTGCAAGATCGCGCCGAAAAGATGGAACTCCACTCCGTGGGCCTGGGCGTCGACGATGGCGGTGGTGGACAGCGAGCCGGCGTACAGGAACACCGGCACGAACGACAGGCCCATCGCGATCTCGTAGCTGATCACCTGAGCCGATGCCCGCAGTGCGCCGAGCAGCGGGTACGGCGAGTTAGACGACCAGCCGGCCAGCACGATCCCGTAGATGCCCATCGAGCTCATTGCGAGCACCAGCAGCACCGCCACCGGAAGGTCGGCCAGCTGCAGCGGCGTGTGGTGATGGAAGATCGACACCACCGGGCCGAACGGTATGATCGCGAAGCTGATGAACGCGGGTATCGCGGCGACGGCCGGGGCCATGACGAACAGCAGCTTGTCCACGCCGCGCGGGATGATGTCTTCCTTCAGCGGCAGCTTGATGCCGTCTAGCAGCGACTGGAGCAAGCCGAACTTGCCGGCCCGGTTCGGGCCGGGCCGTTGCTGCATCCGGCCGATAACCCGCCGCTCGGCCCAGATCATGAGCAGCGTGGTGACCATCAGGAACGCGAAGACGGCCACGACCTTGATCGCTATCAGCCACCACGGCTCAGCGCCGAAGCTCGCCAGGGCCGGCGCCGGGGCGGTGGCCCTGGCAGCGGCAGGAATAGCGGCCTGCGCCGCCGCTGTCACGGTGCGTTCCCCGGTGTCATCGCACTGCCCGCTCCCGCCGCACTGCCCGGTCCCGCCGCGTGTGCTGTCCCCGGGGCGCCTGACGTCATCGCGCTCCGCAAGGTCACGACCGAGCCGTGCCCGGCGGCCAGGGCGCCGCGAACCGCGCAGCCGGCCGAGTTGGTGGGCAGCCAGACCACCCGGTTGGGCATCTCAGTGATCTCCACTTCCACGGTGACCGACCCGTGCTCGGTTGCCACGGTGACCTTGCCGCCATCGGCCGTCCCGGCTTCTTGGGCGGTCCCGGCAGACATCCGGGCCACGGCCCGGCGTGCGGTGCCGGCCAGGTTCGGCTCGCCGTCCTGCATCCGGCCGCGGTCAAGGAGATTGTGCCAGGTGGCCAGCAGTGCCTGGCCAGTGCCCGGCCGCTGCTGCCGCGCGGTCGCGGCGACGAGGCTCACCTGCGCGGCAACGGCCGCGGCGCCCGGACCGCGGGGTCCCAGGCCTGCCAGCTCGCGCCGCGCCGCCGCGGCGTCGGGCAGGCCCAGGTGCACGTCCATCGTGTCCGCGAGCGACGCGAGAACCTGCAGGTCGGACCGCGCGGTCAGCCCGGCCAGCGCGGGGCCGAACGTGCCTGGCCGGCCCTCCCAGTTCACGAACGTGCCGTCCTTCTCGGCGACGGCGGCGACCGGGAACACGACGTCCGCCCGGTCGGTGATCGCGCTGGCGCGCAGCTCGAGGCTGACGATGAACCCGGCTTGCTCCAGCGCCGCCAGCGCGGCGGCCGGATCCGGCAGGTCAGCGGGGTCCAGCCCGGCAATGACCAGTGCCCCGATGTCGCCCGCGGCCGCGGCCGCCAGGATCTGCCCGGTGTCGCGGCCGGGCCCGGCCGGCAGCGCGGCCGTTCCCCAGGCGCGGCCCAGGTCGGCGCGGGCGGCGTCATCGTCGACCCGGCGGCCGCCCGGCAGCAGGCCCGGCAGTGCGCCCGCCTCGATCGCGCCGCGCTCGCCCGCCCGCCGGGGAACCCAGGCAAGCTGCGCGCCGGTCTCGTCCGCCAGCGCGGCCGCCGCCGGCAGCGCGCCGGGCACCTCTGCCAGCCGCTCGCCGACGAGGATCACCGCGCCGGGCTGCCGCAGTGCAGCCGCCGCTGCTGTCGCGGCAGCGGTCGCCGCGGCAGCCGCCGGGTCCACGGCCGCAGGATCCGGCGTCACGTCCACGTCCGCCGCCGCCGCCGGGCCGGTCGCCGCGGCGAGCCGGCTCAGTACCTGAGCCTCGGCTCCCGGCACCGCCGGGATCAGCACGCCGGCCAGCCGGTCCAGGCCGGCGCTGGCCAGCGCGGCGACCGAGTAAACCGTCAGGGTGCCGGCCCGGACCGCCTTGCGCAGCCGCAGGAAGATGATCGGCGACTCGTCCTGCGGCTCGAAGCCGGCCAGCAGCACGGCCGGTGCCTGCTGCAGGCTCGCGTAGCTGACCGGGCTGCGGGTTCCGGCGATCCGGCCGGCCAGGAACTGCGTCTCCTCGGCGGAGTGCGGCCGGGCCCGCATGTCGATGTCGTTGGTCGCCAGCGCGAGCCGGGCGAACTTGGCGTAGGCATAGGAGTCTTCCAGCGTCAGCCGGCCGCCGGTGAGCACGCCGGCCCGGCCGCGGGCCGCTGCCAGGCCGCGGGCGGCAATGTCGAGCGCCTCGGGCCAGGACGCGGGAACCAGGACACCGCTGCCGTCGCGGACCATCGGCCCGGCCAGCCGGTCCGGCTGGGTGGCGTAGCTGAAGGCCCAGCGGCCTTTGTCGCAGTTCCATTCCTCGTTGACTTGCGGGTCATTGCCGGCCAGCCGCCGGGTAACCTTGCCGCGCCGGTGGTCGGTGCGCTGCCGGCAGCCGGACGCGCAGTGCTCGCACACGCTGGGCGTCGATACCAGGTCGAACGGGCGGGCGCGGAAACGGTAGGAGGCACCGGTCAGCGCGCCGACCGGGCATATCTGCACGGTGTTACCGGAGAAGTAGGAGTCGAACGGCACTCCCTCGGCGATGCCCACCTGCTCCTGCGGGCCGCGGTCGACCAGCTCGATCAGCGGATCGCCGGCTACCTGGTCGGCGAACCGGGTGCACCGGGCACACTGCACGCAGCGCTCCCGGTCCAGCAGCACCTGCGCCGACAGCGCGATGGGCTTGGGAAAGGTGCGCTTGACGCCGCCGAACCGGGTCTCACCCGCACCGGTGGACATGGCCTGGTTCTGCAGCGGGCACTCGCCGCCCTTGTCGCACACCGGGCAGTCCAGCGGGTGGTTGACCAGCAGCAGCTCCATCACGCCGCGCTGGGCCTTCTCGGCCACCGGCGAGGTCAGCTGGGTGTGCACGACCATGCCGTCCGTGCACACGGTGGTGCAGGAGGCAGGCGGCTTGGGCTGCCCGTCCACGTGCACCAGGCACTGCCGGCAGGCGCCGACCGGGTCCAGCAGCGGGTGGTCGCAGAACCGCGGGATCTGGATGCCGAGCTGCTCCGCGGCCCGGATGATCAGGGTTCCCTTGGGCACGGTGATCTCGAAGCCGTCGATCGTGACGGCCACACCGCCGGCCCGCGGCGCCGGGGGCGCCGCGGCGGGCTGCGCCGGCGACGGCTGGGTCACGGAGGGCTCGCTGATCTGCGGGCCTGCCTCGGCGCTGGAATGCCGCCCGGGCTGCATGGTCATCGGGCGGCCTCCCCCGCGCTGATGGCAGTCGCGCCCCGCGGCTGCGCGCCGAAGACCGTCGACGCGGCGGGATCGAACGGGCAGCCGCCGTGCTTGCGGTGCTCGATGTACTCGTCCCGGAAATGCTTGATCGACGAGATGACCGGCATCCCGGCCGCGTCGCCGAGGGCGCAGAACGCGCGGCCGACGATGTTGTCGCAGATGTCCAGCAGCTTGTCCAGGTCGGCGTCGCTGCCCTCGCCGCGCTCCAGCTGGTCGAGCACCTGCACCAGCCAGTAGGTTCCCTCCCGGCACGGCGTGCACTTGCCGCAGGACTCGTGCTTGTAGAACTCCGTCCACCGCAGCACGACCCGCAGCACGCAGGTGGTCTCGTCGAAAATCTGCAGTGACCGGGTGCCGAGCATCGACCCGGCGGCGGCGACCGACTCGTAGTCCAGCGGCACGTCGAGATGCTCGGCGGTGAACAGCGGGGTGGAAGACCCGCCCGGTGTCCAGAACTTCAGCGTGTGCCCGGCCCGGATGCCGCCGGACAGGTCCAGCAGCTCGCGCAGCGTCGTGCCGAGCGGGGCCTCGTACTGGCCGGGGGAAGTGACATGCCCGGAGAGCGAGAAGATGCCCATGCCCTTGGACTTCTCGGTGCCCAGGCCCGCGAACCAGCCCGCGCCCCGGGTCACGATGTACGGGATGCTGGCGATCGACTCAACGTTGTTGACCACCGTGGGGCAGGCGTACAGCCCGGCGACGGCGGGGAACGGCGGCTTGAGCCGCGGCTGGCCGCGGCGGCCTTCCAGCGAGTCGAGCAGCGCGGTCTCCTCGCCGCAGATGTACGCGCCCGCCCCGGCGTGCACCACCACGTCCAGACTGAAGCCGGAGCCCAGGATGTTGCTGCCCAGGAAGCCGGCCCCGTAGGCCTGGCTGACCGCGTGCTGCAGCCGCCGGACGACGTGCAGTACCTCACCGCGTACGTAAATGAAAGCGACGGCGGCCCGGATCGCGTAGGCGGTGATCACGATGCCCTCGATCAGCGCCTGCGGGTTCGCCAGCATGGTCGGGATGTCCTTGCAGGCGCCCGGCTCGGATTCATCCGCGTTGACCACCAGGTAATGCGGCTTGTTGTCACCTTGGGGGATGAAGCCCCACTTCACCCCGGTCGGGAAACCCGCGCCACCGCGGCCGCGCAGCCCCGACTCCTTCACCAGCGCGATGAGGTCGTCGGGCTGCATCGCCAGTGCCCGCGGCAGCGCTTCATATCCGCCGGACCGCAGGTAGGCGCCGAGCATGAACGAGTCCGGCTCGTCCCACCGGGCCGTGAGCACCGGGTCAAGAACCGACGGTCCGGATGTCACTGCTGCTCTCCTTCGGGGGCTGCCGCTGTCCCGGCGCCCGGCTGCGGCGTTTCGGGCGGCTGCGGCTCCGGTGGCTGCCAGCCGTGCTCGCGTGCTGTCCGCAGGCCGCGTAGCGTCGCGGCCCCGGCGGTGTCCCCCGCCGTCGCCTGGTCGTCCGGGAAACCGGCCAGGATCCGGGATGCCTGCTGCCAGCTGCACAGCCGGGGCGCCCCCCGGGTCGGCGCGACGTCCGCCCCGGCGCGCAGCCCGTCCACCAGGTCCCGCGCCGACTGCGGCGTCATGTTGTCGAAGAACTCCCAGTTGACCATCATCACCGGTGCGTAGTCGCAGGCCGCGTTGCACTCCAGGTGCTCCAGCGTCACCTTGCCGTCGGGCGTGGTCTCGTCGTTGCCGACGCCCAGGTGCTGCTTGAGATCGGCGAAGATGGCGTCGCCGCCGAGCACGGCGCACACGGAGTTGGTGCAGACCCCGACGTGGTACTCGCCGACCGGACGGCGCTTGTACATCGTGTAGAAGGAAACCACCGCGGTGACTTCCGCCTCGGTCAGGCCGAGCTGGCCGGCGCAGAAGGCGATGCCGTCGCCGGTGACGTAGCCCTCCTCGGCCTGCACCAGGTGCAGCAGCGGCAGCAGCGCGGACCGGGGCCGCGGGTACCGGCCGATGACCCGGGCCGCGTCAGCCTCCAGCCGGGTGCGCGCTTCGGTGCTGAGCGCCATTACCTGTCCACCCCTCCCATCACCGGGTCGATGCTGGCGACTGCCGCGATCACGTCGGCGATCATCCCGCCCTCGCACATCACCGAGACGGACTGCAGGTTCGCGAAGGACGGGTCCCGGAAATGCACCCGGTACGGCCGCGTCCCGCCGTCACTGACCGCGTGGCAGCCTAGCTCGCCGCGCGGCGACTCGACCGCCTGGTACACCTGGCCGGCCGGGACCCGGAAGCCCTCGGTGACCAGCTTGAAATGGTGGATGAGCGCCTCCATGGACTGGCCCATGATGTGCGCGATGTGGTCGGGGGAGTTACCGAGGCCGTCGGTGCCGAGCGCCAGCTGGGCCGGCCAGCCGATCTTGGCATCCCTGATCATGACCGGGTCATCCGCCGGCCGCGCGCCGCCCAGCCGCTCGACGCACTGCTCGATGATCCGCAGCGACTGGTCGATCTCGTCCATCCGGATGATGTACCGGCCGTACACGTCGCAGCTGCCGCGGACCGGGACGTCGAAGTCGTAGGTCTCGTAGCCGCAGTAGGGCTGGCTCTTGCGCAGGTCCCACGGGATCCCGGTGGCCCGCAGGATCGGCCCGGTCACCCCCAGCGCCATGCAGCCGGCCAGGTCCAGGTAGGCGATGTTCCGCGTCCGGCCGAGGTAGATCGGGCTGGCGTCCAGAAGCGCCCGGATCTCGCCGAGCTGATGCGGCATCACCGCGAGGTAGTCCCGGACGGCTTCCAGGGCGCCGGCGGGCAGGTCCTGTGACACGCCGCCGGGCCGGATGTAGTTGTGGTTCATCCGCAGGCCGGTGATCAGCTCGAACAGGTCGAGGGTCTTCTCCCGCTCGCGCACCCCGTACAGGAAGACGGTCGTGGCGCCCAGCTCCAGGCCGAAGGTCGCGACGGCGGTCAGGTGCGAGGCGATCCGGTTCAGCTCCATCATCATGACCCGGATGACGGTGGCCCGCTCGGGGACGCGGTCGGTGATGCCGAGCAGCTTCTCCACCGCCAGGCAGTACGCGGTCTCGTTGAACAGCGGCGCGAGGTAATCCATCCGGGTGCAGAAGGTCACGCCCTGCGTCCAGGTGCGGTACTCCATGTTCTTCTCGATGCCGGTGTGCAGGTAGCCGATCACTGGCCGCAGCTCGGTCACCGTCTCGGCGTCCAGCGTCAGCACCAGCCGCAGCACCCCGTGCGTGGACGGGTGCTGCGGGCCCATGTTGATGACCAGGCTCTCGGGGCCGGGGTCGCTGCCGGCGCGCACGGCCGCGACGACCTCATCCCAGTCCTCGCCGCCCGCGGTGAAGACGCGCCCCTCTTCGGCGGCGCTGGTGGTCACTGGTAGGCCCTCCGCTCATCCGGCGGCGGCACGGTGGCGCCGCGGTATTCGACCGGGATGCCGCCGAGCGGGTAGTCCTTCCGCTGCGGATGGCCTTTCCAGTCGTCGGGCATCTCGATCCGGGTCAGGGCCGGATGCCCGTCGAAGACGATGCCGAAGAAGTCGTAAGTCTCCCGCTCATGCCAGTTGCACGTCGGGTAAATCCCGGTCAGCGACGGAAGCCGCGGATCGGCGTCGGGCGCCGCAGTCTCCAGCCGCAGCCGCCGGTTATGGGTAAGCGAGATCAGGTTGTAGACGGCGTGCAGCTCGCGGCCGGCGTCCTGCGGGTAGTGCACGCCGGACACCCCCAGGCACAGCTCGAACGCCAGCGGCGGGTCGTCGCGCAGCCGCAGCGCCACCTCGGGCAGCCGCTCGCGCCGGATGTGGAAGGTCATCTCACCGTAAGCCACCACGACCCGCTCGACCGCGTCGCCGAAATGAGTCCCGGACCGCTCCAGGCCGGCTTCCAGGTGGTCGGCGATCTCGTCAAAGTAGGAACCGTAGGGCCGCGGGCTGGACAGCGGGGGCGCCAGCCGGACCCGCAGGCCGCCGTAGCCGGAAGTGTCGCCGGTCGTCATCGCGCCGAACATGCCGGTGCGCACGACCCGCTCGGCCAGCCGCTCCTGCCCGTCCGTCGCGGCCTGGTCTACGGGAACCTGGTCCCGCGGCGCCGAAGGGTCGGCCGGGAGGACTTTCTGGCCGAGGACGGCCGGCTGGCCCGGCGTCGGCTCACGGCCTGGCGCGGCTTCCTGGCCGGGCGCTGCCTGCTCCGGCCGGGACTCACCGGGACCCGAGCCGGTGGGCCGGGACTCGCCGGTACCCGGGCCGGCGGCGCGGGACTCACCCGGATCCGAGCCGGCGGGCCCGGTCATCCGTGCCCGCCGGGGTGCAGCCCGGCGACCAGCGGCAGCCGCCGCAGCCGGGCGTCTTCCAGCTCGGTGACCTGGCGCTCGCGGTTGACGCCGAGCTTCATGTTCTGGATCTTGTCGTGCAGCTTCAGAATCGCGTCCATCAGCATTTCCGGCCGCGGCGGGCAGCCGGGCAGGTAGATGTCCACCGGGACAATGTGGTCGACGCCCTGCACGATCGCGTAGTTGTTGAACATTCCGCCGCTGGACGCGCAGACGCCCATCGAGATGACCCACTTCGGCTCGGCCATCTGGTCGTAAATCTGGCGCAGCACCGGCGCCATCTTCTGGCTGACCCGGCCGGCCACGATCATCAGGTCGGCCTGGCGGGGGGTGTTCGACGCGCGCTCCATCCCGAACCGGGCCAGGTCGTGCCGCGCGCCGCCGGTCGCCATCAGCTCGATCGCGCAGCAGGCCAGGCCGAAGGTGGCCGGCCAGACCGAGCTCTTGCGCGCGTACCCGGCCAGCTTCTCGACCGAGGCCAGCAGCACGCCGCTGGGCAGCTTCTCCTCAAGACCCATGGCTAATCCCATTCCAGCCCGCCGCGGCGCCAGACGTAGGCGTACGCGACGAGAACGGTAGCGATGAAGGTAACCATCTCGACCAGCCCGAAGACGCCGAGCCGGTCGAACGCGACCGCCCACGGGTACAGGAAGATGATCTCGATGTCGAACACGATGAAGAGCATCGCGGTGATGTAGTACTTGACCGGGAAGTGCGCGGTGGCGATCATCGGCGTCGGCTCGATACCGCACTCGTAGGCCTCGAGCTTGGCCCGGTTCCACCGCTTGGGGCCGGCTAGCGAGCCCATCACCAGCGAGCCGATGGCAAACGCCGCCGCCAGCGCGGCGAGGACCAGGATGGGCACATAGTGGCTCATTGCCCTCGCACCTCCTTTGGTACCCGGGTTAGCGTGCCGCCGCGGCGGGGCGCCGCGGCTTCATCGTCATCGCCTATGCCGCCGGCGTTATCTTAGACACCGCGTTCACGAGCCGGTCCACTGCGTCGCCGCCGCGGGTCTCGGTCAGGTTGCCGAGGAACTTCATCGTGAAGCGCATCACGGCCGGGCGCTTGATGCCGTGCCGGGTGGCGAAGCGCATGAACTTGGGGTTGCCGATCAGCTGCACGAAGGTGCGGCCCAGCGTGTAGTAGCCGCCGTAGGCGTCTTTCAGCGCCGCCGGGTATCCCTGCAGGACCCGCTCGGCGCTCGCCTCGGTGGGCCGGGCCAGTGCCTGGATGATAACCCTGGCGGCGGTCTCGCCGGATTCCATCGCGTACGCGATGCCCTCGCCGTTAAACGGGTTGACCATCCCGCCGGCGTCCCCGGCGAGCAGCAGGCCCCGGGTGTAGTGCGGCGTCCGGTTGAAGCCCATCGGCAGCGCCGCGCCGCGGACCGGCTGGGTGCGGTTCTCCTCGGCGAAGCCCCACTCCGGCGGCATCGCGCCCAGCCAGCGGCGCAGCAGCGCCCGGTAATCGATGTTCTGGAACGCGGCCGAGGTGTTCAGCAGGCCGAGGCCGACGTTGCTGGTCCCGTCGCCCATGCCGAAGACCCAGCCGTAGCCGGGCAGCAGCTGGTCGCCGTCCCACAGGTCCAGCCACGCCTCGAGGTAGTCGTCGGCATGCCGGGGGCTGGTGTAGTAGGTCCGCACCGCCACGCCGATCGGCCTGTCGTCCCGCTTGCGCAGGCCCATGGCCACCGACAGCCGGGAGGAGTTGCCATCGGCTGCGATGACGACACGGGCGCGGAAGTCCCGTTTCGCGATATCCGGGGAATCAGCCGTCTTGGCGCCGGCCTCGGTAGCCGCCAGGCCGGGCGGCCGGGTAGTCACCCCGACAATGCGGCCGGTCCGGTCGTCCAGCAGCGGGCCGGTGACGTTGACGCCCTCCATGAGCCGGGCGCCCGCCTTCTGCGCGTGCCGGGCCAGGATCTCGTCGAAGTCGAGCCGGGTGCGCACCATGCCGTAGCCCGGGTAGCTGGACATGTCCGGCCAGTCGAGCTCGATCCGGCCGCCGCCGCCGATGATGCGCAGGCCCTTGTTACGTAGCCAGCCGTCGTTCTCGCCGATCGGCACGCCCATCGCGGTTAGCGCCTTCACCGCGCGCGGGGTGAGCCCGTCGCCGCAGACCTTCTCGCGCGGGAACCTGGTTTTCTCCAGCACCAGCACGTCAAGGCCCGCGGCGGCCAGGTAATAGGCCACCGATGACCCGGCCGGCCCCGCGCCTACGACGATGACGTCAGCCGTCTGCGGGCTGGTGCCGGGTGGCCGCGGGGCGAGGTCCGGGGTGCCGGTGGGGGCAGCTTGCTCGGTCACGAACCCGTCCTGACTTACCTTGTGAACCGCTTCACAAATGCTCTGCCTTGAAGTCTAGACCGTCCGGGGGCGTCCTGGCTCAGGGGTAAGCTCCCGGCGCCCGACCAGCTGGCTATCGGTCGTCGGGAAGAACCCGGAACCATTGGTGCGCAGTGAGCGGCCTGATCGCGCGGAAGTCGCGCCGGTCGAGCGTCAGGACCGCATCCGTTCGGTAGTGGGCTGCCAGGGAGACCGTCACCGCGTCAGCCAGATCCAGGTCCAGGCCGGCGTAATGCTGCTGGACCAGGCGTGCTGTGGCGAGAATCTCGAGACTGGCCGCCGGTACCTCAAACCGGGACTGCCGGGCCTGAGCGATGATGAAATCGATGATCCGGCTGCGGGCACGGGAGCCGAAGCGGGCCTTGGCAAGGTGATCTACCTCAGCCAGGACCAGCGACGAGATAATCACCGATCCCGCGTCCCGCAGGATGGCCTGGCAGGCCGCCGATTCCCGCGCGTTCCCGTCAGACGCGGCGAGAATCCCGGAGGTGTCGGCGATGACGATCACCAGCTGGTGACCGCCCGGCCGATCGTCTCGGTAATTTCCTCGTTAGTGACGGTCTCACCCGTACTCCCGAAAACGGGCCAATCGAAGGAACCCTCCCAGACCCGGCTGCTCATAGCAGCGAGGTGAATTCCTTCGCGGATGATCTGCGCTTCAGGGACGCCCCGGCGAGCGGCCGTTTCCTTGATCAGTGCGAGGTCGTCAACGTCCGCGTAGACATTCGTTCTTTTCAAGGACATGTACCGATGCTAGCACACGTTCGCTCGTGTCACCTGAGGCCCGAGCCCGGAGACGCTGTAGCGGTCGGCTACCGGCCCTGTATGAGCTGGCAGCTGCACTGACGCGCGCCAGGCCGGCAGTTACCATCAGACCGTGACTGGCGGTGCAGTAATAGGGACGATCCTGCGGCGCTCCGGCGTCTCGCCTGCCGAGCTGGCCGGAATCCTGGGGATCACCGAAGGGCAGGTTGCTGACTGGGCGCAAGGTGACCCCCCGCTGAGCGTGGTGGACACGGTCGCACGTGCCTGTTCGGTAAGCCTCGCGGCGATTCTCGCGGAGCCCGAGCCTGATCCGCACGATGTCTCGCTGCTGGAAACGACTCTGGCGCTGACCGTTGATCAGCGCCTCGAGCGGCTGACTACCTACGTGCGGTTCGTGCAGGCAGGCCGGGCTGCGCTGTGCAGCCGGCCGTGACCGCCTTCGACCCGGCCGCGCTGCTCGAAGTCCTGCACCGCCATGGCGTCCGGTACGTGCTCATCGGCGGCCTCGCTGCAGCGCTGCACGGTTCGGCAGCGCCGACTTTCGACGTGGACATTACGCGGAAGGCCATTCCGCCAATCGGACGCGGTTGTCAGCAGCACCGGCCGACCTGGAAGCGCGGGTCCGCGTGGACGGGATACCGGGCGGGATCGCGTTCTCGCATGATGCCGCCAGTCTCGCCCAGATGACGATGCTGAACCTGGTAACCCGGCTGGGGGAACTGGACGTTGCGTTCCGGCCGGCCGGCGGGGCTGATTACTCCCAGTGGGAGGCTGACGCGTCCAGCGTCACGGTTCTGGGAGTGCCCGTCCAGATCGCGTCCCTGGACGACATCATCGGTTCGAAGGAAGCCGCGGGCCGCGACAAGGACCGCCTGCAGCTGCCGCTGCTGCGGGCTCTGCAGCAGCGGCAGCGCTCGCCGGGCACGCAGCCGGAGGGCAGCGGAATCTGACAGCGAGCTGGCGCGGCGGCCTCAGCGGTGAGCGGCCCGCACGACCCGCCGCCGCCGGTACCGCAGGCTCGGCGCTGCCAGTGATTCGGCTTCACCTGCGCGGGAAGGCCGCTGACGATTGTTTCCTGGCCGCGGGATCAATGCATCTGGCGCTTTTGGGTACCGCCATCAGACAGGCGATCCCCGCGCCTTCCAGGTACTTACGCAGCCCAGAATTCTGCCCGAATTCCTCATCAGTGGCGAACCAGGCGAACGGCAGGGCCGCCTCCGCACCGCCTGATCATGAACTCCACCTGCTGCGGGCGGGTGCCGACCGGCCCGTCCGACAGCACCTCATCCTGATCTATCCCGGCTCAGGCGAAGAATGTAAAGCGAGACGAGAACGCAGGCAACGGTGTCGGCTACGATCCAGATTTCTCGCTGTGATCGCGTCATCCTAGCCGATATTATGTACGCCAGTACCGAAACGTTGATGAACGCAACCGCGGCCATAGCAGCAGCGGGCTTCCTTGATCGCATCAGCAGCCACTCAGGGAGCCAGACGGCGGGCCGTACGGCACGCCGTAGAAGATAGGCAACGTTACGTTCAGCGTGCAGCCGTAGTTGGCGAGCCCCATGTTTATGGCGATCTCATTCTCAGCAGCGGGATTCAGCGAGATGCTCTCGTTACCAGCAGGATCCTCGTAGTTGGCGGGGTTGCCGGAGGCGCATACGTAGCGGTTGCCGGTGGCTGGGTTGCCGAGGAGGTCGCGGGTGTCCTGGGTGAATCCGCCGGTGCCGGGATTTTGCCAGCGCTGGCCGTCGTGGGTGTAGCCGGTTCCGGGGATGCCGGGGATCAGGGCGGCGACCCGCTTTCCCCGCCTGGTCAGGTACACGAAATCACCGTCTGATACCGCGTCAATCAGCTCGGCCAGCCGATTCCGGGCCTCCGTCACAGGCAGGTCGCGCGTGACTGACCTCGGAAGTCCTCGGCAGCTTCAGCGCTCACGACTGAAGCGTACAACTCTACCTAGCCCGGATCATTCACGTGGCCTGATGACTGGCTGTGTCCGCGCCGCAAGCGGCGTTCGTGATCTCGATTTTAGGCCGGGGTCATGACAGTGGCCCGGCTGTCGGGCCGGGTCGCCGGGGGTTCCACTAGTCCCCGGGTAAGGGTGGTTGTCGGGACAGTGCACGTGCGGCGGCGGTCAGGGGGCGTGGGCCAGGGCGCTGATGTGGTCCCGGGCGGTGATGATGTCCGGGGCCCACGGCCAGCTGGCCTGGATCCTGAGGTGCCGCCTGCGGGCACTGCGGGTGATCCGGGCGGCGGCGTGCAGGATCTTGTACCGCAAGGTCTTGGGCTCTGCTTTGGCGAGGTCGCCGTCCAGGGCGAGCAGCCGCAGCCAGGCCAGCAGGGTCGCGGCGATCAGCGCGGCGTGAAACCAGGCGGCGTTCAGCCGGAAGTCGCGGGACGGGAACCGGCCGATGCCGCAGTCCTTCCCGGTACGGATGCCGTCCTCGACCCGGGCGCGGACCCGGTGCGCGGCGTCGATGTAGGCGGGGTTTGCCTGCCAGCCCCGCACCGTGACGGGCAAATTGGTGACCCACAGGGAGTACCGCCACCCGCCGGCGGTCTCGAACAGGGAGAGCTGCGCGCCGGGGTGCGGCCGCTCGCGGCGGGCGAATACCCGCATAGGCGCGGGCCAGCCGTCGAGCTGGTCCCCGGCGGGGCCTTGCCGCAGCAGCCCGGTCAGCTCGGTGACGTGCGCTTCCTCTACCCAGCAGCGAGCGTGCGCGCACTGCCGGGCGGCGCAGGCGTCCCCGGTGCGGCGCCCGCGGACCTCACCGCGGCCGTCCACGGCGATCTGCCACGCGGCCTCGGGGACCAGCCGGATCGCCCGGC
>JAABUX010000777.1_pt1 | contig 51809 bp, 62 predicted proteins | sample 5561851 | NCBI WGS metagenome assembly JAABUX01 (sample SAMN10711883, study PRJNA513361) | rock metagenome | isolation source: Antarctica rocks | place: Antarctica: Victoria Land, Richard Nunatak red sandstone | collected 2016-01-03
TAGTAGATGCCATTTGAAACCAGAAAACTGCCGGTCGTCGCTTCGTACCCTATTGCGCAAATCATTTCTGCATACGGATCGGCCTTCGTTGGATCCATGAAACTCTCAAAGGCGCTTAGCTGCTGCGCAGTGGTGCTACCAGGGTAGAAGATGAAGCCTCCCCAGAAATTTCCATGAGCGTACGTCTGGAGATCGAACCGGGTTACGATGCCAAAGTTGTTGGAGCCTCCTTTCAGAGCTCTGAAAAGGTCCGGGTTTTCGTGAGCACTGGCATTGGCGATACTCCCGTTGGCTAGCACTACTTCCATATTGAGGTTGTGGTCACAAGCGAATCCCTTTTCTGGCGAGAAGAACGAAATCCCGCCTGGTTTGTTGATTGGTGTGCTTCGACCTAAAGTTTGAAAAAGGGAGCTCACCTCCGGTAAGAAACCCTCCTACACCTAAGCCAGCCACACGAGAACCAAGAACGGTAAGATTCATAGGTTGAAGCGCGGCGTAAATATTCTTCCAAATGGCTCCGCCGCCTACTGAGACACTGGAGCGGTCCGAATTGATCGTGATATCATTCATATTCGTCAAAATCAATGGTAGCACCCTGGTCGACATTTGCTGCGCGAGGCACTGGGGCGTGACCTCCACTACGAATTGCGAGTGCAGAGGTATTGCCATGACTACCCCGATACTGAGTACTTGTCGTTACAATGAACGCAACGTCTGCTGCGCTCGTGGGCCGCACAATACATGAAGGCGATAGACGATCCTGCTGAAGGAAATAGGACAAGGTCGAAGCTTTGTAGATGGCATCGCTTGGGTAGTAAGTCTGGTTCTGTAGGCGAGATTTGAGGGTTGAACATAGTGTTGACTCATTGTCTAGTCCTAAGCTTGCCAGAACACTGTGTAGAAAGCAGAATGCAACCGAGACTGCAACCATCGAGACCTTACAGAGCCGCATTGCAGCCATAGACAGCATAGATGTCAAACACAAAGAGAGAGGTAGCACGTCTCTTTAGAAGACGACAATCGGATAGATTCAGGAGGAAACAGAAGCGCGTCATGATGAATTTATAGAACTAGTATAACTATAGAATCCTTCCAACAGCCGAACGTAACGTCGAAAGGCAACTTTTGCGCCATGTTCAGCAATTGGGCAGGTCAATGAACAGGAAGCTAAAGTAGGGACCATGAAGTGTGCTGCCAGACCTCACTAGCGAGCCAAGCCATATGTCTAGTCTGGAACTAGAGGAGCCACCCGAAGCGCTAACATCCTAGCCACCCTAGCGTGCCTAGCGTGCCACAAGGTGCCGTGCAGTGCGCTATCACATTACGCACGGTCAATACACGGTAATCGGGGCCCCCCTAGTCGCAAGCTCCTATAGTTGTTCAAGGTGGAACCTTGGGGTTTTGGATCACTCATTTCCTATGTGACAGTACCGCTTACTTTCCTATGGGATCTACGAAGGTGGATAAGAATTCTACTCGACAAACCATATATTGAGGACTTGCGCTAGGCCCCGCGAACTCCCGCTGTCATCAGCAATGGATCCCCTTTGGTTGACCCCACCTGAGTCCAAATATACGACGACACCTAGGCGCGGATGGCCTTTGCCCTTTCAACTAGTCGACTATTTCTAGCCAACTCTACTCTCATCTCCTTTCCGCCTTCGCATAAGAACCTGGGATTTCTCATACGGCATCTGGAACGTCTCCCAGAACCATCTATACGACGAAGGGTCCCCATCCAAGCGGAATTCGTAGTTGGAAATCAAGTGTATCAACGCCATCTTGATAACCAGCGTAGCGTGCCATCGACCAGGACTAAATGACAGAATTAGCTTTCGTCGAATACCCTGCCTCTGTACGTACCAGACTTTTGACCCAAGTCCCCAGATCGGGAAATCCCTCGAGGCGTCAGTGAATGTGGAGCCTCGGAGCGGAGTGTAAGATCTCCCATCAAACTTGTCATGTGTGGTTGGTATGAAACGGAGGCCGTCGAAGGTATCAGGGTTAGGGTATTTTTCAGCATCGTGCATGAGATCCCAAGCAGGCACGCAGGCAATCTGACCCGCTGGCACGTGAAAGCCGCCATGCGAGAAGGTGTAAGGTTTCAAGGCTTTGCGGCGAATTCCCACTGCAGATAGTCAGCGAATATGAAGCTTACACATTGATTTGGCTTACTTTTATCCAGAGGATTTAGCCTCACGGACTCCTTGATGAAGCTATCAAGTATAGGGAGTTGATTTATGCCTTCGTAATCGAGATTGTCTGCATCTTTGATCTCTTGATGTATCATCTCAGCGTATTCGGGGCGGGCGCACAGTTCCAGGAAGACGAAGTGCAGGTTCTGACCATGTATCAGCTTTGAGTTTCCTGTAGTTGGTGCGGGTCTCTCACGATCCATGGCTGATGGGAAGCAGCAAACCAAATACCCAGAATCGCTTGAATGACAAGGGTGTGGGTCCAGTACTTTGAGTCTGCGGAGGCTTCGATCATATTTTCAAACAGAGTAACCTTTCAAGAAGAAGTCAGTACATCAGTGATGTTTTCGGAAAAGCACATGCGCAGTTACCGATTTCAGGCCGTGATCTTCATTCCAAGCGTTGACGTTCGGGCTTGCGGCTTGATGCAAACGATCGGTAAGTACATCGCGTGCGTGCCCGTTTTTAGTCAATACTTGGTGCATAAGCCTATCACGTTCTTAGTGTCTTTAGCCAACCAGCGACGTCGAAGGAGACTGTACGGTTGCATAAAGGTTGGTACAATCTGGAATGCCCCCATGCAGGTCACCGTATCCTCATAGTATTGTGCCATTGCCGCAGAGAAGTCTGGCTCCTTGCCTGAGAGATGTAAGCAGTCTTAGCGGCCCGAAGGAGTAGTCGCTCACTTAATTTGTTTCCAAAATGGTAGACGCCCAGCATGCCAGTTGCAAGGTCTCGCATGATTGGGGCGATTTTGATGCGGCTCCAATCTGAGGACATGATTAAAACGCTTGCTTCGTAATCGGAGACTTGTACGTACCTTCACCATGGAGGCGAGGTTCTAGCATGTCTTCGAATGTCCTCTCAAGCCTCGACTGTAGATAGCCCTGAAGAATGCTTATCTGGGTCAGACCCTTGATACGTATGGCTCGCGCAAAGAGACGGTAACGGAGGTTAATTTGTTCATTTGGATCCCATTTGGTTTCAGTATTGCTCATCGTGTGCTTGAAACCAAATATCTGCCCGTCGTCAGCAGGTAGCTTGCGCTGCCAAAGAAATTACTGACGTCAGCGTAGACTGCACGCTGTGAAAGATCCGAAGCTTCGCTGAGTTCGTGTATAGCCTCAGGTGATCGGATTATAACCGGCTCTTTTCGTCCAAAAGGATTGTAATAGATTCCAGAGCGCTTATCTACGTGAGTCCTCCACGAGCAACAGTAATCATGACCTTGACTTACATAGTCTCGTAATATTTTCGTCGTTCGAGCTGGAAGAAGAGTCTCGAGCCATGATTGAGGCAGCTTTGAACCTAATTCCAAAGCCTTTTCAAAAATCTGACCGCATGTTGGCTCCCAGTCATTCAATACGGAGATATCTATCACCAAGCTAGAATGAGCCGTACATACCGGAGCTAACAGACCGTAGAGCTCGTATATCACGCCTAAGAAAAGGAACACGGCGAGAACGACTTGAGAGATCTTCTCCCAAGCTAAGCCTGGCTGTGCCAAGGCCTCCAGAGATGATGATATGTTCACAAAGTAATGGTTTTGCATGGTCAAAATGATTCAAAAGACCACGTTATTGCAAGAGTGAAAATGGAAAGTGCAGTGGGACGGTCAGCAGACTGGGAAACCCCGCCTTAAGCTGGACAGGGCGGTGTGATCTATTTAGCTCAGTCTAGGAGATAATGTCGAGGACCATGGGATCAGTCGAAGGATTTTGCTGCTGTCATTCAGCGCCGTTTCGATCCTTTGGTTTCTTTTCATCATCTTAGGCCCGAAATAGAGCGTCAGGCGGAGCACTCAAGCGTCATCGTGTCTATGGCTCCAAGGAGGATTACTGGGATGATTACCGCATGAAGCAATAGATAGATAGATCCGCTCCATCTCGGCCTAGCCTCAATACAACAATCCCACGGCACACCACGTTATGCCTATGGATGATAGATAGGAGAACGGACCTCCATGGAAGGATCTGACGTGCATCGGGGTGATCTCTAGGATTGGCATAGTATAGTGTCGTTCGTCGCATGAACAGCCCCACCTTCCATCCTTCAAAGACACAATTAGCTGTTTAGGCAACATCACACGGTATAGTATCTCGAAAGTACGGCGTAGGTAGGTATGGTGAAATGATGCGTGGAGCTAGGCGATCGGCAACTACTTCTAGGGCCCGTCATGCCCGACATGTTTGGTGCACGGATGCCCCGGCAGCTAGGATTCCGAGCCGCCGCCCAAACCTGAAAGAGTAAGGTACCCTAGCCCGGCTACACCCTATCCTGGTGCGCGTACACCTCCCCTCACGTGGCCTAGTAGTTTACTAGCGGGAGTACTCCAAATGGTTAACTCAGCTAACTAAGACCTACCTCAGGAGTATCTACCTTACGCTTAGTAGTTTTACGAGGTACTATTAATTAATCAATCCTAAACTATTCCTCTTAGTGGAGGGCTAAGACGCTAAGAGTTAGCGTTAGGACTTACTTGTATTCTAGTTAGTATAAGTAAGTGGTGCGGCAGTGAGCTATCAGCTCTTAGCGCTTCATAGTGCCGCCGTACCGTCCTAACGGCAACGACTACCCAGCGTATTATAGTATACGCATTTCCATTAGGAGTCTAATAGTCTAATAGCCTTTAAAATCCGTCCGTTAGCGGGAATGTTGTAGGCAGTAACATGATGTCACCCGCCAGCAAGCCGAGGTGCACGCGTACCAGGACGAGGTGTACGCGTACCGCCGCCCATCTACACCACTACTCCGCGTTCCCTGCATACATCCAGCCATCAATTAGCAAGCCCAGTGGAAGGATAAAAATCAAGCCAGCTCGATTGAACTAATGCAACAATGTTTCTGCTCAATCCTCCGGGGCTGTGTGTTTGTGCGTTTGCGAGTTTGCAGTCAGCTAACACGCACTGCCGCTTCCTTGCGCGAAAACGTGCAGTAGCATTTGGTGGCATTATTGATGTCGAATTGCTGCCCCACTGAAGGATCAATTTAGATTGCCTGCTCACTATTCGGTGAGCCGTTTGACAGAGTTATCGTTTCATCCGCGGGAACATCAATCGTCGTTATCCCTTTTCTCCTCTTCTGAGCTCACCAATTCCACCTCGCCAAGCGAACCTATCAAACCACCCCTCTTCTCTCACAATGACCATCAATTCCGTCCTCATCACAGGCTGCAGCGCTGGTGGTATCGGCTCCGCCTTAGCCCTCGCCTTCCGAAAACGCGGCCTATCAGTCTTCGCCACCGGGCGCGACCTATCCAAGTTGTCCCACCTCGCTGACCTCTCCAACATCACTCTACTCCCCCTAAACCCCACCTCCGCTCTCAGCGTCGACGCTGCCGTCGAGAAAGTCAAGGCCGCAACGGGCGGCAAGCTCGACTATCTCGTCAACAATGCCGGTCAAACCATCATCACGCCAACGCTCGATTTCGATATCGAGACCGCGAAAAATATGTACGACATCAATGTCTGGGGCACCCTGCGCGTCATGCAAGCGTTCTCAGACCTCGTCATTGCCGCCAAAGGGACTTTCATCAACATCTGCTCCATATCCACAAGCGTGAATACGCCATGGATGGGTAAGTGAGATGACATTCAAGATTGCCGCTAGTCTGCTGAGTACCCGGGGAAGGCATCTACGCCGGTTCGAAAGCCGCTCAAACCGCCATCACTGACGCCTTCCGCCTCGAAATGTCCCCCTTCTCCGTCAAAGTCATAACCGTACATACCGGCGCCGTAAGCACAAACACCCTCTCCGCTGGCAAGAATCTCAAACTCCCAGAAACCTCACGCTACAGGAGCATCGAAAAAGAGATTGCGGCAAGAGCGAGAGGCAAGGACGGCACGCCGCGGATGGAAGCGGAGGATTATGCGGAGAGGGTCGTAGGGGACGTGCTGGGAGGGAAGACGTGGCAGGTTTGGAGGGGCGGGTATGCGAGTGTGGTGCGCTTTACGGCGGGGTGGTTCCCGGGGTGGGTGTCGGTGAGTGCTTGATGAAGGGCTGTTGGGAGTGGGGTGATGCTGACGGGTGATTCAGGATGCGATGTCGGTCAAGGGGACAGGGTTGGATGTTATGAAGGTTTGAGGTGTGCGGGGTGAAATCAAGGATGTCGTGAAGGTTTGAGGCATCCACAGCGGAAGCATGAATCACATCAGGTCCATGCAGTCGGGATTCTTCATCCAGTACCATTACATAAAACAGCATGTGCAAGAAAAAGCACCACTGAATAGTAACAAAAAAATCCCAGTCATGGTATCTCCAAGAACACACTCGCCAACTCCACTTCTAAATCGTTGCCAGCTATCCCCAGCAAAGCTAACCCACTGAAAGAAAAGCCAACCCCATCAAACACGCTCCCCCTCCCCCTCAACCTTATACTGCAAATGGATGCCATCCGTCTTCACCTCCACTTCGCCGGGGGCTCCCGTATGCAAAAACGTCCTAACAGGTTTCACCAGCGCCATCCTAAATGAATTCTCCGATCCACCAACTTTATCCATATCCTTGTAGTCAGCCCCGCCCCTGTGGTGCTTAGCATAAGAAGATAAACCCGAGTGCTTGCTATAACTCAAGCCCGAATTCGACGAAGCCCCCCTTCCTCCTCCTTTGCTGGTCGACGAGAACCAACTTGGCGTGAGGCGGGATGTTAATTTCGAGCTGAGGAAGCTCAGGCTGGGGATGTAGCGGGAGGTGCTAGACATAGCTGGCTATTGGAGGGAGAGGGCAATGTTAATTGGGGCTATACCGGGGTGGAAAGTGTGGTTGCGGGAGCTTACCATGCAGTTTGCGATGATACCGACGCACATTTTATGAGGCTGGTGAAATTTTAGTGGTAGGGTAGCAGAGTGATGTTGGCAGCAAGTACACACTAGAAGAGAACGACGGGCATTATCCTAAAGGTCAGATCTGTTGGGTCGTGGACGAGTGACCATCTGTAATAGACGCCGACTCCAGAAGCGATGCATGCACTAAACAACGGTCAGTTCTTCTAGAGAGAAGTGCATTTAGGAAGGTGGCTGCTTATGACATCACACATACATCAACCCTAGCAAGAACACAGCCATCACACCTATCTTCCTGTGAAGCGGAAGCTGTAACTTGGTTACACCAACGATAGGTAATGTCAATACAAAGACATCGATGGCAAGGCCTATAACCCCGACAGGTATAGTGACGTTAGTCGCTTTAGCTTCCCGTGGAGTTTGCTGATGCTCCACCAATGTCTGCCCAGGAGACGGGACCGTGAAGGCAAGGGTAGCAACCAGGAGTGAGAAATAGAAGAGAATGGTGATGATTGCACCGGCGTAGGAGCTGTATCGAGGCTATTCGAAGGGGCGGAAGATCTGGATGTACATCAGGAAGAAGGTTACTTTGATAAAGGGCCAGATTACGGCGGTTGTCTATTTAGTGAAGAATCCGCCCTTGATTAAGTATTAATTCCATCGATAAAGGGAGTGATGAGGAAAGCGTACGTATGTGAAGCCGTCACTAGAGAGATCAGACAGGTGCTATTCCCACATGTGGGTTCCGTTGTGTCCGGCTGTTGCACCTATAATTTTGTTAACAGTCAAGGATCAAAGCGCCATCTTCCATTATGACTTACAGACGACGGCAGCTATGTAATAGCAAACAGTTCCCACCTAGCATGTCAACGCGCGTCTCTTGGTACATTCGGCACCTTCACTTACAGCGCCGATCGTACATGTAGCTACAACCATCAGCAATCGGGAATTTTGCAATTACATGATTTGCATCTTGACTCACTATCGTCCGGACTCCATTTCCCCACCAATCTGAGTTTTGTATGGATTCTTACAGCCACAAATATCAGCGCGAGCGCTGTGAAGACTCCTTCGACTCCGACGAGCGTTGGTCCTTCCGTGTACGGATACGTAAAATTCGGTATCACTCCTGGCGGAGGCTTACCTGCGGGAAGGTCCGTAAGGCTTACTGGATCAATGGGAGCTGCCATTGTGAGAATTTTGACACGCTCTCATATGCTGCGAGGGGTCCTTATGTAGTCGTTGCAGCGAATGAAGGGAGTCTCGCACGCTTCGAAAAGCATGGTCCACATTCCAGCAGAGTATGGGGACATGCCCTTCCACGTGAAAGACATGAATCTATTTTGTAAACTTCGTTGTGCATGATGCTAGCCTGGAGGTTTCAGATTGGTAGATGTCGATCTAAGCACAACTACTTTTCTGAGCTTACGGCTGACATTTGGGATGACACTCGGAGGAGAACACAGAGCTCGGTGATCATTGGCGCGGACGAGCCTGGAAAAAGGGTCAGCTGCCTCCTGTGAGGAGATGCATGAGGATCCTGCGAAAAAGGTGGAACCAGCACACCATCAGAATTCGCTGCTGTAGGATTCCAAAATGAATTCGATACATCCGCTAACCCCATGTGAGTGACATGGCATTGAGATCGCAAATCTTTCCTCCGAGGCTGCTTTGGGTTGTCTGGTCCAAAACATAGTCTTGAACAGGGCATAGGAGTGATTTCGTGACCAGTGTTCCAATTAATGCAGGAATAGCAACAGCACTCTATTCCAACGATGTCGTCGCAGTTCTTCGCCCTTGATCCTCTGATCTCCCTCGCAGTAGGGCATCCCATGTGGACTGCTGGAGGTCTGGCATTCGTGTGCCTGATTATATGGAGGGTGTGGAGATTCATGGTCATTCCAACACTCTATCCAGAAAGACCCAGAGAATTGCCATACTGGATACCATGTAAGGAGCCGATATTGTGCCAGCAGCTAAAGTCAGGGAGCTAACGAAACTGCACGCAGTCATTGGTACGCGCTCTCCGCAGCCGCCGAGCATGGGCTATGCTCATTCTCCTCGTCTGTCTATATCGTGCTAAAATCTCAGGTCACGGCATCGCCTTCTTTTTCAATTCGTATTGGGTCCTGGAGCAAGGCCGGTATCTTCCCTACAGGAGCGTAGGAGCGCGAAGTATAACGGCTGAAGCGAATACAGGAAGTATTTTCGGAACTCGAAAGAGCCTTACTCGATTACCCTGGCCGGGCACACTCTGTATGTTATCACATCTCCCAACGATGTGCAAAACCTCTATAAGAACACCGCGACCATCTCATGGCTGCGTTTCGTGCAAGATCTCTATCGCTGGATAGGACTCTCACAATCGAACATCGGCAGGCTCTGGCAGGTTCCTAAAGCCGAACAGAAGATCCGGCATCCTGTACGCAAGCTTCCTCCAAACGACATGATTGAATCATATGAGCATCGCCAGCTGCTCCCGGGAGAGAAAATGAACGAGATTTCTAAACTCTTCGTGAGCCAAGTCAGCCACATGTTGCGGTGGGAAAATCTTCCTGGCGGTCAAGCTTACGTTCGGAAGCGCAGTTCTAATACAGTGACTCTTTCACTCATGGACTGGACGTCAGATGTCTTCATCCGTACTACCACAGAGACAAATTGGGGAAAGAGTATCTGGACTGTGGCACCCGATCTGTTGAATGATTTTCTCCAATGGGAAGCGACCACTTGGAAGTATGTATTCCAGCTTCCTCAATTTTTCAGTCAGGAGATGTCCACAGCACGAAATCAGCTCATCGATGCTTTTACGACATATTTTGGCCAACACGGTGACCTTCGAAAGGATACAAGCTACTTTGTGCCGACGGCCGAAGCCGAATTGAGAGACATTGGTTTCGATGATGTCAATATTGCAAGAGTCCATATGCTGCAACACTGGGCGTAAGTAAATTTGTCCTTTAATGTTCTCTCCGAAGTGATACTTTATGTGGAAGGAGTATCTTTAACGGGAATCAGTCCTAAAGCTTATTAGTATTAATGGCAACATGCACAAAGTGACATTCTGGATCTTTGCCTATCTATGTCATTCTCCACGACCCCTTGAAACATTCCGAGAAGAAACGACGCCTGGGGTCGTCGACGATGTGCCCAACGTGTCTTATCTGACGGAAAAATGTCCAAGGCTGGAGGCTATCTTTCTGGAGGTTCTACGCTTAGTCATGGCCAGCTCTCTCATGCGGCATGTGACAGAACTAATGATGATCGGAGGAAAGGTCCTCGAGGAGGGAAACAACGTAATGGTGCTGTACCGCCAATTGCATTTTAGCGGGGACGTATGGGGAGACGATGTTTCTAATTTCAACCCGGATCGCTTCTTGACACAGAAGGAAATGGTGCGGAGTTCAAGCTATAGACCGTTCGACGGAGGGCAATATCTGTGTCCTGGTCGCTTTATGGCGAGACACTCTGTCCTTGCATTTGTTGCTCTTACGCTTTCTAGATATGATATTCGGCTTGATCAATAAGCATCGAACAATTTCCTAAAAGCCGACGAATCGAAGCCAGGACTGGGGTCGCTATGTCCAAGAAAGGGCGATGAAGTTTTGACAATTAACGCCTCGCATCAGGTAACAGTTTACTGTGGTCCTTTCTCACGAAGCCAGCATTTACTCCATCGAATTCGCAATTGGCAAGGGGATTAAGCGTACAATCCCTTTTTCAATACTATCAGAAACGCCTCCGTCTTATGTGGAAGCCTTCTCCTCGATTGGTGACGTATCCGCGCACAGGAGAAACGATAGAGAAAAACTCAGATCTAAAGCTTTTCAAAACTTCTCTGAATAGGCATTTTGAATTAGGTAGTACAGCAAGCCTTTCAAGTTTACCCAGAGATTATCCCTTTAAGCAACCTTGAAACGCGAGGCGATGTTCCAGCGTAATATTCTTGTTCAGCGTAGCAGGCTATGCCTTATCAACTAGGCGATTCGCTGGTCGTGGCGTTCTCCGCTAAGCTAAACTTCGTCTCTAGCTCCGTCCTCAACTTGACTTCCTTTTCCAAGGATACAAGTAGGAAACCCAATGCAGAGATACCAATGGCAATCTGCCAAGCTAGCTTTAAGCTGTCCGAGAAAACTCCAATTACGTTGCTTCGTAAGGCTGGATTCTCTTGAAAGCTGTTTACAAATCTTGCAGTTGCGTGTTCATAGGCTTGCCCTCCTGAGAGGAGATTTCTGACCGTTGGATCACTTAACCTACGGGATAGACTTGAGGAGCGATTATTGAAGATGGCCGACGATATTGTAATTCCCCATACAGTGCCAAAACTTCGTATGACTGCCCACGTGCCAGTAGCTGTGGCAACATCTGCTTCGGAAAGCTCAGCTTGAACAGCAGCGAGTAAAGTCCCGATGGACAGACGGGTTCCAGCAGCGAAAACGACTTGAACAATGGTCTAGACAGCAGTCGACGACGCTGTATCGAGCAGTGTGAAGACTGCGAATCCCGCAGTCATTAAAGCAAATCCAAGATGGTGGAATGGGCGATATCGACCGACCTTTTCCATGAGTCCACCTCCAATAGCGCCATATACCATCAGAGTAATCATAGTAGGTAGTAGCTGGACTCTAGATCGGGCAGGAGTTGAGCCCAGGACTGCCTGGAAATATACAGGCATAAAATATATCTCCCAATAGAGAAGTAATGTGTGAATGAACGTAAGCAAAAGTGCCGTTACTGAGGTTCGATTTGCAAATAATTGCGGTGGCAAGGTCGGCGCAGTGCACAAGCTTGAGACTTCAAAGACGTAGAAGCACACGAACCCAATAAGTCCCAATACCAGCGGTAGTATCACGTTCCAGGAGTACCAGGGATATTTTATTCCTCCATTCGTAATGGCGTTGCCGGTTAGGTCGATTCGCTTCATCTTCCCTATCAATGAAGTCCTCTTGTCATACTTGAGGCTCAGAAATGCAACCACAAGCCCCATTGCCGTAGCGCCAATAGAGATGCTCAAGTAGAATACCCAACGCCAAGTGGTCGTTCCCACGATGGTTCCTCCAATAAATGGTCCGAGTGCTGTGCCAATAGTAACGGCAGCAAAAATGATGCCCATGACACTACCACGCTTGCGTAAGGGCGCGAGATCGCATACAACAAGATCTGCTAACATGGTGCAACCGCCGCCACCAATTCCTTGGACCGTACATCCAGCAATCAGCATGGTCATGTTGCTGGCACCACCGCTCACACCGGTCCGAAGTATAAAGATTGATATTGCGAAAATCAGCAGGTTGCGTCGGCCAAAGATATTAGCAGTTTGAACATACAAGGGTTGGAAGGCGGTACTTGATCCAGGTCGTATCGTCAGTCGTCCATGGATCAATCTCAAGGATAGAATATTACCTAGATAGAAAATATGAGTTCACAACCCACACGTATAGCTCGCCTCCGTGTAGATCTCCGACGATAGTAGGTAAGGCGGTTGATACGATTGTACCCTCGATGGCTGGCAGTAAGGCAATGACAGACAGCGCTGCTACTATCTCATAAAATCGCCATCCACCTCCAAAAGCCGTCTGCTTGTTTGGTGTCTCGTCTGCCGTGGTTGCAGCCACTGGGGCTTCAGGGTTGCCTGGTTGAGCAGTTGGAAGGCTATCATGGGGGGCCAATTTGGCGTCTAAGTCGCTAGTTATGGACACTGTCTTAATGTATGAATCAAAACCCAATCTGTACGAGGTATGCTCAACGCGTCAACTCATATTCCCGAACGAGAGCTATCTGGCATATTCTTCCAGCATTTCCAACCCGAGTCTTGACTGCGACGTAGCCTTCGTATCCTAGTCGTTTTGCATGATGCAATCATGCATGTTGTGAGGCCTATGTCTGCATTGGCCGAGCTACTGACAAGGCAGCAACGCTGCAGGTGGCTCTGCTTGCATAGAAGGTACAGGCGCAAGAGTTCGTCATCATGGAGTGTCTACCATTTTGTACTAGACCATGCAACCTCGGCACCCTGATACATGCTACCAGTCATAGTTAATGTTTTGCTTGGTGGACGGCGCGGAGACTTGGGCATGGGCCAGTGACAATTGATTCAGCATTTGCAGGATACTTGCCCCACCCATTCCTAGAAGAGTTCACCCCCTTCTAGTCCAAACTTATTTCTGGTCCACGCCCTCTTATGCTATAACGGCCGACTGTTTCAGCTTATTTTCGCTATATATACTGTAGAAAATCTTAGACGGAACAGATCTTACAGCAAAGTGTATTATAAAATAAGCCTGGTTGAGCATCTACAACCGCGAACGTCAGTAGGCCTGAGGGTAACCCAGCACGCTGCGGAGCTCAAAAGCTCCGGGCCGCTAGCCACTTAGGGCTGGACCAGAAGTAATACGGATGTGATTTAGCGTAGAATTTTGCAAAGATCATGCTTCAAGTATCTTCGCGAAGCAATCGTAAGTCTCTCGGTAGTCGAAGCTCGGTGTCACAAGGACAATAGGCCTACACTCAGCCAGAGGAGCCATCGGCCGTCGATCATTACTTGACAATCTAAAATTTGAGCGTGCGATAAGCCATGGCAGACACTATGTATTCACCACGTCAACTCCTACGACTTTGGATTGTCTTTGTGGGTTACTGTTGATAGTAAACTAAGATCTAGGCTGATCGCCATGTGCGCCATGTAGACATCGGTTCTGGCAATCAACGAGACTCGAAACGCATATACGGGATCGCAACCTCCGCTAAAACGTGAGGGGAATCGCTACGCACGCATGTATGGCACCTGGACATTCCTCAGCAGTCTCATCCGTGTTTACTCTGCCTTGAAAATTGAGAACTTCGATTTGTATATCTTGTGCATGTGCACTTATGGTGTTGCTGCCATGTATTTCTCCCTCGAGAGAAATGTCTACCGAGCTGAAGACCCGAAGTCGAAATGGGCTATCCTTGTAGCCGTGATCACATTACTCTGGATGGCCGTGCAAGCAAGCTTCAACGATGGGATTAGCGGCACATGAACATAACACTAGCTGGGCTTGTGATATGGGGCAAGGATCGCAGTCAAAAGTGACTTTATGCTCGCTGAAGATCAAGGCGGCTGCGAAAACCAAACTTCTCTGGGAGTTTGGTAAGAAATCTCCACTACACCCTACGACTAGCTTCTCACCTTTGAATACAGCTATCCCCGTTAATGTTTTCCGTGTCTGCTCATCGTCTCACAGTGCTTGACATATCTGCTACTTATATATGTATACGTAACAATGGAATTTCCCGAGTGATAGCATCGGGAAGCAGGGCTGTGTAAGTTCTAGGATTAGCACCAGCCTCCGCAATCGCTATCCATTACTATGGATACCCCATCCTCCCTATCAGCATTAAATCAAACCACACAACGTCAGAATATAGAAAGGCCATGACCTCAAGTACTTGGGGTAGGACCTTTGATTCCTTCATCACGCTATAAGGGCAAACCCTAGAAGCCAATTTCTGAGTGCTGTGGTATTTGAGATTGACCTGTCAACGTTGATGGTAATAAGACATTCACCGCAGCAGGCTAAGATTGAGCGATGCAGTGGAAAGACTTAGGGGTACTCTGATACAAAGGGCCAGAGGCCGGCAATGTCGCTGGAGCACAACTTCACTGAAAACTTGTCGTTCATGACATCTTGTAGTGAGACTCTGTTCAGAAAGAGTGAGGCTTACTCTGCGTACTTTACTTGGTGTTCATGCACCATGGCGCACGCGACAACACGCGACAACACGCACGTAGAGTCGGGAGTATGGAGCGTCCTTTGTAGGAACACTGGCGCCAGCGGAGTATTCCTCGAAGGCCTTATCAAGTATCTAGAAATGATGGGCACGAAACGGGGAACACATGTAGAACGCAAAGGTTCCTGCAAAGGGATCTGCTCAGATACGTACCACAATCTGCATTGGCCGTAAGATACCTACCAGACCATCCATACGGCTACTCGTGTCGCTTCTTTATCATACTCAACAAAGAATCGGAATTACCGTCGTCAGGCTATCATGAGGATTCTGGGCGAGCGATCGTTACTATTCTCAATGGAGAGTCTTCAAGCCCATGAATGTTGACTGATACATCAGCAGCAGGGTCAATGGCGCAGAGGCTGAAAAGACCTGGTGCTGTAGGAAATCACAAGATGAACGTTGCGACTATTGTGGATTCTCCAGTGGTTACATACCATTTCCAAAGCGAGCATTGCACCCGTGGGGGACCGGTATTCTAACGCTCAAATAACCCAAGGGCTTTGCAGCCTGCTACCGTGTATTAGTCCACAACGCCACCAGGCTGCCCTCCCATGTTTGCAACTATTAACGCCACGCCGAAAGAGCCGAAAGATCCTCATAGGGATCATGACTTTCGCACAACCGCTCCAACTATTCTGAATCATTTTCCTCGGCCTGGACTCTCAAGTCGTACGAAATCTCGAAACACTCAGCAAGTAAGGCATTTACACTCCCCTGCCCTTCTGGGATGTCGTTACCCACAAGGAATTTACCGTCAGCGCGCATATTGTCGATTGAATTTAACTACGCAAGTCAGTCAGGCGGGATTGCCGAGAATTCTCATACTAGGTCTGCGTCTTTCCCGACAGACATACCTTCATACTGTAAGGGTACAGATCTCTTGGCGAAGAGACCCCTCCAGACCTCTTGACTTCCATCAGGCACCGACGAAGGGTTTGTAGTTGATTGAAAACAGGTAGGAGCGCCTCCGAGACGGGTTCCGAGGAGATGATCAAGCTGTAGATGTAGGCATAGCTACGGCGGAGGAGATAAAGCAACGTCTGTCAGGATGAGTATCATAACGATTGCAACCCGGTAAGATTGGACCTACTCGTTGGGCGTGAAGATCTGCTTTGTAACCTGTAGGGTCCTCAAAATTACCGTTGATGCGAGATTCGTCAACTCTATCCAGCTGACGCTGATAGTTGTATAGATCCGTTTCGCGCAAAGACCAAGCTTGAGTTAGGGATAGCCTTTCCAGCTGATTTCGTATTTCGTATAATTTGTCGTATGTAGATCTGAAACGCTCGTCGATTTTGCCTTTTCTGCAAGTGCTGTTAGCATGCATAGTGAACATGAATATTTGGGCGACCTGTAGTGGCCGAATCAAGACGGACCTGGCAAGGACGATATCAGACCAAAGAAAGCAACGGTCCAACAGCAACGAAACAATGGCCTGACCAGCCGGTGCTGTGCTGTCTTCAGCCAGAAATTTACCATCGACCATAGAAGCTTGAATCTCCTTGAGTTGATCTCTGAAACCCTCGACCTCCGCTGTTGGAAACTATATGCAAGGTAAGTGAAGTTGTGATTAAGCCTAGAGATAAGCCAAACCTTTGACCGAGTATTCGCCGCAGATATTGAGCGCAAGATGGAAACTAATCTTTCATGGACTGGGGTAAGTGCAGGTGCGAGATCGGCAAGAGTGGTTTGCAGGTCTGCAAGAATATTCCGGCACGTATTCAGACGGTTCTCCAGCAGCGTCAGTAAGTGGGGAGAGTAGGTCTCTTTCCCTCGTTGTAGTGTTTCTTGCATTTTGTCTAAGGTATGGCTTGCCGAGTCGAGATCTTTGGCAGAAAAGAAAGCCGCTTCTTTCAGATGATCGAGAAGGCGCTGATCGAATTAAGTATGGGACAGAGACTTATGGGATATGGAGAACGAACCCTAATTGTAGAGGTCATAGAGTAACTGAGAGGTCATGGGGCTTAGTCTATACCGCAAGGACCTCTTGGATTGGACTTACACTGCAGGGGCTTCGTTGTTTCGACCAATCGTTAAGAAGAAGAGAGATATCAATTGGAAGCAGTCCTCTAGCACGTTGTCCACTGGGCGAGAGCCGTATCAGTCTAAGACCAATGTGATGTACTGTCTCAAACGTGAACAAACCTCGATTCTGCTCTAGCGGCTTCCCATGCCTTTCTCGTATTGTATTAAGCTGATGTACCTGCTCGATAACCTCATTGTAAAGGCTGAGGACATCACTAGATTTGATGTATGTGGATTTGTCTTGCTTCAATAAGGAAAGCTTTTCCCGGAGGAAGAGCATGCGATCAAGTATGGGCGCTTCTTGAGGATCTAGAGGAGCCTGGACGGCGGGGGAGTCGGTCATGGTGATACAGGGTAGCTAATCGAGGGCATGGCCACTACGACAGCTCTTGTAGTAGGAAGGTTAGGTGAAAGTCTGGGAATGGCGGTTTACAGGCGCAACGCAATGACGGAGATGAGATGCCCAAACCGCTCCCCGCATAGAATATTCTATGCCAAGATCACGCTAAAGTAGATAGCCCCACGAAGCCCGTTAGCGAAATCTACACACAAACTTCAGGCCTCAGTTACCCTACAAGATTTCGACTCCAGCTTTCCTTGCGCTCCCTAGATAAAGGTCATACTGGATCAAAATGTCTACTTCTGAGCTAGCCACCTCTTATGCTGCTTTAATCCTTGCAGACGACGATCTGGACGTGACCGTGAGTGGAAGGACTTCGCATTGAGACAAAGGTACTGACCTAGAGAAGCCCGACAAGCTTCAGACTCTCATCAAAGCAGCCAACGTCGAAGACGTCGAGTCGATATGGACAACACTCTTCGCAAAGGTATGGACGAATAAAGGAATAATTTGGAGGTTACCAGGCCGAGTCGATTAATGGGCAGAACAGGCACTTGAGGGCAAGAACATCAAGGACATGCTGCTGAACGTGGGCTCGGGTGGTGGAGCTGCCGCTGCCACGCCTACTAGTGGTGCAGGTGGAGCAGCAACTGCAGATGCACCTGTGGATGAAGAAAAGAAGCCGGAGAAGGAGGAGGAGAAGGAGGAGTCGGACGAGGACATGGGGTTTGGTCTATTCGACTAAGGGCGACCTCATACACTTCCATTGGTATCCAAGGGATCTTCATCTATTAGCTACGATTACAACGATGCAAAGGTGGTGTGTCAAATAATCTTCTTCACGGTCTCTGAGGATCAAGCGTCTTAAATTTCCAAATTCCGACACCGCATATGATAGTAGACTTTCCGCTGAATGGTCTGCAACATTGGAGGGTCATTGGTTGTTTTGTTTTTGCCTGGAGGCGATTTCGTACACTGCTTCGCTGATGTGGGTTGTATACGACTCTTAGAAAGTTGCAGCTTTTGATGAGTCGAAGGCATATCCGCAATTTCGAAGTATTAAGCGGCTTTGAAGAAGCATAGCAGGAGTCAAAGGTAGAACAACGTAGGCCAGTCATTGCATTTCATCTCGGATTTGAAACGCAGCCTTTTGTATGAGGTTTCTAATACTTAAATCCCTTCTGTTGCTATTGAATTCCCCATGTTCTGGCGACCTGCGTTTTTCTTTTCGGGGGTCCTGGATTCCACATAGGCCGTCCTGTATTCAGAAGTCACCTTCTTCCAGATGAATTCCTTAGGGATGGGTTACTCTCCCTTGCCTTTCTCCATATGAATGGTATCGCTTTCGGAGAGCTGAGTCCCTTGATTCCCACGCCTTGATGCTTTGGAACAAGAAAATAGACGAGTCCCATGAACGACTCATCATTCTCTACCCAATTTGTGTTGAAGACAAACCAAGACCGCTGATTGTGCGCCATATAGGCATCATTGTATATCGTCAATTGTCTCAAGATCCGATACACGTCTCTGCTCCTCATTGCCCTAGATTTGGGGAGTAGCCTAGATAAGGAATAGACATTGTCCTTCATTGATCCCAACCAGCCAAGCGTACATGCGGCTGCATAAGACTACTATTGATCATCATACATGATCTGAGAGATGAACTTGTGTACGGCCAGGCGAAGGACGAAGGCTGTCTCATGTTTGACGGAGATCCCATTTGGTTGTGCGTAACCTGCATTGGTCTTTTACTCAATCAGGTCTGGACCCATATATCGTCATGTTCTATTCTATAGCTGAATCTTCATCCACACTAGCTTTCCCCTCATATATATGAAATTGAACAAAAATCAAGACGTCTTCGACCATGGTCCCTGTTATATGTCAGCCTTCGTCTCCCAAGTCTGGTGATAATGATACTGACCCAAGGACCCAATTAGCCATGGGAGGGCCGCGAGGACATACGGCTTTGAAACGGAATGGAACAAGATCTGAGCCTCATTAGAGCAATTCGCTGGTCGGCTATCTCACAAGAACTTACACCTCCACCATAAGTGAGGTTGCCGATGAGGCTAAGGATGAAAAATAACAGCGACAAGCCTAAGCACCAGTGTTAGAGTATCATCCGTGCTTACACGCCAGCTATGGTTGCCAACCTTCACAAGATCGTTCTCGGAAGTTTTTGACTATCTGCGGTATTCGAGCACTGGTACATGGACTTCAGTAGTGCGCCGTAGATGTAAACGACTGCGTCAGTAATTTACCTTAGGTACAAAACCGCAGAGATGTATCCAAGGATTTCTGCCCCTACGTTACTGGTTGTGAAATCAGGCTCTTCGCCTTCCAGAGTTGGCTTCCAGAGACCAGCTCTCCATGCAACCGTCCACCCAGCAGCACCGGCAACACATATGGCGAAAACACTAAGAGCGTTCCTGACTGAAGCAGGAACTTTCCCTCCGCACCCTAGGTCACTTGATAGTGTCAGTGGTGTTAGATTGGAATTGCGACGCTTTTGAGACACGGAGGATCGCCGCCTGGAACGTGGAAGTCCGACACCACTAGGCCTCCGTCCAAGTAATGGCTGACTTGGATTGTCCCTCTGATTTTGGGTGACAGCCTGAGAAAATTGTCCAGGAGAGTTCATGTAATTGTAATAAAGACATTGAGTAATCAGAACTGCATCGGCGATGACAAAGTATATTGCTAATGCAATTACTGTAGGAACCCTGCACAGATATTTCGGTCAGCACCACCATTTGTAGCCAAATCTTTCAGCTCTGGTGTAGATTTGGAAAACGGATAAGACACAGTGAAGAGGTGTTACCACCCAATCATGTTTTACTACTCGCAGGGGGATCTGGGCTGTGGAATAATGGCTTTAGATGGACATACAAACGAGCCCATACTGCACCGAAGAAATTCGCAAGGTCTCCAATGAACCACACAACTAAGAAAGCAAGAGAAATTCCATCGGCGCTCCCAGCTCTGTAATTCTCTACCAATTGTGGAACCTGGACAACAGAGGTATCAGCAAGATCTCTCACTATGAGGGTGCTTTCTTACAAGCACAAAGATCCACGAGGCAAGACTGATTGATCCAGAAATGCCAGACAGACACTCGTGTACGGAGATATGAAGCATGGCATACTAAAGAAGGGTACCTCGGTAGTGGAGTGAAAAGGATTTCGTCAGCGAACATCTTCTGCAGGAACCGCTCACTACATAGAACTAGTGCCAAGCAAAGCAAGCCGAAACCTTGGCGCGTTGGCGCGGACCCCTTATGTACTTTACTTTATTATTATAATCTATTTTCGTAACTATGTAATCGTCCACTTTGAAACTTCTTTCCTTCAGCTCACACTACTATTACTCTACCTACCTTCGCAAGTCTGTCGCTAAAGCCTGAGATCTATACCCGTTGTTGTGACTTTTCTTTCAACCCTCACCATTTGTTTCATCGGACAAAGCCAAAGCCGTCTTAGAATCGCATCCTGAGACCATCTATCCTCCTTTCCCTACTCAATTCCAGACGAATCGGATCTCAACATGTTCGGCTCTGGAGCCTCATCATACGCCTTACTCCTCCTGTTCGCCCTACTGTCGAGAGCTACAGACATTGATCGGGCCCTACAGCCTTTGGTCTATCGCCAGAATGTTCCTATTGGTACTGGGGCCTCTGCCACTCCCTCGGCAACCAAATCTGCAAGCTCTGTAGCAGTTGTGCAGATTACGTCCGTTCCGCCCACTACCGTGTCAATAGCGCCTTCTGCAACTGCACAGTCCACCGTGTCACCGATTACCTCTTCTCCCTCTAACAAGGCATCGACCGCATCGCAAGACTCAACCCAGTCCACTCAAGCCTCTGTCACGGGAACTTCATCAGACTCGCAGACCTCAGCAGACTCGAGGTCTTTGACAGCAACGGATGTATCTACACAGACATTGCCCGGTTCCACAATCTCATCACAGCACACTGGCAGTGTCACTCAGCAGGTTGTGACGACGGTTGTCTCCGTTAGCGGTAGCAGCACCCTCAGCATTGCAAAAACTACCAGCAAAGTCGTTGCTGCAAATTCGGCTGCCTCATCGTCAGGGGCTCCCGGATTGAGTGGAAGTAATGGGAGTCCCGCCAGCTCCGGGCTTCCGACATCCTCCAAGAAAATCGTTGGTGGGGTGGTTGGTGGTATTGGTGGAGCAATCTTGCTCGGAGGTCTCGCCATTGTCGCTTGGAGAATATTTGGCAAGAACAAGCATTCGAATGACGATGACGATGACCCGATGCATCCTCATTCCGGATCGTCCGGTCGAGAAAAGACGAGTAGTGTCAGCGGCAACAGTGGAGCTTTCAGATCCACCCTGGATCAATATCATGCGCCTACGCAGCCTGTCAATACCGCCTCAAACTTTTAGCACCGTCAGAAGCCTTGTTCATTTGTTTAATAAATTCAGCGCTGCATCGACGGAGTATCTAAGGTTGTGGGGAGCATTTCATGTCTTGGATTTGATGAGTTTGTTCCCTAGGCGCCGCTTTGCGAAGCAGCCCCCACTCTAATTGCTGTCCCAATGTACTAGTAGGAAACAGCACTGTCACGATCATGTATGGAAGCTAGCGCTGCATTGATGGAGTCGATAGGATATCAAGGTCGATATTATGAACGAATCTCACGTGTTACCGCAGAATGCTACTGTTTTGCTCAGCAGATTTACCCGCTGACCATGGTTCTTAACATTCATTCATGACCGACATGTGCCCGATGGAGTCATGTAGTCTATTAGTACTGCACTGTGGAGTCCATAATTATCTCTAAATTGAGCGCCTTCAAGATTCTAACAACTCGTTGCAGCTGCACATTGGAGCTTCCCCGAATATCTTGTGTGAAAACATTGGCGTCGGCCGTTCCAGTAATATAGAATGATAAGATCTGAGATTTGAGTTATCGATTTCAAGCGACCTCTATCTCAAATTGACACCTCTAACATGTCTCCTCAAATTTGCATACAGAATGGTTGGGGATTTTCTTTCCATTATCAGTGCCAAGCAGTCGGGAAGGTTTTGAATACGCTAAAAAGATCTACCAACGCGCCACCACTTCCAACGCGCTCGATGCTCCTCCGCACCAGCTTGAACGAGAGTCATACTACATTGCGTTGACGGACTATTGGACAAGTAGAATATGTTTCAAGTCAGCCCGAGACCTTTTCCACACGACCTCTCCACCCCAGAGTCATATCCACTAGCACCACGCGATCCAAATGCTTGCCCCCGGTTCTCCATCCATATGGCCTCGGCGCGTTCAGCAGGCACCGAAAACTCCATATATTCACACAAACGAGCTCATAATCCCCTGTTCCATCGAAAGGCTAGCGAAGAGCAAGATCACAGACGACACATCTTTCTCAAGAAAGTGAAGGAGAGTGGTGAGGATAGGAAATGGGAGTCGCGTAGCGAACAGGTGAGTTGCATTAGTAGTGCACGTATCATGACAGATCATGTATACTAACGCCTTGACAGATCTTGAGACAGGATTTCCTCGCGAGACAGAAGCAGTGGGAGACAGAGCAGGCGCGTGCAGCACCAGAGGCGCCATTATCTCCCGAGGAAGAAGAGCAGAACGTAGCATCGAACCCTTTGCATGGTAAGGGCCTCGGGGACAGTCTCGCGCGGGAAAGCTGACACATCGATGATTAGATATCGAAATGATCGATCAGATTATTTCTCAAGAGGACCAATGCATCGAAGATCTTGTATCATATCTGCAGCATGATGAGGACAGCCACGAAGAGAGACACAATGATCATGCTAAGTCTGACTATGGCAGCGATGAAGACGAATATGATCAACTATTTATGGCACTTTTATCGGAAAAGGAGATGGGCTTCTGCCCAGTAGGAGAGATGGCGAAGCCAAGTTCGGAACAAGATCAGGATCATGATGTAGACATGTCGTTGGAACAAGGCTAACACGAGTCTGAATGGCACGCTATCACGCTTCATGGGTTGATTACTGTGAAAAGGCCTGCTACCTTCTGCCGAGATGCACATGGGTTTTACGCGCACTTTGGGCATAGCGGTGTCCTGGGGGGTCATCTGGAGACGTAAGTGTGGTTATTGTGGAGCGCAACTTGAGTCTATGTCGCCAAGTGTATCTGATGCAGCATTCATATCGCCGACAAGGTCAGCAGGCGGACTTCCAGCTGCTTGCATCTACCGGTATCTGTTAGCTGCGTTGTCTCGGAGGTAGAAAATGGAATGACTGACTTGCTGCATACGGTCTACGATGAATTCCCTATCTTCGGTTCTGGAGTCCGAATACCCCTTTTGTTCAAATCTTTCGACGATGTCTCCCACCAGTCTTTGCTGTTCCTCGTATCTCTTCAAATCGTCGGCCCCCGTACTGCCCCGACTTTCCGCTAACCAAGCTGGGAATTTCTCATGTAGCTCTTTCATGGGTTCATATAAGATGTCCTTGTTGGTCAACTGTTCCATCATACCCATCAGCATCTTGTTGAAGCCTTCTTCGTTATCTGTGCCTTCAACGCCGCCATTCTGCATCTCCTTCAGCATTTCGGCGAGCATGTCGTCCGATTCGTCTGATTTCGCCGCCACTGTGGCTTGCTTTCCCGAGGTTTGCATTCTCTCTATTGTTTTCCTGATGGTCTTCTGGAAAGACTCGTCTGAGTCCGAAGGTGCCTCTTGGCCCATGGCGGCCTTTTTGGACTGATCTGCTGGTGCGCCAGGATCCGTGGCAGCTCCCAGTTCACGCATCATGACTTCAATCTCACGCTTCATTTCCGGCGATTCGTCCACATTGCCCATCAATGCCGCCATCTGGTCTTGAAGTTGCTTGCTGAATTCGTTCGCCGCTGCATCTGATACATCTGGGTCCTCTAGAGCTTCCACTGGCCGAGGCTCTGGCTTAGGAGGCACTCCTTTGGGTGCACAGATTCTCGTGGCGGAGAACTCATCGAGCATATCTAGCGTTGCGATTAGTACGTGAATCAGTGGGAGTATTGCGCAAGGCGCACTTGCCATCTAGATCATCTAGATCATCTTCCTCGGGATCTGGTGCATCTTCAACTGCAGAGGGCTTTGTAGATTCGCTTGACTCTTTCAAAGGTTCCCCTTCGCGGTCGCCTTTCTCCATGGTAAAATTGACTCGTACGTTAACAGCTGTACAGCATAGCAGTAAGCCCACAGACTAGTGAATGATATGGTGATCACAATGCGTGACAGATCTGAAGACATGTCGAATCGCGATTGACTTCGCACTCCACCAACGGAGCCGCTGATCGACAGGCACTGCGGGGCAGGCCGGGCCTCTCATATAGAATGATGGCAATGATGAACTCGTCAACGCTGAAGTACTTTAATGGACGATTACGTTGCGAAGTCATCAAGCCGATGATCATCATCGCCATTCTGGAGTCAGCGAAGATTTGAGCATGCTCTCGAACTGAGAGAATCCCATTGTTCATATCAATCCTCCATGATACTTTGAGCTTGGTAGCAAGACTAGAATTAAAGGAAGGCGGTAATCGAAGACTACCGACCGGCTATTGAACTCCCTTAATCCCTTCATGCAGCTAATCCTCTAGATTCCCCTTACCGTGATAGACTTAGAGACTCTACGTAGAACTAGAATAGATCTCGTGGGAGTGAGGAACAACACAACGGCAACCTCCGCTCCGCTCATTTATGACCCGCGTCGATTTAAGTTTACCTTCACCCTGAACGCTCTACCCATCTCATTTCGTATGTGATCTGCACGATCTCTCACAAGGATTTGGGAAGACCTTTCGACAGCCATAGCCATGTCGCTTTGCCAGAATCGCCTCCAAGAAGAGAGGCAAGTCCGAACCCAGCTCTATGCTATCCTCAACAATAAAGCTAATGAATCCGCGAGCAAAGGAAGCAATGGCGTCGCGATCACCCCTTCGGATTCTTCGCAAAACCCGTTCGCACACCTCAGGGAGTTTTGGATCTGAAGAAGTGGGAGTGCGGGGTGCCTGGCAAGGATAAGACACTGTGGGAAGGTGGATTATTCAAGCTGGACGTTTTGTTTCCTGATGGTGAGATTAAGTGTGTGCGCTTCTCTGGGTACCACATCTGACACATGGTTGCAGAGTATCCTACGAAGCCTCCAAAATGTATGAGCATATATAAAAAGCAGAAATCTTGAGGGTTTTCTAACGTCAAACAGGCAAATTTGTCCCCCCGCTCTTCCACCCGAATATATACCCTTCTGGTACTGTCTGCCTCTCGATACTCAACGAGGAAGAGGGCTGGAAACCGGCCATTACGATCAAGCAGATTCTCCTCGGCATCCAAGACCTGCTCGACGACCCGAATCCTGATTCACCAGCTCAAGCAGATGCATACAACCTCTTCAAGCGAGATCGACAAGCCTATGAGAAGAGAGTGAAATCTATTGTGAAGGACAATGCGGCACCATGATTTATGACAGGAATCCTCCTCAATGTGGCAATGTCATGACATGATCGGGACTAAAGTGAAGTCAAGGAAAGGACGGCAGCTAGGCAGGCTTGCACTCTTTTCCCCTTTCTATGAATCATGAGGCTGAGCATATGGCGTTCCGCGAAGGCTAGAGTGCATCTACCGAGGGTGATCATTGTTATTGAGCGCTGAACAAAAGGTGCCAGAGGCACATAGTCTGGGACAGAATCGAAGTTTCCCAATACGCTGATTTGGAGTGCGCTATGGCCTTCAATCCTACAGAGCCATCACCTTCCATCCTTCGCCGATTCTATGTCCACCATAGCGAGCTGCCGCGCTTGCCATCGAAACAAATGACAGCTACTTTGTAGAGGGCCCCTAACGCAGTACAATTTCACACCCCTTACCCGGCGTTCGGCTATTTTACCAATACGTGACCCAACTTGCAATGAGTCAAAATACGCGATTTTCAATGATAGGTTTCTTCGCTTCCCACGCACATAATCAATCGTTTCTACAGCAGTCATTCCTGTTGACCACCCTGGTATAGCAGTCTAGCCCTATTTTCACACTGCAGAAGTGCTATTCATGTGTGGAATATTTGCCTGTCATGGGTGAGCTCAGCAAGACACCAAGCCGCTGCAATAGCCCAATTGATAAAATCTGTAGCCATCCTGATGTGCAAAAATTTAAGCCCACCGCACTGCGGATGGCCAAGGCGTAAGAACAGACCACTTTTGTGTGATCAAAACCTGATTAGTGCTTCACAGCGCTCGTCATCGAGGTCCAGACTGGAGTCAGCATAAAGGTCACCATTAAGGGCTATGGGTTGACCTTGATTAGGTGGTAACTATATTGCAAACAACACCAGTTGGCCTCATCCGTCAAGTTTTGTTGCAAAAGCTGACGGGCTGCTAGTTCTTGCCCACGAGCGACTGAGTATTGTGGGTGTCGGTGTGTAGACTAGTGATTGATATGTTTCTTTTGGAGCTGTCCTAACTCTCAGCAGACACTGGAGCCCAGCCCTTGGTTGACGAGGATGGATCTCTATCGCTTGCCGTCAATGGCGAGATATACAATCACAGATCGCTGCGTAAGCAACTGAAGGTCCCGTATAAATTCAAGACACATTCGGATTGCGAGGTCATAATACCACTGGTATGCTCCATAAAACGATCTTTGAACGGTGTCTGACTCTTTCTTAAGTATATGGAACATGGACTAACTGCTCCAAAATACCTGGATGGCATGTTCTCGTGGGTACTGTACGACAAGAAGGCAGACCGTACCATTGCCGCTCGTGATCCGGTAGGTATTACGAGTTTCTACCAAGGCTGGTCAAGCACCACTCCAGGTGCAGTATACTTCGCATCTGAACTGAAATGTTTGCATCCGGTATGCGATAAAATAAAATGGTTTCCTCCAGGTAAGCCTCTTCTCCTAGATGTTTCCTTTAGACTTGGGTGACAACTTTTGAGTGCATGCCCATCTTTCCAACCTTCTCGGTTTATCACTTTTGCTGCTTCATCTAAAATGATGGGAGAACCTCAAGATGTTGAGCTATCTGTCGCTTAAACTTGTTCAATTGTGACTTAGTATCAAGGGAGATAATTATTATGCCAGACCGCTTATTATTTTTGCATTCTTTGCTACAACATCTTTCTCCAAGAGCAGATGCTTCGAATTTTGCATCCATTCCGCGGCAGCGATGGCTTAAGACTTTTTGTGACTCGGTGATAAGGCCATGCTGAGACTGACATATGGGCAGGTCACGTCTACGACTCCAAGACTGATACCATGACTCGATATTTCCAGCCTACCTGGTGGGATCCAACTAGCGTTCCTTCAACACCTATTGACTACAAATTGATCAGGACTTCGCTAGAACGATCCGTACGAAAGAGATTAATGGCTGAGGTTCCTTACGGTGTTCTGCTTTCTGGTGGGCTTGATTCGAGTCTAGTAGCCTCGATAGCCCAACGTGAGACTCTGAAGGCAGCATCATTGGGCAACGTCAATGGGTACCAAGCCCACGAACAGCGGCCTGGCGAGGACCTAGTGGGCATGGATGAAAATGACGAATTATCCACTGTCCCTTGGCTTGGTCGACTTCACTCCTTTTCCATTGGGCTGCCAAATGCGCCCGACACCAAGGCAGCCCTGGAGGTTGCCAAATTCCTTGGGACAAAGCATCACGACTTCAGTTTCACAATCGAGGATGGCCTCAACGCTCTCTCAGACGTCATTTTTCATCTTGAGACTTATGATGTTACCACAATAAGAGCTTCCACTCCGATGTTTTTGCTGAGCCGTAAGATAAAAGCCATGGGAGTAAAAATGGTGTTAAGTGGTGAAGGGAGTGATGAGATATTTGGGGGCTATCTCTACTTCCACGCAGCGCCAGATAAGGAAGCGCTGCATGCCGAGACTGTCCGTCGTGTCAAGAATCTTCATCTTTCGGATTGCTTGCGAGCCAACAAGTCGACCGCGGCTTGGGGTGTAGAAGCCCGTGTTCCATTCCTTGACAAAGAGGTAAGTGTAGTGGTGCTTGACTTGCACCAAAATCTAACGAATACAGTTCATGGAAAACGCAATGAGTGTTGACCCAGCGGAGAAGATGATAACCAAGGACCGAATAGAAAAATATATTCTACGCAAGGCTTTTGATACTACGGACGAGCCGGCCACGAAGCCATATCTCCCAAATAAAATTCTTTGGCGCCAGAAGGAGCAATTCAGTGACGGTGTAGGCTATGGTTGGATTGATGCCTTGAAAGAAAATGCAGAAATCCATGTGACAGACGAAATGATGAAGACCCCGAAAGCCGGATGGGGCGAGGATGTCCCAGATAGTAAAGAAGCGTACTGGTACCGCACCATGTTCGACGAGCTTTTCCCACCTCAATGCGCGTCAACCGTCATGCGGTGGACTCCCACCTGGTCGGGACAAACAGACCCCAGTGGACGGTAAACTTTTCCTGGGCGGCTTCTATCCGATATGCTGACTCCATTCAGGGCAATCGCTACGCACAACGCAAAGTATGATGAATAGATTTACAGACCTTGGCTTATTTGTACGAATATCGATGCCGCGCATCGAACATGGTACGACATTAGATGATTAAAGTGCTTGAATCCACTAACGAGCTTGGGAGGTCAAGCTTTGAGCGTATGATCCGTCAGACGAATATGATAGAGAATCAATTTGATAGATTTCAAGAGTGCCATACAATTTGAATACCATAACCTATTTAATGTATGATATTGCATACATTATTGATAGATGATAGCTGTGGCTAAGAGCAGCTGTGATCCTCTGGCGCGCCTGACGCCTGTTCACTTAGAACTAGTGGCGGTAGAATGATTGAGAGCAAGCGCTTCAAGCGCCCCTACCATATTTTTCCAGAGATCGCAGCTATTAGGGTACAATATTCGTCCTCCACTCTAACTCTTTCAGCCAGTGCCATTGGAACCCTACCATCCGAGTCGATTATTCTTAAGCTGTCAAGATGGAAAAACTTTCGTCTTCTATTCCGCAAGCACGTCCAACAACCGCCGTGGTTCCTCCCGCCTTTTCAGACGTTGCTAAAGTATCCAACGATGTGAGTGGATCGGCCCCGGAATTCTGTTATATGTAGAACTGCTACTGAAACATCTTCGCAGCTTTTAACCAAGGACTTTTACCATACTGCAGCGAGTGATGCTCCCTCACTAAATCTTTTGTGGTCTGAAGCTAAAACCTCACAAAGCTAAGCTCGATGTCAAGACCAAAGCTCCGAATGGTGTGAGCTTCAACGTCAAAGGGACCTCAGCGCATGATGGTCCAACAAGCGGTTCGGTGAGCGCCAGACATCTATCTTCGCCATACAGGCCAGGCGATTGACGAAGCTAATACTACTGCTGCTGTAGGTGGAAGCCAAATATCCAGATCCATCTCTCGGTACATCAAAGTTCAATTTGTTACGGTGCATGATCAACACCCGATTAGACACACCTTACGGTGTCAATCATAGTATCGTGCTTACCCCCGGTAACGCAATGTTGCTGATGTTTTACCAACGCGCAGGCCTGTCGCTTACCCAATCATGGTCGACTGCCAACGTTCTTGGCACGAAAGTGGAGCTCGACAATATGATCGCCAAGGGCCTGAAAGCCGAAGCTCTTACAGACTTTGTACCTAGCTCTCAAAAATTCGGTGCCAAGCTCAACCTTTACTTTAAACAACCAAATTTCAATGCCCGTGCCTTTTTTGACGTACTCAAAGGCCCTGTCGCCAACGTCGACGCTGTCTTGGGTCATGAAGGATGGCTGGTTGGTGCGGAGGCGGGATACGATGTGCAGAAGGCCGGTATCACCAAATACGCTGCGGCCGTCGGATACACGGCGCCTGAATACAGCGCTTCCATCACTTCCACGAACAATCTTAGTGTCTTTGCTGCTTCGTACTACCACAAAGTCAGCTCTCAAGTCGAAGCAGGCGCAAAAGCCACTTGGGACTCAAAAGGGAGTAATAATGTTGGCATGGAAGTCGCCGGCAAATATCGCGTGGACCCCACATCCTTTGCCAAGGTATGAACGTTAACCTTCCTAGCATGCTCTGAAGCTCATCAGCTTTGTGAACAGGCGAAGGTCAATGACCGAGGGATTGCTGCTCTGGCATACAATGTGAAGCTGCGAGCTGGCGTGACGGTGGGACTTGGTGTTTCTCTCGACACGCAAAATTTGAACGAGGCGGCACACAAGGTCAGTCGTGTTCTGCATGATATTCCCCAGAGATACGTTAAACTTATACCTATAAGGTCGGCACAAGCTTCGAATTTGAGGGATAGAAAGATTCGAAAGGGGCCGAGGACATGTACATCTGCAGGTTATCGTTATTTCATAGCGGACATTGACAGGGCAAGCGTCCCATTGTTGGAGGTTGCCTCCATTGGCGCGACCACACTATGCGCGTTACTCTTGAGATATATAGGAATGGAAGCTCTGTACTTGTTACGGCAGATAGCGCTCTAAATTATTTAATATCTGATCATAAATCGAATTCTTTCGAGTGATGCATGAAAACTGGGATCAATTGCATGAATGAAGGTATTAAGACGATTTGTCTTTCCTCCTACGTCTATCGGTGGTGCTATCAAACCATGAAGGTACTGAGAAAGCAAAGGTAACCACAGCAGCTGTCAAGGCGAACTTGACAAAAGTGCTGCCTCCTTCGCTGTGTTCTACGCGTTCTTGCTGCAGGCGTCTTCTTCGCCGATGATCCTGCTGTTCCTGTGTTCGTGAATGTCCGTGGCGATCAAAATGAGGAACATCGTTCCCAAAACCAGCCTGCTCCTGACCAGGTCCATAGCCTTCGCCTCTCGCTTCCCCAGTCCCGGATGCACCTGCTTGCGACTGCCTCTTGCTGGCCTGTTGGCCCCACCCACCACTGCGATAAAAACTTGGTGGCGGTCCTCTAAATTGGCTTCGTCTCCTACTCAATCCGCTCGCCGGTCGAGATCCAAACGAACTGGATGAACTGGAATGGGAGCCTCGGTGATGATTATGCGAAGATGCGCTTTGTGAACGCTGGAGGTCTCGGTCGTAGCGCTCGCGCTTCGGAGCACTTCCCAGAACGCCATAGGCTTCTGATATCTTCACGAAGCGATCGGAGGCTCCGGGATCGTTTGGGTTGTGATCGGGATGGTGGGTTTTCGAAAGCTGGTAGAATTGTCTGGCGGAGAGTGAGCAGGGGACAAAGAATGGTATTGAATGTGCAATGTACTTCTTGATAGCTTCTGTAGAGGCACTAGGCGCAAGACCCAGGGTCTCGTAGTAATTTGCGGCTTCGCTCCTCCATGTTGAGCTGGCGTGAAATAGTGCGGTGTGGATAATGGGAGGAGGACGTAGAAACGTCGTGGAAAGCAAGTGATGGCGTGAGAACATGCCTCATGCTGACGTCTTGTTGTTCTCGACCTCGTTGTAACTTCAATATTCTCGTTTATCACAGGTGTTCTGGCAGACCCTAAGTACATTAGTCTCGAAACCTAACCCGCGTCATGACGTGCAGCTAGGCGCCCCGAACACTACCTTACCTTGCTATTACAATACTTTACTTGATGGCCAAAAGAGTAGTTTCTTCCCATTGAGACGAGACCCTTTCTACAGCTAAATGACCTCTACGCGACCAAGGAAGGCAGATAGAAACGTGATTTTTGTGTGAATTGATTCTTGTGGCTTGCATTACATCTAGCTCCCCAACATACCATCTCGTTCCATTGTCTTCGTGCTAAGGTTGTGGGACTGTAATGGTATCATGAATCAACGGTTTCCATCTGTAGCATGCCAACCCGTGCCCGCATTTATGGGAAGCGGCCAAGCATTAGATGGCAAAGAAGCTACATGGCAAGTAAGGAGGTATCACCTGGGTTTTCAACAACCTGTTCGGCTTTCTATACGTAGACCAAGCCTTCAGCCCAAGACAATCAAGGACTGTCGCCGATCACAGTATGTAAGCTTCAGTTGTCAACAGTCGCCTTCCCAAGCTTTTCGCTAGTGGTGACGAGCTTATCGACACTGGTGCTCTGAGATCGGCGATGGGGTCAGCAAAGAAAAAGGACGCAGACTTGAGGAGACTGCGAGCGACGTTCAGCGAAAGCTGTTTGACAACGGCTCACATTGAGCACTAAGGTATGGTCCGAGATATCTCAATGAAGTGAAGTCAGCATAGCCGGCCTTAGCTGAGAGAGATGCTTTCGAGCATGACATGCGCCATTTTGAAGGTTACAAGTCCAATTCCTCCGGATACGTCGAGGTCAGGTCTGATAAGCCAACGCCATTGCTGCTGTCCCGAGAGATCTGCTTGACGAAAGCGTCTGGTCTGGTAAGCTCCTGATACAGGTTATCGTATTACTGCTCCCTGTGGTGAACGTCCCTCGACGCTGTCAGCCAGCTTAAATAGCCACCAATCTCGCCATGATTAGACCAGACACACGTGGTATTGCACTTTCATTTAGTCATAACTTCGTGAGAAGCTAGAAGAGGAGCTTATTTGACAATCAAAGATGCACTTGGGACCAGGCCAAGTTCTTTCAAAGAGGCACCGAAATCCACCGAATCGAAGACTTTTTTGGGATAATTCTGGGTGAAGCTCTCAACGTCAACGCCGGATTCTTGGTGGATAGCTGAAGCGACCTCGAAAAGGGTCGTATCAATTGGAAAAGATCTCTGAATGTTACCCGCAGAAGTCTGTAGCCTCAGCCGCGTCTCCGTGTACGCTGCCGCTGGCTTTGAGGCCACAGGACCTGAATTTGTGGGAACAGCAGCCGACACCGGAGCTGCTGGTGGTGCGCGGCCCTCGCGCTCAGCTTTGTCCTTTTCAGCCTTCAGGCGCCTCTCTTCTTTGTCCGCGGCTATCCTCTGCTTGATTCGCTCCTTGGCAGCAACTTCGTCCTGCTTCTCCTTCCTCTTCGCAGCTGCGTCCTTAAGTTGCTCCTTCTTCCTCAGGTCTTCCTTAGCATCTGCAGTCTCCTTGGTGCTCTTCCGGCGTATCTCCTACGACAGCTGGTCAATAGCACATACACGAAGGCCTTGCCGGTAGAACATACCTCGTTCTTTTTCTTGTCCAACTGATCTTGCTCCGATCCGCCCGCCCGCTTCTCTGCAAGTTTGCGCCGCATTTCATCAAGCTTTGCTTTCTTCTCCTCTTCAGTCAAAGGTGCAATTTCCTCGGTCGACTCTTCAAAATCTACATGGCCGGATTTGGTAGCATGAAACTCGGCCTGCGCATGACTCCTGAATTTTCTACCGCACTCATTACACTTAAGGGACTTTGCTTCTTCACCAGGCTTCAGGGCTGCAGCTTCAGTATTTGGATCGGTCTCGGCCTTGTTTTCAGCTTCGGCAGCGGAGATTTCCTCTGTAGATTTATCTTGATTCTTTTCGAGCCATTCCAGGGCTCCTTGCACTACGCAGTTCAGTACTCCCATCTCGACTTGGTGGGCTAGGAAAGTAGGTTATGAGTAGTAACATACATTCACCTGTTTTCTGTGTAGCTAGCTTAGCTCGTGGTTCATCAAAGCCCATGTCAATGAGAGTAGCTAGATCGGTGGAGGCCATATTGGATGACTTGTGAAATTTGGTTGATTGAAAATAAGTGTTAGGTAGTTCTAGCGTCGTGGATCAGAGAAGGCGGAGAGGCGATAAGCTCAGGAAAGGCAATTAGGGTATTCAAATCATTTGTTGATTAACGATTTCGACTTTGACGTTCTTTCACTTACTAAAGTAGGTACCTTAGCACTGGAGAAAGCAGACGTCATTTCGCTGGTGCAGCGGCTTATCCGCAAGCGAGCTTGCCGCGTCGCTTATATCTACTCTAGTGTTAATTTGACCATTGTGTAGTCGGGACTAGCACCAAGCCAATCACCTCAATACTTAGCAAAACAGATTTCATACCTCACCCTCATCTACTCGCCAAGCTGTGGCCATCCTTGCGTCTTCAATCCAAGTAAACAATACCGTCACCCTATCCATCCAACGCTCGACCCTACCGCCAAAACCTACAACCATTACCATGTCGGTCATGCTTGATCCCCCAGAGCTTGGCTTTCGTCGTATGTCTTCAACCTATATTCTCCAGACCACATAGCTGATGGAGATGACGGCAGGTCCATTCACCCATGAAGTTACCCAAACGCTACGGCTCCGCAATCCCGGCAACGATCCTATAGCTTTCAAGGTATGCCAAACCATTTCGCCAAGACATGTACCTAGGCCTAATATAGTCTCCCAAAGGTCAAAACTACAGCACCCAAGCAGTATATCCCACTCTCACCCTCGGGAGACCGCCTACTGAGAAGTCGATAGGTATTGCGTTCGGCCTAATTCAGGGCGCATTGAAGTTGGCAGCGAGGTTGAGGTCCAAGGTACAGCTGGCCGCCGAAACCACATCGAACCATACATTAATCCCGTCATGCAGTTCTACTTCAGGCTATGCGAGAAGACCCTACTCCAGAGACTAGATGCCGCGACAAATTTTTGGTGCAGTCTGTCGCGATAAGCCCAGATAAAGAAGTGGGCAGTGTAACGGCCATTGTTAGTCAGCTTTCTATGGTCGGGGAATCTTTGTTAACAGCATTAAAGTGGCAGAATATCGAGAAGATTGCGAAAGGGACCATCGAGGAGCGGAAAATTCGCGTGGTATTCCTACCTGCGGAGGTCTCTACCTCTACTCCGCAACACAACAACATTAATGGAAATGTAAGAGGCTACCATCTTACATACTTGCTTTATATCTAGGTAAACTGACAAAAACTCAAAGTACGGCGCTAATGAAGCACCTCCCGCATATGGTTCTCCCGCTCCTTCGTACGGCTCCCCAGAAGCAGTTACCCCTAGTGTACGATCAGTCGCTCCGGATTCAGGTCCTACCACAGACAGCAAGACTCTGGGACAATCTGTCAGCAATGCAGGAGCATCAGCCCAGTCGTCGCTGGGCGCCGCCACTTCTAGCGTTGCGAATGCAGTTCCAACCTCCAGCGATGACCTGCGGGCTCAACTCGACCAGGCAAAGACCACAATTTTGAAGTTGACACAGCAATCCGAAGAGCAGGGTTTGCGACAGAGGAAAGCGGATGCCGTCAATCAAGATGCTCGGGAGCGCATCACGACAGGCACAACGGGCATGGGAATCCAGCAGCAACCGGCTGATGGGGTACCTGTGCAGATCGTAGCGGCTCTATGCTTGCTGAGCTTCCTTCTAGCCTATTTTCTTTTCTAAATTCTAGACTATGAATAGTTCATGCGCAGATTTACTGACAGCAATATTCGGAAAGGCATTTTGGCTGAGGTATGCTGTTCATATACTTGGGGAAGGGTACGACTCTTCAACATGTTCAGCCTAGCTCACCTTCAAGAATGGCCGATGGAAAGTACTGGAAAGTCCGTCGTCGTTACCGAGCATGCAATCACGGATTACGCCAAGTCTTCGAAAGGGTATAGGACCTTTTCCCTGTACAAGTGAGCGTTATGTATGCTAGTCTTCCAGCAACAAGTAGCAATGATTAAGCATCCCAGCTGTGGCGTGCGTCTATGGTTTCGTCGTTACATCTACGGATCTAAGGAACTGGAAAAGTGTGTATGCTATGACCGGCGTCTCATCTTACGCCCGGAATTACTTTCTGCTCATTCGACCCTAATTCATCTTGGCACCATCCCCCAACTTTTCGGCCACCCTCCTTCCTCTTGACCCGACACCATAAGCCCACCTCTTTATCCCATATGAATTGCCAAAGAACCCACGTCCAACTCGTATGATGCGGCAGATCAGCATAGAATTCCCTTGCTGTTTCATGCAACACTGGCAGACGCGACCACGGTATTGCTGGAAAATCGTGATGCTCGTTATGTAAGCCCACATTGTAGGTCAACATGTTCAGCGGCCCGTAGTATGAAAACGTCTCGGGGACGGGTACAGAGTTGGTAGTATTCTTCGCGGACTTTAGTTGTTGGTCGAAGACATAGTGTTCTGCAATAAAGTGTCCAGCACATGGATGCAATGAGCCTGCGAGGAAGGAACTCAATATCAGGTACGCCAAAGCTTTGACGCCGGCATATCGTACGAGCAGGCAGTCGAAGAAGATCTGGGCAATGATGTTGAACAGGTGGATTTGGGTCAAAGGTAATTGGTAGACCATCATTGGGCGGAGGGCGTAGAAGAGAATCTGGAAGGTGCAGAAGAAGGCTTTGCCGAGGATAGAGTCGAGGAAGAATGCTTCTAGAGCGGTAGGTAAATCGGTGTCAAGGCCGTCCACTCCTAGGGACTTGTGGTGGGTTAGGTGGTAGGGCTGCGACATTGTCAGTAAAGCAAATGGATCGGGTTGCTCTATGTACCAACCCTGAAAGCGGCGCTGTAGGGAATCCCTATGGGAAGATTGGCGAAGACTGCACAGAGCCGATTCGCAAGGGGAGATCTGAAAGCCAGGTTATGGGAGATCTCGTGGATCGCCAGGAAGAGATTTTGGTTTGCCGTTGCACCAACGATATAGGCCATCAAGACATATTTTAGAGACAGGATTGGCGTATTCCGCAAGAGCACCGCACACCCTAATTGTAATGCAACAACGGCGAACACGAGATACTTGGTCAAGGGTTCTGGCCCACAGAGCTTGGTGACCTGGAAGATAGTATAAGCGGATCCATTAGGGGAAAAGCTCAACATGTAGCCATACTTCGGGATGTGCTTTTATGATCGCTTGTCTTCGGGTTCGATGAGGTTCTTCGGTGTAAGACCAATAGAAATGGTCGCCATCGAAGCTGGCTGGAGCGTTTTCGGGTATATCAAGATGGGACGAAGCCTGCACGGTCGTCGTTACGGAGGAGTGCATAGCTTTAGAGGACAACCTTGAAACAATCAATGTGACTTAGACATGTTAGAGGACGCTTCCAATTGTTCGGAAGGGAGTATTGAGATAACACGAGATGAATAGTCATTGCTTTCTGTGTGCACTTTTCTTTGGACAAATGAACGATCTACATTTAGCGTATGCAAGACTCTTGCGACTCCTTGGCACTGGCTCCCCGAGTCCTGGCCCCTTTTTGCATGAACAGCTTTACGGCAGTCAAGTTTTTAGCCCAATCATCTTCTAAGAACAATAAAGATTTGAAGAATCTAGCTCTAAAGGTTTCTCGTTTCTTCGTTCAATGCACTAAGACGTTGAAATTCTCATATCACAAGGGAGTAGCCCTCAACGCGATCGATGTGTTCCAATTATCCAACCTGCCCGTCTTGGGTATCTACTATATGCTTTATTTTACCATCATGCCGGCGAATATGTTTCATGGGTCCCTTCGCTTGGTAAGGACGGCTGAAACATACTTGCCCCCCCCTCTTTAGTAGTCATCCCCTCGACTAACAACTTCTTTAACCGTAGGTCGCATCAGAATTGTCTAGATTAGGGTCAGCAAACTTATATGGTATACCATACAGATCACTGTGTTGACATACGTGTTCAAATTGAGCCGTATATGATCCCTTAACATCGCAAAGAGGAGGGTACGCTTCCACAATCCCACTTGATACAAGGTTATTCAGCTTGGGTAAGTCAGTTGGCTGGAATCCTCAGAGGCACATGCAAGATGTCTTACTCCAAGCAAATATTTATCATGTCCAAGCCGGTCAAGATATCTCCGACAGAATGGTAGTGTCCCAAAATTCTTGGTAATAGAACTTAGGAGACTCCGGGCCGATGATACTCGCAATGCTACGTTTGGAGCATCCGCTCTCTTGGCGTAATGGGATGTTTCCATCTGCTCCGGATCAGTGTCGCTCGATACATGTAGGAGATGTTGCTCACGTCGTCGCGCACATAGCCTTTGCCCGTGCTCCCAAATGTTTCGATCGCAAAGATCTCGTTCTCTTCCATTTTCGTCTGGTCATTGCTCTTGACAATGGGCACGCTTTTACCGCCATGAATACTATGCTGGATAATGTCATGGCCATTGAGATTGCGAATGCATTTGACCGGTAGTGTCTGACCATTAATTTCTACTTCGTAACTCTCCATGGCTTCCTGGATCGCAGCGCCTATGTCACCCACTCGTACATCGATACCAGCCTCCTACAAGATATTAGCCACCATATCCCATGACTGGGTAAGTTCTAATGCCTTACTCGGATGCCTGTGTTAGTAGCATCTTTGACAGCTGCCAATAGATTATCATAGACTGGATCGAAAGTCATTGTAAATGCGCTGTCTACAATCCTCCCATTGATATGAGAACCGAAGTCAACCTTCATAACGTCGCCCTGTTGAAGGACAGTCTTGTTGCCCGCATTTGGAGTGTAATGAGCGGCACAGTGATTGATGCTAAGACCCGTCGGGAATCCCATGCCACCTTTGATGTTATCTCCTTCCTCTAAACCCTGATGGCCTGTCAAAGCTCGGACACTGTCCTCGATCCCCTCTGCAATTTCTGTGAGAGTTTGGCCTGGTTTGATGTTCTTTTGCGCCCACTGCCTGACTTCTCTATGAACTTCCGCGCCTTGCCGGTATTCGTTCAGGAAGTCACTATTCATTCGATCCAAATGTCGCTTTTCCTCATTTGTGGTACGAAAGCCATTCTCATTCCTGTACTCTACAATCTCCCCTTCAGGATACTGGGCATTTGGGAAAAGGTTCGACACTGGGACCCTTGGAGGTGAGGTCTGTGTTTTGCTAATTAAGGAAGCGCCCTTCTTCTTCTTCGGCTTTCTTTTCTTTTTCTTCTTTGCAGCTGAGTAATTTCAGTATGTCACATGTCAGTCTCACGGCTTGGCTTGAGATACCTCCAGGAACGCCGGCTTCAATATCTCCATCTTCATCTTTGTCTTCGTCCGAATCGTCCTTTCCTGCCTTCACCAGACTCGCACTATTAAGCCCATCTACGTGACCATTGGTACCAGCAGGGTCTTTTACTTTTAGGCGCGTTAGTAGAACAACTCAATAAGTATCAAATTGACATTTTCTCTACCAGTCAGCTTCTCTATCCCATCCGCTGCCGTGGAGGCCATACTGGCGACCAGATGCAGGTTTTGCTATATGGCTGTAAGCTCCGAATGGACTGCATCAAAACTCAGTAGAGAGTAGTCAATACTGTATATCTATGATGTTTTTTGATAGGGATGACGGGCGTGTCAATGGTGGGGTTGACGTGGGATGCTTTTCTATCAAGCACGTGACTGCGCGCGCTTAATCCTTCTCCAACGACAACGCGCAGTCGCGCCTCGTTAATCGGAGAGCAAAGTACTACTAGAGCGACGAGAAGTGTTCGAGTAAAGAACATACCTACTATGCTGAAGCAGGTAAGTATATAACATGCCAGGGTAAGCAATATCCACCCCTGTACAGAGCTGTGTTGACCCGTATCAAGGCATGGCGAACAACATAAGCCAGCGGCGAACTCTGTCAATCCGTTCGAGGAGGTGAAACCACACATCAGCGAGTACACCGCTCAAGAGGTTGCTACCCTAGCTAGTCGTCTGGAAAAGCAGCTTGGACCGGAATACATATCGTCGAGACCCGGTGCTGGAGGAGGAAAGGTACACTATCTGGCTGCTGATAAATGTATCAACCTCGCAAACGAAGTGTTTGGGTTCAATGGATGGTCAAGCGGGATTCAGAACGTTCAGATCGACTTTGTGAGCTAGGTTCCATCATGTTACCATGCCGTGGATCTTAATGGTAGCCAGGTCGATGAAAGCCAAAGCACTGGAAAAGTAAGTCTTGGGTTATCAGTTATTGTACGAGTAACCCTTCGAGATGGGACATTTCACGAGGTACGCATCCTTGACTAGCTGGAGTGGGACCCATATTAAAAGTGAGTAGGATATTGGGTATGGCCACATAGAGAATTGCAAAGGCAAAGCGGCCGCCTTTGAAAAAGCAAAGAAAGAGGGCACCACCGATGGGTTGAAAAGAGCTCTGCGGAACTTTGGCAACCTTCTTGGAAATTGCGTCTATGATAAGGACTACGTGGCGAAGGTGACTAAGATAAAGCTTGCACCTGTATGTGAGATTGACAAATTGAGGCGATCGGTAGCTAACGTTCCTTAGACAAGATGGGATCCAGAGAACCTCTACAGGCATGCGGATTACGCTTCTATCAAGAAGAACCCTGGTGTGGACGGTCTCAGACGGCAGCCAAGTCTTCCCCAATTGAAGAGAGAATGGCCACCAGAGGCAAGCGACACACATGCTGCACGTATGCTCTGCCTGTTTTCCTCTAATATCGGTTTGTATGGGCTAATTGGGATAGATTTCGTTGCGGATGGCGAAGATGAGTTTGGCAGTAAGATCCTGCATCTTCGGAACGTCGCTAGCAGACATTAACAATGCTAGGTGACGATTTTGAGGAGGCAGACTTTAGCGTGCCTCAAGGAGACCACCCAGACGAGGTTTCGGTGGACCCCTCTGTGGTCCCCGACCATTCTCGGCGCAGGAACAGTCTGCCCGACAAACAGCATCATCCGACAGGCCACCCACCAGATCAGAAAAACGCACAAAGACCGAGATCGCCGCTCGCGCGAAATCAGTTGACCGGACCAGCTCAGACTCCACAGACACCAATGTTTGGTGGACTAAGCAATCGGAGGCCGCCCACAAATCTGGGAGACACCAACTCAAAGCCAGCACTACTACCTGGTCCACAGCAACAGGGCAATCCATTAGCCACAGGGTACCCAATAGCTCCGCCACGGTTATCGCATAGCGTACAGCCCCCCAGCATCGTTCCCGTAACCGAGACGCCAAGCCTCGAGTCTTCAGTCGCATCTGATCACGAGCCACCCGTAGGCTTTTTCACAGCAAGAGCGGCCGAGTCACTCCAAAGTGGCCCTGGGTTGTCGGCGAAAGCGCCAGCATTCAATCCCCATCTGGAAAGTCCGTCGATCCGCAAGACGGCAGGTGTGGATCACACGAAAACAAAGCCAATCGGGCGAGAAGTGGTTGGGGCAGCGCCTGTTCCCATGCCGAATCGGGCCAATTTTGTGAATCCCCAAACAGACAAGACGAGGCGTGTAGGCATGCCTGTTGGAGCTGCGAGTCCGTTGCAGAATCGGGGCTCCTACAAGCCACCTCAAATGAAGAGGCCGGCAGAGACTAATGCGATGCGGCCAGCGCTGGGAGATGTGACTTCAGCGTCAGTCAATGCATCTACTGACGACGGTGGCGATGTCAAACGTCAGAGATTTGGGTCAGAGCTTCAAGGGGTCAGTAGCAATGGCGATATGCTCAATGTATGAAGCGTGATCTTGGATTGAGTGTTTGAATCTTCATCTGCATAGCATGGTGCTTCGGCGTTTTGCCAATTCATTCCTTTGAACTATTGTATGCGCGTCCGCCCATCTCTGCAAGCTAGCTTAGCTCGTTACCATTATGCACCACAAGGGAAAAGAAACATCAGGCCACGATTTTCCCACAACAAGCTTACTATTTACATGCACTATAACAACAGATAGGAAATCGCGTCATCTTGGCCTAGCAACCAGGCATGCTACCCCTATTCCAAGACAAGCTCTCTGCGGTGAAGCCAATAAAAGCTCTCACGTCCCACGCTCAGGAAGCATGATCACTCCTCTTGGAATTGGCACGGTTTTCCGCCAATCCGATGAACCCCGTCCTATTTAGCATGCTCTTTCTAGGAAATGGGGCCGAAGAGTGACCAGAGGCGGGGGGATCAGGTAATGTGAACGACCGCGGCTGGTCGTTCAAAACCGTCTTAAGTATACCACGATTAGGGCTCGTGGTTCCGGTAGCATTTCTTAGGCCACGAGTGGCCGCTCGGGTATCTGTGGCTGGGGCGACATGCGCCGGAGTCAAGCGTCCATCTCTGGTGTTAGTGGTACCCCTGTCATTACTGAAAGGGTTCGAGGGACGGTACTGACTACGAACGGCAGCACCGTGATCAGCGACAGGAGATGGGTGTGCTAGATGATATCGTGGCGATGGTCCAGCCGCCGACTGCTGGCTTGCGGCGAGCTTTGCTGGACCCAGAGGATTGCTCGCGGAAAGGCTATCAGCTGTTGGTTCAGTTGCTTTGGAGGTCTTCTCCGACGTCTGCAGCTTCTGGAAACTCTCAAGGAGGGCAGAATGTTGGAACCTCGTACGATGTACATGCGTGCCGATGATGGTGTTACGTTGCACTATCAGTTTCTTGGCTATGCTCTCCCGAGCGTCAGCCTGGACGGGGGGCCTGGCAACTGCTCGTGGTAATGGTACGGCAGTATCCGCCTTGATGGATTGGAATTCGAGGTCGTCGATATTCATCGTGCCGTCCTCGCTTGACGTCGAGGCTTCTGGTGCTTGCTCACTCGCTTCACTTTGTACTAGTAATTTGAGGTTTTGGAGAATTTCATACTTCTCCGTGCTTATGCCAGCCAACCTTTGCAATGCCTCAAAGTCCTCAAGGAGGGACTTCGCAAGAGTAGGCAATGGTTGAGCAAGGCTAGTTGAGGAAGCTGATGCTTTGGGCGAAGCAGTCCCAATTCTTGTCTTGCTAGTAGCTGAATGTGTGAAATTGACCACGCTCTGGCTGGATCCTCCGCCCCCGATATCCGCGTCTAGAATATCCGGCTGAGTAGGAGGTAATACAGACGGAGCTGTATTGCCAAGGTCCGAAACAATAGCTTTGGTTGTGGCATTCCCGGGTTGTGGCTTGGGGGTCTGTGAGATTTTTGCAACAGGGACCATTGATGGATGAACATCCTTGTCTCGTGGTCTGTTAACGTTCAGGCCACTTGCGATGGCCATTGATTCGCGGCCAGGAACCCCGACCCGTGGTTTGAAGATGTCTGAAAGACTTGAAGTGGCAGCCTCATCGGATGCAGCAGAATTTGCGACCTGCGGCTCGTTACTGTTGGGCGGAGTATCTGCTGGCCCCCGTTTCTGTAGGATACTCGCCATAAAATCATCCGGCGTTGCAAGGGCACCCTCAAATCTCAAAGCCTTCTTGGACTGCCTCGCATCCGAGACATTGTTCGATCTTGACAATGCTTGTTGGTCCTCACCAGACACCTGCTTTAGTGTGGACTTTGGTCGCCTTGGGGAGGCCGATGTGGCTGATGGTACGTGATTGGGGCCGTTGCCCTTTGCTACGCGATTCCTCTTGACTGGCACAGAAGACTCTCTACCTCGAGCGTCAATATGACTGAACCGACATGTAGGTCAATCGGTGACTTACTTCGTGACATGACGACCATCATGTTGACTGCGACCGGCAAAACCCCCTCCACGACCAACAAGACTGTAAATATTAGATTCGGAAGCTCAGGCAAGGTGATGAAAATTGCATACCCCCGGCCTCCATGATGGATCCCTCGGCCGCCACGATATCCTCCACGAAACATATGTCCTTCACCTGTATAGTCCCTAACACTATCGTCCGCTTGTAGTTTGCCACGATGTGTCTGACCTAGGCCTTATTGATTTTCAGAACGAGCTTGTGCGGTAATGATTGGACAGTAGTCTACCTTCATTGACGTCTGTGAGGTCTTCTGTTGCTGTGCCGTCGCCCTGAAGAGATGTCCATGCGGTATTCCAGGCGGCCAATCTCGGCCTCCCCTCGCCCTGAGCAGCACGATTTTCTTCAGTACCGTCCTCGTCCATACGGCGTTGAATGTATGCCGAAGGAACATAATCTCTTCTCTTCTCCGAAAATTCAGAAGTTTTGAGTCCTTCTATACGGAGCGGGTTCAATGCCTCAATCTGCATGAGTTCCAACGTGCGCTGATGCTCCTCCTCCGGCTGTGGGGATGTAACCAAAGTATGGCGCGAGTACCGCGCCATACTTTGGATGATTATACAGGTCTCTCTGGTACAACTACACGATGGGGTACCGATGAAGAGATGGATATCAAGGACCTAATGAAATGTTGAGGATTTGGTGTGGAATATTGGTGAGAGTTGGTCTTTAAATAAACAACGTCTTGGCGCTCGAGCTAGCGCGAAGGAGCCCAGTAATCCACACATGGAATTTCCCACTTCACAGCAGTCAGGACTTGGAGTAATCCCTTGTAGCCTCCTCAATGTAATTTGCGAAGCGGGACGCCGCGGAAGGAAGAGCAACTCTTTTCTCAAATGAAAGGTCAAGGGCTGGCCATGACTGGGTCGTCGCTAAGGCAGGATGCATACCTAACCAACCAGCCAGGCAACGCTGGTCAATAGGGGAGCCCTATGTGGGACTCCCGCACACACATCTCGGCGACTGAGCTTGACGGGAAAGCCGTTGGATGAAAGCATTGCTTTCCCTCTACTTACTGTGCCAACTCGACTTAAATAAAATGACCACGAGTTACCAACAATGTTTGCCTCATACGTACTTGTCACTTCATGTTGAGGGAATATCATACCAAAGGTATTGAGACAATCCGAATCACTCACAGCATCACTTGACTAGCCCTGTAACGTCACTTCATTTGACCAAGTGTCACTCGGTCGTGCGTACAGTATCCTGTTGTGTTACGTGCTTGGATCGGAACAGGTGTCTCAGGTCCACACGTCAAGCTTTCTTCTTAGCATGGCCTTAAAGGTGCATGCAGGATTCCACCGAGGCCATTACTTCAATATTTACGAACGATACCCCCACGACACGAATGGGAACGATGTCGAGGCCACGAAGTCTGCTTTTTCTGCTCGGAGTATAGGATATATTTCGTTACTTGGGACTGATCGATGATGTGTCTTCTTCGTTCACTCTACGGCACTCATAATGCGGAAGAGACCCCTCGATTACGGTCCTGAATCGCAAATTGGTGCCAGAGTACGTGTCACTCCAGACAAAGCTAGACAACCTAAGTAAGAGCATATCCGAAGGCCATGGAGAATTAGAAAGTACCTCACTTCGAGACTATGACCATAAGATGGAGCCTCACAGGCTTTTTTAGGAGGACACTGTGGTCCGACTTGGCTGCTACAACAACCACGCTATCGGCATACATGAGCTCCTTCCTCATCTAGATAGCGATCAGTATAGCCACCAGCCTCGGATAAGAGAAAAATACGTTTGATCAATTTAACTACTGCTTGGAAAAGGCTGGTAATCGAGACAATTATCTGATGCTTGGTCAGCGCAGCCTACCGAAATTTTTCCACATGACATAAAGTCTGCAGTGGTGAATTACCCCAAAGGCAACGCACAGCATCGCGGGTATAGTCTTCCAGCTCCGTGTGCTCAGTCTGATGTAACACAAAGGAGGTAATATGAAGGCCAACTGTAGAACCAGGATGGGTCAGTTCTGTTTGCCCCACATGGAGCGATAGAGGACTAACTGTACAAGCCGATGTGGCTCCTATTAGCTCGAAGACCGCACCCAGATCACAAGTCAACAGTGACAGCTACAGGGATAATCCATGTCAACGATTCATACTTTCGAAAACATGAAAGAGCGGGTGGGCCAGGTGCCGAACGTACAGTCATAGCCGAGACGACTTTGATATGGATTAGCGTTCCGAAGCCTTCAATGTTCTCCGGACGACTGCGTGTCGCATCTAGAATATAGGCCTAGGACATACCTAAGGAAGTCGTAAATATTAGATGAAGGTTTTGGTTGAAAGGTGCATTTGGAAAGTAGTAGTTTAACATCGTCTCACGACATACGAAGCATTCTGGGGTAGTCAGCTTTGAGCGCTACATCAATACATCAAGAGAGCTCTGACCGAGAGGAAGCGTCGTTAGCATATTCAACCCGAAAAGACTAGACCCTGTCAATATGAAAGCCAGCGCATCAAAGCCATGGCCAACTCACAGGCGGGCAACATTGACCATTACGTTATCTCGAGGAAAGTTGTTGAGGATGTTCCCCTGAGTCTTGTTCCCAAAAGTCAGGAATCCAGCCAAGGCCATAGCCAGGCATGCTAGCATGGAGGCGAAGGTCGAGAAGTGAGTCACACGAGCGAACCTGTCCATCGTCGGCTTCTTCAAAGATCCATAGATTAATAATGAATTGTGGTCTTTTAAATTTCAGCACAAAGCCGCAGGAGGGGTGTTGGAATCCTCACGGCAAACGAAAGCACTAAATGGAAGACATCAGATTTGCTGAGCACAAGGGAATGTTTCGAGGTTACCCACAATGCGATAGTCCCAATAGCATCAACAACATGACCCTGAAATAATAGCGAGCCTTTCAGGCTGCCTCTGATAGCGGTAGGTACCTGGACGCCTTGCGCTATAATTGTGATCAGGATTGTCTGTGTATCATATTAGATCGAAGAATGAGTCTGTCTGGTACTGCCTTACGACCATGCTCAAAATAGCCAACGTCGAAGCCTTCGCTAACTGATTGAGCATCAGCTATAGCTCTTGAAATCAGACGAGACCTTAGACCTTTGCAATGTCCCGGTACAGAGATAGAGGGTAGCTGAGACCAAGCACACAGAGTGCAATGACTGCTCGTCGATTTGTCAGGAGCCAAAGGAACGGTGTGTTTGGCAAAGTGGGAAAGACAGCCGCTATCACGTCAGGAATCGTGTCCCCTATAATCTGAGGGATGGGTAAGCAACGTTCGAAGTAGTACTGCTAGGTATTTGCCTTACAATGCAGAAAGCCAGCATGCCCCCGAAAGCACTGAGCCTCATCAGCACTTGTTCTCGACAAGGTGTGTCAAACGTACAAGCTCCATTGGGCGACCTGAACTGAAGGCTTAGCATAGCCAGATTGGTCAAAAAGATCCAAGCTTACCGAGATCACAATAAGTCCTGATCGACCGAAGCAGTTCTCAACTGATCTATCCACTATTAAGTGCCGTGAAAATTAAGCGCAGTATAACTACATCTGCATACCCCTGGAATGAATTCGCGCCACTCAGTTTGGAATTTACTACGATCAAACTGTGATAATTATGAGTTACTGCTCAAGAGACTGAGGTGGAGCATGTATGCGACAGAGAGGGCTAGCAGCGCAGGCGAGATTGACTGTACCGAATCGTCCAGTCCACCTATACCTCGTGTCAGCCTAATAGAAGGTATTCGCGATCCAGAGTAACGTACAACAACAGTTAAGGATACTAGCAGGAGGATTCCCGTCACCATGCCCGCTTGTTTGAAGGCATAGGGTTGTCCTGCAGGAGGAAACATGAGCTGATGGGCAATTTGCTTTTCTCTCCAAGCAGGTTGCTATAGGTACCAATGATGCCAGCACCAATGATACTATTCGCCATATTCATGAAAGCGCTGCTCATCCCACTCTTTGGTCTCGCAGTCTCCAAAAGGTCATGAAAATCGATCTCTAAGGCTGTCACCACGCTCGGCGCATCGATATCGGTCAGAAGTGGGGCCCTCAGTCCAGTATTGCTCCTTCCACCTCCACCAGAGTAGTCCTCCTCTTCGAGCCATTCTTCAGGTTCATCGCTGGAATAGTCTGCACGATCATTGGAACTACACTGGGTTTCTTCGATGTCAAAGCGCACTCGGTTTGGAGTACGGGGAGTACGGGGAGTGCCAGGAGCGACAGGTCGAGCAATGGAAGGCTGTTGCCGAGGAGGAGCGCGATGAGGAGCAGCGATTGCGTTATTGTAATCTACAGAACCAACAGAAAGGGACTGCTCGTGTTCACCGCTGTTTTGTAGGTCTTGAGCATCTTCGGAGTGATTCTTGGGCATCGTTATGCATATTGAAAGCTGTTCACGAAGGGTATGGATTGCCTGGTTGGCACGTTGGCTGAGGTCGACTTCCGTAGGGCTAGGGCTAGCAAAAGTGTACATGTGCTATTCTATCTTAGGACTAGCTAGGTACTCTGCTGCAGGCTTTCAAATAGGAGAATTTAATACCTCGATTACACGATCTCAACTGAGAGTTCCGCCTAAATATTCCATTCGGATCCAGCGATCCACGAATGTGGGATTGCCGCCTACTGATGATGCTAACATGTGTGGAGAACGAGAGCGTCTCCTGTCTGGGAAAGCTTGACGTCCATCGATGTCATTGAGGAAGTAATCCGAATCTTGGTCCAAGGTCTCAGACCATCCGCACACAGGGTTGCACGAGGAAGGAGTGTCTTGATGGAGAGGCTCAGATCCACAAAAAAAACGCAAACTTGGTCGCTCCCCAGCCGTACAAGACGAATGATCACGCTTTTGCCGTCTTCTTTGCTCCAAGGATATCGTCTAGCAAACCAGCCCAGAGCTCCCGGACCACACCAGGCTCTTTTAATTTCTCTGCGGACATCCCTGTCACCTTTGAAGCAGCCGCGGTAGCAGCGTTCGTGACCGCTGTACGTGATTCAGAGTCAGCATTGCCATTGGGGAATAAATTCATAAGTCGCAAGACAAGAGCAGAATCACCGCGATGGGCAGACTCAGTTGACACACTTACTCTCGGTAAGGTCGAAGGGAGAGAGGTCGATGGCATGATTGTCAGTTACCTCGCTCATAGCGGAGGGGTTGTCGATATGGGTGCCGCTCGCGCTCACAGTTGTGATCTCTGGTCGGATGACGGCTTCATCCGCTTCATCGCTGCGGCCGGGTGCGGTGGAATTTGATGGAAGGATAGGGACTCGCAGGACCTCACTATGACTAGGTGTTCGAAGCTCGAATTGGGGCATGTAGGCAAAGTCAATGGTTGATGAATCTCGAGTTGCCTTTCTCGCTTGGCTGGCTGAAAAGGGCCGCGATGTACTATAGCCCAAAGAATTCAGTTCGAGATCGGAGACCAAGGGCGTGGGTGAATGTACTTGCTGATGCTCTTGGGACATACGAAGTCCTGAGCACGAGGGGAAATGGCCGCTCGACTGATCATTAGACGTCGAAACTGTTGTTGAGTGGCCATTGCTATCACGAATTGCTTCACAGTAGTGTGCGAGATTCAACATCAAAAGAAGCGCAGAATTGTCATCAGTGAACAAAGAAATTATCTAAAACATGGAAGCTATATTCAGACACAGTCATCTAATTCTAAGACGTCCAAGTCATCCGGAGGGGCTAAACCCCGCAATTCGTTGAGACGTTGAGATCCTCAGTATCTCGATGCGATAAGCCCGATGCAATTACCATCGCATATCAGCGACTGGAAACCAAGTCCGTTTGCTTACGCTTGCATTCAATATCCGTTGGGAAGCCCACTTCAAGCATCTCTCCAATGGTTTTCACTCTTCACTGAAGTTCTCACTGCAGGGCTCGGCCACCGAGGACCGAATCTGACCGAGTTCAACAACCGAGGGTGCCAAGACGATGCGAATCATCTCAGAGACATCATGCTCAAGGCCCCCTGTGCCATCAATGAAGGAAATCAAGATGAAGGAAGCGTAACTTGCTGCACTCCATCTGTTATTGAGTCCGCGGGTTCCTTACCAACACTGACCGGTTCTGCACCCTCCGTCGCCGTCGCTTCAACGTTCGTTTGGTTTGACTCAATGGCGTGGCCTATCTCCTGTCCTGTTGAAGTCGTTGGTTCCCCATTTTGCAGCTCAGACTTCTTCTTCTTTCCCTCCGCCTTCTTGGCCTTGGTCGCTGCTTTCGCTGCTGCCTTCTTCGCAGCTTCCTCTTCCTTCTTCAGCCGCTCTGCTTGGGTACCACCATACATTCCTCGCCATTCGTCTTCTTTCTTCGGATCGATCAGTGTGAAGAGATACTTAGCCTTGCCAATCTTGTGGCCAGGTTTGATGTCATCGCCAGTCCAATGATCTGGGATGAACAATAGTGGCGCATCCAGTTGCTCAAGAATTGACCTCGATGTTGCGGGTAAGTATGGTTCGAAGACACTGGCTATGAGGTAAATGATGTTTATGGCGATACCCACAACAGCTGCAGCTCTCTGTGGCTCGTTTGCTGCAAGTTTGTTGTCGAGCTTATGGCTTTGCACGAAATTGTTGCCTGCCTGTGCAAGATCCATCGCCCTTTGCAGTCCGTCTTTGAGGTTGACTGCTTCCAGCTCCTTCAAATATTGGGTCAGATGCTCGTTGATTTCGGCCTTTGCTTTATCGAATATGGGATCGGAATGCATGGCTGTGTAGTCTGGTATGACAGAGTCGTAGATCTTTGAGTTGACAAGCTTAATGATACGATTGACAAAGTTACCCAGTTTGGCAAGCAACTCGTTATTGTTCTGTGCAATAAAGTCTCTCCACTCGAACTGACTATCCGCGGTCTCCGGCCTATGTTTCAAGAGATAGTATCGCCAGACATCAGGAGGAACACCCGTGTCTTTGGCGTTGTTCCCAAACACACCGACTCCACGGGACTTTGAAAATTTGCCATTCTCATAGTTGAGATACTCGGTTGTTGATAGGTGGTGAAGCATAGTCCATGGCTCCTTTGTACCAATCTGTGAGCCTGGAAAGATGACTGAATGGAAGGGAACGTTGTCTTTGCCCATGAACTGATATAGTTTCACATTTTCCGGGTCCCGCCACCACTTTTCCCAATCATTAGTGTAATTCGCTGTGATTGATACGTAACCGATGCAGGCGTCAAACCAGACGTAGAACACTTTGTCTCTGTAGATATCCTTATCTTCATCCTTTTCAAAAACGTCAAGCGGAATGGGTGTTCCCCATTTCAGGTCTCGAGTGATACCTCTGTCTCGCAAGCCTTGTTTGAGCCATGACTCTGTAATAACTTTGCCATTGCTAGACCAACCACCGATTTCACTGGCTTTGGCAAACCACTCCTGGATATCGGGTTGCAGTTTATCGAGCCTAATGTGAATATGCCTTGTACTCCGAACAACAGGCGTTACATCCGGATCAATTTTGCATCGCGCATTCTTAAGATCCAAAGGTCCGTAGTCTACGGAGCCGCATTTGTCGCACTGGTCACCGCGTGCGTCCTCATAACCGCATTTCGGGCAAGTACCTTCGATGTACCTATCGGCTAAAAATGACTTATGTTTTTCACAGTAAGGTTGCTGGGAGGCTCTTTCGATCAGATAATCGTTTTTATACAGTCTCCGAAATATATCTTGTGTAATGTCCTTTTGTTGCTGCGTAGAGGTTCTTCCAAAGATGTCGAATCCGATCTCAAACCATTCATATATCTCCGTATGTATCTTGTTGTACTTGTCGCAGAGCTCTCTGGGCGTAACCCCTTCCTCCAGGGCTTTAGTTTCTGTAGCAGTTCCGTACTCGTCGGTCCCGCAAACAAACAACGTAGATCTCCCTCTTGCTTTATTATATCTGGATTGTTTAGAGAGAAAAGAGAAGTTAGGATCAGTCATTTCAGTCTCACCTCGAAAAGACATCTGCGCTCAATATAGAACCGATAATGTTTCCTAGATGAGGCACATTGTTGACGTAGGGAAGAGCACTCTTCCATGAAAATTAGGTTTACAACCGCAATGACAGTAGGCTTCACTGACCGTTATCAGAATGTTCTTTTGACCCTTGATGGGTAATACTTTCTCTTGCTCTGCCATCGTTCTCACAGGCTTGGTGTGACTTAGGGATCCTAGGGAAGGGAATCTGGCAAAGTCGGAGCTACAAATGCGACGAAGCTCGACTTAGGTGTGACACATCCTTAGAGTCATAGTAAGAGCGCATTATTCTAGTGGGGCCGCTCCGCAGGCGGCTGATCGACACCAACGTACCAACTCTAGGTAGTCTATCTGCTGTTGAAATGTATGATGTCAATGAGTCATCTGCACGTGATTTGGGTGTAGTGCAATAGTATTATGATAACTAATGGATGGATATAGCTATGTAGAATGGAATAACCATCACGAGAAATCTCTATTAGTCTGCCAAGGCCCCCTGACTAGTCCTGATTAGTGACTACCGAGGTTGACCCGGTCTGAATTCCAACAC
>JAABUX010000778.1_pt1 | contig 51773 bp, 34 predicted proteins | sample 5561851 | NCBI WGS metagenome assembly JAABUX01 (sample SAMN10711883, study PRJNA513361) | rock metagenome | isolation source: Antarctica rocks | place: Antarctica: Victoria Land, Richard Nunatak red sandstone | collected 2016-01-03
TGGAGCGGAAGGCGGAGGCGAGGAACTCGACGGGGGTCTTGACCTTGTTGCGGAAGTACTGGCGGGAGTTGAATTCGGGGGACTGGATGAGGGTTCGGAGGATGGATTTGATGTCGCCGCCGGTGGCGATGTAGGTGGCGGCGAGGTGGTCGACGAGGGCGGGGGGGATGTCGGCGAGGAAGCGCTGGGCGATGAGGAAGGAGATGAAGTGGGCGGTTTTGGGGGAGGCGGCGAGGATGTCGAGGGCGGAGAGGCCCTGTCGCATGCCTTCGGGGACTTCGGATTCCGGGGGTACGGGCGGAGGTGGTTGTCCTGTGAGATTTGCGGCGGACCCCACCCTTTCCGACGATGAGGCTGTCGGAGAGGATGGGGCACCCGGATTGGTGACGACTCGGGATGGGGCACCCGGTGTTTGGGCAGGCGTTGGATGCTGTGGGGTGCCTGGTTTGGGGGGGAGGCGGGTGACGTTGCCCTGCTCGTCGATGGTGTGGCCGAGCCACTGTTTGGGGCCGGGCTGGTGTCGTCTGGGGTCGAAGAGGAAGGGGCCGCCGAGGTTGGGTTTGTCGACGGTCCAGCCGGTGAGGATGGCGGAGAGGGCGGTGACATCAGGCTGGGTGTAGCCGCCGTTGACGCCGATGGTGTGGAGCTCCATGACCTCGCGGCCGAAGTTTTCGTTGAGGCCCTTGTTGCCGCGTTTGGATTTCGGGTTGGCGGGGTTGACGCCGTTGGCGAGGGAGTCGGGGCCGACGGAGAGCCAGTTGTCGAGGTAGACCATCATGGCGGGGGAGGTGGCAGTGGAGAGGAGGAGGTCGCGGAAGTGGCCGAGGGCGTGCTTGCGGATGGCGTCGCGCTCAAAGGTGGTGGTGTACCACTGGTCTGAATCTTTGGGGGCGTAGATGTTGAAGTGGTTGAACCAGAAGTCGGTCATGACCTCCCCGAGCTGGCGCTCGGAGAGGATGGCGCGGAGGAGCTTGGCTTCGGAGAGCTCGCGGAGGAGGTTGTAGGAGCTGCCGCCGGGGCCGGAGGACATGGCGTAGAAGAGCTCGCGCTCGCGGGGGTTGAATTGGGCGAGGAGGAGATTGCGCTGGTCGCCGGCGACCTTGGCGGTGAAGGCGATGCGGTCGGGGACGGGAAGGCGGAGGAGCGCGGGCATGCGCTCGTTTTTGGGAAGTGCGTAGAGGTCTCCGGCGATGCGGGCGGCGGTGGCCTGATCGAGCTTCTTCTGGGCGGCCTTTCCGTCGTCGGTGAGGTTGAGCTCGGGGTGGGCGGGCTCCCCGTTGGGGAGGGTCTTTTTTTCGTCGAGGTCGCGCCCGTACTTGGCGACGAGGACCTCGTAGACGGCGGCGAGCTGCGGGTCAGAGGGGAGGGGGCGCTTGCCTTCGGCGACCTGCTGGATGAGGCCGCGTCCGGGGAAGAGGGCGAGGGCTTCAGCGGGCTGGAGGTTGAGGGTGGGGTAGTCGGCGAGGCGCTTGTTAAGGGCGGGGTCGGGGATGGTGTCTGGGTTGAGTTGCTGGGCCAACCAGGCGTCGGGGCCGGTGTCGAGGAGGCGGTCGAGGTCGCCGGGGCGGGGACCGAAGGTAAAGCGGTTGAGGAGTTGGAGGGCGCGTTCGCGGGGGGTGAGCGGGGTGAGTGCGGCTTCGGCAGCAGCCTTGGCGTGGGCTTGGGCCTGGCGCTGCGCGAGGCTGGGGACGCGGGCGCGCGGTTGGACGGCGTTTGGGTGGCTGGGGGTCTGGGCGGAGGCGTGCAGAGAGGCCAGAGCGGTGAGGAGGGCTGCGAGTACTGAACGCATCATGACCTCTCTGTGGGTATAGACCGCAGGTTGGGGATTATGTTTCGCGGGGTGGTTTGGGGGGTGATGTGGGCTTGGGGGCTTGGTGGTGACACCGGCGAAACCCTGGGATTCTTCCGGCTTCCCACCAGCCAGCAAGCTGGCCGGGGGACCCCGTTCGCCTCAGAATGACGGGGTTTGGGCGGCGGTGGTCGTAGTTGGGGTGCGGGTGGTGGGGTCTAGGCGGGTTGGGTGGTGGGGGTGGGTTTGGGGCGGCGTTTGAGGGCGGTGTAGGCGAGGCGGGCGGTGAGCAGGATGGCGAGGACGGCGGTGTCTCTCCATGGGGTGCGGACACCGGTTTTGACCAGCCACCAGAAGTGGACGGCGGCGGCGATGGCGGCGAGGTAGACGAGGCGGTGGAGACGCTGCCAGATCTTGCCGCCCATTGCGCGCATGACGCGGGCGGGGCTGGTAGCGGCGAGCGCGAGTAGGACGACCCAGGCGAGGAGGCCGACCTGGATGAAACGGCGCTTTTTGAGGTCGTCGAGGACCGTGGGCCAGATTTGCTTCCATTGGGCAACGAGCTCGGCGGGGTGACCGTGGCGGGTGGCGGTGAGGGCGGCGGCGAGGTCGTAGCCGGAGAAGAGGAAGACGTAGGTGGCGAGGTGGAGGGTCGCGTAGAAGAAGGCGTAGAGGCCGACCATGCGGCGGAGGCGCACGAGCCAGGAGATGCGCGGGGAGAGGCGGCGGAGGGGGGTGATGGCGAGGGAGCCGAGCAGGATCCAGAGGGCCCAGTCGCCGGTGAAGTGGGTGATGTAGTTGACGGGGTCGGGGTTGAGGGCGAGAGAGCCGTTGCGGTAGATGAGGAGGAGGTGGAGGAAGGGCAGGAGCAGAAGGAGGTGGGCGACGGCTTTGAGGGCGAGGAGGGCGCGCTTGGGCATGGCTGGGGTAGTTTAGCTTGGGGCCGGGAGCTTGCAGGGGTCCGGTGAGGGTGCTCGGCAGTGCTAAGGAGGGACAGGTACTTCGGCTGGGCTGTGGCTCCGCTCCGATGAGAGATTCGGAGTGGGGGCGGATTGTGGCGGAAGGGCTAAGACAACAGCAGGTCCCTCCACTTCGCTGCGCTTCGGTCGGGATGACAGGCAGGGTAAGCTGGAGCTTCGGTCGGGATGACAGATTTGGGGTTGGGAAGTTCCGTGTGGTTTCACATCCGTGGGGGTTGGGATCTGCGGCTTCGGAGTTGGAGTTTAGGTTAGAAGTACTTTTTGAGGTCCATTCCGTTGTAGAGGCTGGCGACCTGATCGCCGTAGCCGTTGAACATCTGGGTGGGGACGCTGTGCGGGAACGCGGAGCTGTCTATGCGGCGCTCGTGGGCCTGGGACCAGCGGGGGTGGTCGACGTTGGGGTTGACGTTGGAGTAGAAGCCGTATTCGTTGGAGCCGATGTCGTTCCAGGTGGTGTGGGGCTGCTTGTCGGTGAAGTGGAACTTGACGATGGACTTGGCGTTCTTGAAGCCGTACTTCCAGGGCATGACGACGCGGACGGGGGCACCGTTCTGGTTGGGAAGGACGTTGCCGTAGCAGCCAAAGGTGAGCAGGGCGAGGGGGTTCATGGCCTCGTCGAGGCGGAGACCTTCGGAGTAGGGCCAGTCGTAGCCTCCGGGGAGGTCGGGCATCTGCTTTTTATCGAGCAGGGTGAGGAACTGGACGTATTTGGCTGACGGGAGGGGGTCGCAGAACTTGATGAACTCGGAGAGCGAGTAGCCGTCCCAGGGGATGACCATGGACCAGGCCTCGACGCAGCGGTGGCGGTAGACGCGGCTTTCGAGGGGGCGATAGTTCAGGAGGGCGTCGATATCGACGGTCTGGGGCTTTTTGACGAGGCCGTCGACCTGGACTGTCCAGGGCCGGGTGCGGAGGGTGTGGGCATTCTGCGCGGGATCGGATTTATCGGTGCCGAACTCGTAGAAGTTGTTGTAGTGGGTGGCCTTGGCTTCGGGGGTCTGGGGGTCGGAGACGGTGTACTGGCTCGGGACAGTCTTGAGCGGGGTTTCAGCGGCGTGGACGTCGGTTGGTGTCCAGAGACCGGGGATGTTGCGGGAGGCGAGGGCTCCGACGGCGAGGGTGGCTCCGGTGTAGGCGGCTCCGGTGAGGAAGCGGCGGCGCGTTTTGCGGCTATGCTCGCGAAAGGCTGCTTCGGGTGTGATCTCGGAGGATCTGGGTTCGGGGCCGAGTTTGTTGGTGTCGCGGATGTGCATGGTTGGTGTCTTCCCTGGCGCGCGCAGGCCGAGGCGATATGCTTCGGGGCGCGTAACGCGGCTATATGTCAGACGTTAGATTGCGGAGTTACAGATTGGATACAGGCGAGGTTTTGTGTGCGCGAAGAAAGAAAAGCGCGGCGCCGACTGCGATCAACACGGCTGCGAGGGCGAGCTCGCGGGAAAAGTTGGCGCGGGCGAGGAGGATGTAGGTGAAGCCGGCGAGGGCGGCGATGGGTGGAAGGGGGTAGAGCCAGAGGCGGAAGGGGCGGGGGAGGTCAGGCTGAGTGCGGCGGAGGACCATGACGCCGATGTGCTGGGTGAGGAACTGGAGGAGGAGGCGGAGGACGACCATGGCGGCGATGACGTCTGCGAGCGAGAAGAGGCAGAAGACGGCGGCTGCGGCGGCGAGGGTGAGGAGGGAGATGTCCGGGAAGCCGCGGGTGGGGTGGAGACGGGCGAAGACGGGGAAGAAGTTGCCGTCGCGGGCGGCGGCGTAGGGGATGCGGGAGTAGCCGAGCAGGAGGGCGAAGACGCTGCCAAAGGCGGTGACCATGACGAGGATGGCGGCGAGTTGGGCGAGGTGGTGGGCGAGGGCGGGGCCGAGGGTGGGGGTGTAGGCCCGTTCCATGAAGATGGAGACCATGGCGCGGCGCGCGGGGAGGCCCTGTGCGGAGAGGAGGTCCTGCCAGGGGAGGACGGCGAGGACCGAGACGTTCATGGCGACGTAGAGTACGGCGACGACCGCGATGGAGAGGAGGATGGCGCGGGGAATGGTGCGGCCGGGATCCTGGACCTCGGCGCCGAGGAGCGAGACGTTGTAGTAGCCCCAGTAGTCGTAGGTAGCGAGGAGCATGGCAGATGCGAGGCCGGCGAAGAAGGCGGGGGAGAGGTGGAAGGCTCCGGGTGGGAGGCGGGTGGCTTGGGCGAGGTGTCCGTGGAGGAGCGCGGTGACGATGATCCAGGCGATGGCGGCGAGAACGAGGGCGAGCATGGCGGTGGAGAGGCGGCCGATGCCGGTGAGCCTGCGGTAGAGAAGGACGACTGCGAGCAGAACGGCGGCGATGGCGACGGCGGTGGTGGGACCTACGGAGAGGGCGGCGGTGTACGGGCCGAGTTGGAAGGCGTGGACGACGGTGTGGTGGGTGAGGCTCGGGGCGAGGTAGGTGGCGTACTGGCCGAGGCCGATGGCGCCGCTCGCGACCGAGAGCGGACAGGAGACGAGGACCTGGAAGAGGAAGAGGAAGCTGAGCAGATGGCCGAGGCGGCCGGGATAGATGACGCGGAGGTAGGCGTAGGTGCCTCCGGCCTCCGGGAGGGCGGCGCCGAGCTCGGCCCAGACGAGGCCGTCGCACAGGGCAAGAAGGGCGCCGAGTAGCCAGCCGAGCATGGCCTGCGGCCCGCCCATGGCACCGATGAGCAGAGGGAGGGTGATGAAGGGGCCGACGCCGATCATGTTGAGGAGGTTGAGGGTGACGGCGCCGCGGAGGTTGAGGGAGCGGGCTAGCTCGGGCGGGGGCTTGCGCTCGGGTTGAGGGCCGGGATTGCTTTCGGGGCTGATGAGGTTGAGTTTAGCGGGTGGTTGGGAGAGAGTAGGAATCAATGATGATGCGATCGTGGTTTGTGGGTGCGGCAGCGGTGGTGGTTTTGGGTGGGGCGGCGTTGCGAGGCAAGGTCCTGGCGGCTGGAGGCGTTGTCACGGCCGGTGAAGGGCAAGAGCAAAGACAAACACAGGGGTCCTTCTTCGCTGCGCTCAGGGTGACGGCAAAAGACCAGATCGGCAGAGTGACCTCGGATGCGAGTGGTCGAGCGGCGGCAGCGGGTCATGTTGCACCCTCTACGAGGGAGGGGGGCCTGCTCGGGCGGGAAGCGACGAGTCTTGATGACGATCCGGCCAACTTGAAAGGGGAGCGGGTGCGGGCGGTGGCAGAGGAGCCGCTGGCGGTGGATCGGGGGACGGCGGGGCTGGAGCAGATGCTGCGCAAGCTCCGGACGCGGGCGAGCCTGCTGATGATTGTGGCGCATCCGGACGATGAGGACGGGGGGATGCTGGCGTACGAGTCGCGTGGGCAGGGTGCGCGGGTGGGGATGCTGACGCTGACGCGTGGCGAGGGCGGGCAGAATGTGGTTACGGGCGACTTTGACGAGGCTCTGGGGCTGGTGCGGACGAGGGAGCTGCTGGCGGCGGACCGGTATATGGGTGTCGACCAGATGTTTGGGACGGAGGTGGACTTCGGATTTTCGAAGACCAAGGAGGAGGCGTTTGAGAAGTGGGGGCATGAGCGGGTGCTCTACGATGCAGTGCGGGCGGTGCGGCTTTATCGGCCGCTGGTGGTGGCGAGCGTATTTATAGGAGCGCCGACGGACGGGCATGGGCAGCACCAGGTGAGCGGGGAGATTGCGCAGGAGGTGTTCAACGCGGCGGCGGACCCGAAGGTGTTTCCGGAGATGGGTCTGCCGGTGTGGGCTCCGGCGAAGGTGTATGCGCGGGTGCCGTTTGCGCGGGTGGATGCGCAGGGGATGTTTGACTATGCGACGGGGAAGTATGTGCCGGCGCGGTTTTACAACTATGTGACGAAGGTGTGGTCGACGCGCGAGCCCGAGGCGACGGTGACGATTCCGGAGGGCGAGCCGAGCGCGGTGCTGGGGGGAAAGAGCTATGTGCAGTTTGCGCGGCAAGGGCTGGCGCTGCAGCGGACGCAGATTGGGGCGGGGGTGCGGCTGGCTCCGGCGGGCAAGTTCGATGTGGGGTATACGCGGTACGGGTCGCGGGTTGGAGAGCGTGGCGAGGAGAAGAGCTTCTTCGACGGCGTGGACACATCGCTGAGCGGGATTGCGGGGCTGGCGCCATCGATGCGGGCGGAGCTTGGGCCGCGGCTGGCGGAGCTGGATGCGCTGGTGAAGCGGGCGACGGGGGAGTTTTCGGCGGAGCATCCGGAGCGGAGTGCACCTCTGCTGGGCGAGGGATTGAGGAGGGTCGACGGGCTGATTGGGAAGGTGGAGGCGAGCAAGGGGACGGATGCTCGGGAGCGGTATGACGTGCTGCATGAGCTGCGGGTGAAGCGGGTGCAGTTCAATCAGGCGCTGGTTTTGGCGCTGGGAGTTGGGATGAAGGCCGGTTTGCCGCCGCGTGTGGGAGCGTCGGGAGGCCTGTCACTGGTTCCAGGCTCCGCGTATACGGTGCAGGCGGCTCTGCGGAACGGGAGTGGAACGCCGTTCGAGGTTGGGGGTTGCGAAATGGAAGAACACATGGATTCAGCGTCGTCCAAACGGCGGATAGCGAACGAGTTTTGCACGGGCTACCGGCCGGCGGGAGGCATCACGGCCGAGTTCGGCGGCACAGCCAAGGGCGAGGTGCCGGCGGACGCGCGGGGGGTGCGGGTGCCGTATTCCAAGGCGAATGCGGAGCAGGCCTTCTACGACCTGAGCGATCCGCGGATGCGGGATGCGCCGCTTCCCTTGCCTGCTCTGACGGCTTGGATGGAGCTGAGTTATGACGGTGTGCCGCTGCGGGTGGGACGGGTGGTGGGCGAGGAGGAGAACGGGGCGTATCAGCCGGTAACGGTGGTTCCGGCGGTGAGTGTTTCGGTGACCCCGCAGGCGGGGGTGGTTCCGCTGACGGAGAAGAGCTTTCGGGTGACGGCGCGGGTGGGGAGTGCGGTGGCGGGGTCGAAGGGGACGTTGCGGCTCGTTGTACCGAAGGGCTGGAAGGTGTCACCGGAGCGGATGGACTGGAGCGCGGAGGCTGCGGGCAAGGATGTTGCGGCGCCGTTTACGGTGACGCCGGAGCGGGTGGGCGAGACGCCGTACCCGATGACGGCGGTGGCGGAGAGCGGCGGCAGGGAGTATCGCGAGGGGTATCACGCGGTCGGGTATCCGGGGCTGGTGCGCGACAACCTGTATGCTCCGGCGACGTATCGGGCGCGTGGGGTGGACGTGAAGGTTCCCGCGGGGCTGCGGGTGGCGTATCTGCCAGGGACGGGGGATGCAGTGGAGATGTCGCTTGAGGATATCGGGATTCGGGCGACGACGGTGAGCGTGGCGGACATTGCGGCGGGGGGGCTGGCGGGGTATGACGCTCTGCTGATGGGGGTGCGGACGTATGCGGCGCAGAAGGACCTGCCGGGCGTGACGGCGAAGCTGACCGAGTTTGCGACGGCGGGCGGCGTGGTGGTGGTGCAGTACCAGAGCGGCGAGTATACGGGGGCGGACGCGCCGTATCCGCTGGCGATGGGTGCGGGACTGGCAGAGCGGGTGGTGGAGGAGAACTCGCGGGTGCATCTGCTGGATCGGGAGGCGCAGGTGCTGCGGTGGCCGAACCGGATCTCGGAGGCGGACTTCGGCGGATGGGTGGAGGAGCGCGGGCACGGATTCATGCTGAGCTGGGACCCTCACTACGAGGCCGTGACGGAGGTGCATGACGAGGGGCAGGATCCGCAGAAGGGCGGTCTGCTGGTGGCGCGGGTGGGAAAGGGGGCGTATGTGTACTGCGCCTATGCGCTCTACCGGCAGATGCCGGAGGGGGTTCCGGGGGCGTTTCGGCTGATGGCCAATATGGTGAGTCTTGGCAAGAGGCCCACGACCGAACCGTAGCGCATCTCACCTGAAGAATGGCGGAAAGCCGGAGGAGACAAGCATGGCGGAGTTTGGGCAGGCGACGGGGAGGTTGAGCGGGGCGCGGGAGAAGGTGATGATGGACGCGGCCAATATGCTGGCGGATGCGCGAAGGACCAAGGTGCCGATCCCGGATCTGCCGGCGGAGATGCGGCCGACCACCGTGCAGGAGGCCTACGCGGTGCAGGAGATGCTGTCGGAGTCGTATGGTCGGGTGGGCGGATGGAAGATCGGCGCGCCGAGCGCGGAGGCGGAGCCGATGTTTGCGCCGATGCCGGAGATCTGGATCGCGGAGGGTGGGGCGCTGATCCGGGCGAAGCGTTACCGGGGGATCGAGGCGGAGGTTGCGTTTTTGCTGGGCGAGGATCTGCCGGCGCGGGAGCGGGAGTACACGCGCGACGAGGTGCTGGCGGCGGTGGCGAGCTGCCATCCGGCGATCGAGGTGCTGGACTCCGGGCTGGCGGACCCCACAAAGGCGGAGCGTTTGAGCATGATCGCGGATCTGCAGATGCACGGCGCGTTTGTGTATGGGGCGGGGTATGCCGGCTGGCGTGATGTCGATTGGACCAGGGAGACGGTGACGTTGACGGTCGACAGTGTGGTGCGGGTGGAGCGGACAGGATCGAACACGGCGGGGGACCTCGTGCGGCTGCTGCCTTGGCTGGCGAACGAAGGTGCGCGGCGCACAGGCGGCCTGCGTGCCGGGCAATGGATCACGACGGGGAGCTGGACCGGCAACACGGTCGGGGACCCGAGCTCGAGCGTGGACGCGACGTTTGGGACGCTGGGGAGGGTGACGATGCAGTTTGAGCCGGAGCAGGAGCTAGAGAAGGGTCTGCCGGGTCAGGTGGTGCGGACGTTTTCGTGAGGTGGTGGAGCGGGTGCGGCATGGGTAGAGAACAGATCCCTCCGCTGCGCTGCGGGATGACAATCAAGAAGCTGCGGGATGATGCTTTTTCCACGAAGCTGCTAGTGAAGGGGAGAGATGGCGGAGACGATTGCGGGCGTGAGCTTTCGCGGGCCTGTAGGAGAGCGGTATGCGGAGATCCTGACGCCTGAGGCGGTGGCGTTTGTGGCGGGGCTGGAGCGGCGCTTTGGGGCGCGGCGGCGGGAGCTACTGCGGGCCCGTGGGGAGCGGCAGCTGCGGCTCGATGCTGGGGAGCGGCCGGACTTTCTTGAGGAGACGCGTGGGGTGAGGAAGGCAGAGTGGAGGGTAGCTCGGCTGCCAGCGGATTTGATCGACAGGCGGGTGGAGATTACGGGGCCGGTGGAGCGCAAGATGGTGATCAACGCGCTGAACTCGGGGGCGCGGGTGTTTATGGCGGACTTCGAGGACTCGACGACGCCGACGTGGGCCAATGTGATGGAGGGGCAGATCAATCTGCGGGATGCGGTGCGGCGAGCTATATCGTATGAGGATCCGGCTACTGGAAAGAGTTACAAATTGTCGGAGAAGCCGGCGGTGCTGTTTGTGCGGGTGCGCGGATGGCATCTTGAAGAGGCGCATGTGCTGGTGGACGGCGAGCCGATGTCGGGTGGGATCTTCGATTTTGCGCTGTATGCGTTTCACAATGCGAAGGAGTTGCTGGCGCGTGGGTCTGGGCCGTACTTTTATCTGCCGAAGCTGGAAAGTCATCTTGAAGCGCGGCTGTGGAACGAGATTTTCGTGGCGGCGGAGCGGGAGCTGGGGCTGCCGGCAGGGTTGATCAAGGCGACGGTGCTGATTGAGACGATTCTGGCGGCGTTTGAGATGGACGAGATCTTGTATGAGCTGCGGGAGCACTCGGCGGGGCTGAACTGCGGGCGGTGGGACTACATCTTTTCGTACATTAAGAAGTTGGCTGGGGACAGGGCGATCGTGCTGCCGGATCGCGGGCAGGTGACGATGGCGACGCACTTCCTGCGGAGCTACTCGCGGCTGGCGATCAAGACGTGCCATCGGCGTGGGGTGCATGCGATGGGCGGGATGAGTGCGCTGATTCCGATCAAGGCCGACCCGGAGGCGAACGAGCGGGCGATGGCGGGGGTGCGCGCGGACAAGGAGCGCGAGGCCACGGACGGGCATGACGGGACGTGGGTGGCGCATCCGGGGCTGGTGCCGGTGGCGATGGAGGTCTTCGACCGGGTGATGCCGGGGCCGAACCAGGTCGGGAAGCAGCTGCCGGGGTTCGAGGTGACGGCGGAGGATCTGCTGCGGGTTCCGGAGGGAACGATCACGGAGGCGGGTCTGCGGCAGAACATCGCGGTGGGGCTGGGGTATGTGGAGGCGTGGCTGCGCGGGATCGGATGTGTGCCACTGTTTCACCTGATGGAAGATGCAGCGACGGCGGAGATCAGCCGGGCGCAACTGTGGCAGTGGGTGCATCATGGGGCGCGGCTTGCTGACGGGCGGGCGGTGACGGCGGAGATGTGCGACGAGTACATCGACGCGGAGCTTGCGCGGGCAAAGGGATCGGTGGATGCGGAGCGCTTCCGGCCGTATGAGCATGCGGCGTTTCTGATGCGGGAGTTGATCCGGGCACCAAAGTTTACGGAGTTTTTGACGGTGCCGGCGTATGCGCGGGTGGTGGCGGAAGAGGGTGCAGCGACAGGGTGAGCGTCATTCGTGCGGGCATCACTGGCAGGCCTTCCGGAGCTGCTGATTATCCAGTTAACACAGATTGCCCTTAAGTGATGGGTCGGAAACAGGGCATCTTGGGGTAGGCTGTGGGAATCGTACGTAGACCGCTGCCTGAAGGCGCGGTGCGAGGTGAGCTTTGGCGCGTCCTTACTGGTCTGGACAGATTCAGATATCGCTGGTGGCGTTTGGCGTGAAGTTGTTTGTGGCAACCGAGTCCAAGAGCGAGATTCGGTTTCATCAGATCAGCCGAAGCACGGGCGAGCGGGTGAAGTACCAGAAGGTGCAGGCGAGCGCGGCCGAGCAGCAGGAGTCGACGGGCGAGGATACACCGGCGACGGCGCGGGTGCAGCAGAGCGATATCGTGAAGGGGTACGAGTTTCGCAAGGGCGAGTACGTTTTGATCGAGCCCGAGGAGATTGCGCAGTTGCGTGTGCCGTCCAAGCACACGGTGGCGATCGAGCAGTTCGTGAATCTGGACGAGCTGGCTCCGGAGTATCTCGAGAAGCCGTACTTCGTGGTGCCGGAGAACGATCTGCAAGGCGAGGCGTTTGGGACGGTGCGGGAGGCTCTGCGGCAGACAAGGAAGGCGGCGCTGGGGAAGATCGCCTTTGGCGGGCGGGAGCATGTGATCGCGATCACGGCGGATGACGATGACAGCCTGGGCGGCATGATGGCGTACACGATGCGCTACCAGGAGGAGCTCCGAAGCCCAAAGGAGTACTTTGCGGACATCAAGAAGGTGGCGGTGAACGAGGACTCGCTGGGACTGGCGATGGAGCTGATCAAGCGCAAGGCGGCACCGTTCGATCCTTCGAAGTTCACGGATGGGTACGAGGTCGCGCTTAAGGAGCTGGTCGAGGCAAAGGTGAACCACCAACCCGTGCCGAAGGATGAGCCTGTGGCACCGGCGCGCGGCAAGGTGATCAACTTGATGGACGCGCTGCGGAAGAGCGTCGGGAATGTGGGGGCGGAGGAGGCTCCGGCGGCGGCGGAGCGGGCCGAGAAGAAGGCGGGCAGGGCTCCGGCGAAGCAGGCGGCGAAGGCGGGGATCACGCTGGTGAAGTCGGGCGAGAAGGAGCCAGTGGCCAAGGCGGCCAAGGGCGGAGGCAAGAAGCGGTCTGCCTAGCGTTCCGGCGTGTGGGGTCAGAGCAAAGGAGAAATACGGGGGTCTCTCCGCTTCGGCCTGTGGCCTTCGGTCGAGATGACGGAGGAAGAGATGGCGGGGAGTAAGAAGACAACAGAGACGAAGCGAGCAACGACGGCCGCAACAAACAGGGGACCTGAAAAGACCTCCCTTTCGCCTGTCGCGTTGCAGGAGAACGCTGCGGACGTGGTGGACGCGCAGTTGGCGAAGTACCGTTCGATGCGCGACTTCCATGTCACGGCGGAGCCTGCGGGTGCGGCCAAGGACGGGACTTCATCCAAGAGCTCGGCGGGGCGGGCAGCGCTTCCCTTCTGCATCCAGAAGCACGCGGCGAGTCATCTTCACTATGACTTTCGGCTGGGCTGGAATGGCGTCCTGAAGAGCTGGGCGGTAGCGAAGGGGCCGAGCTACGTGGTCGCGGACAAGCGGTTGGCGGTGCAGGTCGAAGACCACCCGATGGAGTACGGCGGCTTCGAAGGAATTATCCCGGCCGGGCAGTATGGCGGTGGGACGGTGATGTTGTGGGACCAGGGGACGTGGGCGCCGCAGCCGGGGCATGAGGATGTCGACGCGGGGCTGCGGGATGGGCAGCTCAAGTTCGTGATGCACGGCACCAAGATGAAGGGCAAGTGGGCGCTGATCCGCATGGGCGGGAAGGCGGCGAACGAGCGCAAGCCGAACTGGCTACTCATCAAGGAGCATGACGAGTTCGAACGGCCGGCGGGTGCGGAGGCGGTGACTGAGGCGGAGTCGCGGAGCGTGGTGACGGGGCGGGATCTGGAGCAGATCGCGCACAACGAGGACCACGTCTGGAACTCCAAGGAGACAGCGGGGACGGGGCAGGCATGGTATCGCAAGGTGGGTGCGGCGGATGGGAAAGATGAGGGGCAAAGCGCGGATCATCGATCGGGGAAGATAAATGCGGGGGTCTCTCCACTGCGCTCCGCTTCGGTCGAGATGACGAGGGGAGGAGAGACGAAGCCGGGCTTTTCAGCCGAGCTTGAGAGGCGGTTGAAGCGCTTGCCGAAGGAGGCGCAGCCTTCGTTTCTCAAGCCGCAGCTGGCGCTTGAGGCGGCGACTCCACCGGAGGGCGCGGAATGGCTGCATGAGCTGAAGCTCGATGGATACCGCATCCAGGCGCGCAAGTCGGGCGACGCGGTCGAGATGCTGACGCGCAGCGGTCTGGACTGGGCGTATCGTGTGCCGGCGATGGCGGAGGCGGTGAAGCGTCTGCCGATGAACGCGGTCACGCTGGACGGCGAGGTGGTGGTGCTGCGCGAGGATGGGACAACGAACTTTGCGGATCTGCAGGCGTCGTTCCAAGAGGGCGCGCGCAATCCGCTGACGTACTTCTGCTTCGACCTGTTGCACGTTGAAGGCAGAGATCCACGCGACCTGCCGTTGTTGGAGCGTAAGGCTCTGCTCGCCGATGTGCTGGCGGCGGGCGATGGCGACGAGGTGCGGCTGAGCGAGCATCTTGAGGGCAGCGGCGAGGCAATCTTCAAGCGGGCGTGCGAGCTGCATGCGGAGGGGATCGTCTCGAAGCGCGGCGGTGCGACGTACCGGGCGGGGCGCGGCGGCGACTGGGTGAAGTCGAAGTGCCTGCGCGAGCAGGAGTTTGTAGTGGGCGGATTTACGTACTCGTCGGACGGCGAGGATCGGGTGGGGTCGCTGCTGCTGGGCTACTACAGCGATGCTGGGAAGCTGGCGTATGCGGGGCGGACCGGGACGGGATTTACGCAAAAGATGCGGCGGATGCTGCGGGACCGGCTCGATCCGATGCGCGTGACGAAGGCGGCGTACGCGAACGTGCCGGCGGAGGCGAAACGTGGAGCGATCTGGGTGCGGCCGGAGCTGGTGGCGCAGGTGCGGTTCGCGACGTGGACGGCGGACGATCTGGTGCGGCAGGCGGCGTTTCTGGGTCTGCGCGAGGATAAGGCGGCGAAGGAGGTGCGGCGTGAGGATGTGGAGGTCGCGCCGCGGCCGAAGGGGGAGCGGCAACCCACACGTCGCGATGAGGCTGCGATGAATGGGGCACCCGAGCCGATGGCTGCTCCGGAGAAGTTCTACGTGCGCCCGCGGCGGCCGGGGAGCGCAAAGGACGACCTCAAGGCAGCGGCGGAGGTTTCGGCAAAGCTCAAAGGTGCAGGCGGAGCTTCGGCGAACGGTTTGGTGAAGGGGAAGATTGTCGCCGGCAAGGTTGTCGAGATTGAAAAGGCGCCGGTGCGGCTGACGCACCCGGACAAGCTTCTCGACATGCAGAGCGGCGTGACCAAGCAGATGCTGGCGAACTTCTATTGGGCCGTCTCGGATCGGATGCTGCCGCACATCACGGATCGTCCGTTGAGCCTGGTGCGGTGTCCGGAGGGATCGGAGAAGCCGTGCTTCTTCCAGAAGCATGTGAACCACATGCTGCCCAAGGGGATGGGCAGCGTGGATGTGCCGAACAAAAAGACGGGTGAGTTGGAGGAGCCGTATGTCACGCTGCCGGCAACGCCGAATGCCCGGGAGGCGCTTGCCGGGCTGGCGCAGATGGGCGTGCTGGAGGTGCATCCGTGGGGGTCGAAGAACGCCGACCTGGAGCGGCCGGACCGGTTGATCTTTGATCTCGACCCGGATGAGACGCTGGGCTGGGAGACGGTAACGGAGGCTGCGGCGGAGGTGCGCTCGCGGCTGAAGTCGATGGGGCTCGAGAGCCTGCTGAAGACGACCGGAGGCAAGGGGCTGCATGTGATGGTGCCGATGGCGCCGGAGATGGAGTGGCCGATGGCGCGCGAGTTCGCGTATGCGTTTGTGCGCTCGATGGAGCGCGCGAACCCTGCGCTCTACCTGACCAAGATGACCAAGGCTGCGCGAGCTGGAAAGATCTATCTCGATTATCTCCGCAACGAGCGCGGGGCGACGGCGGTGGCGCCGTACTCGCCTCGTGCGCGAGCGGGGATGGGCGTGAGTATGCCGCTGGCGTGGAGCGAGTTGAAGCTAGCGGAGCGGCCGGTGTTCCGGGTGGCGGAGTTCGGCGAGTGGCGCGGGCGCCTGAAAAAGGACCCCTGGGCAGGGGTCGATGCGATGGCGCAACAGAGCGTGACGGCGGAGACGCGGCGCGCCGTGGGGATGCGGGAATAATCGGGCCCAGGCGCTTAGTGGCGAAGCGTCATGACGAGGCACTTTGCCGCGCCGCCAGCCTTGAGGAACTCACTAAGATCGACCTCCACTACGTGGAAGCCGCGCTTTTCGATCTGGCGCGAGAGCGCTCGGCTGACGCGATTGAGCACCACTGTCCGGCCGATGTTGACGGCGTTGCAGGCGAAGCAAACGGCGTCGGCCTCTGCGACGTGGATGCGTTGCGCAGGAGCGTAGAAGGCCTCGATCCGGCGCAGCGACGGGGCGTCAAAGGCCTCGGGGAAGTACATCGCGGAGCCGTCGGAGAGCGGGGCGAAGCAGGTGTCGAGGTGGTAGAAGCGGGGGTCGACGAGCGTGAGGGGGACGATCTCGATCGGCCACGCGGAGCGAAGCACATGGTGGCTGGCCGAGGCGGTGCGCGGGCCTTCGCCGATCCAGAGCCGGGACATGTCGGACGAGAAGAGAGCGTCGCCTTCGCCCTCGAAAGGTGTGCCGCGCGGCAGGTCGAGGATGGCGTAGCCCCACTGCTCGAACCAGCGGCGGAAGTGCGGTTCCTCGCCCTGGCGCTCGGGATGAAAGAAGCTGGAGAGTGCGACGGAGCCGTTGTACTCGAGGCCGGCGTTGGCGGTGAAGACCATGTCGGGCGATCCGGGCTCGGGCTCGACCAGAAGGACGTCGGCGATCTTTGTGAGAGCGGCGTGGAGTTGCTTCCACTGCTGCTCGGCGCGTGTGCGAGAGGAGGCGTGGACGTTGCCCGCCATCCATGGATTGATGACGTAGTCCACGTCGTAGAGCGTGGGCGGGCACATCAGAAAGGTTGTGCGCGCTTTAGGTAGGCGCGTGGGCTGAGTGGGGATCTCGAAGGCTTGGATCGTGGCGCTCATGATGGTCGCTCTCTCGTGAGGAAGAGCTTGGCGCAACGCAGGGGGCGCGTCAACACGAATGATTATGCGACGTTTGCTGGATATCTATGCGTCTGGATCCTGCTTCGGGGCGGCACTCGCCAAACTGCGTATTTGTAACTTTAACAGTGGCTTTTCTAGAGGTGCGATGATGTTCTGCGAGGTGCAGTGCGATGGCGTGGAGACGTTGGATATGTGTCGTGGTTCTCGGTCTGGCATGTGTGTTGGGCAGTCAGTCCAGTGCGGAGCGGCCATCGGTGGCGCCGACACCGCCGATGGGTTGGAACAGCTGGGACGCTTACGGGACGACCGTGAACGAAGCGCAGGTAAGGGCGAATGCGGGGTGGATGGCGAAGCACCTGAAGAGCTTCGGCTGGACGTATGTGACGGTGGACATGGAGTGGTTCGTGAAGAATCCGACGGCGCAGGGCGGGTCGAAGACGAATGAGTTCGCGATGGACGGGCACGGGCGGTACCTGCCGGCGGAGAACCGCTTCCCCTCTGCCGCGGGCGGCGCTGGCTTCAGGCCGTTAGCCGAGTACGTGCATGGGTTGGGGCTGAAGTTCGGCATCCACATCCTGCAAGGTGTGCCGAAGATTGCCGCGGCTGGGGACGCGACCATGGACGGCAGTACGCTGGGGGTGGCGGATGCGGCGGACAGGAGCGGGACGTGCGTGTGGAACTTCGACAACTATGACGTGAAGGATGATGCGGCGGGGCAGGCGTACTACGACTCGCTGCTGCGGATGTACGCGGGTTGGGGGGTGGACCTCCTCAAGGTGGACTGCATCGCGTCGCGGCCGTACAAGGGCGCGGAGATCGCGATGATCGCGCGAGCGATCGCAAAGACGGGCAGGCCGATTGCGCTGAGCCTGTCGCCGGGCGAGGCGCCGATGGACAAGGTGCCGGAGATGCGGTCCGAGGCGGCGATGTGGCGGATCTCGGATGATGTGTGGGATGTGTGGCACAGCGGGGTGATGTATCCGCAGGGCTTGGGTGACCAGATTCCACGGCTGGAGCGGTGGTCGGGGCAGGCGACGCCGGGTCACTGGCCGGATGCGGACATGCTGCCGGTTGGGTACCTGGGGCCTAACCCGGGTTGGGGCAAGGCGCGGGAGACGCGGCTGACACACGACGAGCAGAGGACGCTGCTGACGATGTGGTCGATGTTTCGATCGCCGCTGATGATTGGCGGCGAGCTGACGAAGATGGATGCGTGGACGGAGGGTCTGCTGACGAATGCGGAGGTGATTGCGGTCGATCAGGCCTCGATGGAGAACCGGACCGTAGAGGCGGGGGAGGGGCTGGCGGCCTGGGTGGCCAAGGCCGCGGATGGACGCGGGCGGTATGTGGCGGTGGTGAATACGACGGATGCGTCGCGGGAGGTGGATCTGCCGGTGGCGCAGCTGGGGTGGGAGGAGGGGCGGTATCGTATGCGGGATCTGTGGAACAGTAAGGAGGTGAGCGCGGCGGCGGTGCGGCGGCGGTTGGGGCCGCATGCCTGTGTGTTGTATCGGGCGGAGAGGTTGGACTGAGATGGACGCAATCCACAACGCCAACGCGGTCAGGCGGCCCTGACGACGTGCCGGAGGACCCCACACTTTCGCGATGAGACTGCGAGAAGATGGGGCACCCGCTTTCGATGTCGTGGCCTAGATTGGGCGGGGCGATTCCTTGGCGTATTGCCCGGTGTGCGCGGGGAGTTCGTGGCTGGCGTCGATGTAGGCGGCGCGGGGTGGTTCGGGAGCCGGCGGTGTGGGCCGGGGAGTCTTCTTCGAGAAGCGGGCGAGGAGGCTCTTGAGGATGACGTAGAGGACGGGAATGAAGAAGAGGTTGAGGACGGTCGAGAGGATCATGCCGCCGACGATGGCGGTGCCGACCGAGTGGCGTCCGTAGGCTCCGGCGCCAGTGGCGAAGTAGAGTGGGAGGACGCCGAGGATGAAGGCGATCGACGTCATGAGGATGGGTCGGAGGCGGAGCTCGGCGGCCTCAATGGCGGCCTCAATAATGGTGCGACCCTGGGCCAGAAGCTGCTCGGCAAACTCGACGATGAGAATGGAGTTCTTGGCGGAAAGGCCGATCAGCATGACGAGGCCGATTTGGACATAGACGTCGTCGACCAAGCCACGCATGGCGACCAGGCCAAGGGCGCCGAGGATGGCCATGGGGACGGCGAGAAGGATGATGAACGGAAGGGCGAAGCTCTCGTACTGCGCCGAGAGCGTGAGATACACGACGAGCAGGCCGAGGCCGAAGATGATGATGGCCTTGCCGGCGGACTCGACCTCTTCGAGCGCGAGGCCGGTCCAGGAGAAGGTCATGCCCTGAAGCTTGCTCTTCTCAAACAGGCGCTGCATGGCGTCGAGCCCTTGGCCGGAGGAGAGCCCGGGCGCGGGGGAGCCATCGATCTCGGCGGAGCGGAAGAGGTTGTAGTGGTTGATGACCTGCGGGCCGGAGGTTTCTTTGAGCGTGGCGAGATTGTCGAGCGGGATCATCTGCCCGGAGTTGGAGCGGACGTAATATTGGCTGAGATCCTTGGCGGTGCGGCGGAACTGCTCGTCAGCCTGCACGTAGACGCGGTAGGAGCGGTTGTTGAAGTCGAAGTCGTTGACATAGGTGGAGCCCATAAAGGTGCCCATAGCAGCGGTGATCTGGTTGAAGGGGACGCCGACCGCCTTGGCCTTTTCGCGATCGATGGTGACGAGCACCTGCGGATCGTTGGAGGTGAAGGTGGTGTTCATGCCGGTGAGCTCGTGGCCCATGCGCGCCTGGCCGACCATGGTGTGGGCGACGCGGTCGATATCGCTAAAGGTGTTGCGGCCAGCGTCGAGCAGCTCGAACTGGAAGCCGCCGACGGTGCCGATGCCGGCGACGGCGGGCGGCTCCGCGGCAAAGGCGATGCCGCCGGGAACGCCGAAGAGCTTGGGGCCGACGTCGGCGACGATGGCGCGGGCGGTGAAGTTCGCGCCCAGCTTCTTGCGGTCGTCGATGGGCTTCAACGGAGCGAAGATGAGGCCGGAGTTGGGCGAGCTGCCGCCCGCGAGCGAGAAGCCCATGACAGAGAAGGTGGCGAAGACGCCGTCGTTCTTACGGACGAGCGCGGCGGCGCGGTCGGCGAACTCGGAGGTGTAGCTGAGCGAAGCGCCCGGCGGCGTCTGGATGATGATGAGGAAGTAGGACTGGTCCTCCTGCGGGATAAACGCCGTGGGGACGTGGTTGTACATAAAGGCGGTCGCCGCGAGCGCGGCGGCGAAGAGCGCCAGCATGGCGTAACGGATGCGCACGACAAAGGTGACCAGGCGGGCGTAGACACGGATGAGCCACTGGATGAAGCGCTCAATGGGATTGAGCAGGAGACCGAGCAGGCCGGTCTTCGGCGCCTCTGGCCGGAGAAGAAGCGCGGCGAGGGCAGGCGAGAGCGTGAGTGCGTTGAAGGCGGAGATGGCGATCGAGAAGGCGATGGTGAGCGAGAACTGCTTATAGAGGATGCCGGTAGTTCCGGGGAAGAAGCTGACGGGGATGAAGACGGAGATGAGCACGAGCGAGGTAGCGATGACGGCGCTGGTGACCTCGGCCATGGCGATGCTGGTGGCCTCGTGTGCATCGTGCGATACGGCTTCCATGGCTGCGGGTGCGCTGTGCGCGGAAGGCGCGGTGGCCTTGGCAGCCAAGCCTTTTTCGCCCGCGGGGGGAATGGCTGGCGTGGCGGCGTGGCCGGAGAGGTGGCGCTGGACGTTTTCGATGACGACGATGGCATCGTCAACGACTAGTCCGGTGGCAAGCGTGATGCCGAACAACGTCAGCGAGTTGATGGAAAAGCCGAAGATCTTGATGAATGCGAAGGTGCCGATGAGCGAGACGGGGATGGTGACGGCGGGGATGATGGTGGCGCGCCAGTCCTGCAGGAACAGGAAGATGACGATGATGACGATGAGGACGGCTTCGCCGATGGTCTGCACGACCTCACGCACGGAGTCCGAGACGACGGTGGTGGTATCGACGGCGATGATGCCCTGCATGCCCGGGGGGAAGGACTTTTGCAGCTCGGCGAGCACGGCGCGGCACTTCTTGTCGACATCGAGCGCGTTAGCGTTTGAGAGCTGCTGCACGCCGAGGCCGACTGCGTCGCCGCCCGAGAACTTAAGCGCGGTGGAGTAGGTTTCGGCGCCGACCTCTGCGTGACCGACATCCTTGAGCAGGACGAGGCCGCCGGTGGTCGCGCTGTTCTTGAGAATGATGTTCTCGAACTGCAGCGGATCGGACAGGCGGCCAACGACGCGGACGGCCATCTGGAAGTTCTGGTGCGGGTCGGAGGGCGGTTGGCCGAGCTGGCCGGCGGCGACCTCGACGTTCTGCTCGGCAAGCGCGCCGGTGACATCGAGCGCCGTGAGCGAGCGGGCCGCCAGCTTGTTGGGATCGAGCCAAACGCGCATGGCGTACTTGCGCTCGCCGAAGATGATGACATCGCCGACACCGGGGACGCGCTTGAGCGCGTCCTTGACGTAGACGTCGAGGTAGTTGGAGATGAACGCGGGCGAGAGGGAGTGGTCGGGCGAGATGAAGCCAGCCGCGAGCACGAAGTTGGAGTTCGCCTTGGTGATGGTGATGCCGGTGTTGTTGACGACGGCGGGAAGACGGCCCTGCGCGGAGGCGACGCGGTTCTGCACGTCGACGGCGGCGATGTTGAGGTCGTAGCCGGTGTTGAAGGTGACGGTGATGGCGGAGGTGCCGTCATTGGAGCTCGTCGAGCTTATGTAGCGCATGCCCTCGACGCCGTTGATCGACTGCTCGAGGATGGTGGTGACGGCGGATTCGACGTCGGTCGCGTTGGCGCCGATGTAGTTGGTGGTGACGACCACCTGCGGAGGCGCGAGCTGCGGGTAGAGCGAGATGGGTAGGCCGGGGATGCACACGGCACCGGCAAGCACGATCAGAAGGGCGCAGACGGTGGCGAAGATGGGGCGGCGGATGAAGAAGTCTACGAACACGAGATAACCTCTTTTGCCGGCGCGGCTCGGCCGGGTACAGCAGGAGGCCGGTTCCGGAAGGCTGGAGAAAGGCTCCGCGGCACCGGGTGAGAGCCTGAGACGATCAGCCGAGCGGCTGGACGGGAACACCTTCCTGAAGGAACTGCAGACCGGAGAGGATGACCTTATCCCCGGGCCGGAGGCCGGTGAGCACGGGGTAGTTGTTGCCGAGGGTCTCACCGAGCGAGACGGGCACCTGGTGCGCGGTGAAGCCGTGCTGGCCCGGAGCGGCGACAAAGACGAACGGCTGTCCGCCGACACGCGTAACGGCGAGCACGGGCACGGTGGGCGCGGGCGCGGTGGACCACGTGACGCGTGCCTTGACCAGCTGCGCGTTGCGAAGCCGCTCGGCGGAGTGCGGGATCTCGGCTTTGGCCAGGATGCTTTGGAGGCCGTTATCCACCTGGGGCGAGATGAAGCTGATGGTGGAGCGCGCGAGACTGGTGCCGGAGGTATCGAGGATCTCGACCGGCAGGCCCATGCGGACCTGCATCGCGCGCTCGGTCGGGATATAGATATAGGCCTCGAGATCCTTGTTCTCGTCCACGGTGGTCAGAAGCGTGGTGGCGGAGACGTAATCGCCGAGGTGAACGGGAATATCCCCGACGATGCCGGCGAACGGCGCGCGGATCTGGTAGTAGGCGAGCTGCGCCTTTTGCGTGGAGGTCTGTGCTGCGCCGGACTCGTAGGCGCCCTTGGAGTTCTGGAAGGCCTGCACCGCCTGGTCATAGGTCTGGCGGGAGGTGATGCCAGCCTCGAAGAGCTTGCGCTGGCGCTCGACCTCCGCCTGATTGTACTGGTAGGTCGCCTTGAGCTGGGCCTCGGTGCCGGCCTGCTGCTGCACGGTCGCGACCTGCTTGAGCGGGTCGATCTGCATCAGCACCTGCCCGGCCTTTACCGCGTCGCCGGAGTGGACAAAGATCCGGGTGAGATTGCCGTCGACCTGCGGCTGCATGGTGGCGGAGCGGCGGCTCTTGATGGTGGCGACGTAGGTATCGGAGGTCGGCACCGGCGAAAGCGAGACCGGGCTTACCTGGACCGGCATGGCCTGCGGTGGCGGCGGCGCAGCGGCGTGCTTGGCGCAGCCAGACATGATGGCGGAGACGGACAGAGCTGCGGCGAGCAGAGGGAGGTGTAGCGGGAGATTGCGGCTCGCCTGTGAGGGAACGCGGGCAGGAAAGATTGGGTCGTGCACTGCTATCTCCTTGAGACCTTGGCAAAGGCTGAGGACCTGATCGTGACGTAGGGCGCCGGATCTCTCGCGAAGCGATGTGGGGGCGCCAACGTCGACTGTGGATCTATACGAGGATAGATGAGACCGGGGTTCCCGAAGGTGCGGAAGATTTCTCGGGGTGCGTCTAAGCCGGTTTGTTTCAGGGCCGTATCTGCGCCAGGAGGCGCTTCCAATTCTTCTGGTTGCGGCGATAGCTCTTTTTCAGGTCTTCGAGGATGCGCTCGAAATCGGTATGGCCACCGAGGCGCTTCCAGGCTGGGTTGATCGAGAACCAGGGGTAGTTCTCGTTGCCGAGATAGATGGCGCGGCGCAGCCAGTGGAGCGCCTCGGACTCGTCTCCCTCGACGGCGAAGTAGGTGGCCAGGCGATAGGCCATCTCGCTATCAGCCTCGGCCGCAGAGAGCGTCTCGTCGACGATAAAAGTGGCCGCTTTGGTGCGATCGCCAAGCTGGACGTAGCAGAGGGCGATCGTCGGAAAGACGATGCGGAGCGTGGCGTCATCGCGGATGGCGCTCTCGAGTGTCTCGATGGCGCGGGCGAGATCGCCCTCCCGCATCTGCTGGTAGCCGAGCGAGATGCGTAGCAGCGGCTGGCGCGGTTCCAGGGTGAGGCCCTTTTGGATCTCGTCGGCCGCGAGTTCGAGCTGGTTCTGGTAGTGATACACGCGGGCGCGGTGGTTGTAGATCACCGCCGCGTTTGACGGGTTCAGACGCAGCGTGGTGTTGAACTGGTCGAGCGCCTCCTCGTACATGCCGTCGGTGCGTAGCGTGATGCCGGCGACGAGGTGGACGTTCCAGTCGTTGCCGGCCGTCTGGAGGAGGTTCTCGATGCCGTGGCGGGCGGACTCCTTTTCGCCGCGCGACAGCAGCATGTAGACGCGGTACAGGTTGGCCTCTGCGACTCCGGGATCTAGGGTGAGCGCCTTGTCAAAGGCGCGGCGAGCCTCGAGGACGTGCATCTGGCCGCCAAGGCCGTGCCGCGCGTACTGGAGGTGCGTGATGCCGAGGCCGGACCACCCGGGCGCGAAGTTGGCGTCCTGTCTGACCACCGACTCGAAGAGCTCGCGGGCGCGGTTGAGGTCATCGCGGCTACCGGAACGCGACATAAACGAGGAAAGGATGGCGCGCGCCTGGAGGTACTCCTCGGAGAGATCTTGATTCAGAGAGGCTGGGGTGAGCGAGGCTTGGCGGCTGAGCCCGCGGTTGTAGTCGCTGGATGAGTGGAGATCGCCGAAGCCTTTGAGCGTGCTGAAGACCTCGTTGCAGATCTCGGTCTGCACGCTGATCAGGTCGAAGGAGGCGACGTTGATGGAGCCGCCGGTACGCACGCTCTGGCTGGGCACATCGAGCAGCTGCCAGTTCAGGTCGAAGCCCTTCTCCGAACGCAGGAAGTTGCCAGCGAGCACGAACTGCACCAGCAGCTTGCGGCCGGTGGAGAGCGGATCGAGCTGGTGCGCGGGAATGGTCATCAGCGAGCTCGATGGCCGCACGACCAGCGTGGGCATGCGCGCCAGGCGCGCGCCGATCGCGTCGGCGAGAGCGTAGCCGTATAGCGGCACCACGTTGGGCGGACCGAAGTTGACGAAGGGCAGCACGACGATCGAGTTCTGGCTGCTGGTGGCGGTCGCGGCCGGCTCGCGGAAACGTTCGGCGAGCATGGACAGGATGCCGGACGAGCGCTTCTCCTCTTCGGCGCCGTCGAGCGGAAGGCGGGTCTGCCCGGGGTGGATGGCCATGGAGTCGCCGGGAAGGACGACGGAGTCGAGCTGCATGGCGCGCATCACAGTTTTGAGGCTCTCTCGGATATCGGCGGCCGAGGAGAACCGGGACGATGGCTGCTTTTCGAGGCAGCGCAGGATGACGCTTTCGAGCTCGACCGGGAGCTCGGGGATGATCTCGCGAAGGTTGGGTGGATCGGCGAACTGAATGGCGCGAATGCTCTGGAAGTCGGGCGCATCGGGCCGGTGAAAGGGGTGTCGACCGGTGGCGAGCTCGTACAGGATGACGCCCAGCGCGAAGATGTCGGACTGCACGCTGGATTGCCCGGTGACGAACTGCTCGGGCGCCATGTAGGCGATGGTGCCGCCGCGCGCCGTGTAGGTTCCGCCCTCGGACGCGGTGCGGGTCTTGTTGGGGCCGGAGGGATCGAAGTCGGCATCCGTCGGGGTCAGGCGGCGGGCGAGGCCGAAGTCGAGGATCTTGATCAGGCCGCCGTCGGTGAGCATGACGTTGGCGGGCTTGAGATCGCGATGAAAGATGCCGAGCGAGTGGGCGGCGGCCAGGCCGTCAGCGATCTGGATGCCGGCCGAGAGCACTAGCTGGAGACTTGCGGGGCCCTCGGCGATGAGCTTGTCGAGGCTCTTGCCGGGGATGTACTGCATGACAATGAAGGCTTCAGTCTCGCTGCCGGACTCCGCAGGGGCTTCGCCGACCTCGTAGATCGCGCACACGTTGGGGTGGTCGATGGCGGAGGCGAGGCGAGCTTCGCGAAGCTGCGTGCGGCGCATCTGCTCCGGCGTGAGAGCGCCGCGCTTGAGCAGCTTGAGGACAACGGGGCGTTGGAGCAGCGTGTCGTTCGCGAGGTACACGACGCCACTGCCGCCGGCGCCGATCTTGCGCACGACCTCGTACTGCTCGATGATGCGTCGCTTCATGAGGCGATTATCTCAAGAGCGCCGGTGAAGAACGATGAAGGCGATGGGAGCAGGGACGAGTTTGTAGAACTCCAATCTCGCAATTCGCACACCTGCGATCTAATGTGGCGGTCTGGGGCCTTCGCGCTCCCATGGCCGCGGTGTGACGGGGTCGTCCTGCCATTTTTTGCGGCGGCCGGCGAGAAACATGGTGAGGCCGAAGACGAGCATGAGGGCTCCCCAGATGAGGTTGAGATTGATGTCCATGGACTTGCTGTAGATATCGCTGTGGCGCGTGAAGAGACCGAAAGCCGCCATGATGGCGCCGATGATGAGAAAGATGAGGCCGAGCGGGATGCGAATGTCGAGTCCCATGGTGGCTCCTATACTGCGAATCAGATGCAAGAACAAACAACAGCAAAGGCGAAATACAGGGGTCCTTCGCTACGCTCAGGATGACGGCGTAGAAGAGGCAATGACAACGGCGGCGTCGAGCTTATGCAAAGACGAGGTTGAGAAAGAGGAGCATGCCGAGGACGCCGATGCCAAGCGTCGCCGGCCTCTCGTACCAGGCGAGGTGGTGCTCGGTGGGCCTGGGCGTGAGCGAATAGACGAGGCCGACGAGCTCCGGCTCGGGACGTGGCGCGGTCATGAGGCTGACGGCGATCGTAACGATCAGGTTGATCGAGAAGGCGAAGATTGCGGTCCAGAAGTTCTGCGCCATATCGCTTGGATAGTGGTGCAGCACCGCGATCCAGCCGCCATGGAGGCCCGGCGAGGCGTCGGCGGGGAGTGTTAAGCCGTGGTGGAGGAGAGCTCCGAGCGTTCCGGAGATCAGGCCGGTGAAGGCTCCGTGACCGGTGGTCCGCTTCCAGAACATCCCCAGCAGAAAGGTCGCGAACAGCGGCGCGTTCACGATGGAGAAGACCAGCTGCAGCGAGTCCATGATGTTATTGAAGCTGGTGACGAGATACGCCGCGCCGATCGACAGGAGGATGCCCCCCACGGTCGCCATGCGGCCCATCCAGAGATAGTGGGCATCGGAACCGCGTTTGTTGATGTAGGCCTGGTAGATGTCGTAGGTCCAAACCGTGTTGAACGCGGTGACGTTTCCGGCCATGCCGGACATGAAGCTGGCGAGCAGCGCCGTCAACCCAAGACCGAGGATGCCGGTCGGGAAGAAGTGCAGAAGCATGACGGGGATGGCCAGGTCGTAGTTGTAGACGGGGTTGCCGCTGCTGTCGAGAACCGGCTGGCCGCTGATCGGGTCGGTTTTGATGGGAACGAGGCCGTGAGGGTGGGCGTCTTTGACGGGGACGCCGGCGTCTGTCTTCGAGGGAAGCTGCGAGGGGCTGGAGTTTGCCGTGACGGAGGAGGTTACCGCGGGCGGAACAGTGATTATGCCGCTCTTTTTGGCGCTGGGTTGGCTGATGGCAGAGCCCGCGCTCTCGCCGGCCCCGGCCATGTGCGAGGTGACGCTGACCGCGATGAGGCCCGGCAGGATCACCAGGAAGGGAAAGAACATCTTGGGGATGGCGGCGATCAGAGGGACGCGGCGGGCGGAGACCTCGGAGTCGGCGGCCATGGCGCGCTGGATGACGAGGAAGTCCGTGCACCAGTAGCCGAAGGAGAGCACGAAGCCAAGGCCCATGGCGAGGCCGAACCACTCCACCCCGAGCGGGTTGGTGCTGGCGTGGCCCATGCCGCGCCAGGAGTGCACCATTGAGATCGGGAGCGTCTGCTTGATGCCCTGCCATCCGCCCACGTTGCGTAGACCGACCCAGACCAGGGGAAGGAACCCGGCGACGATAAGAAAGAACTGTAGGACCTCGTTGTAGATGGCACTGGTGAGGCCGCCGAGAAAGATGTAGCCGAGCACGATCACCGCGGAAAGCAGGATCGACACGTGAAAGATCCACTTGTCGGGCATCAGGCCGTGGAAGAGGCCGAGGGTCTGGATCAGAAGGGCCATCGCGTACATCGATATGCCGGAGGAGAAGACCGTCATGACGGCGAAGGAGAAGGCATTGACTGCGCGGGTCTTCTCGTCGAAGCGCATGCGGAGGTACTCGGGCACGGAGCGCGCCTTGGAGCCATAGTAGAACGGCATCATGAAGATGCCGACGAAGACCATGGCCGGGATGGCGCCGATCCAGTAGAAGTGCGAGGTGATGATGCCGTACTTGGCGCCTGAGGCGCCCATGCCGATCACCTCCTGCGCCCCGAGGTTGGCGGAGATAAAGGCGAGCCCGCAGACCCAGGCCGGGATCGACCGGCCTGCGAGAAAGAAATCATTGCTGGTGCGCATGTAGCGCTTCAGCGCAAATCCGATGCCCAGCACAAAGGCGAAATAGACCAGCATGATCAGCCAGTCGATGGGAGAGAGATTCAAGGGGTCCTCGCTGCTCCTGTTGGGGTGTGTCTGAGGGGTTGCGACACGAGAGCTCTGCGGGAACTCTAAACGGTTTACCGGGAGGCGTCCATAGACTTGGGAAACGCGGGGATCCTTTTCGGCATCAAAAGCGGTGATCTCGGCTACAGACCTCACACATCATTTATCAGCGCTCAACCATTTGTAGACGGTCGGGAGACCCTGGGAGTAACGCCAAGCGAATGCCGGCCTCTGTTCTTCTTGTTGACGATAATGCGGTTCAGGCAGCCATACGACAGACCATTCTGAAGCGGGCCGGTTACCACGTCAGCGCGGCACTCAACGCTGAGCGAGCCTTGGAGATGTTGCGTAGCAATGATCTTGCAGAGCCGATCGGGCTGGTCATCACCGACCACATCATGCCGGGCCTGAGCGGATCTGCCTTTGTACGCCTTCTGCGACAGACACACCCCCATTTGCCGGTGATGGTCATCAGCGGCCTTGAAGAGGCAGAGCCGGAGTACGAGGATCTCCGCGTGATCTTCCGGGTAAAGCCAATCCTTCCGGAGGCACTCCTCGCCAGCGTCCGCGATCTCCTGTCCACCGGCGAGATATCCTCCCCATCTGCCTGACCGTTGTTGATAACGCGCACCGGCGCTCCTCTCGCTGCGTTGCGGTTCCCTCCCCCACTTGAGAGAATACTGAGGAGGGTCCATGCCACTGCATCCGATGCCGGAGTTCGGTAGTTTTGCGCTTCTGCTCGCACTTGTCCTGAGTGCCTACACCCTGGTGGTCGGCGGAGTCGCGCTTTGGCGCGGACGTCTGGGAGCCTCTTCGCCGGGCTACGAGGGCGCGGAGAGGCTGCTTGAGACTGCACGACGAGCCGGCATCAGCAGCTTCATCGCCGTCACCGGGGCCGCGTTCGCGCTCGTTTGGGCATCGCTCACCAACGATTACTCGGTCTCCTACATCCTTCACCACACCAACCGCAGCCTCGCGACTGCGTATAAGTTTTCCGCGCTCTGGTCCGGGCAGGAGGGCTCGCTGCTGCTGTGGGCGTGGCTGCTCGCCACCTACGGCTTCGTCCTGCGCGTCCGGCACAGGGTGGATGTGCGGCTGTCAGCCTTTGCGTCGACTATCCTCGCCGGCGTCCAGGTCTTTTTTCTTCTGCTGCTTAACTTCGCCGCGCCTCCGTTCGCCATCCAGCCCGGCCCCGTCGCTCAGGATGGCCGCGGGCTCAACCCCTTGCTGCAGTATCCCGAGATGGTGATCCATCCCCCCATGCTGTACCTCGGCTACGTGGGCTTTGCGGTTCCGTTCGCCTTTGCGCTCGGCGCTCTGATGATGCGCTACCCCGGCGAAAAGTGGATCCACATTACCCGCCGCTGGACCATGGTGACGTGGCTCTTTCTCACCTGCGGCATCTGCCTGGGCATGCACTGGGCCTACGCCGTGCTCGGCTGGGGCGGCTACTGGAACTGGGACCCGGTCGAGAATGCCTCGCTTATGCCCTGGCTCACCGGCACCGCGTTTCTCCACTCCGTCATGATGCAGGAGAAGCGCGGCATGATGAAGAGCTGGAATGTTTGGCTCATCTTCTCGACATTTATGCTGACGATTCTTGGCACCTTGCTGACACGCTCCGGCCTTGTGCAGTCCGTCCACGCCTTTGCGCAGTCGTCGATCGGCAGCTGGTTCTACGGCTTCCTCCTGATCACCTTTGCCGTCTGCCTCTTCACCTTTCTCCGCAACCGCGATCATCTCAAGTCCGAGAATCGTCTTGAGTCGCTGGTCAGCCGCGAGTCGAGCTTCCTATTCAACAACCTCGTCCTTCTGGCCGCCTGCTTCACCGTTCTCTGGGGAACGCTCTTCCCCGTCCTGAGCGAGTACGTGCAGGGGTCCAAGGTCACGGTCGGCGCGCCCTTCTACAACCGCGTCAACCTCCCTATTGGCCTGTCGCTGCTCTTTCTTACCGGCGTCGGTCCCCTGCTCGCGTGGCGCTCGACCTCCTTGCGCTCGATCCGCCGCAACTTCATTCTGCCTGGCATCGCAGTCGCCGTCACAGCAATCGCGCTGATGATCGCCGGTATCCGCCCGTGGAACGACGGCGACGATATGCAGGCCTCCATCTTCTCGCTCATCGCCTTTTCGCTTGGCGCAGGTGTGATCACGGCTATCTCTGCCGAGTTCCTGCGCGGCACCGGCGTCGTCCGCCAGCAGACCGGCCGCGGCCTCATGCGGTCGGCGCTTCTGCTGGTCCGCAAGAACACCCGCCGTTACGGCGGATACCTCGTTCACTTCGGCATCGTGGTGATGTTTATCGGCATCGCCGGGGGCGCCTTCAATCAGTCGCACGAGCAGGAGATGGGCTTCGGCGACCAGATGCGCATGGGCCCATACCGGCTCGTCTGCCAGAGCTTCACGCAGGATAGCAACCCGACCTACGACACCGAGTACGCCCTGCTCGATGTCTATCGCGCGGGCAAAAAGATCACGCAGCTCGCGCCCGAAAAGCGCTTCTACCAAGCCAGCCAGACGAACTCTACCATGGTCGCCAACCACTCCACGCTCGCCAGCGATCTCTACGTCATCTACGAGGGCAAGAACCCCGACACCGACAAGCCGATCATCAAGGTCTTCCTCAAACCGCTGATCAACTGGATCTGGATCGGCGTCGGCATTGTCGCCCTGGGCACCCTCGTCGCTCTTCTGCCCAACCTGCAGCGCGTCACGGCACGGCAGAGAGTTGTCGTCCCCGAGCCGGCGCTCGCCGAGGTCCACCATGTTTAAGCGCGGCAGCCAAGCCCTGCTCCTGTGCGTTCTCTCGCTCGTGATGCTCGGCGCGAACGACTCCTCCTCACGCTTCAACCGGCTCGGGCACAAGATGATCTGCGCGTGCAGCTGCGGGCAGGTGCTGCTGGAGTGCAACCACGTCGGCTGCCCGGACTCCGACCGCATGATCGGCGAGCTGCAAACGCAGATCGCACAGGGCGGCAGTGACAGCGGCGTCCTGAGCTGGTTCGCCGGCAAGTACGGTGCCACGGTTCTGGCAGCGCCCATGCGCGGCGGCTTCGACAACGTCGCGTGGATCGCACCGTTCGCCGTCTTCGTCCTCGCGACCTTTGGCACGGCTCTGCTCGTCAAGGTGTGGAAGCGGCGCACGGACAAGCTCCTGCTCGCCCAGGCCGGTACGGCTCCGCGACATAACTTGCAAGGCCGAGGAGGCAGCGATCTCCGCGACCGCATCCGGCGCGAGATGGAGCTCTGATGGGAATGGCCGCCGCCGTTCTGCTGACAGTACTCCTGTTTGTCTATATTTTCTGGCCCGAGCGTCGCGTCCTACGCCAGACCGAGAAGACTCGCGTCGACTACCTGCACGAGCGCAAGGAGGCTATCTACGACAACCTGCGCGATCTGAACTTCGAGTACCTCGCCGGCAAGCATCCGGAGGAGGACTTCGAGGTCCAGCGCGCCGGGCTCGAAGACGAGGCCGCCGGTGTGCTCGGGGAGATCGACGCGCTCGAAGGCCGTCCGCGCGCAGCCGGCCTCCGCTAATCCGCTAACAGCAATTCCGTTTGCCCGCTCGTTGCGAATCCGATAGCCGCACACGCCTCCGCCAACACCGGTCTCTGCGGGCCTGAGGCGATTAGACTCATAGGTGTGACCGCCTCCATCCGCTCCCGTGCGCTTCCCTTCCTCCTCACCACCCTTCTGTGTGCGTCGGCCCAGCTCGCCATTGCCGAGTCGATCACCGGCACGGTTACAAATCGCACGGTCAATAAACCTGCAGCCGGCGACGACGTGGTGCTCATCCGTCTTTCGCAGGGCATGCAGGAATCCACGCGCACCAAGACCGACGCGCGCGGGCACTTCAGCCTCGATCTCCCCGACCAGGGCGTGCACCTGGTGCGCGTGACGCACGACAAGGCGAACTACTTCCGGCCCGCGCCCCCGGGCACGAATACGATCGACATCGACGTCTTCAACGCAGCGGCCAGGGTGGACGGCATCGCCGGCGAGGCAAATGTGATGCGCATCCAGACCGATGAGAGCGGAAAGGCGCTGCGCATCGTCCAGAACTTCTTTGTCAAGAACGACTCCGATCCACCGAAGACGCAGTTCAGCGATCGCCCGTTTGAGTTCTACCTCCCCGCTGGCGCTGTCGTCGAGAGCTCCGCCGCGCTTGGCCCTGGCGGCATGGCCGTGCAGGCATCCCCCGTGCCACTCGGCGATCCCAACCACTACGCCTTTATCTTTCCTATCCGTCCCGGCGAAACGCGCTTCCAGATCACCTACCGCCTGCCGTACAACGGCAGCTTTCAGATCGCGCCCCGGCTCGCCCTGGCGACCGACACCGTCGCGATCATAATGCCGAAGAGCATGACCTTCAAGGCCGGCACATCCACGCCGTACACACCGGTCAACGATGAGGTCAACGCGCAGACCTTTGTGGCGCGCGGCGTTGCGCCCTCGCAGCCGCTCGACTTCACCGTCTCGGGCACCGGCCAGTTGCCGCGCGACACCCAGCAGGCGGCAACCGCCGGCAGCGGTGACGCAGGCCAGGCGCAGACCGCTGGCGGCGCAGCCTCGGCCGCTACGGATACACGGCCGGGTGGCGGCCTCGGCAACCCCATCGACCCCGAAGGCGCCAACGATCCGTGGGCCAAGTACAAATGGTGGATCCTCGGCGCGCTCGGCCTCGTGCTCGCGGCCGGCGCAGGCGTCCTCCTGAAGCGATCGCCCGAATCCGCGCCGCTGCCGAGCAGGAGAGAGCAGGGCTTTGGAGGTGCCGCTCCCGATACCCACGGCGGCTCGCTCCATGCGCTCAAGGAAGAGCTGTTCACGCTGGAGACGGATCGGCTCCAGGGCCGTGTCACCGAGGCCGAGTACATGGAGCACAAGGCGGCTCTCGAGGTCGTGCTGCGCCGAGTTCTGGCGCGATCGGCCGCGGCAGCGTCCAGGCCTTCCGACCTCAGGACCTCGGCGTAATGGCCACAGCTCCGGCGTTCGTGGCACGCTCCAGCAAGGGCACCCGGACGCATCGCGTCATCCGGTTCGGACGTCTCCTCTCGCTCGCGCTCTGGGTGGGCGGTCTCGTGTTCTTCGCGTTCGTGGTGGCCCCGGTTGCGTTCAGCCGCCTGCCCAGCGCGCATGAGGCCGGCCTCATCGTCGGTGCGACGCTGCGGGTTCTCCATCTCCTTGGCCTTGCCTGCGGAGCCCTATTTCTGCTGCTCACTCTCGTGGACCTGCGCCGCATCGGCTCGCGTCGAATTGTGACGGCCGAACTCGTGCTAGACCTCGTCATGCTGGGCGTCACCGCGTACTTGCAGTTCGCGATCCTGCCCGCGATGGAGGTCGCTCGCACCGCAGCAGGCGGAGATGTCGCGCTGGCGGCTCCGGCCGATCCCGCACGCGTGCACTTCGATCGCCTGCACCTGCTCTCGGAGAAGCTCGAAGGCGTGGTCCTGCTGTGCGGAGTCGGCCTCCTCTTTGCGATGGCAGGCGAGGAGGGGCCAACCTCCAGCACACCGGTCGTGAAGGCATGACGATCCAGAACATCGCGGCATCCACGGGCAATACACGCCGCGCCAGGGCTGGAGCGCCGCAGATGCGCCTGAGTTCGTAGGCGTGCGCGCCTTCTGGATCAGCTCATTTCTGGGCCTCGTCGCCGGTCTCGCCAATGCCGTGGGCGGCCTGATCCTCGTACATCGGCTCCCTTCCACGCGCTCCCTCCGATACTTTGTCGCTCTCGGCGCCGGCTTCATGCTCTCGGCGGGTACGCTTGAGATGGTGCCGGAGGGCCTAGCGCTCAATCCTCACTGGGGCGCGGTGCTTCTGCTCGCAGGCTACTGTGGCGTCCACCTGCTCGAGCACACGCTGGTGCCCCACTTCCACTTCGGTGAAGAGACTCATCAGCACGAGTTTCTCTCGCGCAAGACGACCTACTCCGTGCTGCTGGGCCTCGCGACCCACACCTTTTTCGACGGCATCGCGATCGGCTCCGGCTTCGTCATCTCAAGCTGGCTCGGATGGATGATTTTTCTGGCGATATTTCTGCATAAGATTCCGGAAGGCTTCACCGTCGCAAGCGTCATGCTGGCCGGCGGCCGTGGTCGAAGAGCGGCTTTTCTCTCTGCCCTTCTGCTCGGCGTTACCACCCTGCTCGGCGTTCTCGCGATCAACGCCGTTCCGCGTCTGGTGCACGTAGGCCTGCCCCTGGCCGCCGGCGTCACCATCTACGTCGCCGCCACCGACCTCGTGCCAGAGGTGAACCGCGAGCCCGGCATCCGCATGGCGCTGGTCTTCTTCGCGGGAGTCGCAATGTTTCTTCTTCTGCGCTCTGTCGGCCCCGCTCTCTAAGGGGGGCGAAATCTTCGAGCGCCCATTCTCATTGGGCAGATAGCATTTGCAACGTCAGACTCGCCGAGTGCTGCAATGTCGCGCCGGTGTTTCCCGTCGCTGTTCCGTTAACGGTCAGCGTGTAGCTCTGGGTCGAGCTTCCGCTCTGGGTATGGGGAAAGACGCGATCGCCACATCCGCTCAGCAGCGGAGCAACGATGCTGCCGAGCAGAACTACCGCAAGACGAATGGGCACGCGCGCTCCGGCCAGATGCCTTCGGCGCACCAGACATCCGAGCAGCGGCAGTGGCACGGCGAACGCCAGTGAGGTCGGCCAGCTCCATTTGCCGCCGGTACGCATCATGGCAGCCGAGGCCGTCGAAGTCACCGTAAGCACGGCCGTCGTGCTTCCCGTCCCTCCCGGCGGGATATACGAAGGCGAGAACGAGGCCGTCGTAAACGCGGGCAGCCCCGTCACCGCAAGCTGGATTGGGCTGTTTAGCGAACCGCCCGTCATCTGCACAGAGATCGTAAACGTGACCGCGCCTCCCGAAGACAGCGTCTGCGAGACCGGCGCGGCCGCCACCAACGCAAAGTCGGCGCTCACTGGAGGCGCGATGGTTGCGGTGAGCGCCGCGGACGTGCTCGGGAGGAAGTTCCCATCGCCGCCATAGCTTGCGCTCAGCAGATGCGTTCCGGCGGCGAGCCCGGTTGCGGAGAAGGTCGCCACCCCGCCCGTCAGCGCCCCCCGCTGGAGCAATGTGCCGCCGTCGAGCAGCATCACCGCTCCTGTCGGCGTGCCAGAGGTGCTGCTGCTCGCCTGTACCTGGAGCACGCCGTTGAAGCTGCCATCCGCGCTGATGTTGCGAACAAGAACCGACGAACTCGCCTGCGTGACGACAAGGTTCGCGGGCGAGAACTCAACGGTGTAGTTCGCCGCCGCCGGCCCGGCGAGACTTGCCGCGATCGGGTAGCTGCCCGCAGGCGAGGTCGCCGTTGCCGCCGCAGCGAACGATGCGCTCACCTTCGCCGCATCCTGCGGAAGCAGACCATCCACCGTTCCGCCAAGCGCCGGAGGTGCGGTGCCATAGGTCATCGTCGCCGTGCTGGCGGCGACGCGCAGCGACAGCGTCGCGATCGTCACGTTTAACACGGGCGTCTGCGCAGCGCCGTGCGTCGCATCTCCGGCATACGTCGCCATGATGCGGTACTCGCCCGCCGGCAGCGTGGAGACGTTGAGCGTCGCCGCGTTCCCCACCATCGGCGCCGTGCCGATAGCCGAGTTCGCGTTCGCCCCCACGTCGAAGAACGTTACCTGTCCGGAGGCTGGCTCCCCCGCGCGCAACGACGCCGCGATGGTGCCGCTGCCGTACGCCTGCACCGAGGGCGCAGACAGCGTAAAGATGCCGGGCACGGTCACGCCCAGGCCCGCGATCGTCTGGATCGGCGTCGCCGCCGCAGGTGCGGCAAGCAGCTGGCGCACCCTCAAGTTCGCCGTGTCGGCCACGGTCAGGAGGCCACCCGGCGAGAGCACTATCGCGCGCGGGCTGTCGAGCGCGGCAGCCATTGCGGCCGAGCCATCGCCCGCGTAGCCCTGTGTTCCTGCGCCCGCGACCACGCTGACGGCCCCGGTCACGTGATCCAGACGAACGACCCGGTGCCTACGAGCGTCCGCGATGTAGATGTTGCCCTGCGCATCCAGGGTGACACCGCGAGGAAGGTCCAGCGCTATGCTCGCAGGTCCACCGAGACCGCCCGCTCCGGGGAGAGTCGTGATCACGCCCGTGCCAGCGGCGACTCGTCGAATGCGTCCATTCTGTGTATCCGCGACGAGCAGATTGCCGCTCGGATCGAGCGCCAGGCTCTCCGGCGTGTCGAGCGCGGCGGCGATCGCTGGGCCGCCGTCTCCGGAGAAGCCCTCGATGCCACTGCCGGCGTAGGTCCCGATCGTCTGCGCCGTGAGGTCCACATGCCGGACGCGATGGTTGCGAGAGTCCGCGACATAGAGCTGCGTGCCGGTCGCATCGAGACATATGCCCCGAGGAAGGTTGAGCGAAGCGCGCGAGGCCGCTCCCCCGTCCCCGCTGAAACCGCGCGCTCCGCTGCCTGCAACGGTGAGAATCGTTCCGGTTGCTGCGTCAATCCGGCGAATGCGGTTGTTGCCGGAGTCCGACACGTACACGTTGCCCGCCGCATCCACCGCCAGTCCCTGCGGTGAGTCGAGCTGCGCCGCGCTTGCTGGTCCGCCATCGCCGCCAAAGCCCTGCGAACCGTCTCCCGCGAAGCGTGTACTGAGTCCCGAGGCATCGACCCGGCGTACAGCGTGGCCTCGGACCTCGGCGATATACAGATTGCCGGCAGCGTCGTAGGCGACAGCGCTCGGAAGATCGAGCGGCACCGAGAGGGCGGAGACGGACGCCGTCTGCGCGGGCGCAAACCTGCACAGCAGCAGAAGAAGCATCGCCCAGGGGGGGATGCGCAGCGACCGGTTTGGGTAGAGAGAGCTCAGCATACCCGGAGGCACTCAGTCTGGATTAGGCCACCCCGCTCGCTCCGGAGCTATCCCCAAAATGGAGCAGGCCGCAAGCCCTCGGCTGCCTGGTTATGCCTCTCAGCCCGGCGACTCGCGGAAAGCTGGACTTAGGGAGGTGGCAGCGGGTGTTTTATGCGGAGTTCGATGGGCAACGGCGGAAGCGGGTGATTGTGAAGGTGCTGGGGGTGGGAGAGTAGGGTACCCCTCCCCCCCGTACCAAGTACCCAAAGTCTTCGAACTGCTGGACTTAAGTCCGTACCTGTGGTGAGTGGGGAGGCCGCAGACTCCCGTCTGATGTTTCTCCTGAATCTTTGCCCTCTACTTTAAGTATAGAGAGTCGCGGCAGCTGTTACGCCACGTACGTCCAGAGCAGACACACAAGCCGGCAATCAAAGGATGGCAGGAGGTGAAGATGACAGCGAAACAGCTTCGGTTTCTCGGTGGTACGGCGGTGATGGCGTCGTGTCTGTTGTGGGGGTGGCGACGGGGATGGGCCGAGCCGGTGGACGAGCGCATCGTGCGACTGGCGGAGTTGGAGATTGATCCCGCGCAGTTGAACGACTACAAGGTCGCGCTCCGAGAGGAGATCGAGACCTCCATTCGAGTAGAGCCGGGGGTATTGACGTTATATGCGGTGTCGGTCAAGGGTCATCCCGACCAGATCAGGCTTTTTGAGACGTACCGCAATGCGGCGGCGTACCAGGCGCATATCGAGAGTGCTCACTTCAAGAGGTACAAGGCGCGGACGCAAGGGATGGTGAAGTCCTTGACGCTGGTCGAGACGGAACCGATTCTGCTTGGAGCGAAGTCTCGATGAAGTTTCGAGTGCGTGTAATGAGGTGTGTCGTCAGAAGCATTACAGGAGATGAGGGCGCGTTCGCAGAGAGACGTCCATCAACGGGATTGCTGCTGCAATAGAAGGCGACCTCTCGCTAACGCGGGCAAGCTTGATTTTCGAACGTGGCAGCGGTGTCCATGCGGAGCTTAATGGCGGCGGAAGAGCGGGTGATCGTGAGGGTGCTTGGGATGGGAGATTGAGCCATTCCATCGTTGGGCCACTCTTTGCGGATTACTTCCGAGAAGCCGACTTCCCGGTATCAATCCGAGTGGGCCTTAGTCAACTCGGAATATTTTGTTCCGCGCGTGCGGTCGACTTCTAGGGCAGTTCGTACATCGTCAGTTTGTTCGGATTACCTGCGGCGAAGTATCGACCGTCGCGCGAGAAGGCTGACCACGACTGGCGGGCGGGAAGGTCTTTGATGTGGATGGTAGCGAGCGCGCTTCTGATTGAAGCGTCGTAGATCGTGAAGTACTCGTACACCACAAAGTCTGGATCGCCTTCCGTATAACTGGACTGGATAGCGAAACGTCGACCGTCGGCGCTCGCGCCGGCGAAGGCTCCCCACTCGACGAGGTCGCCGCGGCTGAGAACCTGTCCAGTGATATCGCGGACCTGGAAGTGCTTCTGCTGTAGCTGGAGGACGGTCTTTTCCGTTAGGGCGTAAGTGGGTGGATCACAGCCAGCGCCGCACTCCTGCTGTTGGGGGGGCGCTGTGGATGCACCGGTCGAATCTGCGACTGGCATTAACTCCGGATTGAGCGTGCGTGGTGGATTGCTCTGCACAGAAATGAGGTCACCCCGCAAGGGGTAGATGTACGGCATTGTGCCCCAGCGGCCAGGGAATGTGATTTCATTTCGCGTTGCCCCGGTCTTCACGTCCAAAGACGTTAGCTGATATGTGGAGACGGGCCACTTGTCTTTAGGCGGCTGAGAGGGTGCGAAGCCCGCGTCGAACACAACGACGACGCGATCGCCTGCAAAGGCCAGCTGTCGTGTTGCTGCGTACCCCGAGCCGGTGTTCATGGATTGCCACTGCTCTTGTTGGAGAGTGCGGGACCATAGTGCTTTTGGTTGCGGTGCCGCGCCTGTCCGGCGCGACAAAGAAGTCAGCGAGGGGGCGAAGAGGAGCAGGACGGCGATGAAGTTGGCTAAGGTATGGGAGTGTGGGAAGTTCGATCTGAAGAACGAGAAGATGAGGTCGCTCATTACGATCACCACGGCGATCACCGCGATGCGCTCCATAAAAGCAGAATGGTCGCTGTGACCCAGAAAGAAGCAAACGGTCGCGAACAGAAGGATGGAGACCGACAGGGCTACACGAAGCGCCCTGCGTTGCGATGTACGCGCGGCAAAGCCGACCGCGCACGTCGGTGGCACGACCCAGATCAGGATTGCGAGGAAGAAATCCAGCCGGTGTGCGGCCTCGATTGTTGCCCGCGCGGCAATGCCGAGCGCTGTGAACCCTGCGACTAAGGAGCGGTCCGGCCAAAGCATCAAGCCCATTAGCAGGATGAAGAGTATGAAGCTGGTCATAGAAAAGATGACCAGCACGAGAACCCAGCGGGCGGTTGCCTGAAGACGGGCGTACATTCGGGGCAATTATATGGTCGGTTGAGCGATTCAGCGCTTTGGGGGCTCGCCAAGATAAGTACCGACAAACGCGCTTGTGTTGACCAAGCACAACAGATCTAGGCGGTGACGGAGAGCTCTTCTTCGAGTTGCTGTTTTTCGGCGAGGGAGGTGTAGTAGCCGTTGCGGGTGATGAGTTCGTCGTGGGTGCCGAGTTCGACGATGCGACCTTCGACGAGGACGGCGATCTGGTCTGCGTTGCGGGCGGTGGAGACGCGGTGGGAGATGAGGATGGTGGTGCGGCCGACCATCTGCTGGCGGAGGCCGGAGAGGATCTGCTCTTCGGTGAAGGTGTCTACACTGGCCAAGGCATCGTCCAAGATCAGGATGCGGGGGTTGCGGAGGAGGGCTCGGGCGATGGCGGTGCGCTGCTTCTGGCCTCCGGAGAGGGTGACGCCGCGCTCGCCGACGACGGTTTGGAAGCCGCGGGGGAACTCGAGGATCTCGGTGGCGATATGGGCGGTGCGAGCGGCGGCTTCGATCTCGGGCTCGGTAGCCTGGGCGACGCCGAGGGCGATGTTGTCGGCGATGGTGGAGGAGAAGAGAAAGGTCTCCTGGGGGACGAAGCCGATGCTGTGGCGGAGCTGGTCGAGGGTGTAGGCGCGGATGGGCAGGTTATCGAGGAGGACCTCGCCGGAGGGGGCGTCGTGGAGGCGGGGGATGAGGGAGACGAGGGTGGATTTGCCGGAGCCGGTGGGGCCGACGATGGCGAGGGAGGAGCCGGCGGAGATGTGGAGGTTGATGTCGCGGAGGACGGGGGTGTCGGGGAGGTAGGAGAAGTTGAGGTGGTGGAAGGTGATGTCGCCTTGGATCGAAGCAGGGGCGGGTAGGGGCGTTCGCGGCAGAGAAGCGGATCCTCCGCCTGCGGCGAAGGATGACGAGCCAGGTGTGGATGTGAAGGTCTGCGGTAGAGACGCAGGTCCCTCCGCTTCGCGCTTTGCGCTTCGGTCGGGATGACAGATCTGAGGAGTGAAGGCAGGGGACGTGGCGGCGAGGTCGGGGTCGTCGGCGATGGTGGGTTGCTGTTTGAGGAGCTCGTCGATGCGGACGACGGAGGCGGTGCCTCGCTGGAAGAGGTTGACGACCCAGCCGATGGCGATCATGGGCCAGGTGAGCTGGACCATGAGGACGTTGAAGCTGGTGAACTGGCCGACGGTGATGTGGTGGAGGAGGACCTCGTGGCCGCCGACGAAGAGGGTGATCATGAGGGAAAGGCCGAGGACGAACTCCAGGGTGGGCCAGAGCATGGCCATGAGGCGGACGAGGTGGAGGGACCGGCGGATGTACTCGAGGTTGGCGGTCTCGAAGGAGGCGATTTCGGCGTCTTCCTGGGCGAAGGCGCGGATGAGGCGGGCTCCGGAGAAGTTCTCCTGCGCTTTGGCGGAGATGTCGGAGAACATGGCCTGGATGCGTTCGAAGCGGGTGTGGATGCGGGCGCCGAAGTACTGGACGAGGACGGAGGCGATGGGCAGGGGGACGAAGGCGAAGAGGGTGAGCCGCGGGCTGATGCGGTACATGAAGGGAAGGGCGGCGGCGGTGAAGACGACGGTGTTGGCCGAGTACATGATGGCTGGACCGAGGAGTTGGCGGACGGCGTTGAGGTCGTTGGTGGTGCGGGCCATGATGTCGCCGGTGCGGTGGGTGTGGAAGAAGCCGGCGGACTGGCGCTCGAGATTGCGGAAGAGATCGTTGCGGAGGTCGAACTCGATCTCGCGGGAGGCGCCGATGATGACCTGGCGGGTGATATAGAGGAAGAGCGCGGAGAGGGCGGCGATAAGGAGGAGCAGAAGCGCGTGGTGGAAGATCTTGGTCTCAGTGAGGCCGCGGCGCATGTCGTCGACGGCGCTGCCGATGACGAGCGGGATGAGGACCTTGATGGTGTTATAGAGGACGACCGCGACCCCGCCCCAGGCGAAGTTCTTCCAGTAACGCCGGAGGTAAGGTGCGAGCGGTTGGAGGCGGGATGGCAACTTCAGGGTCGGACCTATTTCTGAGGGGGCGGTGTGGTCTGCGGCTTCTCGGGATTGGATGTGGGCGGGGGTGTGACGGATGTGGGTTTTGTTGGGTCGGTTGGTTGGGTTGCCGGTTTGGTGGTGTCGGAGGGCGTGGCGGGTTGTGAGGGGTTTTCGGGCGGAGCGGTGGGATCGGGTGGGCGGGTGTCGGACATGCTGACGAGTTCGACGTCGAAGATGAGGTTGGACTTGGGTGGGATGCCTGGGCGGCCGGCCTCTCCGTAGGCGAGCTGGTAGGGGATGTAGAGGCGGCGCTTGCCGCCGACGTGCATGCCCTCGAAGCCGGTGTCCCAGCCGGGGATGACCTGGTGTGCGCCGTACGGGAAGGCGATGGGCTCCTTGCCGGGGTGGTCGTTGGAGGAGTCGAACTTGGTGCCGTCGGTAAGCCAGCCGGTGTAGCGGACGAGGTACCACTTGCGCGGGGCGGAGAGCTCGCCGGTGCCGATGGCGGTGTCGATGTAGCGGAGGGCGTACAGGGACTTGGGGGTGCCGACGATCCTGGGGACGCCGGGTGGGTTGTCGGCGGGGTCGGCTGCGGGTGCGGCGGGCTTGGCTGCGGTGCTGGATGTGGAGCGGTGTGCGGCAGGCCGCCGGGTGGTAGAGGTTTGGGCGAGGGCTGCGGTGGAGAGGAGGGCGACGAGGGCGATGCCGGCCGGTACTTTGATCATCGTGGGTCTAGTTTAGGGGAGTTTTGGGTGGCAGCGGGAGTTTTGCAGGACATTGCGGGGAGGCTTTCCGGACCGAGGGTGGACAGGGGTGCAGACCTTTCTGCATGAGGTCGAGTGACCTCAAATGGGACAGTGCACGGTGGAGGTGGGAGCTGCCGATAAGGGGGCTGAAGAGCAATGTGCCGGATATCGAGATGGCGCGGCTCGGGGAGGTTGGACAGCGATGAAAGCTATGTGTCTTTGGATTGTGCTGGCGACGGCGGCGGCAGGGAGCGAAGGGGCGATGGCGATGACGGTTCAGCATGGTGACGTTCCGGCTGGGAGGGTGCCCCTTGAAGCAGATGCAGAGGTCTTGTTTCCCGGGGCTGGGGCGCAGGCAACGGTGCCGGTGACATTCAGCGGAGGCGCTCCATTTGCGGAACGGGAGACGGGGAGCTTTGCGCCGCAGGCGGCGGGGCTGAGCTCGAGGGATTTGGATTCGGGAGTGGAAAGCGTGAGCGCTGGGACTCCTACGCCGGGCGGGGAGAGTGCGCGGGAAAGGTTTATTCACGCGAGGTCTGATAGCGGGCTGCCGGATTGGGAGGGTTTGCTGTTGTTGGGGAACGCATTGTGTGGGGGCTCGGTCTTTTGCGTGTACCAGGCGTCGCGGGCGCAATGGAGCGGGGCTCTGGCGCAGGTGATTCCGATGGCGGGGTGAGTGGCCGGCTCAGGTCGGTGTGCGCAGAAGGAGGTAGGCGCCGGCGATGCCGAAGAGGAGGTCGGGGGACCAGGCGGCGAGCATGGCAGGGAGGGTATTGACGTTGCCCATCGCTTCGAAGATGCCGGCGACGACCCAGTATGCGATGGCGAGACCGATGGCGGTGGCGATGCCGACGAGGCCCCCGCGCTTGCCCATGGAGAGGGCGAAGGGGATGGCGAGGACGGCCATGACGAGGGTGATGAGCGGGTAAGCGAGCTTGCGGTTGAGCTGCACGCGGAGGCGCATGGTGTCGAAGCCTGATTGGGAAAGGTCGGTGATGTAGCGCGCGAGTTCGCCGTAGCTCATCTCCTGCGAGGGCCGGTCCTCTTTTTTGAAGTAGGACGGCTGCTCGCGGATGTCGGGAAAGGTCGCGAGGGTGAAAGGACGGTAGGAGGTAGTGGCCTCGCCGGCGAAGGTGCGCTCCCAGCCATTCTCGAAGATCCACTGGCTGGCGTGTTCGTCCCAGTGTGCGGAGGCGGCGAAGATGCGGCGCTGGAGGGTAAAGGTCGCGGGGGCGAACTCGAAGGCGGTGATGTTGGCGAAGACGTTTTTGTCCGCGTCGAAGAACTGGTAGTAGAAGATGCGGGCGGGGTCGGCTGCGCGGGCGGGCTTCGTGATTGCGGAATGATTTTGCAATAGGGGTTGCGGGTCGAGGGCGGAGGTGGGTTGGCCAATGAATGAGCTGCCGGTCTGGCCGGAGATCCATTTGCGGTCAGGGCGGAGAAAGGTCTGCGCGGGTTTGCCCTTGATGGTGGCGCGAAGGGATTCCTGCCTGCGGTTGGCGGCGGGGAGGTAGAACTGGTCGAAGGCGAACAGGCCGGCGGCGATGGCGGCGCAGAGGACGAGGATGGGGATGATGACGCGGTAGATACTGATGCCGGTCGCCTTCATGGCCGTCAGTTCGGATGACCGGTTGAGGGCGCCGAAGGTGATGAGGACGGCGACGAGGACGCAGAGCGGCGTGGTGTTGTAGAGGATGTAGGGGATGAGGTTGAGGAGGTAGTCGCCGACGGTGACGAGAGGTGTGCGGTTGCGAATGATGTCGCCGATGAGTTCGAAGAAGGTGAAGACGAGGAAGAGCATGGCGAAGGTGGAGAGGACGAGGGCGAGGTTGGTGGAGAACTCGCGGAGGACGTAGTCGTCGAGAAGGAGGGGAAAGCGGAGGCCGAGGGCGGAGCGGAGGCGGCGAAGGACGGTGGCGGCGGTGAAGCGGGCGATGTGCTCGGGGTCTGGGTCCTGGCCGGGGAGGAGTCGGGCGGAGATTTGTTTGAGCCAGTCGCCTGCGGCAGCGAAGATGCTGAGGGCGATGCCTCCGCGGGAGAGTTGATAGAGGAGAAGGGCGCCGGTGGCGGCGAAGATGAGGTTGGCTCCCCAGACGCCGAGAAAGGGCGAGAGCTTGCCGGTCTTGGCGAAGGCGACGCCGATGGACGAGAGGAAGTAGTAGATGAAGACGAGCAGGATCGTAAGGACGAAGCCGGTGGACTTGCCGCCGCGCTTGGAGGAGAGGCCGAGGGGAACGCCGACAAGCATGAGCACGAGGCAGGCGAAGGGATAGGAGAAGCGCTTGTTGAACTCGATGCGGTAGATATTGTCCTGGCGCTTGTCGGCGGTGGTGGCATGGCCGCGGCGGATGAGTTCGGGCAGGGAGAGGGCGAGGATGGGGGTATCGGAGCGGCCGACGTGTGTGTCCTCCTGGGCGCCGGTCTCGATGGGGAGGTCGGTGGAGGTAAAGGTGGAGATGTTGTATTGATTTGGGTCGCTGGCGGAGGTCTGGTGCTGGCTGCCGTTGAGGAGATGGAGGCGTATGGTTTGGGCGTCGCCGGTGCCGGCGGAGCCGTTGACGACGATGGCCTGGTCGGCGGTGGTGACGAGAGGGTCGCCGGGCTTGGAGAGGTCGGCGAGAAAGACGTGGTCCCAGAGCGCAGCACCGGCGGCGGGGCGGACGTTTTGCACGTAGAGGACGTAGTTTTTGAAGTCCTCGTAAAAGACACGGGGCTGGACCTCGAAGGAGGCCTGGGAGGATTTGAGGGACTCTTCGAGGGCAAGGAGGGTGGCGGAGGAGCGTGGAGCGAGGTAGAGAGAGTTGACGAGGCCGAGGCCGAGGGCGAGGGCGGAGATGAGCGAGACGATGCGGACGAAGTCGAGCGCGCCCATGCCGGCGGCGCGCATGGCGGTGATCTCGGAGTCGGCGGCGAGGCGGGAGAGGCCAAGGAGAATGCCGACCAGGACGGCCATAGGTATGGTGACGGTGAGGGCGTTGGGGAGGGTATAGAGGAAGATACGGGCGGCGTCGGCGGGCGAAGCGGAGTCGCGGACGACGAGCTCGAGGATCTTGCCGAGGTCGCGCATGAAGAGGACGAAGGTGAAGAGGACGCCGCCAAGGAGGGCGTGGGAGGTGACTTCCCGGAGGATGTAGCGGGTGAGGATGCGCATGGGTCTTGCTGAATGCCAGTGTACGCGGCAGTGCGAGAGGAAGGCTTCAACACCGATTTGCAGGCGAAGCTCAACAGCCGATCGAAACTGATGAGCGCGGGTCGAGATGCGAGGTTTACCCTGCAACATTCAAGGGATGCATTCCACTGTGTCGGCTATGTAAAGTGATCAGAGTCCGTGGCATTATCGTGAGTGATCGTGAACCTTCTCTCTTATGTGCATCTTCGGAATATTTATCGCTCAACGGGGGTGGGCCGGGTTGCGCGTGAGCTAACGGAGCAGATGGCTCTTCGACCTGATGTGCGTTTGAAGGTGTTGGCGGATCGCGAGGATCATGCGCGGGTGATCGAGAAGGTGGGCGGGCCGTGGCCTGGGTTCGACTACAGGTTTATGGAGCGGCCGACTTCGAGGCAGCAGGCGGTGTGGTTTCTGCGGAATGCTCCGGTGGCCGAGAGCTACTGGCCGGAGTGCGAGGTGGTGTACTGCACGGCGGAGTCGTATGTGCCGGTGCGGCGGGCGAAGTTGGCGGTGGCGTGCCACGATATGCAGCTGTTTGAGCCGGGGGCGCATGCGATGAGCCGGTGGCTGCTGCAGCAGAGGGCGAAGTGGTGGCTGCTGTTTCGGCGGCTGGCGGCAAAGGCGGACATGTTTCATGCGATCTCGGAGTTTTCGGCGGAGCGCATGGCGCACTTCTTTCCGGCGGTTCGGGACAGGTTGCGGGTGGTGCCGAATGCGGTGTCGGAGAGTTTCTTTCTGCCGCCGACGGCGGCGGGCCGGAAGTTGCTTGGGGAGCTGGGGGTTGCGGACCGGCCTTACGTGCTGGTGCCAGGGGGGCTGCATCACCGGAAGAATGCGGAGGTGATTCTTAAGGCATGGCCGCTGATCCAGGAGCGGATGCCGGAGCTGCGGCTGGTGATCGCGAGCCACAACAGCCCGGAGTACATCCCGCAGGCGGAGGTGCTGGCGCCGTCGCTGGTGCTGGCGGGGCTGCAGGAGGAGCAGGGGATTGTGGCGCTCTATCATGGGGCGCAGGCAGTGTGGTTTCCGTCGCGGTACGAGGGCTTTGGGATGCCGGTGCTGGAGGCGATGGCGACGGGAGCGCCGCTGGTGACGAGTAACGTATCGGCGATTCCGGAGGTGGCGGGCGGGGCGGCGGCGGCGCTGGTGGATCCGAACCGGCCGGGGGATCATGTGGAGGCGATCGTTGGACTGCTGAACGACTCGGGGGCGCAGGCTCGGGCGCGGGCGTTGGGTCGGGCGCGGGCGGCGGAGTTTCGGTGGAGCCGATCGGCGGGGATGCTGGTGGAGGCGTTTCGAGGGCTGCTTTAGGCAGGCGTCAGCGCTGGAGGATGGAGCGGATCGCGGCGATGGTGTGGGCTAGCTCGTCGTCGGTGGTGTAGAAGTGCGGGGCGATGCGGATGCCGGCGCCGGGGCGGTGGTCGACGAGGATCTCGCGGCGGAGGAGTTCGCGGGTGACGGCCTCGCCTTCAGGGGCGTCGAGGATGACGACGCCGCCGCGTTGGTTGGGATCGCGGACGGAGCGGACGGGAATGCCGGCGACGTCGGCGAGGGCGATGAGGTGCTGGGTCTGGCGCTGGGACTTGGCGCGGATGGCGGTGACGCCGATCTGGTTGATGATCTTGTAGCCGGCCTGGGCGGAATAGAGGGCGGGGATGTTGGGGGTGCCGTTGAGGAAGCGGAAGGCGTCGTCGGCAAAGCGGATCTTGCCGGCTTCGAAGTCGAAGGGGGAGCGGTGGGCCTGCCAGCCGGTGGCGGCGGGCGAGAGGGTGGGCCAGAGGTCGCGGCGGACGTAGAGGTAACCGGCGCCGGGTCCGCCGAGGAGCCACTTGACGGAGCCGCCGGTGGCGAAGTCGAGGTCGAGGGCGCGGACGTCGACGGGGAGGATGCCGGCGGACTGGTAAAGGTCGGCGATGACCAGGGCGCCCACGGAGTGCGCGCGCTCGGTGATGGCGGCGAGATCCTGGATATAGGAGCTGCGGAAGGCTACGTGGGAGATGGAGACGAGCTGGGTTTGGTCGTCGATGGCCGAGAGGATGGATTCGAGGGGGACGGTCATGCCGTCTGGGGAGGGGACGCTGATGACGCGGGCGCCCTGGCGGGCGAGGCCGTGGTAGATGTAGTCGTTTGAGGGGAAGTTTAGACCATCGGTGACGAGCTTGTTGCGGGGGCCTGACCAGTCGAAGCAGCTAGTGACGATGTTCTGGCAGACCGAAACGTTTCCGTGCATGGCGATTTCGCCGGTGCCGGCTCCGATGATGGGAGCGAGGAGGTTGCCGACGGCGATGGGCATCTCCCACCAGCCCTCGTGCCAGGCGCGGACGCCACGGGTGGCCCAGGTGTCGGTGAACTCGTGGAGGGAGGCGACGGCCTCCACCGGCATGGCGCCGAGGGAGTGGCTGACCATGTAGGTGGTGTGTTCGAGGATGGGGAAATGGGGGCGCCAGGCGAGGAGCGGGTCGGCGGTGGTGGTGGTCATAGGTTGGGCGCTCGATTGCAGTGTGGGTACCCCTCCCCCCGGGTACATTAAGGTAAGTTTATTGTTTGCGTCAGATAAGCAAGGTCCTACTTGCAAACTATTGTATCTATGTGGTTTATAGGCAAAGTATTCTAAATAGACGGTTTAGTGGATGACGGGACGGCGGGGGCGGACAGAGGGTTACCTCCATTGTAGCTTTGGCGAGTGGTGGGATGCGCCAGCCGGATGTTGGGGATGGCGAAGGGTTTGCGCGGCTCGGGGCTTGACGTGGTGTGATGGTGTTTGTGCGCTGATCCGTTGATGGTTATGAAGTTCAGAAGGGTGCATGCCCCCGGGCCAGGTTGTGGATGGGTTAGAACAGGCAGCGGCAGCCGCAGCGGCCAATGCAACGGCAACGGCCAGTGCAAATACAGGGGTCCTTCGCTGCGCTCAGGATGACGACGGTAGAACAGGCAACGGCAACCGCAGCGGCAACGGCCAGTGCAAATACAGGGGTCCTTCGCTACGCTCAGGATGACGACGGTAGAACAGGCAACGGCAACCGCAAGGGCCAATGCAAGTGCAAGGGCAAGTGCAAGTGCAAGTGCAAGTGCAAGTGCAAATGCAAGGAGGTGTCGAGAGACAACAGATGCAGGTCCTTCGACTGCGGCGCTCACGATACAGCCGTGAGCACCTTCGCTCAGGATGACAGTCTTTTGGGACTTTGTGTTGGGGGTTTACGGGTGGGCGAAGAAGCCTTTGCGGGCTTGTACGGTTAGTTTTTTGTCTTTGGTTTTGAGTTCGAGCTTGTGATAGCTGTTGGGTTGGATGTCTGCGGGTGGGGTGTAGCCGAGTTCGTACTGGAGCCGGAGGTCCTGGCTGATCTCGGCAAAGATTTTACGGAGACCGAGGTTTGGGGAGACGGTGAAGACGCGACCGCCGGTGCTGTCGGAGAGTTTGTTGAGGAGCTCGCGGCCGGAGTCCTGCCGCGCAGTTGGGCTGTTTGAAGCGGGGCCGCCGGGGCCGTTTCCCATGCTGTACAGGATGGAGTAGATCTGCACGTCGCCACGCTGCGCCTGCTCGATGGCGTCGGCGAGGGATTTGCGGCTTCCGATATCGCCGCCATCGGTGAGGATGACCATTGCCTTTCGACCGGTCTCCTTGGCCATATGGTCTTTCGCGATGGCGTAGACGGCGTCGTTGAGAAGAGTTCCCGGGATGGTGGAGGCGCGGGAGCTGAGGCTGAGCAGCGACAGGTGGAGAGCGTCGGGGGAGTTGGTGAGGGGTTTGAGCAGGAGGACGCGATTGTCGAACTGGACGAGCATGGCGCGATCGTTCTTCTCGGTGAGCATGGTCTCGAAGAAGACGTCGCTGGCCGCTGTTTCGTCGCCGATAAAGGTGCGCTGGCTGCCGCTGGTGTCGACCAGGAGGGCGAGGGTGAGGGGGAGGTCGGAGCCCTGGGAGAAGTAGCGGATGGGCTCTTGCTTGCCGTCCTGCTTGAGGACGAAGTCGTCCTTGGTGAGGCCGCCGGCTGGCTGGCCGGCCTTGCCTTTGACGACGGCGGAGATGGCGACGACGCGGGTGGAGACTTTGAGGGTGGTGACGGGTTGCTGGCTAAGTTCGGGGGTCGTCGGGGGTACGGCGGGAGTTTGGGCGAGGGTGGCGGCGGCGAGCAGGAGCAGGTAGAGGGGCGGGAGAAATTTGGTCATGGAAGGGTCGCTCCTCTCTCTTTGCTCTGCATGGAGATGAGAGCTATTAACGACTAGAGGGGGAGGGAAGGCAAGTGGCGCAGACGAGGTATTTGACTGGGCGGGCCGATGCGGACAGCCGACCTCCCGTTCCGCTGAGGAGAGGCGCGTTTCCCGTTACTTATCCGAGAGCCGCAAGTACGCGTCGCGTTAGCGGCCTGAGATCGCCTTCATCCGCAGCCTGAAGCGCACTGTAATACATTTCAGTGTTGGCGACGAAGTCTTGCCCAATGCCTTGATTGAGAAGTTCTCTTGCCGCCTGATCAGTAATGGCTTTAGCAACACGTCCATTGCCATCAAGGAAAGGATGTAGAAATAGGAAGCGGTGATGGAGTTCCGCTAATCCAGCGGCGACTTCGTTCTTGGCTGCTCCGACCAGTTGTCCGTGCCGTTCATGCCACCATGCGAGTAGCTGATCGAGCATCAAGGGCCCTTCTTCCGGGGAGGGAGGGATATGACGTGCAGTATCCGGTGTAGAACCGGCGGGACCGATCCAGACCTGCGTCGCTCGGAACCTGCCCCTTATCGCCTCCGAGATTTGCATGTCCTCAGTGAGGAGACGCTGAATCCAGCAAACAGTCGCTGAAGTGAATGACGCCGTCGGCATTTCGACAGACTCGATCGTAGCTGTTGTCACGCTCATCGAAGACGGCTGAGATCTTAGATTGAATTCGATAGCCTCGGTGCGCATCAGCAGCCGATCAAGCTTGCTTTCCACCGAACTCAGTTGCTGATTGTGTCGTCGTTCGTTTTCCGACAGCCTGCGAACTATGTCTGAGTTCATAACGCTCCAAAATGACCACTGTTCCTCTTCGGTCATCGGGATGCGCAGATACTCGAGGCGTATGCCGCAACCTTTTGGTGAGTCCACAAGGTCTCGTATCCGTTCGAGGTGGTAAACCTCAACTTCGTTTTGAGGTACCTGCGATTGCAGTTCTTGGCGCTCACCGATGGTTAGGCGCTGATTGACGAAGAATGCGATCGCAGTTGCGCCATTGGCGCGCATACCCACCGAATCATGAACAAATTTGTCTTTGATCTGGTTGAACGTCGGAGCAGTGGTTGGGAAGAATGCAGCAGCTACCCAGAGTTTGCCGTCTCTCTTACAGAGGACATCTTTTAGTCCGTCCGGGCCGCCGAGTGGATGTTGTGGGTCAATGTCTTCATACAGTTCCAAGTGAAGCAGCGCGGCACAAAGGCGCTCAGCTTGCACACTCCCAAACCTCCAATTACGAATTGTTTCCTCAGCTGCACTCATATGTGGATTATCTCCGCCACGAGACTCCGTCTGCATCGTCGCTTCAGCCTTTTACCGATTAGGATGGGTACCGATAAGTCGGCTTGTGAGAAGTGATGGCAAGTGCCACGTCCCCGGCGAGGCATCGGGAGAAAGGGTGAGGGCTGAGTCAGAGAGTTGGGACGTCACGGACGGGAGTGGGGTGGATGGTTTGGGTTTGGGGTGTTGGCCGGCTTTGAGGATTGCTGGAAGAATGAAGTCCAGCTCCCGGTGGTGTCTGCGCGCAAAGAGGCGGTCGCGCCGACTCAGGGTGGGATAGCTGTGAATTTGGATCGAGAGGAGAGAGCATAGATGCACCGTCACCAACTTTTTTCCGTTCTGCTTCCGGTGATGCTCTTGGCGGCTGCGCGTGAGGTCGATTCGCAGGTGAATGAACCTGCAGACAAGAGCGCGGAGACCTACCGCTTGCGTGTGCCTGTGGATGAGGTGAGCGTAACGTTTTATGCGAGCGATGCGCATGGCTTGGCGGTGAACGACTTGCGCGCTGAGGAGCTGAGGTTTCTGGATAACGGGAGATCGCCGCGAAAGATTCTTTCCTTTGCGTTGCGGAAGGATCTGCCGATTCGAGCGGGTATTCTTGTGGATACGAGCGAGTCCATGAGGGGACACCTTGCCGGTGATCGGGCGATTGCGAGCGCCTCTGCATTGCTCTTGCTGCGGCAGAAGACGGACCGGGCCTTTGTGATGGATTTCGGGCGGCTTACTCACATCCTCCAGCCGTGGACGAGCGATCCGGATGTCCTTGGTGCGGGTGTTCGCAAGGCAGGGACGAGCGGAGAGGGACGGCTTCACGGCACAGCGATCTTCGACACGGTTCAGCGAGCTTGCTTATACCAGTTTGGGAAAGTGGAGGGCGAGGCCGGGAGCAATGTCATCCTGCTGTTTTCGGACGGCGAGGACAACGCCAGCTCTTTGAGCCTGAAGGATGCGGTGGACATGTGCCAGCGCAATCGTACGGTGATCTATGCATTTCGCGCTGATGTTGAAGGCGGTTCCGGCTCGACGGGACCGGGGACACTGGCGGAGTTGACGTCCGAGACGGGTGGCCGTGTCTTCCACGATGATGATTCCCAGGCTGCGATCGCGAGTGAGCTGCAGATGATTGAGGGAGATCTGCGAAGTCGATACGAAGTCGTGTATCGACCGGCTGCGTTGAAGCACGACGGCTCATTTCATATGATTTCGGTATTGGCTCCGGAGCGCGTGGATCGTGTCATGGTTCGCTCCGGCTATTACGCGCCGGGACGTTGAGCGAGGCACGGGGAGATGGGGCTGTGCCGGTGCTCGGGCGGCGGTGACGGGTGAGGAAGATGGCGGTGAGGATGGCGAGGAAGGGGAGGCCGTAGGCGAGGGTGAGGCGGAAGTCGGGGGT
>JAABUX010000780.1_pt1 | contig 51685 bp, 41 predicted proteins | sample 5561851 | NCBI WGS metagenome assembly JAABUX01 (sample SAMN10711883, study PRJNA513361) | rock metagenome | isolation source: Antarctica rocks | place: Antarctica: Victoria Land, Richard Nunatak red sandstone | collected 2016-01-03
TCCAACCCGGCTGCAGCGGCCAGAACGATGCGCGCCCGACGCGCCATCGCCTGGCCGGTCTTCTGCGCCCGGGCTAGCGACTGCAATTCGCACCGCTCCGCCACGCTCAACTCGATTGCCACCGCAGGCTTGCCCATCACCATCATCCGCCAACCAACTCGATGATCATAGAAACTTCGCGATCAGGACACTAGAGCATTTTCCGACCAGGTGGAATTACCTGGTCGGGAGTAATGCTCGCTAAACCAGTGAAGTAGAGCACTACTTCCGAGCCAAGTGGCTCGGAAAGTGCTCTAGCACGGTGTTGCCGCGAGACGCTGCGGCATTGAATGGGTAAACCTTGCCGAGGCGGCCAAGCTCGTCGGCCGGCCAATCAGCACGGCGGAGACCGAACCAGCGCCGATCTTGTCCCTGGTCCAGCGTCACGGCCGCTTGATGCGTCAGTTACAGGCAACCTTGTCGGCGTCGATGTCAGGAACCTGGTTCGTCTGGTAAAAACGGGTGTGTCTCCATCCAGTGCCGCGCGATCTCCGCACGCCGGCTAACCCAGACCCGGTCATGCGAGAGGACATAATCCATGAAGCGTGCGAGCGCCTCGCTTCGGGCGGGGCGGCCGGTCAGGCGGCAGTGCAAGCCGATCGACATCATCTTCGGCTCGCTCTCGCCTTCTCGGTAAAGATGGTCGAACGCCGCTTTTAGATAGGTGAAGAAATCCTCGCCTGACGTCCAGCCCGGACTGAGGGCAAACTTGAAGTCGTTGGTGTCCAATGCATACGGAACCAGCAAACGGGGTTTGCCGGCCACCAGGGTCCAGTGGGGCAGATCGTCGTTGTAGCAATCGGAGTCGTAGAGGGTGTTGGTTTCCTCCATCACCAGCCGACGCGTGCGCACGCTATAGCGCCCGGTATACCAGCCGAGCGGTTCGGATCCGGTGATCCGCTTAATCGTCTCGACCGTGTTCCGGATGTCTTCGCGTTCCTGCTGTTCGGGCATGTCGGCATAGTCGATCCAGCGCCACGAGTGGCTCGCGACCTCGTGCCCCGCCTCTGCCATCGCAATACCGGCCTCCGGATTTCTGCTCAGCGCGAGGCCGACGGCCCATGCGGTGAAAGGCATCCGGCGCTCCTCGAACAGGCGCAGCAGGCGCCAGAAACCGGCGCGGCTGCCATATTCGAACAGGTCCTCGACGTTGTAGTTCCGGTGCGGCAGCGGCGCAGCTCCCGCGATCTCCGGCGCGAGATAGGTTTCCGAATGCGGGTCGCCATCGTCCACGCTGCGTTCGCCGCCCTCCTCGTAGTTCAGCACGAAGCTGACCGCGACCCTGGCGCCGCCGGGCCAGTTCGCGTGCGGACGGCGACGTCCGTAGCCGATGAGATCGCGCGGGCGGGAATCGTCCATGTCTGTCTCCGAGCCGTCAGAGGGAAGCGCGGTCGAGCGGGATTGCCTGCCGCGATCCCAGAATACGCATCGACAGATAGTAGCAAAGTCCCGTCAGCACCGGGGCGATCACCGTGGGCAGCCATGAGACGGGCACCAGGACGGTGCAGACGATGAAGCCGATGCCGGTCCAAACCATGGCCACCGGGTTGAAGCCGCTCCGATACCAATAGGGTCCGCCGGGTTGGAACAGAGCCGGCACGTCGACCCGCATGCGTCGCAACCAGACATAGTCGGCGATCAGGACGCCGGCGATAGGCCCGAACGCGTTGCCCAAGGCGCCGACATACCCGGTGTAGCCGTTGACGACGCTCGGCGCCGCCGAGAGCGCCACGCCGAATACGCTGACGATCAGGGTGCTCCAGAACCGGCCGACGTTCTCGAACATGTTCGAGAGCGACAGGCCGCCGGTGTAGAGGTTCAGGACGTTGATGGTCCAGTTGTCGAGGCCGATCACGACGAAGACCAGGAGCAGCGTCAGCCCGCTCGTGCTGATGCCGGCCAGAACGGTGAAGCTGTTGGCTTCCTGCCCCAGCGTCGCCGCCGCGCCATAGGCGCCGATGAAGCCGGCGACGAGCGTGCCCGTGGCCGCGGCCGTGATGGTGCCGACCCACATGTCGCGCCGGCCGCGGGAGTAGCGACAGAAATCGGCCGCATCGGTTATCATGGTCAGCCAAGCCGCGGCGGACGCATTCAGCCAGGTCGCGAACTGAACCCAGTGCGACCCGGTGCCGCCTGGATAGGCCAGCACCTGGCTCGGGGCGAAATGCGGATCGTCGTGCGTCATCATCAGTGCCACGAGATAGGTCAGGATCAGCAGCTTGGCGGGCAGCGCCACGCGCGAGAGCAGCTTCAGCGAGCCGTAGCCGACAAGGGCCACGAGGGTTTGGAGCACCGCGAAGGCGAGGCTGACGCCCACGAGCGAGACGCTGGCTCCCGTCCATCGCTCGAGCACCGCAACGATGGCGAGCGACCCGGCCAGCGTCTGGAACGCGAACCAGTAAACCGACGCGATCGTGCGCAACAGCGACGGCATCCATTTGGCGCCACGCAGGCCATACGCCATCCGCGTCGCGACCTGGCCGGGGATGCCATAATCGACGCCGACGGTGGCCATCACAATGTAGGCGGCGAACGCGAGCACGACACCGATCGTTTCGGCCGCCACCGCCTGCCAGAACGACAGTCCGGACGCGACGGCCAGACCGCCCACCAGGATCACGCCGGGATTGACGAGAAAGTTGAAGACGATCGCGAACAGGTCGAACCAGCGGACCGTCTTCAGCTCGGGCGGGATCGCCTCGATCCCGAACTGCTCCACGCCGCGAGGCTGGCGGTAGTGCGCCCGCAGATCGCCGTCGGTCCGTTGCATGGCCATACCGTCATCTCCGTCCGGCTGAAAGTGCGTCTACACGACGATGCGCGATCATGCTTTGTCGCTCAGCGGCACGCCGACGCGGTCGGCTGCGCGCAGGATGTGGACGTGCATGAAGTAGCAGGCACTATCGGGGTCCTGCCGCTCGATCGCGGAAACGATATTTTCGTGCTCGCTCACCGGCTCCCATAGGCGCCGGTGGCGCGTGAGCGGCAGGCGCTGGCTCTCGAGCAGGACGGATCCGTAGCTGCCATAGACGTCGAGGGACATGCGATTGGCCGCTGCCGTCACAACGAGGCGGTGGAACTCGTAATCGAGCTGGGCCATCGTGACCAGATCGATGTTGCGCACCGCTTCCTTGAAGTCCTCGAGGTTCTGCTTGAGCACCGTCAAACCGGCAGCCGAGATGGCGATGGCCGCGAGGCGCGCGGCGTGGCCCTCCGTTCCGAACCTGAACTGATAAACCTCCATCGGCGAGTACAGCGCTTCGAACCGCCACGGCCCGAGCGCGTCGTCATTGAGCGCCTCCTTGCGCACGACGAAGGTGCCGCGACGCGGCTCGGTGCGGAGCAGGCCGAGCGTCTGCAGCACCGACATCGCCTCGCGCAACGACGCTCGACTGACCTCGAGCGCCTCTGCCAATTCGCGCTGGGGCGGCAGCGCCTCGCCTTCGCGCAACTGGCCGCTTCGGATCATGTCCTGCAGCCGCCGCGCCGTGGAATTGGCAACCAATGTCGTCGCGACGTCCATGGCCGGTGCGCATCCTCCTGGTGGTCTGGCCAGACCGCCTGGCCTGGCCAGGCCGATCACGCCAACTCGTGACTTTCCGGCATTGAAACAGGAGATTTGCTGCTTGACAAGCTTGGGATGCGGCGAGCTAGCGTGCGTTAGACCAAAACTGTTCCTCTGGTCTGACCACAAGAGATAGTCTCGCGTTTGAAACGGGAAATGGTTCCTCATGCGCCAATCGATTGGCTTTGGTCCTGGACTGCGGCGACGCGATCTGTTGGCTGGGGCGGCCGCGCTGGGCGCGACCGGGCTGTCCGGCGAAGCCCTTGCGCAAGACCCCACCCGCACGCTGGTGATCGCAAGCCCGGCGACCCCGCAGGGCCTCGACATCGAATTCGACGTGAGCCTTGGTTCGATCGACGCGCTTGGCGCGCTCTACGATTACATGCTGGCCTACGACAAGATCGCTGACCCGAAGGCCGCCGGCGCGCTGCGCGAAGACATCGGTGTCCATGCCGATCGCCCGAACGGCTTGGCGCTGCGTGGCCGTCTTGCCGAGAAATGGGAGGTCTCGCCCGACGGGCTGAAGGCGACCTTCAACCTGCGCCAGGGCGTCAAGAGCAACTGGGGCAACGACTTCTCCGCAGCCGATGTCAAATGGACCTGGGACCGCAAGTTCCACCTCAAGGGCCAGGGCATCTTCCAGACCGCCGTCCTTGGGCTGAAGGCGCCCGATCAGATCAAGGCCGAGGCCGACCACGTCGTCTCGTTCAACCTCGAGAAGCCCAACCCGCTGCTGCTCAAGCAGCAATGTAATCTGGCTAATCCGATCTACGACAGCACCAAGCTGAAGCAGGTCGGCGGCAGCGACGACCCTTGGGGCGCCAACTTCCTCAAGAACGACAGCGCCGGTTTCGGCCCCTACAAGCTGGCGCAAATCGTCCGCGGGCAGCAGGCAGTATTCCGTGCCCGAGACGATTACTGGGACGAGAAGCCGTTCATGAGCACGGTCGTGATGCGCGAAGTGCCAAGCTCGGCGAGCCGGCTCTCGCTGCTGCAAGGCGGCGCCGTCGACATCGCACAGTTCCTGCAGCCCCGCGAATACATGGCGCTGGCCAACCAGTCCGCGCTCGCCGTCGACATGGTCAATGCCTCGTACATGATCTGGCTCGAGCTGAACGCCAAGATCAAGCCGCTTGACAACATGGACGTGCGCCGCGCGCTGAACTACGCCATCCCGCACGATGACATCATCAAGACCGTCTATTACGGCCAGGCCGACAAGCTGACGGCGCCGGTGCCCTACATCTACCCGATGGCCGACTCGCAATACTTCGATTACGAACTCAATCTGGACAAGGCCAAGCAGCTCCTCGCCGCCGCCGGGCTGAAGGATGGGTTCTCCAGCACGATCAGCTACAACGCCGGCGACCCGGTGCAGGAGCCCATCGCCCTCATTCTGCAGACCTCCTGGCGCCGCATCGGAGTCAACGTGCAGCTCGAGAAGCTGCCGGCCGGCGTCTTCTACGAAAACGTCACCAAACGCGAAAAGCCGATCATCTTCTACCTCGACTCTCCCTGGACGCCGGACCCGGGCTACTCGACGTTCCTGTATTTCGACGACAAGAGCTATGTCGACTACAGCAATTACAGCAACCCGAAAGTCAACGACGCAATCGAAGCCGGCCTACAGACCCTCGACGACGCCGAGCGGAAGACCACCTACGGCAACATACAAAAGACGCTCATGGACGAAGCCCCCTGGGGCTTCCTCGCCTACCCGAAATACGTGCTCGCCAGAAAGGCGGCCCTGAAGGGCTTCACCTACTACACGTCGAACAATCTCCGCTTCCAAGATTTCCACCGCGGCTGACCCGGCCATGCAGGCGAGCGCGTTAGAACCCAATCGATCTCGTCTCGATACGGTCTTGCGGGTCGCCCGCGCCCGGCCGCGCTTCGTCCTCGGCTACGTCATCGTCGGCGCGGCGGTCCTGCTTGGCGCGCTCGCACCGCTGATCGCCCGCTACGACCCGGTCGAGGCGGACCCCTCCCACTTCCTGCTGCCGCCCAACTGGCAGCACTGGTTCGGCACCGATGCGGTCGGCATGGATATTTTCACCCGCGTCATCTACGCGCCGCGCATCGACCTCGCCATCGCGGTGGCCGGCACGCTGCTTTCCGCCGTGGTCGGCTGCCTCGCCGGCGCCTGGATCGGCTACTACAGCCGCGGCGGCGGCCTGCGGTCCAACATCGCTTACCTCGTCATGCGCGCCGCCGACGTGATGCAGGCGTTCCCGGTGTTCGTGTTCGCCATCGCCCTCGTCGCCAGCCTCGGGCAGAGCATCCAAACCGTCGTGCTCGCGATCGCCTTCGTCAACATCCCCATCTACCTGCGCCTGATGCGCTCGCAGGTGATGGCGATCCGCGAGACGCGCTACGTCGAAGCCGCCCTCGTCGCCGGGTTTTCCGACCTGCGCACGATCGCGCGCCACGTGCTGCCGAACGCGATGGGCCCGGCCCTGGCGCAGCTCTCGGTGAACGTCGGCTGGTCGATCCTGCTCACCGCCGGGCTGAGTTTCATCGGCGCCGGCGTCCGCGCGCCCACGCCCGAATGGGGCAGCATGATCGCCATCGGCTTTCAGAACGTCGTCACCGGCGAGTGGTGGCCCTCGGTGTTCCCGGGCCTGGCCCTCGCCATCACCGTGTTCGGCTTCTCGCTCGTCGGCAGCAGCGTCGAGACCCTCGCCGACCCGGTCAAGATGCGCCGCTTGGTGCGCGACGTCAGCCGGCGCGAGCGGGCGGCCTCGGCATGAGGAACCTGTTCGTCTTCCTCGGCCAGCGCGTGCTGTTCATTCTGCCGCAACTATTCGGCATCCTGCTGGTCAGCTTCTTCCTCATCAAATCGATCCCCGGCGACCCGGCCGTTCTCATGCTCGGCCCCACCGCCACCACTGACGCCATCGCCGCACTCCGCACCAAGCTCGGGCTGGATCACTCCTTCCCCGTGCAGTTCTGGCACTTCCTCGTCAACCTCATCCACGGCGATCTCGGCACCTCCTGGCAGACTACCCGGCCCGTGCTGGACGACCTGCTGCAGCGCTTTCCGGCCACGCTCGAGCTGGTGACGTTCGGCTTGTTGCTCGCCATCCTCGTTGGCGTCCCGCTCGGCATCGCCTCGGCCTTCAACGAGCGCGGCTGGCTCGGCCGCATCGCCAACCTCTACGGCCTCAGCGCCGGCGCGCTGCCCGACTTCTGGCTCGCGCTCGTGTTCATCTTCGTCTTCTACACCCTGCTGCAGGTCGTCCCCGCCCCACTCGGCCGCCTCGACATGATCCTGCTCGCCCCTCCGCAGATTACCGGGTTTCTCACCATCGACAGCCTGCTCGCCGGCGACTGGGGCGCGTTCCAATCCGCGCTCGCCCACCTGGTCCTGCCCGTCATGACGCTCGGCCTCATCAATGCCGGGCCGATCCTGAAGATGACCCAGTCGAGCATGGACCGCATGCTGCAAGCCGATTTCAGCCGCTACGAAGTCCTCTCCGGCCTGCCGCGCCGCCTGGTCGTCCGCCACGCGCTGCGCAACGCCCTGCCCTCGATCATCACCATCATCAGCGTGCTCTACGGCTACCTGCTCGGCGGCGCCGTCCTGGTCGAGATCGTGTTCAGCTGGGGCGGCGCCGGCCAATACGCCGTCCAAGGCGTGCTCAATTCCGACGTCTATCCCGTCCTCGGCTTCGTGCTGTTCTCGGCCGTGTTCTCCCTCTTCGTCTATCTCGTCGTGGACATCATTTATTTTGCCATCGATCCCCGGCTCTCTCACTGACGCGCTGACCCTGGACCGGCCCGCCGACCCGGCGGGTGCGTCGGCGATGCTCGCCCTGCGCGGTCTCACGGTCGAGTTCCCGACCATCGCAGGCCCGCCCCGCACCGTCATCCGCGACCTCGATCTCGACATCGCGCCGGGCGAGATCTTCGGCCTGGTCGGAGAATCGGGCGCGGGCAAGACGACGCTCGCCCGCTCGCTGCTACGCCTGCCGCCCGAACCCGGCCGTATCGCCAGCGGCGCCATCCTGTTCAAGGGCCGCGACCTGATGCAGCTCCGTGAGGCGGAGCTCGAGCGCATGCGCGGCCGCGACCTCTCGATGATCGTTCCCAACCCGCGCAGCGAGCTCAACCCGCTGATACCGGTCGGCGACCAGATCATGACGATGGCGCGCATCCATCTGAAAGCCTCCCGCCGCGACGCCCATCGCATGGCGCTCGACATGCTGCGCGCCGTCCAGATCCCCGACCCCGAGCGGCGCATGACCGCCTTCCCGCACGAGATGAGCGGCGGGATGGCCCAGCGCATCGTCATCGCGATCTCGCTCGTCTGCTCGCCGAGCTTCATCGTCTCGGACGACGCGACCAGCGGCCTCGACGTCACCGTCCAGGCCCAAGTGCTCGATCTGCTGGGCAAGCTCGCCGCCGACCGCGGCAGCGCAATGCTGTTCATCACCCGCGACATCGGCATCACCGCCCATTTCTGCCGCCGGGTCGCGGTGATGTACAACGGCGAGATCATGGAAGTGGCGCCACGCGACGCCTTCTTCTTCGAGCCTCGCCACCCCTACACCGTCATGCTGATGGCCGCCTTCTCGCACAATCCGCGCCTGCGCCGCATGTGGGCGCCTCCCGAGCCGCTCCCTGGTGTAGCGACGCCAGCCTCGGCATGCCCCTACCTCGCGCGCTGCCCGCTGGCGCAGGAACGCTGCCGCAATGAACGCCCCGCGCTGCGCGAATTGGCACCCGGTCAGTTCGCCCGCTGCCATTTCCCGGTGCGACCATGACGGCGCCCCTGCTGGACGTGCGCGGTCTGGTCAAGCACTTCCCCATCGCCGGCTCGCGCGCCGTCGTGCAAGCAGTGAACGGCATCTCGTTCACGCTATCGCCTGGCGAGACGTTGGGTCTCGTCGGCGAAAGCGGGTCGGGCAAGACCACGGTCGGCCGCAGCATCGTGGGCCTGGCCAGCCTATCGGGCGGCACGATCCGGTTCGACGGCCAGGATCTCGCCGCCACGCGCAGGCGCGCCCCGGCATCGTTGCGCGGGCAAATCCAGATCGTCTTCCAGGAGCCCGCCGACGCGCTCGACCCGCGCCTGCGCATCGGCCCGATCGTCGAGGAGCCGCTGCTGGCGCTCGGCGTCCGGCCGGACGAGCGCGGCGCGCGCGTGAAGGAAGCGCTCGACCTCGTCGGCCTGCCCGCACAGGTCGCCCGGCTCTACGCCGCCGAGCTCAGCGCCGGCCAGCAGCAGCGCGTCGGCATCGCGCGCGCCATGATCACCCGTCCGCAACTCCTGGTGCTGGACGAGCCGACGTCGGCCCTCGACCCGACCGCGCGCGCGGACATCATCGACCTGTTGATCCGCCTGCAGAAGCAACTCGGCACCGCCTATCTGTTCATCTCGCATGATCTGAGCACGGTGCGCTTCATCAGCCACCGGGTCGCGGTGATGTATCTCGGCATGATCGTGGAGCAGGGCGATGCGGCCGCCGTGTTCGCCCGGCCGCGGCATCCCTACAGCGTCGGCCTGCTCTCCTCGGTGCTGCTGCCGAACCCGCATCTGCGCGCGATCGGCGGCGTCAGCCTCGCCGGCGAGATCCCAAGCCCGATCAACCTGCCGAGCGGCTGCTTCCTGGCCTCGCGTTGCCCATTCGCGATCGACCCGTGCCGCGCGCGCATCCCGCCGGCGGACGATCTCGGCGGCGGCCACCTGGTCCATTGCATCCGCCACGAAGACGTCGCGCGCCAAGCCCGCACGGCGGATACGTTCGACCAGTTCCAGGCCGAAGCGGAACGCATCCTGAGCGTGGGCGCGCCGCTGGCGGCATGAAGCATTTTTCAGCGAGGGGTTGAGATGGCGAAATTGACCGGCAAGAGATGCCTCGTGACCGGGGCGGGACGGGGGATCGGGCAAGCGATCGCGCTGGCGTTTGCCCGTGAGGGCGCCGCCGTGGCCATCCTCGACCGCACTACGGAGGCGAGCCAGGAGACCCTGGCCGCGCTGCGCCAGCTCGGCGCCACGGCCGAAGCCGTCAGCGCCGACGTCGCCGATGAAGCAGCGGTCACGGCGGCGATCGCCGCCGCCGACGCGGCCCTGGGCGGCATCGACGTGCTCGTCAACAATGCCGGTATCGACACGACCTCGCGCCTGATCGACATGCCGGTCGCGATGTGGGACGAGATGATGGCGGTCAATCTGCGCAGCGTCTTCCTGTGCACCCGCGCCGTCCTGCCGGGAATGATCGGGCGGCGCTGGGGGCGGGTGATCAGCATTAGTTCGCAACTCGCGCACAAGGGCGCGGCCGACATGGCGCACTACGCCGCCGCCAAAGCCGGGGTGATCGGGTTCACCCGCTCGCTCGCCTACGAAGTCGCCAAGGACGGCATCACCGTCAACGCGATCTGCCCCGGCCCGGTCGACACCGCGCTCTACCGCGGCATCCCGGAGGCATGGCGGCGCAACAAGATGGCGGAGATGCCGATTGGCCGCCCGGGCACCGTCGACGAGATCGCGCCCACCGCCGTGCTGCTCGCCAGCGACGACGGCTCCTTCTACATCGGTGCCACGCTCAACCCCAACGGCGGCGACGTCATGATCTAATGTTCTCTTATTGTAGCGACGAGGTTCCATCATGACTGATTTCACCCCTTCTCCCACCCGCCGGCAGCTCCTCGCCGCCGCCGGCGCCAGCCTGCTCGCCGCCGCCCCCGCTGACGCCCAAAACAGTTCCAAAACGATGGTGATCGCCGCACCCGCGACCCCGCAGGGCCTGGACCCCGAATACGACATCAGTCTCGGCTCGATCGACGCCCTCGGTGGCCTCTACGACGGCCTGCTCGCCTACGACACGATGCCCGACCCGCAAGCCTCCGGCGTCCGCCGCGAGGACAGCGGCGTCCACGACGACAAGCCGGGCGGCCTCGCTCTCCAGCCCCGCCTCGCCCAGCGCTTCGAGCTGTCCGACGACCGCCGCAAGGCCACCTTCGTGCTGCGCGACGGCGTCAAGAGCAATTGGGGCAACACGCTGTCCGCCGACGACGTGAAATGGACCTGGGATCGCAAGTTCCACCTCAAGGGCACCGGCGCGTTCATCACCAAAATGCTCGGCATGACGAACCCCGATCAGATCAAGGTCGAGGCGCCGAATGTCGTTTCGATCAACCTCGAGAAACCCAGCCCGCTCCTGCTCAAGCTCCAATGCAACCTCGGCAACCCGATCTACGACAGCACCAAGCTCAAGCAGACCGGCGGCCAGGACGACCCGTGGGGCGCCAAGTTCCTCAACAGCCAGAGCGCCGGCTTCGGCCCCTACGAGATCGCGCAACTCGTCCGCGGTCAGCAAGCGGCATTCCGCGCACGCAAGGATTATTGGGGCGACAAGCCCTACATGGACACCGTGATCATGCGCGAAGTGCCGAGCTCCTCGAGCCGCCTCTCGCTCCTGCAAGGCGGCGCCGTCGACATCGCGCAATTCCTGCAGCCGCGCGAATGCATCGCGCTGAAGAACTCGGCCGTCGCCACCTTCGACGCCGTCAGCGCGTCCTACATGATCTGGCTCGAACTCAACGCCACCACCAAGCCGTTCGACAACGTCGACATCCGCCGGGCCATGAACCTGCTGATCCCGCGCCAGCAGATCATCGACACGGTCTATTACAAACTCGCCGAAAAGCAGGACGCCGTCATTCCGCTCGGCTACCCGATGCGCGACCCGCACTTCTTCGACTACGACGAGAACCTCGACCGCGCCAAGCAGGCGCTGAAAGCCGCCGGGATGCCCGACGGGTTCTCCACCACGATCAGCTACAACGCCGGCGACCCGGTGCAAGAACCGATCGCCCTCATCTATCAAACCTCGCTCCGCCGCGCCGGCATCGACGCCACCCTCGACAAGCTTCCCGCCGGCGTCTTCTACGACAACGTCACCAAGCGCCAGAAGCCCGTCATCTTCTATCTCGACTCGCCCTGGACCCCCGACGCCGGCTACGCCACATCGCTCTACTTCCACGAGAGCAGCTATGTGAACTACAGCAACTACAGCAATCACGACGTCACCAAGCTGATCGAGCAAGGCCTCGCCACCACCGACGACGCCGAACGCACAAGGATCTATGCCGAAGTCCAGAAGCAAGTCATGGCCGACGCGCCCTGGGGCCTGATCGCCTATCCCCAATACACGCTTCCCCGCAAGAAGGACCTCAAGGGCTTCACCTACTACACGTCCAACAATCTCCGCTTCCAAGACTTCTCGCGCGGCTGAGGCGACGATGCCAGAACTCGCGGGAATGAGATGCCTGGTGACGGGCGGCGCGCGCGGGATCGGTCGCGAGATCGCGCGTGCCTTTGCCCGGGAGGGCGCGGACGTGGCGATCCTCGACATCCGGATCGAGCAGGCGCGCGACACCGCCGCCGAACTCGAGCAGTTCGGCCATCGCACCCTCGCGGTCGCAGCCGACGTCAGCTCTGAACCCGATGTGCGCGACGCCATCGAGCAAGCGGCGCGCGCCTTTGGCGGCATCGGCGTGCTCGTCAATAACGCCGGCATCATCGACACCGCGCCTGTCGCCGAGATGCCGACCGAGATGTGGGACCGCATGATCGCGGTCAACCTGCGCGGCGTCTTCCTCTGCACCCGCGCCGTCTTGCCTGGAATGACGGAGCGCGGTTCGGCCGCATCATCAACATCAGCTCGCAACTCGGTCACAAGGGCGCGCCCAACATGGCCCACTACGCCGCCGCCAAGGCAGCTATCATCGGCTTCACCCGGTCCCTCGCACGCGAAGTCTGCGCCGACGGCGTCCTCGTCAACGCGATCTGCCCCGGCGCCGTCGCGACCGACCTCGGCGGCGACATCCCCGACGACCTCCGCGCCCACCGCCTCGCCGAGATCCCCCTCGGCCGCTTCGGCCAAGCCGCCGAGATCGCCCCCACCGCCGTCCTCCTCGCCGGACCCGGCGGCAACTTCTACGTCGGCGCGACCATGAACCTCAACGGAGGCGACGTCATGGTCTAACATACCGCCAAAACGGAACGACAACGATCGGAGCAGAACACAGATGGCAAAGCAGATCAATTGCGTATTCGGCGTCGACATCGATGCGGTGGCGGGCTGGCTCGGCTCCTACGGCGGCGAGGACTCGCCCTCCGACATCCAGCGCGGCGTCTTCGCCGGCGAGATCGGCACCCCCCGCCTCCTGAAACTCTTCGAGCGTTTCAATATCAAGGCAAGCTGGTTCATTCCTGGCCACTCCATCGAGACCTTTCCCGACGAGACGCGCATGATCGCCGCCGCCGGCCACGAGATCGGCGCCCACGGCTACTCGCACGAGAACCCCGTCTCCATGACCCGGCGCCAAGAAGAGGACGTGCTCAAGAAATCGATCGAACTGATCGAGCAATATTCCGGCAAGAAGCCCCGCGGCTACGTCGCACCCTGGTGGGAGATGTCCAGCGCCACGGCCGAGCTCCTGCTGCAGAACGGCTTCCGCTACGACCACAGCCAGGCCTACCACGACTTCGAACCGTTCTACGCCCGCGTCGGCGATAGCTGGACCAAGATCGACTACTCGAAGGACGCCGCCGACTGGATGCACCCGCTCAAGCGCGGCAAGGAAGTCGACCTCGTCGAGATCGGCGCCAACTGGTATGTCGACGACCTGCCGCCGATGATGTTTATCAAGAACGCCCCGAACAGCCACGGCTTCGTCAATCCCCGCCATCTCGAGGAGATGTGGCGCGACCAGTTCGACTGGGTCTATCGCGAGATGGACTACGGCGTGTTCCCGATCACCATCCACCCCGACGTCAGCGGCCGCCCGCAGGTCCTGATGATGCTCGAGCGCCTGATCGGCTACATCAACGGCCACGACGGCGTCCGCTGGATGACCATGGAGGACGTCGCCGAAGACTTTCGGCAACGTCGGCCTTTTGTGGCGAAGTGAGATGGGCGAAGTAAGATAGGGCCAGACCCATGTGCGTGCTGTGCGGCCAGATGTTCTCCGAAATCCACTGGTCCGAGCGCCTGCTCGACCCGGCGTTCGTCAGCGACGGCGCCGGCGAGACCACGCGCCGGCAAGATCGCCACGCGCGCACCCGACTGGTCGGCACGATCCTCTCCCATTACGGCCTTCAAGTGACCGACGATCTGGGCGCCCGCAACTACGTCGTCGGCAACCGCAAGGGCGCGCAGACCGTCGTCGCCGGGCTGGCCGAGCTCTGGCCCGCAGCCAGCCGCATGGCCGGCCGGGTGCTCGACCCGCTCGACCCGACCCTGCTCGATCGGCTCCTTCCCCCGCACGAGGCCCCGCCCAAGGTAGGCCAAACATGACCGCCGGCCGCCCCGTTACCGTGCTGTCGGGCTTTCTCGGCAGCGGCAAGACCACCCTCCTGCGCCGCTACCTGCAAGACCGCGGCCGCAGCGGGATCAGCCTCATCATCAATGAATTCGGCGCCGTCGGCGTCGACCACCACCTCGTCCGCCACGTCGAGGAGGAGGTCGTGCTGATCCAGGGCGGATGCGTCTGCTGCAGCCGCCGCGAGGACCTCGGGCGAACGTTCCGCGAGCTGCTCGACGCCGAAGACAGCGGGCAGACCGAGCCGATCGGCCAGGTCATCGTCGAAACCAGCGGTCTCGCCGACCCGGTGCCCGTCCTCTTCACCCTCGCCACCGACCCGGTGCTCAAACACCATTTCGCCCCCGCCATCGTCCTTGTCACGCTCGGCGCCTTCAACGCCGCCGCCCAAATCGACCACCAACCGGAAGTGCGCAAACAGATCGTCGCTGCCGACCGCATCGTCATCACCAAGACCGATCTCGCCACCCAAGACGCCGTCGCCCAAAGCCTGACGCGGGTCCGCCAACTCAACCCCGCCTGCGACATCTCGCTCTCCTGCCAAGGCGACGGCTACGCCGCCCTCGAGCCCGGCACAGGCACCGACCACTTGCTCGACCTACCAGCCAGCGTGTCCACTCCCCACCCCGACGTCCAATCCACCGCCATCGGCTTCAGCGCCCCGCTCGACTGGCCGGTGTTCAGCGTCTGGCTCGGCATGCTGCTGCAGGCACGCGGCCCGGACATGCTTCGTATCAAGGGCCTGCTCGACGTCGGCGACGCGGGCCCTGTCGCACTGAACGTCGCCCAGCACGTTATCCACCCGCCCGAACACCTCGCAAGCTGGCCTGCCGGCGTCGCCCGCCCCTACCTCGTTTTCATTACCCGCGCCATCGATCCCGCCCTGATCGCCCGCTCGCTGCAAACCTTCCAGCGCGCGAGCGGCCGGCCCGACCTGACCGTCTTCGGGCTGAGCTGATGCCGAAGATCACCATTATCGCCACCGGCGGCACCATCGCCTCGCTGCACGGCCCCGACGGCGCCGCCGCGCCGACGCTCACCGCCGAAGCCCTGGTCGCCGCCGTCCCGCAGCTCGCCGCCTTGGCCGACATCCAGGCGATCCAGTTCCGCCAGGTCGCCTCCTCCGATCTCGGGCTTGCCGACATCATCGCCCTCGCGCTCGAGATCGAACGCGCCGTGGCCGAAGGCGCCGATGCCGTCGTCGTCGCGCAAGGCACCGACACGTTGGAGGAAACGTCCTTCGCGCTCGACCTGCTCTGGTCCGGCGACGCCCCGGTCGTCGTCACCGGAGCCATGCGCAACCCGGCGATGCCTGGTGCCGACGGCCCGGCCAACCTCGCCGCCGCCGCCCACGTCGCCGTCAGTCCCCTTGCGCGAGGCCTCGGCGTCCTCGTCGTCTTCAACGACGAAATCCACCTTCCGCTTCACGTCCGCAAGACGCACGCGACCAGCACCACGACGTTCCGTTCTCCGCTCACCGGCCCGATCGGCTGGATCGTCGAGGGCCGTACCCGGATCGCCCTGCGCCCGCCCGCCCGCCACCAAGTCCGGATGCCGGTCGTCCCGAAAACGATCTTGCCCGTCGCCCTGCTCAAGCTCGGGCTCGGCGAGGAAGGCCTGCTGCTACCCGCGATCGCATCCCTCGGCTATCACGGCGCCGTCGTGGAGGCGTTCGGCGGCGGTCATGTTCCCAGCGCGCTAGTGCCGCCGTTGGCCGAGCTCGCGGCCGAGATGCCGGTGGTGCTGGCGTCGCGCACCGGGGCGGGCGAGGGTCTGCGAACGACCTATGGCTTCGCCGGGTCGGAGATGGATCTGCTGGATCGCGGCCTGTTGCCGGCCGGAATCTTGGATGGACCGAAGGCACGCGTGCTGCTGATGCTGCTCTTGAGTGCGCAAGCACCCGCGGACGCGATCCGCGCGGCGTTCGAAACCGTCGGCGCCCCGGGCGCGATTCCGTGCTTTCGCTGGGCCGCCGCATGATCCCGTCAAATGGCACGCGTTTTGCTAATATGTCTGGGATGCGGCGCTGGCACCGAGCAGGGGAATGCCCATGAAGTTTGCCAAAAACCGGCTCTACATCGAGTCCTACACAAAGTGCCCGAACTGCGGCGTCCTGATTTACGAAGATCCCAAACAAAACGCGATGGAAACGAAACGAGTCGGCGGCAAGACTTATTGTTCCGCCTGGTGTGTAGAGTGGGAGTCGGATCGGACGTCGCGCCAGCAAACATCTCCCGTAACTTGAAAGGATCACGATGAAAAAAGCTTCGATTTCCGTGCTCGTCGGCGGCGCACTGCTCCTGGCGAGCGCGAACGCGCGCGCCGAGGGCGGCATCACCGTCGGCATGGCCGTCGCCATGTCGGGCTGGATGGAGGCCTATGACGGCGAGGCCTACAAGATGGCCCAGCTCTGGGTCGATCGCCAGAACGCCAAGGGCGGCCTGCTCGGCAAACAGATCAGCGTCGTCAGCGGCGACACCAAGACCGACCGCGTCGAGGGCGCCAAGGTCGGCCAGGACCTGATCAAGCAGGGTGCCAACCTGCTGCTCGTCTCGGCCGACTACGACTACGGCGCCCCCGCCGCGCTGCAGGCCCAGAAAGCCGGCATCGTCTCGGTGTTCATGGGCGCGTCGGACCCCAAGGCGGGCGTCGTCGGCGTCGGCCCGCTCTCGTTCACCGCCAACAACGCCGGCCAGCTCGAAGGCGCCATCATGGCCGACTGGGGCATGAAGAAGAAGAGCCTCAAGAAGGGCTACATGCTCGTCGACGAGACCATCGAATACAATAAATCCGTCTGCGCCGGCTACAACTGGCAAATGAAGACGAGCCACGCGACCGTCGTCGGCCAGGACACGTTCAAGGGCCTCGACCCCTCGATCTCGTCCCAGATCACCCGCCTCAACGACGCCATCGCCAAAGAAGGCGTCGACCACATCATGCTGTGCTCGACCAATCCGGGTGCCGCAAGTTCGCTCCGCCAGTTGCGTGCCGCCGGCATCGCGCTCCCGGTCTTCAGCGCCACCGCCATGGACGGCACCTACTGGCTCAACTCCGTCCCCGGCCTGAAGGACTTCTACCTCCCGTCCCAGGCGCTCGCGACCAACGACCCGCGCCCGGCGGTCAACGAGATCTCCGCCGCCTTCGAGAAGAAGTTCGGCAAGGTGCCGACTACGCAATACGCCTACCCGATCTACGCCTTCCTCGACATGTGGGCCAAGGCCGTGACCGAAGCCAAGACGACCGACGCCAAGCCCGTCGTCGAACTCCTCAACAAGGCCAAGGACGAGCCTACCGTGCTCGGACCGCGCACCTTCACCCCCAAGCTGCACGTGCAGACCGCCGAGCCGATGTTCGTGATGTCCTACGCCGACGGCAAGGAGACGCCGGTCGAGGAATGGAAGATCACCGACACCATCCCCGATGCGGTGCTCTACCGCCTCAAGGGCAGCGAGTGAGCCACGCCGTCTCCGATCCCGCCGCTCTCGAGCGGCGGGCGGTTTCGTCGGCCATGCAGGCCGTCGCCGCCCACACCGACGCCGCCGAACTCACCGCCGAGGCGCTGACGGTTCGCTTCCAGGGCCTGGCCGCCGTCTCCGACGTGAGCCTGACGGTCGGGCGCCACGAGGTGTTCGGCCTCATCGGCCCGAACGGCGCGGGCAAGACCACGCTCGTCAATTGCCTGACCGGCTTCCAGGCGCCGACCGAGGGCCGCGTCCTCATCGGCCGCGAGAGCACCGCGGGCTGGAGCCCGATGCGCTTTCGCGAGCAGGGCGTCGCGCGAACCTTTCAGGCCGGGCGCCTGTTCAAGGAGATGTCGGTGCTCGAGAACGTGGAGATCACCGCCGTCGGTCTTGGGCTGCGCCGGCGCCGGGCCGTCGAGCATGGCCGCATCGCCTTGGAATGGGTCGGCCTCGCCGACAAGGCTTCGCTGCCCGCCGGCGCGCTCGCCTACACCGACCAGCGCCGCCTCGGCATCGCCCGCGCCATGGTCCTGCCGCCCGCGTTCATCCTCCTCGACGAGCCCGCAGCGGGGATGTCGGACGCCGAATGCGAGGACCTGATGGTGCTCGTCGCCGCCATCCCGAAAGCCTTCGGCAGCGGTGTGCTGCTGATCGAGCACAACATGCGCGTCGTGATGGGCATCTCGCACCGCGTCCACGTCCTCGACGGCGGCCGCACCATCGCCGAGGGCACGCCCGCGGAAATCCAGCGCGACGCGGTCGTCCTGGCCGCCTATCTCGGCGCGGAGGCGTAATGGCGCTGCTCGAAGTCGCGAACATGTCGGTCCGCTACGGCGACCTCATGGCGCTGCGCGACGCCTCCATCACCGTCGACGAGGGCGAGGTTGTCTGCATCATCGGCCCCAACGGCGCCGGCAAGTCCACCACTTTGGCCGCCATCGCCGGCGGCGTCGCCCCCGTCGCCGGCGACATACGCTTTGACGGCCGCAGTATCCTCGGCCGCCGCCCCGAGCAGATCGCCCGCCTCGGCCTCTCCCTCGTCCCCGAAGGCCGCCACATCTTCGGCACCCTCACCGTCGAGGAGAACCTGCAGCTCGGCGGCTACATGCTCGCCGACCGCGCCGCCGCGCGAACCGACATGCAGCGCCTGCTCGACCATTTCCCGCGCCTGCGCGAACGCCTCCGCTATCCTGCGAGCCGCCTCTCCGGCGGCGAGCAACAGATGCTCGCCGTCGCCCGCGCCGTCATGACCCGGCCGCGCCTGCTCCTCGTCGACGAACCCTCCCTCGGCCTCGCCCCCATGATCATCGACCAGATCTACGCCATCCTGCTCGACCTCCGCCGCCGCGAAAACCTCACCCTCCTGATCAACGAGCAAAGCTCGGCCCGCATCCTCAAATTCGCCGACCGCATCTACGTGCTCCGCAGCGGCACTGTACAGCTGCAAGGCCGCGCCGCGGACCTGCAGGACGGCGAAGCCATCCGCCACGCCTATTTCGGCTTCAACACGCAAAACGCGGAGGCCTCGTCTTGATCGGCCTGCTGCAAAACCTCATCGACGCGCTCGCCCTCGGCAGCATCTACGCGCTCACCGCGCTCGGCATCGGCCTTCTGTTCGGCATCCTCCGCCTGATCAACTTCGCCCACGGCGACATGATCACCATCGGCGCCTACGCCCTCATCCTGCCCTCGGCCGACGTCACCGCCCGCCTGCTGATCGGCGCCTGGATCCCGGCCGCGGTCATCGTCGCCATCTCCCTCGTCGTCGTTTTGGCCGCCCTGCTGACCGATGCCGCCGTCTTCCGCCCCTTGCGCACCGCGTCCTCGCCGACCCTGATGATCGCCTCCTTCGCGGTCAGCTACATCATCCAGAACGGCATCCTGATGCTCTACGGCGCCCGCCCGAAAGCGGTCGACTTCTGGAGCGGCGCCAACACCCAGATCTACATCGGCCCGCTGCGGGTCCCGATGCTCCAGCTTATCACCCTGCTGGTCACGCTCGTGCTGATGGTGGCGCTGAGCCTGTTCCTGCGCCGCACCCGCTACGGCGTGCAGATGCGCGCCGCCGCCGAGGACTTCCGCATGGCGCAATATCTCGGCGTCCGCGGCAACGTCGTCATCGGCCTCGCCTTTGCCATCAGCGGTGTCCTGGCCGCCGCCGTCTCGATGCTCTACATCACCCAGTCGGGCTCGCTGAGCTTCCAGATGGGCGTCCCGCTCGCCCTCTTCGCCTTCGTCGCCGTGGTGATCGGCGGCATGGGCAACCTCACCGGCGCGGTGGTCGGCGGCTTCCTGCTCGGCCTCATCGTCACGCTGCTGCAAGCCTACCTCCCGCCCAGCCTGCGTTCGTTCCGAGACGCCTTCGCCTTCGCCTTCGTCATCCTCGTGCTGCTCGTCCGCCCGAGCGGCCTGCTACCCGCGCGCACGACCATCGAACGCGTCTGACGGAGAGCCGCATGCGCACCCTCATCGCCCGCCATCAAACCCCGGCCCTGCTGATCGCAGCCCTTGCCGTGTTCGCCGCCGCCGCGAGCATCGGCAGCCTCGACGTCCTGCAGGTGACGCTCACAGAAATGCTGATCCGCGTGCTCGTCGTGGTCGGCCTTTATGTCTTCATCGGAAATTCCGGCGTCATCTCCTTTGGCCAGGTCGGCTTCATGTGCATCGGCGCCTACGCCGCCGGCTGGGCCACCGCCGAGCCCGGCTTCAAGCAGGTCATGCTGCAGGGCCTGCCCGACATCCTGCAGGAGAACCAGTTCCCCTTCCCGGTCGCCATGGTCGGCGCGATCATCCTGCCCGCGATCGTCGCGTTCCTCTTCGGCCTCGCGATCCTGCGGCTGAACGGCATCGCCGCCTCGATCGCGACCTTCGCCTTCCTCATCATTGTCAACAGCATCTATTCCAACTGGGATTCCGTCACCGCCGGCGTCAGCTCGCTGATCGGCATCCCGACCGAGGTCGGCCCCTGGGTCGCCTTCGCGTTCGCCGCCGCGGGGATCCTCGTCGCCTACCTGTTCCAGATCTCGCGCTACGGCCTGCTGCTCCGCGCCACAAGAGAGGACGACGTCGCCGCCAAGGCGTCGGGCGTCCACACCATGCGCATGCGCCTGGTCGCCTTCGTGCTCAGCGCCGCCCTCGTCGGCGCCGGCGGCGGCCTCTACGCCCAGTTCCTCGGCATCCTGACCGTAGACACGTTCTACCTGAGCCTGTCCTTCATCACGATCGCCATGCTCGTCGTCGGCGGCATGGGCAGCCTGACCGGCGCCGTCGCGGGCGTGGTCGCCGTCACCGTCATCGTCCAGCTGCTGCGCTTCGGCGAGCAGGGCATCCATTTCGGCGGCGCCACGCTCAAGCTCCCCGACGGCAGCGGCGAGCTCGGGCTCGGCGTGCTGCTCGCGCTCATCCTGATCTTCCGCCCCAACGGCATCGCCGGCGGCAAGGAGATCGCGCTCATCCGCCACACCGAACCCCAACCCGGCACCCCGGCCACCTTCCGGAGCGACCCCAATGCCGTCGCCTGACACCGAAAACCCCTATGCCGCCGGCGCCGCCTATCTCGACGGCCGCTACATGCCGATCGGCCAAGCCGCGATCCCCATCACCGACTGGGGCTACCGCCGCTCCGATGTCACCTACGACGTCGTCGGCGTCTGGGAGGGCAATTTCTTCCGCCTCGACGACCACATCGCCCGCTTCCGCGCCTCCATGCGCAAGCTCCGCCTCGAGCCCGCGGAGACCGACGACGACATCCGCGCCATCCTGAGCCGCTGCGTTGCCCTCAGCCAACTGCGCCGCGCCTACGTCGCGATGGACTGCCTGCGCGGCCGCCCACCGCTGGGCCAACCCTACCATCCCGCCTACGCGCGCAACTACATCGCGGCCTTCGCGATCCCCTGGGTCTGGGTCATGAGCCCCGAAGTTCAGCAACGCGGCGCCCATCTCGCGATCGCCCAAACCCGTCGCATCCCGCCCGACTCCGTCGACCCGACCGCCAAGAACTTCCACTGGGCCGACCTCACCAGCGGCCAGTTCGAAGCGCTCGACCGGCACGCCGAGTTCTGCCTCCTGCTCGACGCCGACGGCCATGTCACCGAGGGCGCCGGCTACAATGTCTTCATGGTGATCGACGGCACCGTGGTCACCCCCGACGCCGGCGTGCTGGAGGGCGTGACCCGGCGCAGCGTGCTCGAGCTCTGCGACGAACTCGGCATCCCCCGCGAGGTCCGCCGGGTCACGGCCGCGGAAGCCCGCGACGCTGACGAAATCTTCCTCTCGACAACCGCCGGCGGCGTCATGCCCGCCAGCCGCATCGACGGCCGCATCATGAACAACGACAGCCCCGGACCGATCTCGGCCAAAATCAAGGACACTTTCTGGGCCAAGCGGGCCGCCGGGTGGCACGCGACGCCGGTCGACTACGGGGATCGCGCACCATGACCTACCGCCTCGGCATCGACATCGGCGGCACCTTCACCGACTTCGTCGCCTACGACCAGGACGGCCACAGCTTCCGCGCCTGGAAGAACCTATCGACCCCGCAGAACCCGATCGACGGCATCATGACCGGCCTGCGCCATTTCGCCGAGATCGACGCCATCGACGCGATCCGCCTCGGCACCACGGTCGCCACCAACGCCCTGCTCGAGGGCAAGGGCGCCACCGTCGCCTACGTCACCACCCGCGGCTTCAAGGACGTCCCCTTCATCGCCCGCGGCAACCGCCGCCATCACTACGACCTCGCCTGGGTCAAGCCCAAGCCCTTCGTCCTGCGCCGCAACGCGCTCGAAGTCGACGAGCGGATCGGCCCCGCCGGCCAAACCATCCAGCCCCTCGACGAGACCCAAGTCCGGGCGCTGGCCGAGCACATCAGGCAAGACGGCACGATCGGATCGATCGCCGTCGTCCTGCTGCACTCCTACCTCGCCCCCGCGCACGAACAGCGCATCAAGGCGATCTTCGCCGAAACGCTGCCGGACATCCCGGTCTCGATCTCCTACGAAGTGTTGCCCAAGTGGAAGGAGCATTTCCGCTCGTCCACCACGATCTGCGACGCCTTCATCAAGCCCGTCGTCGACCAGCAGCTCGGCCGCATGCGCCACGAGCTCGACGCCAACGGCGTCCACGCCCACGTCGTCGTCATGCGCTCCAACGGCGGCGAGATGACGCTCGAAAGCGCCGTCGCGGCCCCGATCCAGATCGCCGTCTCCGGCCCCACCGGCGGCGTCATCGCGGCCAAGCGAACCGCCGAGGTGATCGGCTTGCCCAACCTCGTCACCCTCGACATGGGCGGCACCTCGACCGACGTCGCGACCATCGTCAACGGCCGCGAGAAGTTCACCACCGATTTCGAGATCGAGTGGGGCCGCCCGATCCAGATCCCGATGATCGACATCCGCACCATCGGCGCCGGCGGCGGCTCCATCGCCCGCATCGACGCCGGCGGCATGCTCGTGGTCGGCCCGCAGAGCGCCGGCGCGAACCCGGGCCCCGCCTGCTACGGCAACGGCGGCACGCTCCCCACCGTCACCGACGCCAACGTCGTCCTCGGCCGCATCTCCGCGCAAAACTTCCTCGGCGGCACCATGCGCCTCGACCCGGCTGCCGCCCGAACCGCCATCACCGGCATCGCCACCGCCCTGACCCTCTCGGTCGAGCAGGCCGCACTCGCCATCGTCCGCATCGCCAACAACAACATGGTAGGCGCGCTGCACACCGTGCTGACCGAGCAAGGCCTCGACCCCCGCGAGTTCGTCCTCGTCGCCTTCGGCGGCGCCGGCCCGCCGCATCTCAGCGACCTCATGACCGAGGCCTCCATCCCCGAGGGCCTGGTCCCCAACTTCCCGGGCCAGTTCTCCGCCTTCGGCTTCACCATGGCCCACGCCCGCGTCGACCGCTACCGCACCGTCCAGCTCAACTCGCGCGCCTTCGACGCCGAGCGCGCCCGCCTTGCCATGGCCGCCCTCGTCGCCGAATGCCGCGCCGAGCTCGCCGCCCAAGGCCACCCCGACCCGGCCATCACCCGCAGCGTCGAAATGCGCTACCTCGGCCAGAACTACGAACTCGAAATCCCGATCGACCTCGACGCCTTCACCGAGGCCGAGATCGCCCATTTGTTCGACGCCTTCCACGCCCAGCACGACGCCCGCTTCGGCTTCCGCCTCGACGATCATATGGAGATCGTCAACTTCCTCGTCACCGGCATCGCCAGCACCGGCGACGTGTCCTACCCCGAGATCGGCCCTGCCGAAGCCGAAGCCACCCCCCGCGCCACCCGCCCCGTCTGGTTCGAGTCCGGCTGGATCGACACCCCGGTCTACGACCGCGCCGACCTCCGCGCCGGCCACGTTATCGCCGGCCCGGCGCTCGTCGAGGAACACGCCTCCGTCACCGTGCTCGATGCCAGCAAACGCCTCGAGGTCGACCGCTTCGGCAATCTGCGCGTGAGCGCGAGAAGATGAACCCAGGAGCCACCGCCATGGACATGGTTTCCCTCAACATCACCGGAGGCATCCTGGTCTCCATCTGCCGCGACATGGGCGTCACCCTCATGCGCACCTCGTATTCCACGATCTTCAGCGAATCGCTCGACTTCACCTGCGGCCTCGCGCTGCCGACCGGCGAGCTGGTCGCCACCGGCGATTTCTGCCCCTCGATGATCGGCGGCATGCCGCTGCTGCTGCGCTCCTGCGTCAACGAGATCGACACGAGCGAGCTGGAGGAGGGCGACGTACTGGTCCACAACGACCCCTTTCGCGGCGGCCTGCACACGCCGGAGCACACCTTCTTCAAGCCGGTCTTCGTCGACGGCCGGATGATCGGCTTCGCGGTCGCGATCGGCCATGTCTGCGAGGTCGGCGGCATGGCGCCGGCCGGTTTTGCGGGCGAAGCCACCGAGGTGTTCCACGAAGGCCTCCGCGTCCCCCCGGTCAAGATCAAGCGCGCCGGCAAGGACGTCGACGACATCTGGCGCCTGCTGCTCGCCAACGTCCGCACGCCCCGTTACAATTACGGCGACTTCCGCGCCCTGATCGCCGCCATCGACCTCGGCGAGCGCCGCATGGCCGACCTTGCCCGCAAGCACGGCATGGCCCGCTTCCTCGACAACGTCCACGGCCTGATGGACTACTCCGAGCGCCGCATGCGCGCCGAGATCGAGCAAATCCCCGACGGCCGCTACCGTTTCGAGGACGTCATGGAAGACGACGGCATCACCGACCAGCCCTACACCATCCGCGCCGAGGTGACGGTGCAGGGCAACGACATCGTCGTCGACTATTACGGCAGCTCGCCGCAGGCCAAAGGCCCGATCAACGCCACCCTCGGCGTCGCGCACGGCGCCGCCTACAACGCCATTCTGCAGCTCACCGACTCCACGATCCCGAAGAATTCCGGCTGCTTCCGCCCGATCCGCGTGCTCGCGCCACCTGGCACCGTCGTCAACGTGAACTTCCCCGGCCCCTCCGTCGGTGGCAATACCGAGACCCATTGCCGCATCGCCAACGTCGTCATGGGCGCGCTCGCCACCGCGCTGCGCGATCGCTCGGCCGCCACCGACGGCGCCAGCCACAGCAACTTCCTGTTCGGCGGCACCGACGCCAAGTCAGGCGAATTTTTTTGCTGTTACGATCTCACCCCCGTCGGCTGGGGCGGCCGAAGCTTCGCCGACGGCAACGACGCCGTGGGCGGCATCAACGGCAACTGCCCCCACATCCCGGTCGAGGTGTTCGAGTTCCGCTTTCCCTGGCACGTCGAGGAATTCAAGCTCGTCGACGGCTCCGGCGGCCCCGGCACGTTTCGCGGCGGCCTCTCCTTGTCCAAGACCGTCCGCTGCACCGACACGCCGATGACCTTCAGCTACATGAGCGACCGCCAGAAAGTCGCCCCCTGGGGCATCCACGGCGGCCACGAAGGCGGCAAGGCCGAACTCTTCATGCAGCGCGCCGGCAGCCCCTCTGGGAGCGACGAGTGGCTAACCATCAGCCAGGCTTTCAACAAGGTCTCCCCCAGTAAATTCGCCAACGTCCCGATCGAACCCGGCGACCGCATCAAGATCTCCTCCCCTGCCGGCGGCGGCTGGGGCCCGCCCGAGGCCCGCGACCCCCACCGCGTCAGGGAAGACCTGCTCGACGGCTTCATCACCCCTGAGCAGGCGCAGTCCGTCTACCGCCTGGCCAAGTAACGAGGACATCATGACCGCTTCGCCGAACTCGCTGCACGCCCGCGACGTCGCCTACCTGCTGCATCCCAACACCAACGCCCGCCGCCACGAGAAGACTGGCCCGATCGTCATCGAGCGCGGCGACGGCATCTATGTCTATGACGACCAGGGCAAGGAGTACATCGAGGCGATGGCCGGGCTGTGGAGCGTGGGCGTCGGGTTCGGCGAAAAGCGCCTGGTGGACGCGGCGGCGCGCCAGATGGCCAAGCTGCCGTACTACCACCAGTTCTCCTCGAAGAGCACGACCCCCTCGATCGAACTGGCCGAGCGGCTGGTCAAGATGGCCCCCGAAGGCCTCGCCCGCGTATTCTTCACCAACTCCGGCTCCGAAGCCAACGACAGCGTCATCAAGCTGGTCTGGTTCTACAACAACGCCATCGGCCGGCCGCAAAAGAAGAAATTCATCGCCCGCACCGGCGGCTATCACGGCATCACCATCGCCGCCGGCAGCCTGACCGGACTGCCCTCCAATCACCGCGGCTTCGACCTGCCGCTCCCCTTCGTCCGGCACGTCACGACGCCCCACCACTACCGCTTCGCCGAGCCCGGCGAGAGCGAAACCGCCTTCGCCGACCGCCTCGCCGCAGAGCTGGAAAGCACGATCCTCGCCGAAGGCCCCGAGACCGTCGCAGCCTTCATCGGCGAGCCGGTGATCGGCGCCGGCGCCGTCATCCCGCCGCCCGCCACCTACTGGGAGAAGATGCAGGCGGTCTGCCGGAAATACGACGTGCTGGTCGTGGCCGACGAAGTCATCAACGGCTTCGGCCGCTGCGGCACCCTGTTCGCCTGCCAACGCTACGGCATCCAGCCCGACCTCCTGGTGCTCTCGAAACAGCTCACCTCCTCCTACATGCCGCTCGCCGCCGTGCTGATGACCGACGCGATCTACCAGGGCGTCGCCGACGGCTCGGAAAAGCTCGGCACCTTCGGCCACGGCTACACCGCCAGCGGCCATCCCGTGGCGACCGCGGTGGCGCTGGAAAACCTCGACATCTTCGATGAACGCGGCCTGGTCGCCCAGGGCGCGCGCGTGGGCGAACACCTGCAAGCACGGCTCCGCGAGTTCGCGGGCCACCCCCTGGTCGGCGAAGTCCGCGGCGTCGGCCTGATCGCCGCCGTCGAACTGGTGGCCGACAAGACGACGAAGGCGAAATTCGACCCGCCCGGCAAGGTCGGCCTCCACCTCTACAACAAGGGCCACGAGAACGGCCTCGTCGTTCGCGCCATCCAGGACTCGATCTGCTTCTGCCCCCCGATGATCATCACCGAGCCGCAGATCGACGAAGTCGTCGCTCGCTTCGCCGCCAGCCTCGACGCGACCGCCGCCTGGGTCGAAGACGGCATGCCCGCCTGAGCGTTCGATCCGATACCAGAAGGACACCGACTTGCCCCATCTCCGCGTCGCCGTCGACATCGGCGGCACCTTCACCGATATCTGCATCCTCGATCAGGACACAGGCCACATCCGGATCGCGAAAACCGCCTCCACCCCCGACCCGATCGACGGCGTCATGACCGGGCTGTCGACCGGCGACGTCGATTTGGCCGACGTCGTGCTGTTCTCCCACGGCACCACGGTTGCCACCAACGCCCTCATCACCCGTCGCCTGCCGCGCACCGCCATGGTCTGCACCGAGGGCTTCCGCGACGTGATCGAGATCCGCCGCGCCAACAAGGACGACATCTGGGACATCTACAAGGACGTCGCCCCGCCCTACATCCCCCGCCGCGACCGCCTGACCATCCCCGAGCGCGTCGACGCCGCCGGCAAGGTCGTCACCCCGCTCGACGAGACCGCCGCCCTTGAGATCGCCCGCATCCTGCGCAAGCGGGGTTTCGCCGCCGTCGCCGTCTGCTTCATGAATTCCTATGCCAACCCCGTCCACGAACAGCGCATGCAGGCCATCCTCGCCGACGCGCTGCCCGGAATCCCCGTCTCGATCTCGTCGGCCATCCTGCCCGAGATCTTCGAGCACGAACGCTTCTCCACCACCGTCGTCAACGCGGTCCTCAGCCCGGTCGTCGTCGACTACACCACCCGTCTCGGCGCCCGCCTCGCCGACGCAGGCTACCGCAACGACCTCCTCCTGCTGCACACCGGCGGCGGCGTGATGACGCCCGCCGGCGTCAAGGAATTCGCCGGCCGCCTCGCCGGGTCGGGCATCGCGGCCGGTGCTATCGCCAGCCGCCACATCGCCGCCCAATGCGGCTTCCCCAACTCCATCGGCCTCGACATGGGCGGCACCAGCTGTGACGTCTCGCTCGCCTACGAAGGCCAATCCCGCGTCACCAAGGACTGGTTCATCGAGTTCGGCTACCCGATCCGCTTCCCCTCGATCGAGGTGCTCACCATCGGCGCCGGCGGCGGCTCGCTCGCCTGGATCGACGAAGCCGGCGGCCTGCGCAACGGCCCCCAATCGGCCGGTGCCAACCCTGGCCCCGCCTGCTACGGACACGGCAACACCGTCCCCACCAACACCGACGCCAACGTCACCCTCGGCCGCCTCGGCACCGAACTCGCCGGCGGCAGCATCCATCTCGACGCCGCAAAGGCGCGCGCCGCCGTCCAGACCGTGGCCGACCACTTCCACCTCGGCCTCGAGGAGGCCGCCGACGCCATCATTCGGGTCGCCAACGCCAACATGGCCGACGCCGTGCGCCTGATCTCGATCAGCCGCGGCTACGACCCGCGCGACTTCGCCCTCGTCGCCTTCGGCGGCGCCGGCGCGCTGCACGGCGCCGACATCGCGAAAGAACTATCGATCCCCGCCGTCATCGTCCCGCCCCACCCCGGCATCACCTCGGCCATGGGCTGCCTCCTCGTCGACGTCCAGCACGACCTCGCCACCAGCTACATCACTCCAGCCGCCGACGCCGACCCGGCCGCCATCGAATCCGCCTTCCAAGCCCTCGAACACGAAGCCGCCGAACGCCTCGCCCACGAGAGCGTCGCGTCGGCCGAAATCGTCATGCAGCGCACGGTCGACATGATGTACCAAGGCCAATGGCGTTCGCTCGCCGTATCCGCGCCCTCCCCCATCGCCGACCTCGCCGCCCTGATCGAGGCGTTCCACCAGAGCCACGAGCGCGAATACAACTTTCGTCGTGACGACGCCCCGGTCGGACTGTTTCGCCTGAACCTCAAAGCCGTCGGAATCGTGCCCAAAGCCGAGTTCGCCCGCGCAGCCGCCACCGGCCAGACCCCCACCCCAAAAACCCGGCGGCCAGTCTGGTTCGCGGCCACCGGCAGCGCCGACACGCCGGTCTACTGGCGCCCGGACCTCTCCCCCGGCGCCCGCTTCAGCGGCCCGGTCATCGTCGAGCAACTCGATTCCACCACCGTCATCCCCCCCGGCTTCTCCGCCGAGATCGACGCCTGGCTCAACATCGTCATTCGTCAGGAGGCCTGACCATGCCCGACTCCGGTATTCCCGAAACCACGCTCGACCCGGTGACCTTCGAGGTTCTCAAGAACGCCTTCATCAGCGCCGTCGACCAGATGGCCGAGCAGATCCTGCGCACCTGCTACTCCTTCGTCATCTACAACCGCGACTTCTCCAACGCGCTGCACGATGCCAACGGCGACTGCGTCGCCCAAGGCAACGGCGACATCTCCGTCCACGTCGGCACGCTGCACTACACCTGCAAAGCCGTGATCGAGTTCTTCCGTGGCGACATGCACCCCGGCGACGTCTACATGATCAACGACCCCTACGCCGGCGGCACCCATTTCAGCGACACCCGCCTGATCCGCCCGATCTTCGTCGGCGACGAGATCATCGGCTACGCCCAGTCCAACGGCCACTGGTCCGACATGGGCGGCTCCGTCCCCGGCTCCTTCGACGTCATGGCGAAAGACATGTTCCGCGAAGGCATCCGCATCACCCCGGTCCGCATCTTCGACCGCGGCCGCTTCTGCCGCGACGTCGCGCACCTGATCGCCTCCAACACCCGCGACCCCGCCTCCATCATCGGCGACATGCTCGCCCAGGCCGAAGCCACCAACGTCGCCGCCCGCGAGGTGCTCCGCCTGGTCGAGAAATACGGCAAGGACACCGTCGTGGCCGGAATGGCCGCCGTCCAGGACTACGTCGAGCGCATCGTCCGCCAACGCCTCGCAGCCCTGCCCGACGGTGCGTGGGAGACCGTCGACTACATCGACCGCGACGTCTCCGCAGGCGAGGGCATGATCCCGATCCACGTGAAGACCACCATCGCCGGTGACAAGGTCACCTACGATTTCGCCGGCAGTCATCCCACCATCGGATCGATCTACAACTCCGCCTTCGGCGCCACCTTCTCCGGTTGCGTGGCTGGGATGAAGACCTTCTTCCCCGACCTGCCGCTCAACTCCGGGCTCTACCGCGTGATCGAGGTCATCGCCCCGCCCGACACCGTGGTCAGCGCGAAGTGGCCGATTGCGGTGACCGGGTTCCTGATGCCGTTCGAGAAGATCATGAACTCGATCTACGAGATCTGGTCCGGCATCATGCCACACCGCGCCGTCTCGTGCACCTTCAACATCGAATACCTGCTCACCGGCGGCAACGACGCCCGCAGCCCGGCCAAGCCGATCTTCATGTTCTACGACTGGCTCCCCGGCGGCTGGGGCGGCCGCAACGGCAAGGACGGCGCCAACGTTACCCAGGCCTCCTTCGGCACCGGCATGCTCTCCCAGCCGGTCGAGGGCCAGGAGCGCGGCGCCCCGATACTGACCACCGAATTCGAAGTCGTCACCGACTCCGGCGGACCCGGCCGGTGGCGCGGCGGCGTCGGCGCCCGCAAGACCACCATCCTGGGCGAAGCCGAGAATACCGTGCTCTCCTACATCTGCGACCGCGAGCGCGCCGTCGTCTGGGGCACCAACGGCGGCCTGCCCTCCATCCCGCACGGCCTCTCCGTCCGCCGCGCCGGCGCCAATGCCGACACCTGGCTCGGCTCCGTCTTCTCCGACGTCCCGCTGCAATCGGGCGACAAGTTCAGCCGCCCTACCGCCGGCGGCGGGGGCTACGGCGACCCGCTCGAGCGCGACCCCGACCGCGTCAAGGCCGACGTCATGGACGACTACGTCTCGATCGAACGCGCCGCGCGCGACTACGGCGTCGTCCTCACCGTCATCGACCAGGACCTCTGCGAATACGAGATCGATCAACCCGCCACCGACCGCCTGCGCGCCGCGATCCGCGCCGAGCGCACATCCTGGGTCGACGAACCCCCCGAATCGGTCGCCGCCAAGTTCCGCGCCGGCGAAATCGACGCGATGGACGCCGTCCGCCGCTACGCCGTCATCCTCGATTGGGGCTCCGGCGCCCTGTTGCCCAAATCCACCGAGCAATTCCGCGCGCAGTTCCGCAAGCGGTCGCTCTCCCACTGGAGCTAATCGCGATGCCGATCACCATCAACTGCGACATGGGCGAGGCATTCGGCCTGTTCAAATGCGGCGACGACGAGGGCATCATGCCCTACACCTCCATCGCCAACGTCGCCTGCGGCTTTCACGCCTCCGACCCCACCGTGATGCACAAGACCGTCCGCCTCGCCAAGGCGCACGGCGTCGCCGTCGGCGCCCACCCCTCGTTGCCGGACCTGCAGGGCTTCGGCCGCCGCGAGATGAAGATCGGCCGCGACGAACTCACCGACTGCATCATCTATCAGGTCGGCGCGCTGAAAGCCTTCCTCGACCTCGAAGGCCTACCGCTCAACCACATCAAGCCGCACGGCGCGCTGTTCGGCATGGCAATCCGCGACCCGGCCATCGCCGAAGCTATCGCCAACGCCGTCGCCGTCTTCGGCGTCCCCATCCTCGGCATGGCCGGCACGCTGCACGAGACGGTCTATACCGCCAAAGGCCTCGCCTTCATCGCCGAATACTACATCGACCTCGACTACTCCGACGAAGGCATGCTCATCATCACCCGCGAGCACGACGCCAAGGACCCGGCCGAGGCCGCCCGCCGCGCCGTCCAAGTCGCCCAGACCGGCACCGCCACCTCGATCAGCGGCAAACCATTCCCGATCCGCGCCGACAGCTACTGCATCCACTCCGACACGCCCAACGCGGTCGCCCTGGCCCAGACCGTGACCAAGGCGCTCGCACCCTGGCTCACGGCCTAACCGCACACCCCCGGAGCACCCATGCCGACCCACACCATGTCCTGCCCCCTGCCCGGCACCTTCTATCGCAAATCGGCGCCCGAGGCGCCGAACTTCAAGGAGGTCGGCGACAAGGTCGCCGAAGGCGAAACCATCGGCCTCATCGAAGTCATGAAGACCTTCACCCCCGTCACAGCCGAAACCGCCGGCACCATCGCCGCCTTCCATGTCGACAACGAGGACGCCGTCATGGCCGGTCAGCCCCTCCTGGACATCGAGACCTGACCCAGCAGATGCCGCTGCAGAAAGTCCTCGTCGCCAACCGCGGCGAGATCGCCGTCCGCATCGTCCGCGCCATCCGCGACCTCGGCCTGCAATCCGTGCAGGTCTACAGTATGGCGGACGCCGACATGCTCGCTGTCCGCCTCGCCGACGAAGCCGTCGAGATCGGCCCTCCGCACGCCGCCAAGTCCTATCTCAACGCCGACGCTATCCTGCGCGCCGCCCGTCAAACCGGTGCCGACGCGATCCACCCCGGCTACGGCTTCCTGTCCGAAAACGCGTCCTTCGCCGCCGCCGTCGAAGCCGCCGGTCTCACCTTCATCGGCCCCACCGCCGAGACCATCCGCGCCATGGGCGACAAATCAGCCGCCCGCGCCGCCGCCGTCGCCGCCGGAGTGCCCGTCGTCCCCGGCAGCGACGGCACCGTGACCGATCCCGACGACGCCGCCGCACTCGCGACCCAGATCGGTTTCCCGATCATGATCAAGGCGGCCGCAGGCGGCGGTGGCCGCGGCATCCGCGTGGCCTCGGACGCCGCCGAACTCGCGACCCTCCTGCCCCAGGCGAGCACCGAAGCCCGCGCCGCCTTCGGCGACGGCAGCCTCTACCTCGAGCGCTTCATCGCCCGCGCCCGCCACATCGAAGTCCAGATCCTCGGCGACGGCCACGACGCCATCCACCTGCACGAGCGCGAATGCTCGCTGCAGCGCCGCCGCCAGAAAGTCTGGGAGGAAGCCCCAGCGGTCGTCCTGCCGGACCGCGTCCGCGCCGACCTCTGCGCCTCCGCCGTCCGCCTCGCCCGCACCTGCGCCTACCGCGGCGCCGGCACCGTCGAATACCTCTACGACGACGAGACCCAGGACTGGTTCTTCATCGAGATGAACACCCGCATCCAGGTCGAGCACCCCGTCACCGAGATGATCACCGGCATCGATCTCGTGCGCGACATGATCCGCATCGCCGGCGGCGAGAGGCTGCGTTTCGCCCAATCCGACATCCCCCGCCGCGGCCACGCCATCGAGGTCCGCATCAACGCCGAGGACCCGGCGCGCCAATTCATGCCCTCGCCCGGCACCGTCCGCACCGTCACCGTCCCCGGCGGCTTCGGCGTCCGCTTCGACACCATGCTCTACCCCGGCTACACCGTGCCCCCCTTCTACGACAGCCTGCTCGGCAAGCTGATCGTCTGGGACGAGACCCGCGACGCCGCCCTGGCCAAACTGCGCGGCGCGCTGCGCGAACTCACCATCGAGGGCGTCGCCACCACCGCGCCCCTGCACGCGGCCCTCGCCCGCCACCCCGAGATCATCGCCGGCGCCGTCCACACGCGCTGGCTCGAAGCCTGGCTCGAAACGCAACCATCATCACCGAACGCTGGGAGAGCGACATGACCGCGCGGTATTCCTACGGCGGCGACGAGCACATCTTCGTCGAGATCGACGAGGCCATGTCGCTCGAAGCCTTCTTCACCAGCCTCTTCCTCTGCAAGGCCCTCAAGCAGCGTGCCATCCCCGGCGTCACCGAGATCTGCCCCGCCAACGCCTCGCTCCAGGTCAAATTCGACCCCGACATCATCGCGCCGGCCGATCTGATGCAGCAGATCAAGGCGCTCGAAGCCGAGGCCGGCCAGGCCGAGCCCGTGCTCCAGACCCGCATCATCGAGATCCCGGTCTACTACAACGACCCCTGGACCCACGAGACGCTGATGCGCTTCCGCGAGCGCCACCAGGAGCCCGGCGGCACCGACCTCGACTACGCCGCCCACGTCAATCACTACGCCGACGCCGAGGCCTTCATCGCCGCCCATCACGGCTCTCCGTGGTTCGTCTCGATGGTCGGCTTCGTGGCCGGGCTGCCGTTCATGTACCAGATGGTCCCGCGCGCCCAGCAGATCGAAGTGCCCAAATACCTCCGCCCCCGCACCGACACCCCAAGGCTCACCGTCGGCCATGGTGGTTGTTTCGGCTGCATCTATTCCGTCCGCGGCGCCGGCGGCTACCAGATGTTCGGCATCACGCCGATGCCGATCTACGACCCGAAACAGGAGATCAGCTACCTCAAAGGCTTCATGATCTTCTTCCAGCCCGGCGACATCGTGAAATTCAAGCCGATCGACCGCGCCGCCTACGACCAGGCGATCGAGGACGTCGACGCCGGCCGCTTCGCCCCCACGATAACGGACGTCACCTTCGACCTGCGCGCCTTCAACCAGGATCCCGCCGCCTACAACGCCGCCCTCGAAGGAGCGCTCCATGGCCATTGAGGTGCAAAAGCCCGGTCTCGCGACGACGGTCCAGGACCTCGGCCGCCCCGGCTATTACGACGTCGGCATCCCCCTCTCCGGCGCCATGGACCGTTTCGCCCTCATCGCCGGCAACCTGCTGCTCGGCAACCCCGAGAACGCCGCCGGGCTCGAGATCGTCTTCCTCGGCCCCGAGCTGCGCTTCACCGCCGACGCCACCGTCGCCGTCACCGGCGCCCACCTGCCCGCCAAACTCGACGGCGTCCCGCAGCCCGGCTGGGAGAGCTTCCAGGTCCGCGCCGGTCAACTCCTCTCCTTCGACTTCCTCAAGCGCGGCGCCCGCGCCTATCTCTGCGTCGCCGGCGGCATCGACGTCCCCCTCGTGCTCGGCAGCCGCTCCACCTACGCCCTCGGCGCCTTGGGCGGCCACGAAGGCCGCGCTCTCAAGCCCGGCGACGTCCTCCCCGTCGGCAATCCATCCCGCGCCGCCCCCGGCCGGGTCGTCCCCGAACCGCTCCGCCGCGGCGCCATCCCCACCGACACGCTCCGAATGCTGCCCGGACTCTATGAGCACCGCGTTACCCCGGACGCGCTAGACCGTTTTTTCAGCGAGACTTGGAAGGTCGCCACCGAAGCCGACCGTATCGGCTACCGCTTCCGCGGCGGCAGCAAGCTCACCTTCGTCGACCGTGTGCCTCCCTTCGGCGCCGGCTCCGATCCCAGCAACATCGTCGACAGTTGCTATCCCTACGGCTCGATCCAGATGCCGGGCGGTACCGAGCCAATCGTTCTGCACCGAGACGCCGTCTCGGGCGGCGGGTATTTCATGCTTGGCACCGTGATCTCCGCCGATATGGATCTGATTGCCCAACTACAGCCGCATAAACCCGTCCGCTTTGCTCCCGTGACGTTGGATGCGGCGTTGAGGGCGCGCGGCGAGTACCAGGGGATGCTCACTCGCCTGCGCCATGAATTGACGCCGCCCGACTGAGAACGCGTCCAGCCCGATGCGGCTTGGAAGGCCGCGTAGGCGCACGACGTCAGAGAAAAGGCCGCGTAGGCGCACGACGTCAGAGAACAGGATGTCGATGCGTTCGCCCTGCCGCAGCAATTCGAGTGCCGCCTCGGCGAGGCGCACGACGCGCTCGCGATCGTCAGCCTTGCGCGAGATCAGCTCCAGCGAGCCGCAGATGGCAGTGAGAAGATTGTCGAAATCGTGCGCGATGCCGCCGGTCAGCTGCCCAATCGCGTCCATCCGCTGCGCCTGGGCGAGCGCGCTGCGGGAGCGGAGGAGTTCGGCGTTCCTGGCCTCGGTCTCGGTGAGCGCCCCGGTTAGTTGCCCGTAGAGCTTCGTGGATTCGATCAATAGCGAGCTAAGCACGAAGCTGCCCGCAAGCAGGCCGAAGAGCCTGCCGCCTTACCAACCCAGGTCGAAGCGCGAGGATCCGGTGCCGGCGCTGAGCGAGACATCGCACATCCACACCCAGAGAACCGCGAACAGCCACATGTCGAGCAGGCTGGACCACCGGCGGCGCCACAGGGCGGCGATGCCCAGCGCGGTAAGCAGGAGCACGGCCGGTCTGATCCCGGATCAGACCATGTGGGAGTAATCGGCTCCCACCATGATGGTCGGCAGCTGCGCGCCGCCGACATGCTGGCGAGCGTCATGGCGACGGCGAGCACGCGCAGGGTTTGCGATTGCGAAACTCTGGATGACGGGTGCGCACGTAACGTCTACCATGCCCAGCAAGGGCTCAAGGCTCAGTGGGAGGGAACATGCGGTCCAGCTTGGCGGTTGCGGCGGTCGTGGTGTGGGTGTTCGGGGTCGGGCAGGCGCGGGCGGAGCGGCACTTCAGCTTCGCATATGACCAGCCGAAATCGACCGGATTCGGGGTGGCGGCGGACATGTTCGCAGCGACGCTCGAACGGCTGAGCCACGGGCAGATGTTGATCGACCAGTTTCCGGGGGCGCAGCTTGGGCAGGAGCCGCAGGCGCTGCAAAAGATCCGCACCGGCGACATCGACTTCATGATCAGCAGCACGGCCAACGCGGCAACGCTGTCGCCCCAGGCCGGGGTGATGAGCCTGCATTATCTGTTCCGGTCGGAAGACCACATGCTGAAGGCTTTGGCGGACCCGGCGATCTCCAAGAATTTTCGCGATCTGTTTGCCGAGACGGTGACCGGAGTGCGGGTGCTGGGACTGGCGACGTTAGGCTTCCGTTACATGTACGGCAAGAAGGAGATCCACCGGGTCGAGGATATGCGCGGGCTGAAGGTTCGGGTGCAGGCCACGGCGACGGAGGATGCGGCGTTTCCGGCGTATGGGGCGCAGACGGTGCACATGCCGTTCGGGAGCGTCTACACGAGCTTGCAGACGGGCGTGGTGGACGCGGCCGAGAACGGCGTCAACGTGTATGCGGCGAACAAGCACTACGAAGTCGCGCCGGTGATGTCGATGACGATGCATGAGGCGAACAATTCGTTGATGACGGTGTCGGATAAGGTTTGGAACAGTTTGAGCGAGGAGGAGCGGGGCTGGGTGCAGAGTGCGGCCGACGAGGTAGCGCACAATCAGCCGGCCAAGGCGCTCGAGCTGGATCATCAGAGCCAGGCGCGGCTGACCAAGCTGGGGGTAAAGTTCGTCACCGACGTGGATGTGTCGGGCTTCATCAAGGCGGCAACGCCGTTGCAGGACGAAACCGCCAAGAGTCTCGGCCCGTATGCAGTCAAGCTGCTGACGCTGATCCGCGACATCAAGTAATGGCGGTCGAGTATGTGCAGAGCAGGGACCGCCACCTGAAGTGGCGGGCGCTGGATGGGCTGGAGCGGGCGCTGATGGTGGGGTGCGGCGTTTGCTTGGCCGGGTTTTCGACGACGGTGCTGGCCGATGTGGTGACGCGCGAGATCGGGTATCCGTGGCTGTGGCTGCAGGAAGTGACGAGCGCTTGGTTCACCTACGGCACGTTCTGCGGCACCGCGGTGGCGACGCGCAGGAACGATCATTTGCAGTTGTCGGCGCTGACGGAGGCGATGCGGGGGCGGATGCGGATCGCGTCGGAGCTGCTGGTGCGGGGGGTCGTATTGCTGGTGGGGTTGGCGATGGTGGTGTTCGGTTGGGAGAACTTCGTATCGGGCTTCCATAGTTTTCGCATGCCGTCGATGACGCCGATCGCGTATTTGTATTGGCCGATCCCGGTGTGCGGCGGCTTGATCGCGCTGTTCAGTCTCGAGCAGATGGTCAACGGGGTGCGGCACGGCTTCGAGCAAGTTCCGGCGGCGGCGTAGCGGCATGGTCGCGCAGAATGCGGTGATCCTGGGGGTCATGACGGCGCTGTTTTTGGTGCTGGGGTATCTGGGCGTGCCGGTGGCGTTCGCCCTGATTGCGGGAGTGCTGGTCGGGACGGCAATGACCCCGATCACCTTCCAGAGCATGATGGGGCAGCTGTTCAACGGGATCGATTCCGAGAGCCTGATGGCGATCCCGTTCTTTTTGCTGGTCGGCGAGCTGATGACGTCGGCGGACGTGGTCATCCGGATCGCCAATTTGTCGCAGGCGATGGTGGGCCATATCCGCGGCGGGCTGGCGCAGGTGACCACCGTGTTCAGCATGTTCTTTTCGGGAATGTCGGGCTCGTCCTCCGCGGACGTGGCGGTGCTGACGCGCACGATGGCGCTGCCGATGCACCGGGAGGGCTATTCGCCGGCGTTCGTGGCGGCGCTGATTGCAGCGGCGAGCACGATCGCCGCACTGGTGCCGCCCTCGATCATGGCGGTGGTCTATGGAGCGATCGGCAACGTGTCGATCGCCGGGCTGTTTCTGGGCGGGATCGTGCCGGGGCTGATGATCGGGCTCGGGCTCATGGTGTTTTGCTACTTCTTCGGGCCGGTGGGGTTCCGGCGCAAGCGGGCGACGTTAGGCGAGTTGGGCGAGGCGGCGCGGGCGGCATCGTTGCCATTGATGATCCCGATCATCCTGCTGGGCGGGATCCTGACGGGGTGGTTCACGCCGACCGAGGCGGGGGTGATTGCGATCACCTACATCCTGTTCGTGGTGTTGCCGCTGTTGCAGCCGGGGCATTGGCGGCGGTTGCCGGGCGATTTCGTGCAGGCCGGGCTGGTGTTCAGTCTGCCGCTGATCACGATCGCGGCGGCGAGCGCGTTCGGGTGGCTGGTGGCGTATCTGCGCGGGCCGATCGTGGTGGCGGGCTGGATCGGCCAAGTGGCGGGGGACGACCCGCGCTCGATCATGTTCTTGTTGGTGTTGGTGTTCGTCATCGTCGGCGATTTCATCGAGCCCATTCCAGCGATCATTATCTTCATGCCGGTCGTCAATCAGCTGACCGAGGCGGGCGGGATCAACAGCGTGCACATGGGCGTGGTGCTGATCGTGACGCTGGCGTTCGGGTTGATCACACCACCCTATGGGCTGGCGCTGCTGATGGCGTCGAAATTCGTGGGGGTGGGGTTCTCCTCGGCGTTAGCAGCGTCGTTGCCGATCTACGTAATCTTCTTTGCCACGATCGCGTTCACGATTTTCGTCCCGGAGGCGATCTTGTATTTGCCGAAGCTATTGTTTCCGGAGTCAGTGGGCTGTTTCAAAGCGGCAGGAGCCGCGGGCTATATTTGTCCCTGACATGAGGCCCAAGTAGGTCTGACTGGAATCTCGAACGGCTGTTCCAGCGGCTGGCGCGCAGTTCCGCTTATCCTGATCACGCTTACTAAGGTATTGGCATGAAACAGATCCGACTCAATGCCTTTGACATGAACTGCGTCGGCCACATCCAGCAGGGGCTGTGGCGGCATCCGCGGGATCGGTCGGCGGATTACAATACTCTCGAACACTGGACCAGCCTGGCCCGTCTGCTCGAGCGCGGGCTGTTCGACGGATTGTTCCTGGCAGACGTGCTTGGCGTCTACGACGTCCATGGCGACAGCCCGGCGGCCGCTATCGCGCATGGCGTGCAAGTGCCGGTCGGCGATCCGCTGCTGCTGATCCCGGCGATGGCAGCCGTGACGACGCATCTCGGCTTCGGCGTCACCGCCAACCTCACCTATGAACCGCCCTTCCCGTTCGCGCGCCGGATGTCGACGTTGGACCACCTGACGCGCGGGCGGATCGGCTGGAACGTCGTCACCGGGTATCTGGACAGCGCCGCCCGCGCTTTCGGGCTCGACCGGCAGCGCGCGCACGACGACCGCTACGACGTTGCCGATGACTACATGCAGGCGGTCTACAAGCTGTGGGAGGGCAGTTGGGCGGAAGGCGCCGTGCTCCGCGACCGCGAGTCGGGCCTGTTCGCTGATCCGGCACGCGTGCGGAGCATCCGGCATGAGGGACCGCACATCCGGCTGGAGGCGATCCACCTCTGCGAACCGTCGCCGCAGCGCACGCCCGTGTTGTATCAGGCTGGGTCGTCCGGGCGCGGCAAGCAATTCGCCGGCTCGCATGCGGAGTGCGTGTTTCTGAATGGTCAGGCCAAGCCGGCGGTGCGCAAGCATGTCGATGCGATCCGCGCGGCGGCGCAGGAAGCCGGGCGGGCGCCGGGCCATGTGCTGGCGTTCGTCGGCGCCACCGTGATCGTCGCGGAGACCGAGGCGCTGGCAAAGGCCAAGCTCGCCGACTACCGCCGCTATGCGTCGCCGGAAGCGGCGCTCGTGCACGCCTCGGCCTCAATGGGGATCGATTTGGATCGCTTCGGCATGGACGAGCCGATCGGCGGCGAGAGCAACGCTATCACGTCAAATCTGCAGGCCATGGCGCAGCAGGACATGACCAAACGCAAGCTGCTCGCCCAAATGGTGCTCGGTAGCCGCCAGCCGCCGATCGTGGGCTCGCCGGCGCAGGTGGTGGACGAATTGGTCGCCTGGGTCGAGCAGGCAGACGTCGACGGCTTCATCCTGTCGCGCACAGTCACCCCCGAGTGCTTCGAGGATTTTGTCGAGCTGGTCGTGCCGGAGCTGCAGCGACGCGGAGCCTACAAGACAGAATATGCGCCCGGCACATTGCGAGAGAAACTGTTCGGCGCCGGGCGACTGCTGCCCGGCACACATCCCGCGGCGGTCCAACGCATGTGGTAATGCTCAGAAGTTGAGCAGACTGCGACTGTAGGCGACCAGACCATCAAAAAACAGAAAGCCCGTCAACTCATTGAGCTGACGGGCCCATTCTTGATCGATGCAGAGTTAATTTGGTTGCGGGGACAGGAAGGCACCGAGACTTGTCGTTCATCCGGGTATTCTGCTGACCCGCCTGTCCTACTCCTCACGGTAGCGGAGAGGTCGACCTTAGCTACAGAGACGTGGCCACCAAAAAATGCGACTGAACCACGGCAACCTGGGTCTCTCTCCCCAGAAGCTCCGGACATCGTCCTGCCATTCTCGGAAAATAGGATACGCCGATCGGGCGAGGCACTCTTTATCTGCGGTTGCTTTCATGGTTCCCTGACATCCTGATAAGTGGTGGTTACAGGATGGATGACAGGGCGGCGGACGGTGAAATGAGCGAAACCGCCGCGCTCAGCCCAATTCAGCAACCTGAAGCAGCCGTCAGCTCGCCCCCTCCTCCACGAGCAAGCATCGTGGCGCGGTTCCAACCAGCGTTGAATGCGGCTCTGTGGCAAAACAGCGTTCCGATCTTGTCCGAGATGTCGGTCCTGGGGACGAGCGACACGCCCTTCGGTGACATCGAAATCGAGCTTTCATCCGTGCCGCCGGTGCTCCGCCCGCGGACGTGGCGCATTGCCGGCTTCGGCCCGGACCAGGTGCGGATCATCGAAGATCTCGACGTCGGGCTCGATGGTCCGTTCCTCGCCGGGCTGACCGAGGCAACGCGGGGAAGCGTCTCGTTGGTCGCGCGGTCCGGGCAGAACGTGCTGGCAGAGGCTAGCCAGGACATCCGGATCCTGGCCCACAACGAATGGGGCGGGACCGCCGTAATACCCGACATATTGGCAGCCTTCGTCCAGCCGAACGACCCGGCCGTCGCAAGCATTCTGCATGCGGCGTCCAACCTGCTGCGCGCCAACGGGAAGGAAGACTCATTCGAAGGCTACCAGGGGAACAAGACCCGGGTTTGGGAACAGGCGCAGGCTTTATGGAACGCTGTCTGCCGGATGGACATTCGCTACATCAACCCACCGCCTTCGTTCGTAGCGGGGGGACAGCGTATCCGCGGCGCCCGGCAGATTGCGGAGGAGCGGCTCGGCACCTGTCTCGACCTGACGGTGCTATTTTGCGCCGTGCTGGAGGCGGCGGGCTTACGGCCGCTCATCGTGCTGCAGCGGGGACATGCGTTTGCCGGGCTTTGGCTTTCGAAGGGCGATTTCGGAACCTCGACGGTGGATGACGCGCCCGGCCTGCGGACGCGATTGCGACTCGATGACTTGAAGCTGTTCGAGACCACGGGCGCCACTGGCCAGCGAAAGCCTAGCTTTACGCAGGCGACGCAGGCCGGCGAGGCGCAGGTTGCACCGGAGAAAGACGGCGAGTTCGAGGGGTTGATTGACGTTCACCGGGCCCGGCAGAGGCGCATCCTGCCGTTGGCTAGTTTAACAGCCGGATATGCATTCCAGGCTGGCGCGGCCGATCCGATCGCCGTTCCTGATTTCGACGAGGCTCCCGTGCTTCGCGACGACCGGATGGTGGACGACGAACTGACCCCAGTAACAGCGGACGACCGCCTGGCCCGGTGGCGGAAGCGGCTGCTCGATCTTTCGGGAAGGAACCGGCTGCTGAACCTGCCGACGTCTAGCCGCCAGGTGCTTTGGATTGACTGTCCGGAGCCGGGCAAGCTCGAGGATCGGCTGGCAGAGATGCGGACGCGACCAAAGGCTCAGCCGCTGCGGTTCCGACCTTGGCCAGACCTGATGGGGGGCGGCGATCCGCGCAGCGCAGGGCTGCACCGCAACCGGCTGCAGGAAGACGCAAACCTCGGCTTCGCCAAGGAAGCCCTCATCAAGGGGGAGCTGCTCGTCGGCCGTGACGAGGCGGCGCTGCAGGCGGCGCTGACGGAGATCTACCGGAAGGCCAGAGCCGATCAGCAGGAGGGCGGCGCCAACACGTTGTTCCTGACGATCGGGACACTGCTCTGGCGGCAGCAGGACCGCGACACGCCGTATCGCGCGCCGTTGATTTTGGTGCCGGTGGTCCTCGATCGGCCGAGCGTACGGTCGGGGTTCGTGCTGAAGGTCCATGATGACGAGACGCGGTTGAATTCGACTCTGCTCGAAATGCTGCGGCAGGACTTCGCGATCCGCTTCCCGACGCTCGAAGCCGAGCGCCCACCGGAAGACGACGCCGGCATCGACGTTGCGGGCATCCTCGACGTCTTCCGCTCGAAGTTGCGGGATATTCGCGGGTGGGAGATCCGGGACGAGGTGGCGCTGACCACGCTGTCGTTCACGAAATTCCTGATGTGGAAGGACCTGGCGGATCGGTCGGCGGCGTTGCGGATCAACCACGTGTCACGCCGGCTGATGGATGGTCCAACGGCCGAGGCGGCGCCGGACGTCGCCAGGAACGAGCAAGTGCCCCTCGCGGGCGGGCTCGACGAGCTGCTGGCCGCGGCGGATCTGTTCTGTCCCCTGGAAGGCGATTCGTCGCAACTCCGCGCCGTGGCCAGGGCGGCTGCAGGAGAGAGCTTCGTGCTGATCGGCCCACCCGGGACCGGCAAGAGCCAGACGATCGCCAACATCATCGCGAGCACGCTGGCGCAGGGGCGGACAGTACTGTTCGTGGCCGAGAAGCGAGCGGCGTTGGAGGTCGTGCAACGACGTCTGCGGCAAGTCGGACTTGGTGAATTCTGCCTGGACCTATTCTCCAGCAAGGTCAGCAAGACCGCGGTTCTGGGGCAACTGGAACGTGCGCAGTCGTCGGTCGAAGTCGCCGATCGCCACGGGTGGGATACGGCCAAGGCGGGTATGGCCACCTTGCAGGAGGAGCTTAACGGCTACGTACGGGAGCTGCATCGACCCGGGCGCAATGGGTGGACGCCGTTCCGGGCGATCGGGACGGTGCTGCGCGCTGCCGACGGGGGCGTGCCGGAGGTGGCGCTTTCCTGGCCGCACGCAGACGCCCACGACGTCGGCGACTGGCGACGGCTGGTTGAATATGTCGAGGAAGCGCGAGAGGTGCTGCGCCGGGCTGCAGACGCGGTGCGCAGCCCGGCCCTCGCCGGGATCGAGCAGCCGGAGTGGTCGCCCGTTTGGCAAACCCGATTGCTAGAGGCGGCTCGTGCGGCCGTGCGATGTCTGGAAAGCCTCGAGGGCGCAGTCGCGGCGGCAACCGGCGCGCTGCAATTCGGCGATTATAGTCGATCGAGGCCAGCGCTTCGGCACCTGGTCGAGCTGGCAGGACTGCTGATCGATCCCATCGCGCCGGAGGCGGCCTATGCCCTGGCCGATGGCGCCCAGCAGATACAGGACGCCATGCGCCAGGCGGGAAGCCGGGTCGCGCAGCACCAGGCGGTCAAGCGCTCGCTCGTAGGCTCTTGGCATCCGTCGGTGACGGCGCTGCCCTTGGTCCAGCTCCGGTCCGACTGGCGGGCGGCAGAGGCCAAATGGGCGCTTGGGCGCACGGTCGCCCAGCGCGCTGTTCGCAAGCAGCTTGCCAATGCCACGGACAGCGCGGTGCCTGCGGAGTGTGGTCCGGACCTGGACCGGCTGGTCGAGATGAAGGAGCTGGAGGCCGGGCTGGCTGTCCTGTCAGAGGCGGCGGCGATGGGGCGGTCTTGGCGGGGGTTGGAGACGGATTTCAGCCGGATCGAGACTGGATTCGCATGGGGTCAGCGCCTGCGGATCGCGGCGGCCGCGTGCAGCACGGACCCGGCGTCACTCGCTGGGTTGCGGGCCCACCTACGCCAACTCGTCGGGGAGGGCGCCGACCTGCTTGCTCCCTCGGGGTTGGTCGGGTCCACACTCGGGCGCCTGATCGATACTTGGACCGCGTCCGAGGCTGCCCTCGACGAGCTGACGAAGCTCTCCGGCACTCCCGCACCCTCGATTGTCGCCGAGGACCGGGCCGACTGGCTGCCCAGCCTCTCGACGCACCTCACAGGCTGGTCTGGCGCGGCCCGCTTCATCCAGGAATGGTGTGCATGGCGCGGGGTGGCGCAGGCGGCGCAGACGAAGGGGCTTGGGCCATTGATCCGCGTGCTGGAGGATGGCGTGGTTGGGCCCGACGATGCGGTTCGCGCGCTGGAGGCAAACTACGCGCGATGGTGGATCGACCACGCGGTAGACGCCGCGCCGCGACTACGCGGCTTCGTCGCTGCCCGGCACGAAACCCGCATCGAACGGTTCCGCGCGCTGGATGCCCTGATGTTGAAAGGTGCCAGCCGAATGGCGCGGGCTCGGATCACCGCGTCGATCCCGGGCATGGTCCTCCGCCAAGCCGATCCGGAATACGGGGTGTTGACGCGCGAGTTGGCCAAGCGCCAGCGGCACTTGCCCGTCCGCCAACTGGCAGCGCGGATGCCGAAGGCGCTGCGACGGCTGACGCCCTGCCTGATGATGTCTCCGCTTTCTGTCGCGCAATATCTGCCCCCTGAGGCCGAGCCGTTCGATCTCGTAATTTTCGACGAGGCGTCGCAGATCACGACCTGGGACGCGATCGGCGCGGTCGGGCGCGGTCGCCAGGTCGTCGTCGTCGGCGACCCCAAGCAGTTGCCGCCGACGAGCTTCTTCGAACGACGGGCGGGAGACGGCGAATCCGAAGCGGTGGAGGTTGAGACGCACGACCTCGACTCCATTCTCGACGAGTGCCTCGGCGCCGGTATCCCGGCCGTCGCGCTGACCTGGCACTACCGCAGTCGCCACGAGAGTCTGATCGCCTTCTCCAATCAGGTCTACTACGGCGGAAACCTCGTCACCTTCCCGTCCCCGGTCACCCGCGACGACGCTGTCTCGTTCCGCTTCGTGCCCGACGGCGTCTACGCCAGAGGCGGAGCGCGGACGAACGTGCCCGAGGCCCGGGCCGTGGTCGTGGAGGCACTGGTCGTGCTGCGCGCGCCGGCGCCGCTTTCGCTGGGTATCGTGACGTTCAATGCCGAACAGCAGGCCCTCATCGAAGATCTGCTGGACAAAGCGCGGCGGGATGACCCGACGCTCGAGCGGCACTTCGGCGACGACGCCGCCGAACCGGTGCTGGTCAAGAACCTGGAGGGTGTGCAGGGCGAGGAACGCGACGTCATGCTGTTCTCACTTACCTACGGTCCCGACACCACGGGCCGCATCGCGCTCAATTTCGGTCCACTCAACCTCTCAGGCGGCGAGCGGCGGCTGAACGTCGCGGTGACGCGGGCCCGGGAACGGCTGGTGGTGTTCGGGAGTGTCCGGGCCGAGCAACTGGACCTGACCCGGACCGGGGCGACGGGCGTGCGCCACCTCAAGCAGTTCCTGGCCTTCGCGGAGCATGGCGCACGGTCCTTCGCGACAGCGAACCAGGGGCCGCTGGGCGATCATGAGAGCCCGTTCGAGGTCCAGGTGGCGGCGCGGTTGCAGCGATTGGGCTGGGCGGTTCATCCGCAGATCGGCGTGTCCGGGTTCCGGATCGATCTTGGGATCGTGGATCCGGATGTGCCCGGCAGCTATTTGGCCGGTGTCGAATGCGACGGCGCGACCTATCATCGTGGCGCGACCGCGCGCGACCGCGACCGCCTGCGCCAGGCTGTACTCGAGGGGCTAGGCTGGCGCATCCTGCGCGTCTGGTCGACAGACTGGTGGACGAACGCCAGCCGCGAGGCGGAGCGCTTGGATGGGCAGCTCAGGGAATTACGGGACAGCGCGCGCCTGGGCCGGGCAGAGCGGGAGCAGGCGGAGGCGCTGGCGATTGCGTCGATAGAAGATGAGGCCGAGATAGTCCCGGCATCGGAGCCGAATGGCCCGTTGCCAGAAGCGACACAGGTTGGCGAGAACCCCTCTGCGGCGCCCGATGTGTAAGCCGAGCTATTTTACGATGCGTCCTATCGAGATCGCCTCGCCGATCACGTCGCCCACATCCTGGCCGAGCAAGGCCCACTCCGCGAAGACCGCCTGGTTCAAGCTGTCGCCCGGTTGCACGGCTTCGGCCGGGCAGGAAGGGAGATCAAGGAACGCGTCATGGCCGTCGTCCCCGTAACGAGTGCCGTCACCACGGAGGAAATTGGCCGCTTCGTCTGGCCTGCAGGAATCGACCCCGCATCATGCGACACGTTTCGGGATCCGCCACCAGGCCGCGCGTGCGACCCGGCCGAAATCCCGTTGCAGGAACTGGTCGTGCTCGCCCGACGCTACCTTGGCCAGGGGTCGACGGAGGACGCGGTGTTGATCGCCATGCGGGATGCCTGCAGGTTGCAGCGGCTACGGGAAACATCCAGGAATCGCTGCCTCGAGGCGCTCGCCCTGGCACGAAACTGAGGTCATGGCGTTTACCTTCATTCACGCAGCCGACATCCACCTGGACAGCCCGATGGCGGGGATGATGCGGCGCGACCCGGCTCTGGCCGAACTGACCGCCCGCTCCACCCGAGCCGCGTTCAGCAACCTCGTCGACACCGCGATCGCGCATGACGTCGATTTCCTGCTGATCGCCGGTGATCTCTACGACACCGAGCACAAGGACTACGAGACCGGCCTGTTCTTCGCGCGCGAGATGCGGCGCCTCGGCCGGCCGTGCGTGATGATCCACGGCAACCACGACTCCGCCTCGCAGATCACCAAGACGCTGCAGCCGCCGCCGAACGTCACGATCCTGCCGAGCGACGCCCCCGGGCTGGTCACGCTGGACGGTCCGGGGGTCGTGATCCACGGCCAATCCTTCGCCGCACGCGCTGAAGCCGAGGACCTGGCTGCCACCTATCGCCAGCGGGTGGACGGCGCCTTCAACATCGGGCTGTTGCACAGCTCCATGGAGAACCCGGGCCATCACCAACGCTACGCGCCATGCCGGCTCGAAACGCTGGTGAACAAAGGCTACGATTACTGGGCGTTGGGACACGTCCACACCCGCGACACGCTGCACGAATGGCCGCACGTGCATTTCCCCGGCAACACGCAGGGGCGGCACGTGCGGGAGGAGGGGTGGCGCGGCGCCACGCTGGTGACCGTGGACGAGGGCCGGGTCACCGGCATGGTTCCGGTGGCAACGGACGTGGTCCGCTGGGCGGTTATCCATTGCGATGTGACGGGGTGCGCGGTGCTGGACGAGGTGGCCGCGCTGGTTCGGTTCGAGCTGGCGGCGGCCCGCCTTCAGGCCGAGGGCCGGCCGCTGATCGCCCGCGTCGTGCTGACCGGCGGCGCCACCACGCTGCACGCGGCGCTGCTCTCCAGCCCAGCGGCGATCCACGCGCGATGCGTTGCGGCCGCGTTAGCCGTGGCCGACGACGTCCATATCGAGCGCGTGAAGCTACAGACGGCGCCGGAAGCGGCGGACCACTCGGACCTGGCCGCCCTCGAGGAGGCGGTGCGGTCGGCATTGTCGGATCCCGGGCTGACCGAAACGCTGCTGAAGGATTTCGCTCGCCTGCGCGGCACCGTGCCCGACAAGGCCGAGGTGGACGTGCCGCAAAGTCCCGATGCGCTGGCCGGCCTGCTGGACGATGCCTGGAGCGTGATCCACCATGCGCTGACCGGCCAGACGCTGGAAGTGGACGAAACGCCATGAGGCTGGCGAGCCTCTCGATGGAGCGTTACGCGCATGTCAGCGGCGAGGCGCTGGTGTTCCCAGCCAATCGCGGCCTGCACGTCGTGTCCGGCGCCAACGAGGCGGGGAAGTCGACCGCGCTGAAGGCGATCGCCGACGCGCTGTTCGGCTTCGACACGCGCCGGGCCAAGGCGGTGCGCCACCCCGACGACCCCCGGATCGGCTTCGCCCTTCGGGCGTCCGATGGAACCGAGGCGCGGTTCGTCCGGCGCAAGCGGACCAAGGACTCTCTGCTGAACGAGGCCGGCCAGCCCATCGCGGAGGCGGTGCTGCTGCGTTTCCTGGGCGGGACATCACGGCAACGGTTCGAGGAGGTGTTCGGCCTGAATGGCGACCGCCTGCGCGAGGCCGGGCGCACCATCCTGTCCGAACACGGCGACGCCGGGTCGGCGGTGCTGCAGGCGCAGACCGGGTTGCATGGGCTGCGTGACGCGGTGGGCCGGCTCGACGCCGAGGCGGCGAAGCTATTCGGCGACGGGCGCGGACGACGCGTCATTAGCCAGGCCGCCCAGGCCGTGAAGGACAACCGGCGGCTGATCGCCGAGCGCAGCCTAAGCGGCGGCGACTACGCCAAGACGCGCGAACAGGGAGAGCTTCTATCGAGCGAGCTCGACGCGATTGCCGACGAGACCAAGACACTACGTGGCGAACAGGAGCGGCTGAACCGGATCCGGCGGACAGCCCCGGTGCGCCGTGCCCTTGCGCAACTGCAGACCGACCTGGCCGCGCTCGGCACCCTGGCCGACCTGCCGGACGATGCACGGGCGCGTTACGAGGCGGCGGCAAAGCAGGCCGAGACCGCCTCGCATGACCTGGGCCGGGACCGGACCGAGGCATCGGTGCTGCAAGCCGCGTTGGATGCGCTGTCACTCGACCCGGCGATTCTGGCTGAGGCGGCAGTCGTGCAGTCCCTGGCGGACCGCCGCGAGAAGATCGCCGGCGACACAAGCGACCGGCTGACGGTGTCCGGCGAGGCCAAGGCGAAGCTGGCGACGTTGGATCAGGCAGCGGCGCAACTCGGCGTGGCCGAGCGAGGCGTCGCGCTGCGCGCCCGGCTGCCGGTCGCCAACACCCGAACCGCAGCCGAGACGCTGGTGCAGGAACAAAGCACGCGACAGGGCGCGATCCGGAACGCGCAGGCGACGTTAGAGCGGGCGTTGCGCGACGCATCCGGGGCTCGGGGGGCGCTGGCCGCGTGCCCCGTCCCGCCCAACGCCGACGCGCTGCGCGACGCGATCGAAGCGGCCGCCGCGGAGGGCGCGATCGACACGGCCATGTCCAACGCTGCGGACGAGATGGCGCAAGCTGCCACCGAACTTGCCCGTAGCCTGTCGCAGCTGCCGCTCTGGTCTGGCGACGCGGCCCAATTGGCCGCAACCTCCGTGCCGCTCGAGGCCGAGGCCACCCGTATCGCCGAGGTTTTGGAGGAAGCGGCAAAGGCGGCCAAACAGACGCGCGAGGCTGAAGACCGTCACCGCGCTGAACTGGACGCGGCGCGGGACGCCATGACGGCCGAGGAGCGAACCGGCCCTCTGCCCCAAGCCGACGCGATCGCCGATTTGCGCGGCAGGCGAGACACGGCCTGGCGCTTGGTGCGGCGGCATTACGTCGAGGGGGGGCCGCCCGCCAGCCCGACGGACTGGCCTTACGACGATCCTGTCGCGGCGGCCGACCTGCCCGGCCTCTTGGATCGCCTGTTGCCAGAAGCGGATGCACTGGCAGACCGGCGCATTACGGAGGTCGAACGCGTGCAGCGCTGGGAGACGGCGAAGGCCGGAGCGACCCAACTGGCCAAGAGGTCTGCCTCCATTCGGGCGCGTGTGGACGATGCCGAGCGAGCCCATGCAAACGCGCTGGGGGGGTGGCATGAAGCCTGGGCGCCTGTCGGCATCGAGCCCCAATCCCCCGCGGCGATGCGCGAGTGGGTGCGCGATCGAGGGGTGGTTCTGGCGGCAGCCCGGCGCGCCGAAGAAACGGCCCGCAAGCACGACACGCTCGCCGCCCGGCGCGACGCCCTGGTCCGGCGTCTGCGCGACGCCCTGCCGGCCGGAACCGACGCCGCCGACGTCACCGCGCTGCGCCAAGCCGCGGCCCGGCGACTAAAATCGATCGACGCGGACATGGCAGCACGCGGAAAACTTGGGGATAACGCGACGCGGACCGCCCTTGAGGTCGAGACAGCACGAGACGCCATACAGGTGATCGAGCGCGAGGCGGCCGAATGGCTAAAGCGGTGGACTCCCGTGGCCGCCCGGCTCGGCCTACCGCCAGACGTTGAGATGGCCGCAGCCACGGAAACGCTGAGCCGGTGGGCAAGCTTGGAGAGCGACCTGACCGCCTGGGAAACGCTGTGCCAACGCGTCGCCGAAATGACGGGCAGCATCGACTCCTTCGATGCCGCCCTGTCCGTGCTCGCCACCCGGCTTGCGATCGACGACGCCGATCCACTGCCCACGCTGACCCGGCGGTTGCATGCCGCGCAGTCCGTAGAGAACGAGTGGCTGCGCCTCTCGAAAGAGCTGTCGACGCGGGCGGAAAAGATCCGGTCGCACGAGCACGACGGCATGGAGGCCGCTGCTACGCTCGCCTCGTTACGGCGCCGGGCCGGCGTGGACGATGATGATGCGGTGCTGCTCGCCATCGCCCGGGCCGAGCAGCACGTCCGCCTGAGCGGCGCGATCGGTGAGCGCCAAAGCGAACTGCGCGCCCAGGATGACGGGCGGAGCGAAACCGAATTGGCGGCGGAAGCGGAAAGTATAGAATGGGATGCCGTGCCGGGTCGCTTGGACGAGATCATGCGGCGGCTGTCCGATCTGGACGCGACCCGAACGGATGCCGCCGGGCACCAGGCCGAAACGAGGGCGACGCTGGCCCGCATGGAGGCCGGGCAGGACGTCGCCGGTCCGGCCGAGGCGGTGCAGGACGGCCTCGCCGAGATCGAGGAGGCATCGGGCCGCTACGTCCGCCTGCGCCTCGCGCATGCGCTGCTCAAGAGTGGCATCGAGCGGTTCCGCCGCAGCCAGCAGGGCCCGTTGCTGGCCCGCGCCAGCGAATACTTCGCCGAACTGACGACCGGTCGCTACGAGCGCCTCGAGCCCGACGAGAACGACCGCGGCGAACAGATCATCGTCGCCGTGCGCGCCGACCAGTCGACCTGCGCGGCCGAGATGCTGAGCGAGGGCACGCTCGACCAGCTGTTCCTCGCTCTCCGCCTCGCCTCCATCGCGCTGGACGCCTCGGTCGCCGAGCCCCTGCCGTTCATCGCCGACGACTTGCTGGTGAACTTCGATGACGAGCGCGCCCGGTCAGCCCTCAAGCTACTCGCGCGTTTCGGCCAGCAGACGCAGGTGATCCTGTTCACGCATCACGAGCATCTTCTCTCACTGTTGCAGCCCGACCTCGCGTCGCTGCACCGGCTTCCGGGAGAATGAGCACGATCGGCCTAATCGCCCATTTGCGCCGAGAAAGCGGAGAGGCCAGTCTTCGCGCCGTTCGCAGCGTAACATGTTCGCTTGCACGAGCCGTCTGGCCGGAGAGCACGAAAATCACCAGCCTACCTTCCAATGACACCTGCCGCATTTCTTTTCACCAGCCAAGAACCTCAAACTTGACCGACAGCTTTGCGCCCATCTCGGTCGTTCAGCTGGGCTGGGCCTCAATCATCCCCTCATTTCGGCAACGGCGAAAATTCCGTTGAACTCGTTTGCCTGTGACACGGCTTTTGCAAACCGCTCGATGAGCGGGAGAAGCCTGTGTTCGGGCATGTTCGGGATC
>JAABUX010000781.1_pt1 | contig 51675 bp, 37 predicted proteins | sample 5561851 | NCBI WGS metagenome assembly JAABUX01 (sample SAMN10711883, study PRJNA513361) | rock metagenome | isolation source: Antarctica rocks | place: Antarctica: Victoria Land, Richard Nunatak red sandstone | collected 2016-01-03
AGCTTCTTCGCCAAGCTCAAGCAGTTCCGGGCTATCGCCACGCGCTACGACAAAACCGCACGCAACTTCCTCGCCGGCATCCACCTCGCCGCAGCAACCATCTGGCTCAATTGAGGACACGCCCTAGTGCGTCGCAGCATTTCGCGTCAATGTGACCGCTGGGAGCGCCGGGCCGTGTACCGCATGTTTGCTAAGCAGGACTGCGCGGCCTGTCGCATGAATGGCCTGCGGCCGTGCCATGCCGCGCAAGCCTGCTTAGCTCTCAAGCTGTGCGCAAACTTCCAGAGGTCTGCTTAGGGCCGCGCCAGTTCGCCGCCCGGGGCCGACCCGAACTCGCCGCCGGTCAAGCGGTCGATCAGCCTGCCATAGCGGTGCAGGTGCTCGTCCATCCGCAGGTTGGCCTCGGCATAGCGGCGGGCGCCCCTGCGCAACCGGTCCGCGACGGCGCCATCCTCAAGCAAGCCGGCGATGCAGCGCGCCAGGGTCAGCGGCTCGTGGAACGGCGTCAGCAGCCCGGTTTCGCCATGCGACACGAATTCCTGCACGGGCGCGGTGTCGCTGGCGATGATGGCGCAGCCGCAGGCCAGCGCCTCCCGCAAAGACCAGGACGCCACGAACGGGTAGGTCAGATAGACATGCGCGTCCGAGCGTTGCAGCACGCGAAGGTAGGCTTCGTAGTCCAGCCGGCCGCAGAAATGGACGCGGCTTTCGTCCAGACGCGGCCCGACCTCGCGCGTCAGCCACTCGCGCCAGGTCATGTCCAGCAGGCGGGCGCCGTAGCTGACGCCGTCGCCGCCGACCAGCAGCACCTTGGCGTCCGGCCGCTGCTGCAGCAGGGACGGCAGGGCGCGCATCATGATGTGGAAGCCGCGGTAAGGCTCCAGGTCGCGGGCGACGTAGGTGACGAGCTTCTCATCCGGCAGCACCTCGAACCCCGGCAAGCCGAAGGCCGCCGCGCGAACCGCCGGATCGGGGCGGCAGGCGTCCAGGTTCACCCCCTCCGGCAGCACGGTGATCGCCTCCCGCGCCCAGGCGGGATAGGAGCCGTGCTGGAACAGCGTGGGGGTCTGGCCGTGGCCGGGGTTGCCGAGCGCCAGCAGGTTAATGGCGTTCTTGGCCCGGATGCGCGGCAGGGTCTCGACGGGGGAGGGGAACTCCGGGTCGAAGTTCACGTCGAAACCATCGATGTTGTAGTAGAACTCGCAGTAGCCGAGCAGCGGAACACCCGGCCACACGTCCTGCATGTTCAGCAGCTCGCCCCAGCCATGGTGGCCGATGACGATGTCAGGCTGGAAGCCGAGCGACTTGAGGTTGCCGGCGACCTGCGCGGCCAGTTGGGCGCGGATCATGCAGGCCTCGAACTCCTGGGCGTCGCGGTGGGTGTCGGGTCGCGGCGTGGGCGGCATCCGATAGACGGCCTTGCGGACGCCGTGGATGGCGTTGCCGTTCTCCTCGGTGATGAAGACGATGTCGTGCGACTGCGCCCTCACCAAGTGCCGGACCAGGTGCAGGTACTGGCCTGGGAAGTTCTGGTGGACGAACAGGAACCGCAACGGCGCTGCTCTGCGCCGCCGTAGGTGCGGTCAGCGCCGCCGGGTCGTGGCCGGGGTGCGCTTCGCGGGGGCCTTCGCGGCAGGCTTGATGGGCGTTGGCGGCATAGGCATTGGCAGTTCGGGCTTTGGCGGTTCGGGCGGCGGGGCCGTGACTGCCGCGGCAGACGACTTGCCTCGCTTGGCAGGCTTGATCGGCACCTGCGGCTCGGGCAGCGGGGCGGCAACTGCGGGGGCGGGCGCCTTGCCTCGCGTGGCGGCCTTGGCAGGCTCGGCAGCCTGCACGGCCGGTGCTGCAATGGATGCTGGCGCGGTGGCGGGCGGCTTCGCCATGCGTCCTGCGGTCCGCTTTGCCGCTGGTGCGGACGCGGCCGCCCCGATTGGAACCAGGCTGACGTTGAACGCCTCCAGCGGGGACAGGCTGGGCGCTTCGCAGGCGCCGCCGTCGGACACCGGGCCGGCCTTGGCGCCGTCCACGAAGGTTGCCGAGACCGAAGCCTTGTACGCCTGTGCCGCCGCGCCACGCAGCCGCACCCGCAGCCCCAGGATGGGCAGCGACATGCCGCGGCTGCCGCAGAACTGCCCGCCCTCTGCCCATGGCGACAGCCAGCCGCGGCCGAGCACCGCCTGGTACTCGATGTCAGCCGCGGCGACGCCGGTGCCGGGCGCCAGGCCGAAGCCCTCGATCCAGCGCTTGCTGCCGGGCTCGCCCATCCAGTCGCCGAGGCGGCCGCCCACGTCGCCTCGGCCATAGATGTGCGCCGCGACCTCTACCGGGAGACCGGCCTCCGCCTGCTGCGGCGCAGGCTCCGCGGCCTGGGTGGAGGATGGCGCGGCCTGGACCGCCTCCGCAGGGCGCATGTCGTCCGTCAGGCGGATCACCTGCAGCTTCGGTGCGTCGCGCGCGCCGTCGGCCGCCTGGTACACCGTCACCAGCACCTGGGCCGCGCCGCCAAGGATGCGGACCAGCGCCGCGCCATCGGCGCCAGCCAGCCAGCCGTCCCCGCCGAAGCCGCTGATGCTCACCTTGCCGCTGAAGCCGCCCTGCCCCGGCGCAGGCGTCAGGCGCACGCCGGGCAGTCCAGAGGCAGCGTCCGGCGGTGCCGACCCCGGGGTGTTGTAAACGCAGAACAGGCCCTCCTCCATCGTCATCAGGTGGCCGGACACCTTCAACTCGGTGATCGGGTTGGTGGAGGACTGCTTGGCGGCGTCGGACATCAGGTTCTCTTCGAGTTCGGCGGGCGGGCTGCGCGGGATGGGGCGGGATTCGATACGACCATAGCGATGGCCCGCGATCCGGCGCAAGCCGCCCCCGCTCCTGCACCAGCCTCCACCGCAGGCAGCCGCACCCGCAGCAGCGCGTCGTTGACCGCGGCCGGCGGCAGGCCCAGCGGCAGCAGCCAGCCCCGCCCGGTGGCGCGCAACCGCTCCGCCGGCGCACCAAGGTCGAAGGCGGCGACATGCAAGCCCGCCTGCCAGGCGCGGCTGAGCGCAAAGCACCATGTCTCCGGCCATACCGATGGTAGGAACGACAGGCAGGCAGCCTGCGCGCGGATCAGGGCGACGGCCTCGGCCTCCTGGTACTCCCCGGTGATGAAGACCGGGCCAGCCGCCAGCAACCGCTCGTCGTCGCTGGTGTAGCCGACGACGGTGAAGCGGATCGGCAAGCTGCGCCGCCGGGCATCGCGCACGCAGGCCAGCAAGGCATCGTAACCCTTTTCCAGCCCGATGGCCCCGATGACGCAGACGTGGCGCATGGACCCCGCCGGTGCCGCATCGGGCGGCGGCAACGCCGAGTCATCCTCCCAGGGCCGCACCACAGGGCGCACGGCGGGAAAATGGCGCCGGATGCGCGCGGCGGCGTCGGCCGAAGGAGCGATCACCACCTCCGCCGCAGCAAGCTCGGCCGCCGAACGGGCCACGAGCGCCGGCACCGCGACGCCGTCTTCCAGCTTGCTGCCTAGGTCGGCGATGCAGGCTTCGCAACCCTCAAGGTCCGGCTCGCCGCAGTAGCCCCGGTTGGTGCCGACCAGTGCGATCCGCGGACAGAACCGGGCGTAGTCGTGGATGAAGGCGTGAGTGGGAACGCGCAGCAACGTGGCGAGCGCGCCGATGCCGGGCTGGTGGCCGAGCTGATGGTGCATCTCCAGAAGGCGCACCCGGTCGGCCCGCAGCAACCGGGCTAGGGCCGGCAACTCGTCCGGCACGGCGTAGCACAGGTTGGGAACATCGGCCCCAGGGCTCTCCACGCGGCAGCCGCCGGGGATCGGGCGCAGCACGACCGGGCGCCGCTGTTCCGCTGCCAGGGCGTCGCACCGCTCGGCGATGATGCGCTCGACGCCGCCACCGCCGCGGTGCGTCACCAGCACCACTGCGCCGCCGGGTTGGCGACCGACTGCCCACCGCCGCTCATCCATGCGGCGGCGGGCCGGGGCAAGAGGGTCGGCTGTCTGGAACGCTGCCACCAGGGCGTCGTATCCGGGGTGCAGACGGTTGAGCACCCGCACGTTGCGCGCGATCAGGTGCCGGCGCGCATCGCCGAAGGAGGCGCCGCCGACATGGCCCACGAACACGCCCAACGCGGCCACGCTGCGCCAGCCGAGGTGTCGCGCCCGCAGGCAGAAATCGTTCTCCTCGCCGTAGCCCTGGGCGAAGCAGTCCTCCCGCAGCAGCCCGACCTGGTCCAGGCAGTCGCGCCGCAGATACAGGCAGAAGCCGACGCCGGTCGGCAGGTCGGCCACCGCGTCCCCGTTCACCGCCTGCGCCAGGGCGTCCGCCGCGGCCACGCCGGCGGCGTCGGGCACCGGGTTGCCGCCGTCCGGGTCGGGATAACTCAGGATCGTGGCGTCATTGGAGAGCGGGGTGGCCGTGCCGATGTCCGGCGCCGCGTAGGCCGCCGCGCGCAGCCGGTCCAGCCAGCCCGGCGCAAGCAGGGTGTCGCTGTTCAGCAGCACCGCGTCCCGTCCTGCGCAGGCGCGCAGCCCGGCATTGGCCGCTGCGGGAAAGCCCAGGTTCTCGGCATGCCGGATCAGGCGGATGCGCCGCTGCCGGTGCAGCGCCTGCAACGCCGCCGCCAGTTCCGGCTCGGGCGAGGCGTCGTCCACCACCACCACCTGCGTCGTCCGCGGCACCGTCGCCAACACCGAGTCGATGCAGGCCAGGGTGAGCCGCAGGCCGCGGTAGGCGGGGATCACGACGTCCACCGCCGGACGCACCTGCGCCACGGCAGGCGAAGCGCCGCCGGCATCGGCCCAGGCGGGCATTCCCAAGGCGGGCGCTTCACCGTCCCGCACGGCCCGCGCCATGGCCGCCGCGGCGCGCCCTTCCAGCCCGGGATCGACGGGACTGCCCAGCAGGTGACGACCATCCGCACCGCGCACCGACACGGGACCGGCATGGCGGGCGAAGGCGGAGGCCGGGACGCTGAAGGCCCAGGGCCGCGCCATCGGCCGCTGCAACGTCACGCTGCTGGCTGGCTCCGTCGCCGCGACGCTGAACACCAGGCTGCCGCCGTCCAGGGCAATGTCCGGCTGCCGGGAGGGATCGGCCGAGTGCCAGGCCCAACCAGCTAGGCCGCCATCACGGGCCTCGACGAACCCCTCCACCGCCAGGAACGCCGCGACCGGGAGCGGGCTGCCCAGGTAGCCCTCCACATGCACCAGCCGCGCCGTGGTCCACGCTGGCGGCAGGCGCGCGCGGTGGCCGGTCCAGGCCAGGCGGACGGGCGCTTCGTCCAGGCGGACCCTCCTGGGGCGGACCGGCCCCGCATGCAGCACGCCGCCGCCGTCCAGCCCGCACCACCCGGGCAGCCCGGCGTCGGCCGCGATGGCAGTGCCCATGCCGGGCAGCAACGGCGACGGCACGCTGCACCGCAGCGCCGCCGCCATGGCCTCGACGGCCTGCTCCGCGTCGCCCAGCATGCGATGGCTCGCCGCCAGCCCGGCCCACGCCTCCGGCATCCCGTCGCGGCTGGCCAGCGGCCTGAACAGGGCAGCAGCGCGTGCGGGGTCGCCGGCCTGCAACAGGGCGCCAGCCAGCGCCGCGGCGACCACCCCATTGCCCGGCGCCATCCGGTGCGCCCGGTCCAGCCACAACAGGGCCTCGCCCGATTGTCCTGCGGCGGCGGCATCCTGGCTGCGCTTCCAGGCGCCCTCCACCAGGGACTGCCACATGTCGTCGTGCGTTTGGCGCGGCTCGGCCGACTGCGCCTGCACGCCGAGCAGCAGGGCATCCGGCGCCCTGCGCTTCACCGGCCCTGCCTGCCCGGCATGCGACTGGGCGGCGTACTACTGGGCGGCGACGCGCGGCTCCTGGACAGCGGCGGCGGCCACCTGCATCGGCGGCAAGCGGGACAGCTCATCGGCGGCCTCGGCTGCGCCGGCGTCGCGCGCCTGCTCCAGTTGGTGCCGGGCCTCGGCCAGATCCTGCTCGCCGGCCAGGCCACGGGCCAGGTAGCGCCCCAGCATCAGCCGGGCATACGGATGGCCCTTGTCGGCAGCCTTGCGGAACCAGGCCTGCGCCGCCGGCCGGTCCACCGGGACATCATGCCCACCGCCCAGCAACGCACCCATGGCGAACTCGGCTCCCATGTGGCCCTTCTCCGCAGCCGCGCGGAACATGGCCTGCGCCGCCTCCATATCCTTGGGTCCGCCGCGGCCGTTCACCAGCATCTCGGCGTAGGCGGTCTGCGCGTCGGGCATCTCCTTCTCCGCCGCACGGCGTATCCAGTCGCGGCCCTCGACCGGATCGGCCTCCACCCCACGTCCCTCGGCCAGCATCCGGCCATACCAGTACTGCGCGTTCACCACGCCGTCCGCCGCCTTGCGGAGCCAATGCGCGGCGCGCACGTCGTCGCGCTCCACGCCGACGCCCTGCGCCAGGCAGACGCCGAAGTTGAACGCCGCCACCAGGTCGCCGGCGCCAGCCGCCGCCTCGAACCACTCGCGCGTCCGCACGCGGTCCTCCGGCTGCCCGGCACCGCGCAGCACCAGGTTGGCCAAGTCGGCCTGCGACGACTTCACCCCGCGCTCCGCCGCCATGCGGAACCAGCGCGCGGCCTCGTCGGGGCTGCGGGCCATGCCGGCACCGGTCAGGTGCAGCATCCCAAGCGCACGGGCTGCGGCGCCGTGCCCGGCCTCCGCCGCACGGGTGAACCAGGCTGCGGCCTCCGCATAGTTCGGCGGCAGGTCACCACCCTTGGCATACAGGTCGCCCACCATGGCCGCGGCCTCCGGATCGCCCAGCAGGGCCGCACGGCGCAGCCAGGACTCGCCGTTCATCACATCCCGCGGCACCCCGCGCCCTTCCAGCAGCGCCAAGCCCCAGCGCGCCATGCCGGACCGGGCGCCACGGTCAGCGGCGCGGCGGTAAAGCTGCGCCGCGGCCGCCAGGTCAGCCTGCAGACCCGTCCCGGACTCCAGCATCACGCCAAGCAGGTAAAGCCCCAAGGGCAGGTTCGCCGCCGCCGCCTTGCCGATGTTGACCGCGGCCTCCTGCCGTTGCGCATCCTCGGTCGCCACGCGCAACAGCGCCATGCCGTGACCCAGGGCGCCCTGTGCGCAGCTCAGCTCCGCCGAACGCTTGTAGAGGACATCCGCCGCAGCCAGGTCGCGCAGGGCTTCAGGACCGGAGGTGGCGATGTAGCCGAGCAGCGCCAGCGCTTCTCCGGACCCCTGATCTGCCGCCAGCTTGGCCCAGTGTGCCGCCTTGTCGTAGTCCGGGTTCCCTGGATCATTCGCGGCGAACAACCCCAGGGGTCCGTTGCCATCCGCCACGCCGGCGCCGGTCAGGTATAGCGTCGCCAGCGAGGTCTGCGCATCGACCAAGCCAGCGCCGGCCGCGCGTTCCAGCCATTGCGCCGCCATTGGCCGGCTCACCGGAACGGCGGTACCCTCCAGGTAGGCGCGCCCGACCCGCAACTGCGCCTGCGCGTCGCCACGCTGGGCCGCCTTGGCCAGCACGGGGAACGCCTGCGCCCACTGCCCGGCGTCGGCCTGGGCGATGGCCTGGCGCAAGCGGCCGGACGGGGTGACAGCCACCTTGACGCGGCCCAGCAAGCCGCTCACCAGCAGCGGCCCGCCGTGCGGGCGTGCAGGCCCGCCGTGCGGGCGTGCAGCGCTTGAACGGCCGGCCTCATGGCTCGCGCATCCCGTCCAGCGCCACCGGCAGCACGCGGCTCAGCAGATAGGACAACAGGGTGCGCTTGCCGACCTTGATGTCCGCCGTGACCGGCATCCCCGGCACCATGCGGAAGTTCGCCGGGGTGTCGTGCAGCTTCACCGTGTCCAGCGATACGCGGCTGCGATAGAACGCCGTGGCCGAGTTGGGTCCGCCCGGCGGGGCCGCGCCGCGCACCTTCTCGTCGGGGTTGCTGGTGAAGCTGTCGGGGCTGACCACCTGGACCTGGCCCTCCACCGACCCGTACTGCGTGGCGGGGAAGGTGTCGAGCTTGATCGTCACGGTGTCGCCAGAATGCACGAACCCGGCGTCCAGCCCGGCGATGTTCACCTCAGCCTCCAGCTCGGCGTTCAGCGGCACCAAGGTGATCAACTGCTCGCCGGACTGCATCACCGACCCCGGCGACACTTTTGCCACTGTCAGCACGACCGCATCCTGGTCGGCGCGCAGCTCCACGAGCTGGCGGCGCAGCACGGCCTTGGTCAGGTTCTCCTTGGCGTCGCTCAGCTTGCGGCCGGCGTCGGTCAGGTCCTGGCCGACCTGGCCACGCCATTGCTGGTTGTAGCCGTCCCGCTCGGCCTGCATCGCCTGCAGGTCGCGGGCGGCCTGCCCGGCCTGCGCAATGGAGGCATCCAGGCGCTGCCTCACGTCGAGCTTGCTGTCCGTCGCCTGCAGGCGGTTGAGCTGGCTGCCGACTTGCAGCCTCTCAAGCTCGATCCGCTTCTGCTCGACCGTCTCGGCCAGCTTCAGCCGGTCGGTCAGGGCGGACTGGTCGGACATCGCGCGCTGCACCTGGGATTGCAGGCTGCTGATCTTCTGCGCGTAGTTCTCCATCTTGAAGCCGCGCTCGGCCTGGCGTTGCAGGAAGATCGCACCTTGCAGCAGGGCGATGGGGCTGCTGTCCCGCGGCGTGTAGATCTTGCCGGAGGCCTCCGCCTGCAGCCGGGCGACCTCGGCCTCCAGGCTGCCGACCTGGCTTTGCAGGGCCGCCGCGTCCGAGGTGGCGAAGGTCGGGTCCAGCCGGGCCAGCACGTCGCCCTTGTGCACCGTCTGCCCCTCCTTGACGCCGATGCTGCGGACGATGGCCGTCTCCAGCGGCTGCACTACGCTGGTCGGGGACTGCGCGACAATCTTGCCCGGCGCCGTCACCACCTTGTCGATCGGGATCAGCGCCGCCGCCGCAGCGCACGCCGCGGCCAGCGAGCACACTACCCAGATCGTCCCACGGGCCGCGCCGATCACGGGCGCATGGGTCAGCGCCAGGGACGGCGAATGGAACTCCAGCAGCGAGGGCAGTTGCACCGCGTCTGCGGCAGCCGCCTTGCGGATCGTCAGTCCAGCCATCGAAAACTCCTATCGTCCAGCCGTGCAGGTCCCGGCTGATCAGTGGCCTGGTCAGTCGCCTTGGGCCAACCGCGGCGCTGGGGTGTTGGCGCGGCCCATGCCGCCGTCCATGTGGCGGTTCTGCTGGCCCCACAGGAGCTTGTAGATCGCGCACCGCTCGACCAGGATCTTATGCGGCGCAACGTCCACCACCGTGCCCTTGTCCATGACCATGATCAGGTCGCAGTCCAGCAGCGACGACAGGCGGTGCGACACGATCACCATCGTGCGCCCTTTCGCCAGGCGCGTCAGGTTGGCGTTGACCAGGGCCTCGCTCTCGGGGTCCAGCGCGCTGGTCGCCTCGTCGAGGATCATCAGCCGCGGGTCGGCGATCACGGCGCGGGCAATCGCCAGGCGCTGCCGCTGCCCGCCGGACAGGTTGGCCGACCCTTCCTCGATCCAGGTGTCGTAGCCCGCAGGCAGCCGCTCGATGAACTCCTCGGCGCCGGCCAGGCGGGCGGCGCGGATCACGTCCTCCAGCGTCAGGCCGGGGCGGCCGGCGGTGATGTTGTCGCGCACAGTGCCGCGGAACAGGAAGTTGTCCTGCAGCACCACGCCGAAGCTGCGGCGCAGGTGCGTCAGGTTGATCTCCCGCAGCTCGATCCCGTCGATCTTGAGGAAGCCGCTGTATTCGCGGTTGATGCCTTGCAGCAGGCGGGTGACGGTGCTCTTGCCCGACCCGCTGCGCCCGACCACGCCCAGCATGGTGCCGGCGGGGATGCTGAACGACATCTTCTCCAGTGCCGGCTGTTTGGTGCCGGGGTAGCGGAAGGTCAGGTCCTCGAACGACACGGCGCCGGCGAACTTGGGGCGCAGGCCGCCCTGCATGGCGGCGGTCTCGCTGGGGTTGTTCAGCACCAGGCCAACCTGGCCGATGCTGGCGCGCACCTCCTCGAAGTCCTCGATCAGCCGGGCCAGGCCGACCAGGGGCTGCGTCACGCGGCTGCCGAGCATCATGAAGGCCACCAGCCCGCCGACCGCGACGCCGGTGTTGTCCGACAGCGCGATGTAGGCGCCGACCATGATGATGCCGCGCTGGATGAACGCCTCGATGGGCGTGATGATGGTCTGCGGCCAGTTCGCCAGCCGCCCCGCCTTCAACTTGAGGTTGCCTGCGACGGCGACGCGCTGGTCCCACTCGGCCCGGCGCTGCGGTTCCAGCGCCAGGGATTTCACGGTGCGGATGCCCTGCACCGTTTCGACAAGCGTGCTGCCCTTCTCCGACTCCGAGGTCGTCAGCTTGCCGACGACGCTGCGCAGCGACGGCAGGAACAGCAGGATGACGCCGGCGATCACCACCGCGCACACCAGCACGATCCAGGCCAGCGTCGGCTCCATCCAGAACAGCAGCGGCAGCAGGAACAGCAGGGTGAACATGTCGAGGAAGGTGCCCATCAGCTTCCCCGTCAGGAAGTCGCGGATTTTCCACACCTGGCTCAGCCGGTAGGTGGTCTGGCCGGCCGGGGTCTTCTCGAAGTAGTCCAGCGGCAGGCCGAGCAGCTTGTTGAAGACGTGCAGGTTCAGCTTGGCGTCCACGCGGGTGGAGACGACCTGGACCAGCTCGCGCCGGGCATAGCCGAGCAGGGTCTCATAGACCGTGGTGATCAGCAGGATCGTGCTGAGCAGGACGAGCGTGGAGATGCTATGGTGCGTCACCACGCGGTCCACCACGGTCATGACCAGCAGCGGCGGCACGATGGTGAGCGCGCTCAGCATGATCGAGCCGATGCTCACGTCGCGCAGCAGGCGCTTCTCGAGCAGCACGAGGCTCATCAGCCAGCCGAGCGAGAACGGGCGGTCGGCCTCGGACTCGCCACGCGCGCGGCGGATCAGCAGCACCTCGCCGGCCCAGGCCTGCGCCAGCCGCAGCTCGTCCACGGCAACGGCGGAGGCGTCGCCATCGGTGCGGGGGTCGCGGACCCAGACGACGTTGCGCGCCTGGTCGGTGGCGACCAGCAGCCCGGCGGTGCCGTCCTTGAACAGCAGCACGACGGGCGGCGGCGGGTTGGTTGTGCCCTGGACGCGGAAGAGCTGCTTCCAGCGCAGCCGCTCCGCCTTGGCGGACAGGCCCTGGTCTCGCGCCCAGGTCACCAGGGACGCGGGCGACGGCGTGGCCTCGCCGGGGGTTGGACGGAAGTCGGCGATGGACAGATCGACCCCGTTGTGCCGGGCGACGGCGACGACGGCGAGCAGGCGGGATTCGCCCTCCATCACCGCACGCCCGACGCCGATGGTGCCGATGTCGATGCGCGGCGCAGCGTCCTGCGGGGCGCCGCCGGATGCCATGCCGTCCGCGGCGCGGCGCGGGACGGGCGGGTTCAAGCCTGATTGATCCACAGATCGTTCCTTGTGCCACGAGCGGCGGATCGCCGGCCCAGGTCTGCCTTAAGGGATGCCGCTTAACATAGAAGCGCCGGTTAACAGCAACACGCTGGATGTCTTATGTCATGCCAACCCGCATGACACCATTGCTGGTGTGCAAACGGACAAAACATGACGTTAACGGCGAGCATCGGGCGCCCCAACGGGTAGTTGGCCCCCGTGTCCGCACGGGTTATGGCAGGCCCCGAGGAGCACCGCATGAACATCCAGCCCGCTGCAGCCGCCGACATCCCGGAGATACAGGCGATCTACGCCCACCACGTCTTGCATGGCAGCGGCACGTTCGAGGAGGTGCCGCCGTCGATCGAGGAGGTGCAGGGGCGGTTCGAGGCCGTCACCCGGCGCGGCTGGTCGTTCCTGGTGGCAACGGATGCGACCGGGGTGCTTGGCTATGCCTATTATGCCCAGTTGCGGGAACGGTCGGCCTATCGCTACACGGCTGAGACCAGCATCTACGTGCGCGACGACGTGCGCGGCCAGGGTGTCGGCAAGGCGCTGGTCGGGCGGCTGCTGGCGGACGCCGAGGCGGCCGGGTTCCGGCAGATGATCGCTGTGATCGGCGACTCTGAGAACACCGGGTCCATCGGCGTGCATGCTTCGCTTGGCTTCCAGCGGGTCGGGCTGCTGCGGGCGTCCGGGCTGAAGTTCGGGCGCTGGGTGGATACTGTTTACATGCAGCGGGCGCTCGGCCGCGGCGATGCGGACGTGCCGGCCTGACAGGGGTGCGAGGCCGCCATTTAAGGACCGCACTGACTGCTGCTCCCTTTCCCAGAGGGAGAGGGCAGTGCTCGTGCGATGTTCTGTCAGCCCCGGCCGGGACGGAAGCGAGCCACGACCAGAGGATCGGTCTCCAGCGCGTCATGCACCATCGCAGCCTCTGCTGGACCAATGACGGCCAGCACCCGCCGGAACCAGCCGACCTCGCCCCGGGCGCGGCGAAGGAACAGGGCGCCCAAGGCCTGTGCGGCGGCGTTTCGCGGCTGGCAGCACAAGCAGCCTGCTGCGTGGCCGGGCGCCCCAGGGGACATAACCTCGGCCGGCCAGCCCGGCGGCGGCACACCGGACGACAGCAGCAGGGCATCGCCCTCGCCGGCATCGGCAAGCTCGCCAAGCCGCACCGGAATCCTAGCGTCGATCCGCACCGCACACCTGCCTGAGCGCCCCCGCTTATCGCATGGACATAAGGATATCTTTATGTAATACGCAAGCCATGGAGCCGCTCCTGATGTCCCTGCGCGCCTGTGCCGAGCCGACCCGGCTGCGGCTGCTGGCGCTCGCCGCCCGCGGCGCGTTCTGCGTGGTGGAGTTCACTGAAATCCTTGGGCAGAGCCAGCCCCGCCTGTCCCGCCACCTCAAGCTGCTGTGCGACGCCGGGCTGCTGGAGCGCGTGCGTGAGGGCACCAATGTCTGGTTCGGCCTGCCGCCGGACGCCGGGCCGGGGGTCGCGCCGGTGCTGGACCTGCTGGCCCGCCTGCCAGAGGACGACCCGGTGCTGGCCGCCGACCGCCGCGGCGCGGCGCGCGTGCTGGCGGAGCGGGCGCGCATCGCGTCCGACACTTTCCGCCGCCAGGGCGCTGATTGGGACGAAATGCGAGCGCTTGGCCTGCCTGCGGCCGATGTCGAGGCAGCGCTGCTGTCGCTGCTACCAGGCAATGGCCTGGGACGCCTGCTGGACATCGGCACCGGCACTGGGCGCATGTTGGAGCTGCTGGCCCCGCGCGTGCGCTCTGGCCTCGGCATCGACGCGAGCCGCGCCATGCTGGCCCTGGCGCGGTCCCGCCTAGCCAAGCCCGGCCTGGGGCACCTGGGCGTGCGGCAGGCCGACATGTACCGGCTGCCGCTGTCGGGCGGCTACGACGTGGTCGTGCTGCAGATGGTGCTGCACTACGCCGAAGACCCCGCCGCCGTGTTGGCCGAGGCCGCCCGTGTGCTGGCGCCTGGCGGCCGGTTGATCGTCGTCGATTTGGCCGGGCACGGCCGGCGCGACCTGGCGGAGCGCCTGGCGCACCGCTGGCCCGGCTTCACCGACACCGCCATGCGCGATCTGTTGCGCGGCCCTGGCCTGATGCCGGGCCGCCCCATATCGGTGCCCGGGCCGCTCGAGGTCCGCCTCTGGCCGGCCCTGATGCCCGCCGCCGCCCCTGCCCCCGCCCGCGAACTCGCCACCGAGGATGCCTGATGACCCGACCCCACCTGCTTGATGCCCTGCGCGACCAAGTCCTGCTGTGCGACGGCGGCATGGGTAGCCGCGTGCAGGCGCTGACGCTCGACATCGAGCGCGACTACTGGAACCAGGAGAACTGCACCGAGGTGCTGAACCTGTCCCGCCCGGACCTGGTGCGCGACATCCACCGCGGCTACTTCGAGGCCGGAGCGGATATGGTCGAGACCAACACCTTCGGCGGCTCCCCTCTGACGCTGGCCGAGTTCGATCTGCAGGACCGCACGCACGAGATCAACCAAGTCGCGGCCGAACTGGCGCGCGAGGCGGCGGACAGCTTTTCCGATGGGCGGCACCGCTGGGTGCTGGGCAGCATCGGGCCGGGCACCAAGCTGCCGTCGCTGGGCAACATCGCCTATGACCCGTTGGAGGCCGCGCTGGCGGCGCAGTCGCGCGGGCTGATCGCGGGCGGCGTGGACGCCATCCTGATCGAGACATGCCAGGACACCCTGCAGATCAAGGCCGCGGTGAACGGGGCCAAGATCGCCCGCAAGGAGGCCGGCACCGACACGCCGATCTTCGTGCAGGTGACGGTGGAGACGACGGGCACGCTGCTGGTCGGCCCCGACATCGCCGCCGCGGCGACGGTGGTGCACGCGCTGGACGTGCCGCTGATCGGGCTGAACTGCGCCACGGGTCCGCAGGAGATGGCCGAGCACGTCCGCTGGCTCGCCGCCAACTGGCCCGGCCTGCTGTCGGTGCAGCCCAACGCCGGGTTGCCGGAGCTGGTCGATGGCAAGACGCACTACCCCCTGGACCCCGCGCAGATGGCAAGCTGGGTGGAGCGGTTCATCAGCGAGGACGGGCTGAACTTGATCGGCGGCTGCTGCGGCACCAACACGCCGCACATCGCCGCCCTGGATGCGATGCTGCGCCGCCGGGCAGAGGCGCGCGGCGGCTTCCGTCCGGCCCCGGTCGCGCGCAAGCCGGTCTGGGTGCCGTCCGTCGCCAGCCTGTATGGCCAGACGCCGCTGCGGCAGGAGAACAGCTACTTCTCCATCGGCGAGCGCTGCAACGCCAACGGCAGCCGCAAGTGGCGCGAGCTGCAGGAGACTGCCGACTGGGACGGCTGCGTCGCCATGGGCCGCGAGCAGATCGCCGAGGGATCGAACAGCCTGGACCTCTGCACCGCCTTCGTCGGCCGCGACGAGGTGATGGAGATGAACGAGGTCGTCACCCGCTTCACCAGCAGCGTGAACAGCCCCTTGGTCATCGACAGCACCGAGGCAGTCGTGCTGGAGGCCGCGCTGCGCTTGCACGGCGGCAAGCCCATCATCAACTCGATTAACTTCGAGGACGGCGAGGAGGCGGCCGACATCCGGATGCGGATGGCGAAGAAGTTCGGCACGGCGGTGATCGCGCTGACCATCGACGAGGAGGGCATGGCCAAGACCCCCGAGGCCAAGCTCGCCATCGCCCGCCGCCTGGTGGCGTTCGCTTGCGACAAGCACGGGCTGCCGCAATCGGACCTGCTGATCGACCCGCTCACCTTCACCGTCGCCACCGGGAACGAGGACGACCGCAAGCTCGGCCAGTGGACGCTTGAGGGCATCAAGCTGATCCGCGACGAATTCCCAGAAATCCAGATCATCCTGGGCCTGTCCAACATCAGCTTCGGCCTGAACCCGGCGGCCCGCGCGGTGCTGAACTCGGTGTTCCTGGACCACGCGGTGAGGGCCGGCATGACCGGCGCCATCGTCCACGTCAGCAAGATACGCCCGCTGCACCTGGTTGCCGCCGACGAGGTGCAGGTCATGGAGGACCTGCTGTTCGACCGCCGCCGCGAGGGCTACGACCCCTTGCAGGCCCTGCTGGCAATGTTCGCCGACCGCAAGGCCGCCGACGCCGTGAAGAAGGTGCGGGCCGAGACGGTCGAGGGCCGGCTCAAGGACCGCATCATCGACGGCGACCGCAAGGGCCTGGCCGACGAACTCGACGAGGCCATGCTGACCAACCCGCCGCTGGACATCATCAACAACGTGCTGCTGGACGGCATGAAGGTGGTCGGCGAGCTGTTCGGCGCCGGCAAGATGCAGCTCCCGTTCGTGCTGCAGAGCGCCGAGACCATGAAGGCCGCCGTCGCCCACCTGGAGCCGCACATGGAGCGGGTCGAGGGCCAGGAGAAGGGCACCATCGTGCTCGCCACCGTGAAGGGCGACGTGCACGACATCGGCAAGAACCTGGTGGACATCATCCTGACCAACAACGGCTACCGGGTGGTGAACCTCGGCATCAAGGTGACGCTGGCCGACATGGTCGCCGCCGCCAAGCAGCACCAGGCGCACGCCATCGGCATGTCCGGCCTGCTGGTGAAAAGCACCGTCGTGATGCGGGAGAACCTGGAGGAGATGGCCCGGCAGGGGCTGGACATCCCGGTGATGCTCGGCGGCGCCGCGCTGACCCGCAACTACGTCGAGGAGGACTGCGTGCAGGCCTATGCCTGCGGGCGCGTGGTGTATGCGCGCGACGCCTTCGACGGGCTGCACCTGATGGACAAGGTGACGGGCAACGGCTTCGACGACTACCTGGCGGCTATCCAGTCCAAGCGGTCCGGCAAGGCGCGCAACACCAAGCGCACCCTGGGCCAGGCCGACGCCAAGGCTTTCCGCCCGGTGGATGTCGCCGCCGTGCAGGCCCGGCGGCGCACGATCACGCGGGACGTGCCGGTTGCCAACCCGCCGTTCTGGGGCGCACGGCTGATCGAGGCCCCGACCAAGGCCGTCATACCGTTCCTGAACGAGCGCAGCCTCTATCAATTCCAGTGGGGCTTCCGCAAGCAGGGCAAGTCGCTGGAGGACTTCCTCGGCTGGGCCAAGCAGGAGCTTCGCCCGGTGATGCGCCGGATGCTCGGCATCTGCGAGGCAGGCGACATCCTGCGGCCGCAGGCGATCTACGGCTACTGGAAGGCCGCCGGGCAAGGCAACGACCTGATCGTGTTCGCCGAGGACGGGCAGACGGAGCTGTGCCGCTTCGCCCTGCCACGACAGCCGAAGGAGGACGGCGAGTGCATCGCCGACTTCTTCCGCGACGTGGACGATAGGGAGCGCGACGTGATCGGGCTGCAGGTGGTGACCGTCGGCCAGAAGGCGTCCGACACGGCGCGGGTGTGGTTCGAGGACAACCGCTACCAGGATTACCTCTACCTGCATGGCCTGTCGGTGGAGGTTGCGGAGGCGATGGCGGAGTACACCCACAAGCGCATTCGGGCCGAGATGGGCTTCGCCGGGGAGGACGACCGCGACATGGAGCGGATGCTGTCGCAGCACTACCGCGGCAGCCGCTACAGCTTCGGCTACCCGGCCTGCCCGCGGCTGGAGGACCAGGAGCCGCTGCTGCGCCTGTTGGATGCCGAGCGGATCGGGGTGTCGCTGTCCGACGAGTCGCAGTTGCACCCGGAGCAGTCCACCAGCGCCATTGTGGTGCTGAACCCGCGGGCCAAGTACTTCTCGGTCTAGCCAAAGGTAGGCACTGGCGGTCCCGGACTGCTAAGCAGCAGCCGGGGCCATGCGGGGGCAGGGTTGGACCGGATCGGTCGGATAGCGGCGGGAACCATTGTGGTCGGCATCGTGGTGCTGGCAATGAAGGCGTTTGCCTGGTGGCTGACCGGCAGCTCGGCGCTGTATTCGGACGCGCTGGAAAGCGTGGTGAACGTCGTCGCCAGCGTCATCGCCTTCGGCGCGCTGCGTGTGGCCGCCCGGCCGGCCGACGCCAACCATCCCTACGGCCATGACAAGGCCGAGTTCTTTGCCGCGGTGATCGAGGGCGTGCTGATCATCTTCGCCGCCGCTAGCATCTTGCAGCATGCCTGGATGACCTGGAATGCGCCGGCGCATCTGGGGCAGGTCTGGTATGGGCTGGGCCTGAACGCCGTGTCCACCGCGATCAACGCCGGATGGGCGGTGCTGCTGCTGCGGGCTGGGCGGGCGCACCGCTCGGCGGCGCTGCTGGCGGATGGGCGGCACCTCAACTCCGATGTGGTCACGTCGGTCGGGGTGACGGCCGGGCTGCTGCTGGCGGTGCAGACCGGGGTGCCGTGGCTGGACCCGCTGCTGGCGGTGGGCACGGCGGCGCATGTGCTGTGGTCCGGCGTGCGGGTGGTGCAGACCAGCATCGGCGGGCTGATGGACGCTGCCCCGGCCGGAGAGATCGTCGAGCGCATCCGCCGCTTGGTCGGCGAGCACGCCAACGGCGCCATCGAGGCGCACGACCTGCGGACCCGTCATGCCGGCCGGCTAACCTACCTGGAGTTTCACCTGGTCGTGCCCGGCGACATGCGGGTGGCAGAAGCCCATGTCATCTGCGACCGGGTGGAGGCGGCGTTGAAGGCCGAGGTGGATGGGCTGGTCATCACCATCCATGTCGAGCCGGAGCTGAAGGCCAAGCACAGCGGCATCCTTGTCCTCTAGCCTGCTTCCCCCTCTCCCTCCGGGCTTGGTCCGCACTGCGGCCCAAGCCCGGAGGGAGAGGGGGAAGCATGCGTCGCCCTTGATGGGCATGATGGTTGCCATCTCTGTCCTCTTGCACCTTGCCGCCATGGCTTTGTTCCTGCCCCACCCCAGTGGTGTTGGGCTTGCCGCGCAGATACCCCCGATCGAGGTGGAACTTGTCCAGGTCAGCGCCGCCGGTGCCCAGCCCACACAGCAGGCAGCCCCCGCGTCCCAGGCCCCGCCAACCGCAGAGCCGCCGCCGGGATCGGAGGCGCCGCCGCCCGCTGCCCCGCTTCAGCCTCGGCCCGCCGCGCCAGCCGTCCACTTGGGCGACGGCGGCAGCAGCGACGCCGACATGAACGTGACCAGCGACGACGTCGTGCCGCCACGCCCGGACTCCGCCTACCGCAACTTGGCCCCCGCCTACCCCGCCGAGGCGATCCGCCAGCACCAGACCGGCACGGTCCACCTGCTGATCCACATCGGTATCGCCGGGGTTCCCGACCTGGTCGAGGTTGCCGGCAGTAGCGGGCACCCCAGCTTGGACCAGGCGGCCCTCACCGCCATCGAGCGTTGGCGCTTCAGGCCGGCCCAGGGTGAGACCGGGCCGGTGCCCTACAGCGTTCCCCTAGACATCCACTTTGTTGGAGACGGCAGATGATCAGGATCGACCGGGTCGTGACCCGCGGCGGCGACGGCGGGCAGACCTCGCTGGGCGACGGCACCCGCGTGCCGAAAGACGCCCTGCGGGTGGACGCCTACGGTACCGTGGACGAGGCGAACGCCACCATCGGCCTGCTTCGCCTGCATACGGCCGGGGACGCCGAGGCCGACGCCATGCTGGCCCGCATCCAGAACGACCTGTTCGACGTTGGCGCCGACCTGTGCGTGCCCGGCGAGATGGGCGACCGCCTGCGCATCACCGACGCCCCCAGCGCCCGCCTGGAGGCCGAGGTCAAGGCGATGACCGCACAGCTCGCCCCGCTGACTAGCTTCATCCTGCCCGGTGGCACCCCGGCGGCGGCGCACGCCCACCTGGCCCGCACCGTCGTGCGCCGGGCGGAACGCCTGGTGGTGCACCTGGCGCGCGATGAGGTCGTGAACCCCGCCGTGATCCGGCTGCTGAACCGGCTGTCCGACCACCTGTTCGTATTGGGCCGCCGGCTGAACCCCGGCGGGGACGTGCAGTGGACGCCGGGGGCGAACCGGTAGGATCGGCTTGACGCCGGGCATGGCGTGGGTGGCATAGAGGGCGCCCGCACTGGAAACACTGCCATGTCCGTCACCGCCCCCTCCCCGACCGCCACGCTGCCCAAGGCCGATCCTGACCATCATCACGTCGCGGCCGAGGCAGAGGACATGCCGCTGCCGTCCGACCCGCAGACCATTTTCCTCGGCGGCTTGTTCGTGTTTGCCTGCCTGGCCATCCTGTACGTCGCCCGCGAGGTGCTGCTCCCGGTGGTGCTGGCGCTGATCCTCAAGCTGCTGCTGCAACCGCTGGTGCGCCTCCTGGAGCGGTTCCGCATCCCCCGCGCGCTCGGCGCCCTGGTGGCCGTTCTGCTGCTGCTGGGCGTGTTCATCGGGCTGGGCACCGTGCTGTCCGGCCCGGCGTCCGATTGGGTCCGCAACGCCCCGGCCACGTTCCAGAAGCTGCAGCAGGAATACGGCTGGGTGAAGGAGCCGGTCGAGCGCGTGCAGGGGCTGATGAGCCGTGCCGGCATGGGCGACGGCGCGAGCACGATGCAGCTCAGCCCCGGCAAGATCGCCGGCGCTGTCGCCAGCGGGGCGAGTGGCTTCGCCTCGCACTTGCTGGAGACCCTGCTGATCCTGTTCTACATGCTGGTGTTCGGCGAGACGTTCATGCGCCGGCTGGTCGAAGTGCTGCCCAGCTTCAAGGATAAAAAGCAGGCGGTCGGCATCTCGTCCGCCATCGAGCACGACATCTCCGCCTACCTGTTGACGGTGACGGTCATCAACGCCGTCGTCGGCTCGGCGGTGGCGGTGGTGATGTGGGCGTTCGGCGTGCCGGGCTGGCCGCTGTGGGGCGTGGTGGCGTTCTGCCTGAACTACATCCCGATCCTCGGGCCGCTGGCGGGGGTCGGGATGTTCGCCGTCGTCGGGCTGGCCAGCCTGGGCGCGGCCTGGCTGTCGTTGCTGCCCGCCGCCGCCTATCTTGGCATCCACGTCGTGGAGGGCGAGATCGTCACGCCGATGATCCTGGCCCGGCGCTTCACCATCAATCCGATCGCCGTGATGCTTGGCCTGGTGTTCTGGTATTGGATGTGGGGCGTGGAGGGTGCGGTGCTGGCAGTGCCGTTGCTGGCGGTGATCAAGATCATCTGCGACCGGCTGCGGCCATTGCGTGCCTTCGGGCACTTGCTGGAGGGATAGGCATCCCCGGAGCCAAGACCCTTCGCGGCGAGAGGCCCTGTCGTCATCGTAAAGGCGAGGTGTTCAGCGCCTCGGCGGTCTCGCCGGTCAGCGTAACCCTGCCGTCCGCGACGGACAGCCCGCTGGTTGGAACTTCGATCACGCGCACGTTGTCGAGCGTATAGACGCCAAGCACGATCGTCGCCGTGCGGCCGTCGGGACTGACCGACTTGACGCTGCCGATGATCCCGCCTCGGCTGTCATGGAGCCAGCGGCCGACCAGGGCGGCGGCGGTGACGCTGGGCGGCGCCATGGCCGGGAGTTGCTGCGCAAGCGTGGGCGTGGCGGCGAGGGCCAGGATGGCAGCGCCGGCGAAGTTGAGAAAACGCCTGTTCATAATCGTGATTCCTGGTGTTGGTGGGCGTGGAGGTGACTAGCGGCCAAGCCGCGGCGCCAATCAGCGGAGCACAACACCCCGTGGCGCCTGCGTCCCCTGTCGCGCGTCGTGTTCAGGGACAACTGGGCGAGCGGGCAGGATGCCGTTCGCCCGGTACCAGCCGACGGTGTCGGCAAGCGTCTCCGACAAGGGCCGGAACGTGCAGCCCAGCTCGCGCTTGCTCTTGGCGTGGTCGTAGTGCGATCGGCCAGCCTGCTGCTCCAGGAGCTTGACCGAGGCCCGGCTGACCGGCGCCGGCCGGCCAGTGACGCCGGCATACAGCTCGTAGCCGGCCGCCAGCACGCGCAATGCTGCGAGCGGGATGCGCCGGGCCGGCGCCGCGACCCCGCTCGCCTCGGCCAGAAGCCGGAACAGGTCGTCCATGGCCACGTGCCGCCCTGCGGCAAGGTAGGGCTGGCCGCTCCGCCCGTGCTCCAGGGCCGCGACCTGGTGCTGCGCCACGTCGCGGGCGTCCACGACCGAGAAGCTGCCGGGAATGCGGCCCGGCAGCTTGCGGCGGACGAAGTCCATGACGAGCTGCCCCGACGAGGTCGGCCCCACGTCGCCAGGGCCGACCATCCAGCTTGGCAGCACCGTGGCGATGAACATGCCGGGGTGGCCGTCCAGGAACTCGCGGACCTTGCGGTCGGCCAGGATCTTGCTGCGCTGGTAGTCGTCCGCGTCGGCCTCGCGGCGCCCCATCGTCTCGTTGATAAGCTGGCCGACGGACCCGTGCAGCACAGCGGCAGACGAGGTGTGCACCGCCTGTCGCACGCCGCTGGCGTAGGCCGCCTCCAGCAGGCGGCCGGTGCCCTCGACGTTGATCGCGTGCAGCCTGTCCCAGTGCTTGCCGCCCTTGTAGCTGTCGCGGAAGTGGGCAGCGGTGTGGAACAGGGCGTCGCAGCCGGTGAGGGCGGGCGCAAAGCCTGCCACGTCGAGCATGTCGCCCTCGACGATCTCGACCGGGACGCCCGCGAACTGCTTGGCCGCCTTCTCGCGTGACCGCGCGAGCGCCTTGACCCGAAACCCACGGCCCGCGAGCACGCGGACGAGGTTGTTGCCCAGCAGGCCCGTAGATCCCGTCACGAACGCGGTTTGCATGGCAGCGCACCTTCCTGGTTGTGGTCTGGCCTGGTTGTGGTCTGGTCGCGGACCAAACGATATCTGGATACCGATCGGTCACACTACAGATACCATTTGGTTTCTGAAATGCAAGTGGTATCTTGCCCATTGAGAACGATGGGCGAAGGCGGTTGGCATGGCGCGATTGACACGGGAGGAGAGCAGGGAGCGCACGCGCGAGCATTTGCTCGAGGCGGCGCGGGTGGCTGTTGCCCGGAACGGCTATGACGGCACCAGCGTCGCGGAAATCGCCGAGACTGCCGGGTTTTCGAAGGGCGCGTTCTTCTCAAACTACGAGAGTAAGGAGGCGCTGCTTCTCGAACTGCTGCGCCGGCACAAGGAGCAGGACATTGCAGCCCTCGGGCGCATCCTCGAGCGGGTCGAGCAGGGCAAGGATGCCGCCGCAGCCCTGGACCGCCATCTCGATGGTCTGGGCGGCTATGCCGATTGGGTCAGGCTCGACATCGAGCTGCAACTCCACGCCGCCCGCAATGCGGCCTTCGCGGCCGACTATGATGCGTTGCAGAGCCGGACCCGAAGCGGCGTCGCCCACCTGATTGCCGCCCTGTTCAGCAAGGCAGGCAAGCGGCCGCCCTCGCCTCCCGACGACCTGGCCAACCTATTCGTGGCGCTGGTCCACGGCCTTGTGCTGCAACGGGCGCGTGACCCTGCGGCAGCGGTCAAGCTGGTGTTTGAAAGCCTGCTAACATCGGCTGAAGGCAGTTGATCCAACCAGGGTGCGAACGATCAAGGCGAGCACGGCCGCTGATGGTGTCGAGCAGCGATAAGCGTGGCTACCGCCGCGTCTCGCCCAGCCACGCGGCGACGACCAGCGTGCTCAATGCCGCGACCTCGAACACCCCGAATGCCTGACGCCGGGCCGAGGCATGGGCGAGCACCTGCTGAACGGCGGTTGACGGCGACACCTTGGGCTCCGGCGCCGCCTGGTCCGTGCGGGCGGCAAACGCCTCGGCGCTGCCGTGATGGCTGGCCCAAACCTTGGTGAACTCGGCGCCGAGCAGGAAAATCTGCGAGGAATAGTAGATCCACAGCAGCACGATCACCAACGCCCCGGCTGCGCCGTAGCTGCTGGCAACTGTGCTGCTGCCGATATAAAGCCCGATCAGCGTCTTGCCGACCGTGAACAGGAACGCCGTCGCCACGGCGCCGACCGCCACGTCCTTGTACCGCAACTGCCGATCAGGAAGGATCTTATAGACGGCCGCGAACAATACCGAGATCAGCAGGAACGAGACGACGAAGTTGACGATGCCGAGGATCACCCTCGCACCCGGCACGAATGCATTGAGGTAGCCGCCCACCGCTGTCAGGACGGCGCTGGCCACCAAGGAGACGATCAGCAGGAAGCCCAACGCGGCAATCAGCCCCAGGCTCGCCACCCTGGCGCGCAGCAGCCCGGTGACGCCCGACTGCCCCTGCGCCTTCCAGATCGCGTTCAGCGACGACTGCATCTCGCCAAGCACACCGGTGGCGGTGATCAGCAGCGTCACCACCCCGATCACGGTCGCCACGATGCCGCTCGACTTGCTGCTCGCGCTGGCGAGCATGGCCTGCACGGCCTCGGCGCCCTGCTTTCCCATCAAACCCTGCAACTGCCCGACAATGGCGCCCTGCGCTGCATCCTGTCCGAACACCAGCCCGGCGATGGCGATGCAGATGACCAGCAACGGCGCAATGGAGAAGATGGTGTAGTAGGCAATGGCGGCTCCCTTGCTGAGCGCGCCATCGTCGATGTAGTCGGCCACCGTCTCCTTCAGCATGGTCCAGGTGCTGCCGAGCATCGCGTTCACCGATCAGGCACGCCGGCGCAGGAGCGCGCTGGTCACGTGCGCGTGTGAACGATTAAACCGGCGCGAAGGTTGCAGCGTGAGCAGCGGCCGTCAGTGGGCCAGCATCGGGCACCCGCCCTGGTCCAGCGGCCGGAATGCCTGCTCGGCCGGGATGGTCGAGACCAGCGAGTACACGTCCCAGCGCGACTTGGACTCGGCCGGCGCCTTCACCCGGAAGACGTACATCGGATGAATTGCCCGTCCATCGGGCCGCACGGTGACGGCTCCGAACAGCGGGTCCTCGATGGGGGCACGGCGCATGGCGGCAACGACCTTCTCCCCTTCGATGCTGTCCGCGGCCTTCGCGGCGTGCAGGTAGGCGAGGACGGAGGAATAAACGCCCGCCTGGTTCTCGGTCGGCACGCGGCCGGGCATCCGCTCGGCGAAGCGGCGGGCGAAGGCGCGGGTGGCGTCGTTCATGTCCCAGTAGAACGCCTCGGTCAGCAACAGACCCTGCGCGGCGGGCAGGCCCAGCGCGTCCACGTCCACGATCTGGGTGAACAGGCCGGCCAGCGTTGCCGTCCGGTTTACCCCGAACTCCGCCGCCTGCTTGGCCGCGTTGATGAAGTCGGTCCCGGTCGAGGCGAAGGCGATCACCTTGGCCCCCGACGCCTGGGCTTGCAGCAAGTACGACGAGAAGTCCGTCGTGCCCAACGGGTGCTTGACCGACCCGGCCACCGTGCCGCCCAGGCTAAGCAGCACCGCCGTCGTGTCCCGCTCCAGCGCCTGGCCCAGCGCATAGTCGAACGACATGAAGTAGAACGGCCCCACATCTTTCAGCGCCCGTGCCGCGCTGTTGCCGAACGCCCAGGTGTCGAACGTCCACTGCACCGTGGTCGGCGCGCACGCCTTGCCCGTCAGGTCGCTGGTCCCGACGTTGCTGGCGATGAAGGTCCGGTGCCGCTCCCGCAGCACGTCGTTCACCGCCAGGCCCACGGCGGAGTTCACCGCATCCGCCACCGCCGCTACGCCGTCCCGGTCCACCCAGGCGCGCACGATGGCGCTGCCGATCTCCGGCTTGTTCTGGTGGTCGCCATAGACGATCTCCACCCGCGTGCCCGGTGCCTCGGCCATGAAGTCCTCGGCGGCAAGCCGCGCCGCCGCGACCGACCCCTTGCCGGACTGATCGGCGAAGGGACCGGACTGGTCGTTCAGCACGCCGATCTTGAGGGTGGAGGGCAGTTGCGCCCAGGCCGGAGCGGCGCAGGCCAATGCGGCGGCGAGTGCAGTCAGGCGCAGCCACATGAACGAGGTCCCCCGGCGTGTCCAGGTTTATACCCGCAGATGCTCCGGAATGGACATGCCGAGCCGGTTGGGCACGTCCCATACTTCCCGCACCGTCCGCGTCGGCTTGAAGCCCGCCCGCAGATAGCCCGGCAGCGCCCGCCGATGGTCGGCCGTGCAGGTGTTCACCGTCACCACCCGCGCGCCCTCCGCCCGGGCAGCCTCCAGAGCGGCGTGCAGGAAGGCGCCGCCCATGCCACACCCCGTCGCGTGCGGCGTCAGGCCGAAGTAGCTGAGGTTCACCGCCGGGCGCTGCCGCGCGTCCAGCTCGAAGAACCCGGCCGGCTCGCCGCCGCGATACAGCACCCAAATCGACACGTCGGGCGTGCGGAGGATGGCCTCCAACGACGAGTCGCCCAGCGAGCGGCGCAGCCACCACAGGTACGGGCCGCCCACCACCGCATACAGGTAGCGATAGAACGCCACCGTGCAGCCATACAGCCGGATCAGGCTGGTGTCGCCGGGCAGCGCCTGTCCCGGCAGCGCCGAGGCCAAGTCAAGCCGCAGGAAGGTGACCGTGACCGCCACCCGCGTCGTAGGCTGCACGCCAACAGCCCTCCGGCTAATCGTCCAGGAAGCTGCGCAACTTGCGGCTGCGGCTGGGGTGCTTCAGCTTGCGCAGCGCCTTGGCCTCGATCTGCCGGATGCGCTCGCGAGTCACGTTGAACTGCTGGCCGACCTCCTCCAGCGTGTGGTCGGTGTTCATGCCGATGCCGAAGCGCATCCGCAACACCCGCTCCTCACGCGGCGTCAGGCTGCTCAGCACCCGCGTCGTCGCCTCCCGCAGGTTGGCCTGGATGGCAGCGTCCAAGGGGATGATCGCCGCCTTGTCCTCGATGAAGTCGCCGAGGTGGCTGTCCTCCTCGTCGCCGATCGGCGTCTCCAGGCTGATCGGCTCCTTGGCGATCTTGAGGACCTTGCGGACCTTCTCCAGCGGCATCCCGAGCTTCTCGGCCAACTCCTCCGGCGCCGGCTCGCGGCCGATCTCGTGCAGCATCTGCCGGCTGGTGCGGACCAGCTTGTTGATCGTCTCGATCATGTGCACGGGGATGCGGATGGTGCGCGCCTGGTCGGCGATGCTGCGGGTGATGGCCTGCCGGATCCACCACGTCGCGTAGGTGCTGAACTTGTAGCCGCGCCGGTACTCGAACTTATCGACCGCCTTCATCAGCCCGATGTTGCCCTCCTGGATCAGGTCCAGGAACTGCAGGCCGCGGTTGGTGTACTTCTTGGCGATGGAGATCACCAGGCGCAGGTTCGCCTCGATCATCTCCTTCTTCGCACGGGCGCTGTCGCGCTCGCCGCGGCTCACCGTCGCATAGACCCGGCGGAACTCGCTGATCGGCAACCCGCCTTCCATCGCGACCGTATGGATCTTGCCGCGCACCTCGGCCACGCCGTCCGCGTGCTTGGTGGCAAAGAGCTTCCAGTGCTTGGACGGCAGGTTGGACACCCGCTGCATCCAGTTCGGGTCCAGCTCGTGCCCGCGGTAGTGCTGCAGGAACTCGTCGCGGCCGACCTTGGCCGACTCCGCCATGCGCAGCAACTGGCCCTCCAGCCCGTTCAGGCGCTGGCTGATTTGCTTGAGCTGGATGACCAGCTCCTCGATGCGGTTGTTGTGCAGGTGGACCTGCTCGACCTTGCCGACCACCTCCTCACGCTGCTTCTCGTAGCCGCGCTCGCTGCGAAGGTTGATCTCCTCCCCCGTGGTGATCTGCTCCAGCCGCCTGGCCTGCACCTTGTGCAGCTTCTTATACAGGCCCTCGATCTCCTCGAAGGTCGCCAGCACGTCGGGCTTCAGCTTCTCCTCAAGCGCGGACAAGGACATGCCGGGGCCTTCGCCCTCCTCGTCGCCGTCCAGGTCGTCAGCGGCCTCGAAAGTTTCTGCAACCGCGTCGGCCGGCTCCCCGGCGGCCTCCTTGGGGCCGCCCTGGGTCGCCTCCAGGTCGATGATGTCGCGCAGCAGCATCTTCCCGGCCTTCAGGCTCTCATGCCAGGTGATGATGGCGCGGAAGGTCAGCGGGCTTTCGCACAGCCCGCCGATCATCATGTCGCGGCCGGCCTCGATGCGCTTGGCGATGGCGATCTCGCCCTCGCGCGACAGCAGCTCGACGCTGCCCATCTCGCGCAAGTACATGCGGACCGGATCGTCGGTGCGGCCCAGGCTGGCCTCATCGACGTTGCCATGCGGCTCGTCGGAATCCTTCTCCTCCTCGCCCTCGGCCTTGTCGGCCTTGGCGGCGGCGGGTTCGGCCTCCTCGCCCTCCTCGCTCTCGACGACCTGGATGCCCATCTCGCTGAGCATCGCCATCACGTCTTCGATCTGCTCGGAGCTGTTCTGGTCGGCGGGCAGGACAGCGTTCAACTCGTCGAACGTGATGTAGCCACGCTCCTTGCCCTTGGCGATCAGACGCTTGACGGCAACGGCGCTGGTGTCCAGCAGCGTGGTGTCGCCGTCCTGGTCGGCCGGGGCTGCATCGGTCGTCGCAGCTTGCTTCGTCGCCATCGGTGGGGGCACTCCAAAATGTCTTGAGCCGGCGTCCCGGCTCAACGATTAAGGTTCCGCGTCCGCGTCTTCCATGGTGAACAGGGCGGCACGGGCGGTGGACAGGGCAATCAGGCGCCGTTGCGTGGTGGCATCCATCTGCTTGGCGCAGGCACGGCCGGCGGCCAGCCACTCCTCCTCCAGATGCGCGCGGTTGAGCAGGCCAAAGACATGCCACCAACCCGCTTCCGCTTCTGCCGGCATTGCGTCCGCCCGCGCGCATCCGGGCAAGGGCAACGACGACGTTCGCAGGATGAGTTCGGTTTCCTCTGCCAAATCCGAACTGTGCAGGTGGGCAAGCAGTTTGGCCGAATCAAGCTGGTGGTCATCCATGGCGTGCAGCATCGCATGGCGGACACGGTCCAGGACTGGCGGCAGCGGCAGGCCCATCAGCGCCTCCTCGGTGTCGCGCAGCAGGTCGGGGTGGCGGATCAGGATGGCCAGCAGGCACCGGGCCTGTTCGGACTGCGTCCGGTCCATGTCGGCGCCGGCGGACCGGGTGAAGCGCGGGGCGGTTTTGGCGTTGCCGGGCTTGCCGGTCCGGGCGTCAGCGAGACGCTTGCGGCTTTCATAGAACCTGTCGAGCAGCGCGGAACGGTACTCGCCTTGCAGGCCGCGGTCGGGGATGGCGTGGGCTGCGGCCACCAGCCGGGCGCGCAATGAGGCCCGTTGCTCCGGGCCGTCGCCGGGCGTTTGCTGGCGCAGCGTTGCGAACAGGGTGTCCACCAGGGGCCGGGCGGAGGCGGCGATGCGGTCGAACGCGGTGCGGCCGTCCTTGCGGACCAGGGTGTCGGGGTCCTCCCCACCGGGCAGGCTGGCGAAGCGCAGGGTGCGGCCCGGCGCCAGCAACGGCAGGCAGAGTTCCGCGACCCGCGTCGCCGCCCGTGCCCCGGCGTCGTCGCCATCGAAGCACAGCAGCGGGCTGGGCGACACGCGCCACAGTTCCTCCAACTGGTCCTCGGTCAGCGCGGTGCCGAGCGGGGCGACGGCGGTTTCGATCCCGGCCTGGTGCAGGGCGATCACGTCCATGTAGCCTTCGACGACGATCAGGTCCCGGGCCGGGTCCTTGGCGCCCCGCATGCCTTCCCGCGCCAGGTGCAGCGCGTAGAGGTTGCGCTTCTTGGAGAACAACGCCGTTTCCGGGCCGTTGATGTACTTGGGCTTCGCGTCGCCCAGGGTGCGCCCGCCGAAGCTGATCAGGCGCCCGCGGCGGTCGCGGATCGGGAAGGTGACGCGGCCCCAGTACAGCTCGCGCGCCGGGGCGCCATCCTCGGCGGCGCGCAACAGGCCGGCCTCGATCAAGCGGGTCGGCTCGATCCCCGCACGGCCCAGCTCCGCCGCCAGCGCCCCGCGGCCGTCGCCGCTCCAGCCCAGGCCGAACTTCTCCAGCGTCGCATCGGTCAGGCCGCGCCCGCGCAGGTAGGCCAGGCCGGCAGCGCCCTCCGCCTCCCGCAGCCGGCGGACGAAGCTGGCCTGCGCGGCCTCCAGCACCTCGTGCAGGTCCAGGCGCTGCCTCTCCGCCTCGACCGCGCGCGGCGACGGCTTGGGCACTTCCAGCCCGGCCTCTCCCGCCAACTGCTCGACCGCCTCGGGGAACGACGCCCCTGCTGTCTGCATCAGGAAACTGATCGCGTCCCCATGGGCGCCGCAGCCGAAGCAGTGGAAGCCCTCGTCGTACACATAGAAGCTTGGCGTCTTCTCGTTGTGGAAGGGGCAACAACCTTTCCAGTTGCGGCCGGACTTCGACAGCTTGACCCGGCGGGATATCAGCGCCGAAAGCGGGGTGCGCGCCCGCAACTCGTCCAGGAAGGCCGGCGGCAGTGCCATTATGCCAGCGGCGCCATTATGCCAATAGGTCCATTATGCCCAGCGGGGCCGTCACGAGTTGAGACGCGCCCGCACCAGCGCGCCGGCCCGCGCCATGTCCAGCGCGGCGCCATGCTTCGCCTTCAGCGCGGCCATGACCTTGCCCATCTCTTTCTGCGACGCTGCGCCGGTTTCGGCCACGGCAGCCTCCACCTCGGCTGACAGCGCGGCGTCGTTCATCTGCTGCGGCAGGAAACCCTCGATCACGGCGATCTCAGCCATCTCCTTGGCGGCCAACTCCGGGCGGTTGCCCTGCTCGTACATCGTGACGGACTCGCGGCGGGACTTCACCATGCCGCGCAGCATGCCCAGGATGTCGTCGTCCGGGATCGCGGTGATGCCCTTGGGACGTGCGGCGATGTCGGTGTCCTTCAGCCGGGCCAGGATCATGCGCAGCGTGGAGGTGCGCGCCGCGTCGCCTGCCTTCATCGACTGCTTCAGCCCGTCCGTAAACTGCTCACGCAAGCTCATCGCCGCATTCTCCTGTCCGGACCGTTCCATACACCACTCTAGGCGACGGAGAGAAATTCCGCGCCTGACCCGTCGCGCTTGCATTGGGAAAAAACCTCCCATATGCTCCCGCTATGGCGGATATTGACGACATTATCGCCCGGTTGGGTGGTGCGGAAGCGGCGGCGAAGCTGACCGGGGTTGGCCTGGAAGCAATCCGCAAGTGGCGCCAGGCTCGCGCCGTCCCCAGCAAGCACTGGCCCGCCGTGATGTCTGCCACCGGCCTGCCCTTCTCCGCCCTGACAGGCGTCCCAACCCCGGAGCCGCCCATGCAACCTGATCCCCATGCCGCACCGGCTGGCGCCACTGCGGTGCTGGTGCTGGCGGATGGGTCGGCGTTCTGGGGCCGCGGATTTGGGGCGCACACGCCGGGTCAAGTGGGAGGACGGGTCGGCGAGGTCGTGTTCAACACGGGGCTGACGGGTTACCAGGAGACGCTGACCGACCCGTCCTATGCCGGGCAGGTCATTACGTTCACCTTTCCGCACATCGGGAACACCGGCGTCAATCCCGAGGACTTGGAGGCGGTGAACATCGCCGCCCTGGGCCTGGTGGTGAAGCAGGACGTGACGGAGCCGAGCAACTGGCGCTCCTCGCAGCCGCTGGACGCCTGGCTGCACTCGCAGGGCGTGCCGGGCCTGTCCGGCGTGGACACCCGGGCGCTGACCATCCGCATCCGCGACTCGGGCGCCCCCAGCGGCGTGCTGTCCTACCCCGCCGATGGCCGGTTCGACCTGGCGGCCCTGGCGGCGCAGGCGAAGGCTTGGCCGGGGCTGGAGGGGATGGACCTGGCCAAGCAGGTGAGCTGCACCCAGTCCTACACCTGGGAGGAGGGCACCTGGGCCTGGCCGGACCAGCACACAACGCCGCCGGCCCGGCACCACGTCGTCGCCGTCGATTACGGGGCCAAGCGCAACATCCTCCGCAGCCTGGTCGCCAACGGCTGCCGCGTGACGGTGGTGCCGGCGACCACGACAGCCGAGGACATCCTGCGCCACGAGCCGGACGGCGTGTTCCTGTCCAACGGCCCCGGCGACCCCGCTGCGACCGGCGCCTACGCCGTGCCCGCGATCCAGGGCGTGCTGGAGCAGAAGGTGCCGGTGTTCGGCATCTGCCTGGGCCATCAGTTGCTCGCCTTGGCGCTGGGCGCGAAAACCTACAAGCTGGACCGCGGCCACCACGGCGCCAACCAGCCGGTGAAGGACTTGGCGACCGGCCGGGTGGAGATCACCAGCCAGAACCATGGCTTCGCGGTGGACGACGCCAGCCTGCCGCCGGGCGTGCGGATCACCCACACCAGCCTGTTCGACAGCAGCAACGAAGGTATCGCCTGCGATGCCAAGCGGGCGTTCAGCGTGCAGTACCATCCCGAGGCCAGTCCCGGGCCAGCGGACAGCCAGCACCTATTCCGGCGGTTCGTGGCGATGATGGAGCGGGAGTCATAGGGAGATTACCGAGTTATCCGAGAAGGTCCGTATAACACAGTAAGCTCCCTATAATCGCCGATCGGTCTTTGCGACCTGCGATCCCCCGGCCGCTCGCACCCTGCCGCACCGCCTCACCCGACGCCGACCAAAGGTAGCCATGCCCCGCCGCACCGACATCCACTCCATCATGATCATCGGCGCCGGCCCCATCGTCATCGGCCAGGCCTGCGAGTTCGACTACTCCGGCGCCCAGGCCTGCAAGGCGCTGCGGGCAGAGGGCTACCGGGTCATCCTGGTCAACTCCAACCCCGCCACCATCATGACCGACCCCGGCCTGGCCGACGCCACCTACATCGAGCCGATCACCCCCGAGATCGTCGAGCGCATCATCATCCGGGAGAAACCCGACGCCATCCTCCCCACCATGGGTGGCCAGACCGCGCTCAACATCGCCATGCAGCTCCACGCCAACGGCGCCCTGGCCCGGCACGGCGTCGAGCTAATCGGCGCCAAGGCCGACGTGATCGACCGCGCCGAGGACCGCCTGAAGTTCCGCGACGCCATGCAGGAGATCGGCATCGAGTCCCCGCGCAGCGCCATCGCCCACACCATGCAGGAGGGCTGGGACGCACTGGCGCAGGTCGGCCTGCCAGCGGTGATCCGCCCCAGCTTCACCCTGGGCGGCACCGGCGGCGGCATCGCCTACAACCGGCAGGAGTTCGAGCAGATCGTCGCCTCCGGCCTGGATGCCAGCCCCACGAAGGAGGTCTTGATCGAGGAGAGCGTGCTCGGCTGGAAGGAGTACGAGATGGAGGTGGTGCGCGACAGCGCCGACAACTGCATCATCGTCTGCGCCATCGAGAACGTCGATCCCATGGGCATCCACACCGGGGACAGCGTCACCGTCGCCCCGGCGCTGACCCTGACCGACAAGGAATACCAGATCATGCGCGACGCGAGCATCGCGTGCCTGCGCAAGATCGGCGTCGATACCGGCGGCAGCAACGTGCAGTTTGCCGTCAATCCGGCCGATGGGCGGCTGGTGGTGATCGAGATGAACCCGCGCGTCTCGCGGTCCTCGGCGCTGGCGAGCAAGGCGACCGGCTTCCCCATCGCCAAGATCGCGGCGAAGCTGGCCGTGGGCTACACGCTGGACGAGCTGTCCAACGACATCACCCGCACGACGCCCGCCAGCTTCGAGCCGACGATCGACTACGTCGTCATCAAGATCCCCCGGTTCACCTTCGAGAAGTTCCCCGGCACCCCGGCCCTGCTGACCACCAGCATGAAGTCGGTCGGCGAGGGCATGGCCATCGGCCGCAGCTTCGCGGAGGCGCTGCAGAAGGGCCTGCGCAGCATGGAGACCGGCTACAGCGGCCTGGACCCGGTGGAGCCGCCCGGCGATGGCGGCCATGATGCCTTTCGCGCCGCGTTGTCGGCCCCGCGCCCGGACCGCATCCTGATGGCCGCGCAAGCCCTGCGCGCCGGGCTGTCGGTCGAGGACATCCACGAAGCCTGCAAGTTCGACCCGTGGTACCTGCGCGAGCTGCTGCGGATCGTGGAGGCCGAGCGTGAGGTGGCCGCCGCGGGCCTGCCAACCGACGCCACGGCACTGCGCCGCCTAAAGGCCATGGGCTTCTCCGACAAGCGCCTGGCCGAGTTGACCGGCCGCACCGAACCCGAGGTGTTCGCCGCCCGCGCAGGGCTGGGCGTGCTTCCGGTCTATAAGCGCATCGACACCTGCGCCGCCGAGTTCGCCTCCGCCACGCCCTACATGTACTCCACCTATGAAGGCGGTTTCGGCCCCCCCGCCTGCGAGAGCGCACCGACCGACCGCCGGAAAGTGATCATCCTCGGCGGCGGACCCAACCGCATCGGCCAGGGCATCGAGTTCGACTACTGCTGCGTCCACGCCGCCTATGCGCTGCGCGACGCCGGGTTCGAGACCGTCATGGTCAACTGCAACCCGGAGACCGTCAGCACCGACTATGACACCAGCGACCGCCTGTACTTCGAGCCGCTGACCGCCGAGGACGTAATCGCCCTGGTCCGCAAGGAGCAGGAGGGCGGCGAAGTCCTGGGCTGCATCGTGCAGTACGGCGGCCAAACCCCCCTGAAGCTGTCCCAAGCCTTGTCCGCCGCCGGCATCCCCATCCTGGGCACCAGCGCCGACGCCATCGACCTGGCCGAGGACCGCGAGCGCTTTCAGGCCCTGCTGCACAAACTCGGCCTGCGCCAGCCGGAGAACGGCACCGCCCGGTCCGCCCCCGAGGCCGAGGCCATCGCCGACCGCGTCGGCTACCCCGTGGTGATCCGCCCCAGCTACGTCCTGGGCGGGCGGGCGATGGAGATCGTGCACGACCGCGCCGGCCTGCACCGCTACATGCGCGAGGCCGTCCACGTCAGCGGCGCCAGCCCGGTGCTGATCGACCACTACCTGAACGACGCCATCGAAGTGGACGTGGACTGCATCTCCGACGGCGAGACGGTCTATGTCGCCGGCGTCATGGAGCACATCGAGGAGGCCGGCATCCACTCCGGCGACAGCGCCTGCTCCTTGCCGCCCTACTCGCTGTCCCCCAGCACCATCACCGAATTGAAAGCGCAAACCGAGGAGATGGCGCGCGGCATCGGCGTCGTCGGCCTGATGAACGTGCAGTTCGCCATCAAGGACGACGCGATCTACGTGCTGGAGGTGAACCCCCGCGCCTCCCGCACCGTGCCCTTCGTCGCCAAGGCCACCGGCGTGCCCATCGCCAAGATCGGCGCCCGCGTGATGGCCGGCGCCCGCCTGTCCGAGTTCCGGCTGGACGACGACGCCATCGCCCCGCACGTCGCGGTGAAGGAAAGCGTGTTCCCCTTCGCCCGCTTCACCGGCGTGGATACCATCCTCGGCCCCGAGATGAAATCGACCGGCGAAGTCATGGGCCTGGACGCCAGCTTCGAGCGCGCATTCGCCAAGGCGCAGCTCGGCGCCGGGGTGAAGCTGCCGGACCGCGGCACGGTGCTGCTCTCGGTGCGCGACGGCGACAAGATGGGCCTGGTGCCCATGGCCCGGCGCCTGACCGACATGGGCTTCAAGATCCTCGCCACCCGCGGCACCGCCGCCCGCATCCGCGCCGCCGGCCTCATGGCGACCTCGGTGAACAAGGTGCTGGAGGGCCGGCCGCACTGCGTGGACGCCATCCGGTCCGGCGAGGTGCAGATGGTCATCAACACCGCCGGCGGTGCGCAGTCGGTGGCCGACAGCTTCGACATCCGGCGCAGCGCCCTGCTGCACGGGGTGCCGCACTACACCACCATCGCCGGCGCGCGGGCGGCGGTTCATGCCATTGCGGCGCTGAAGGCGGGGACGCTTGAAGTCGCGCCGCTACAGTCCTACTTTCGCGGATCATTCTAGGCGCCACGGTGCCCCGGCACCCTCGCCGGGGACCCGCGCCTAGGCCTGGGGACCGAGCGTGCAGAAATTTCCGATGACCGGACCTGGCTTGCAGCGGCTGGAAGAGGAATTGCGCCACCTGAAATCGGTGGAGCGACCGTCCATTATCCGCGCCATCGCCGAAGCCCGCAGCCACGGCGACCTGAGCGAGAATGCCGAGTACCACGCCGCCCGCGAGCGCCAGTCGTTCATCGAGGGCCGGGTGATCGAGCTAGAGGAGATCGTGTCGGCCGCCGAGGTTATCGATCCGTCCACGCTATCCGGCGACCAGGTAAAGTTCGGCGCGCATGTCCGCCTGCTCGATGAGGAGACGGAGAAGGAGACGACCTACCAGATCGTCGGCGTGCACGAAGCGGACATCAAGCACTTGCGGCTGAGCATCTCCTCCCCGCTGGCAAAGTCACTGATCGGCAAGAAGATCGGCGACAACGTGTCCGTTCCGGCGCCGGGTGGGGACCGCACCTACGAGATCCTGGCCGTCAAGTACGGCTAGGGTTTTTCCCGTGATCGGGCTGGCCGATGTCCAGGCCGCGGCCGGCCGGATCGCCGGGCGCGTGCTGCGGACGCCGACCCTGCCGTCAGACGCCATCAGCCGGGCCACGGGCGCGCTGGTCACGCTGAAGCTGGACAACCTGCAGGCCATCGGCTCGTTCAAGGAGCGCGGCGCCGCCAACCGGCTGGCGCTGCTGTCCCGGGTGGAACGGCAAGCCGGCGTCGTCGCCATGTCGGCCGGCAACCATGCCCAGGCCGTTGCCCGGCACGCGGGGCTGCTGGGCATCCGCTCCACCATCGTCATGCCGCTGTATACGCCCAGCACCAAGGTGACGCGCACCCGGGCCTGGGGCGCGGAGGTGGTGCTGCACGGCGAGGACCTGGCCGCCGCCGCCGCCCACGCCCACATGCTGGCGGCCCGCGACGGGCTGGTGTTCATCCACCCATTCGACGATCCCGGCGTAATGGCGGGCCAGGGCACCATGGCACTGGAGATGCTGGAGGACGCACCCGACCTGGATGTGCTGCTGGTCCCTGTCGGCGGGGGCGGCCTGATCAGCGGCTGCGCGGTCGCCGCCCACGCGCTCAAGCCGGGCATCGAGGTGATCGGGGTCGAGGTCGCGGCCTATGCCTCGCTGAGCCAAACGCTGGCCGGCGTCGAGGTAGAAACCGGCGGCCCCACCATCGCCGAAGGCATCGCCGTCCATAAGATCGGCACCTACTGCCTGGACGTGATCCGCGCCCATGTGGCCGAGGTGCTGGTCGTGCCGGAACGTGTGGTGGAGGACGGCATCGCCCTGCTGGCGGAAGGGGCAAAGCAGGTCGCGGAGGGGGCCGGTGCCATCGCGGTCGCGGCGCTGCTGGCCCATCCGGCGCGCTTCACCGGGCAGCGGGTCGGGGTGCCGGTGTGCGGCGGCAACATCGACGGGCGTATCCTGGCCAACGTGCTGCTGCGCGGCCTGTTGCGCGACGGCCGGCTGCTGCGTCTGACGATGGACATCCCGGACCGGCCGGGCGTCCTGGCGGACATCGCCGGGCTGATCGGCACGTCGGGCGGCAACATCATCGAGGTCGTGCACCAACGGCTGTTCGACGCGCCGAGCGTGCAGGCGGCGGAGTTGGAGCTGATGGTCGAGGCGCGGGACCCGGCCCATGCGGACGACATCTTGGAGGCGCTTGCGAGCCGCTACGTGGTCCGGCGCGTTTAGCTTCCTCCCCCCTCTCCGTCCGGGAGAAGGGGAAGTGGTCACGCCCCAGTATCCCTTCGCACGACCGCCGCCGGGTTGCCCCGCAGTACCTGATGCTCCGTCGCCGCGCCCACGCGCTGGAACGCGATATCGAACACCTGTTCGCCCACTCTCAGGTCGCGCAGCGTCAGCACCGGCACCCACTCCGGCAGCACCGGGTCGATCCGCAACACGCCATTCGGCGCGTCCGGCTCCAGCCCCAGCATCGCCTGCACCAACGCGAACACCGACCCGGCCGCCCAAGCCTGCGGCACGTTAGCGCCTAGATACTGCACGGGAAAGTTCGTGTCGTTCCACTGCACCCCGGAGTACAGTTCCGGCAATTGCCGCTGCATGAAGAATCCACCGGCGCGGTTGATGTCCTCCGCGATCCGGTTGGCCTCATCGTGGAACCCATACCGCTTGAAGCCGAGCGCGATCAGGCTGTTGTCATGCGGCCAAACGGACCCGTTCTGGTAAGAATATGGGTTATATGACGGGTTTAATGCCGTCAGCGTCCGGATGCCCCAGCCGCTCCACATGTCCGGCTGCATGAAGCGTGCCACCACGCGCGCCGCCCGCTCCGGCGTGGCGATGCCGGACCACAGCAGGTGCCCGGCGTTGGACGCCACGGTCGTTACCAGCTTCTTGTCGCCGTTCAGGCAGTAGCCGTAGCATCCGCCGGCCTCGTCCCAGAACACCTCGTTGAAGCGCCGGAACATGTCATCCGCCTTGGCGTTCAGCGTGGCGGCCCGGGCAGTGTCGCCCAGGGCCTCATACACCTCGGCCATGCCGCGCCAGGCGGCATAGACGTAGCCCTGCAGCTCGCACAGCGCCTTCGGGTTGTGCACCTGGCTGCCATCGGGGTTGACGACCGCCTCCCCGCTGTCCTTCCAGCCGACGTTCTCGTAACCTGCGCCGGACCGGGTGCCGTATTCCTGGAAACCGTCGCCGTCGCGGTCGCCATAATCGTCGATCCAGGATAGGCACCCCTCGGCCGTCTTCAGGTGGCGGTGCAGCAGGCCCATGTCGCCGGTCGCACGCCAGGTGCTGTGCAGCAGCACGAGATAGAGCGGCGTTGCATCCGCGGTACCGTAATACGGGGTGTGCGGGATCAGCTTCAGAAACGCTAACTCGCCCCGCCGCAGCTCATGCAGGATTTTCCCGGGTTCGGCGTCACGGTAGTCGTCCCGTGCAGTGGCCTGCCAGTATCCGAGCACATCGAGTGCGGCCCGGCTGAACCGGGAGTCGAGCAGCATCGTCTGCAGGCTGACGATCAGGGTGTCGCGGCCGAACAGCGCCACGAACCACGGCAGCCCGGCAGCCGTGATGAACTGCGTCTCCGCCCCCTGCACGGGCAGCCGCAACGCCGCGATGTCCTCCACCGCCTGCTCGTACATGCGGACAAAGGCAGTGCCGTTGTCTTCCAGCTTGAGGATGCTGGCCCGCCAGGCGGCCAAGCCATCGGCCTGGGCGCTGTCTGCGCCGACGTCGCAACGCGTCGGGGCCGGGTAGCTGGTTTCGCCGTCCCGCAGATCATAGAGCAGCGACCCGTCCCAGGTCTCGCCAGGCTGTAGGTCCACCGCAAAGCTGATGCGCCCGTTGGCATAGACGACCGGGGTCCCAGCATGCGTGGCGATACGGACCTCGCGGTAGAAGCCGGCGTTTCGGTAGCCGGTCGTCAACACCCCATCCGCGTCGGACCAGCCGCTGCTGATGCGGCCCCGGCGGACGATGTGGCCGGACTTCACCTCAAAGATGTCAGCAAAGTCGCTCCGGATCGCGACCTCCAGGTTGAAGCGCACCCGGGCGCGGCCGTAGTTGGTGATGGCGTAGGCCTCGTGCATCCCGCCATCGACCACCCGGCTTAACACCAGGCTCAGGCTGCGCGTTGGGACCTCGCCGTCCTCGCTGAGGAATGCGCGGTTGGTCATGAAGATGCGGGCCGAATAATAGGATACCGCGCCGCTGTTCAGCAAATCCCACACTTGGCCGTTGGCATACAGCGCGTAAGCGCTGATCAGGCGGGTGTCGTAGAAATAGAGGCCCTTCTCGCTTGGCCACCCCACCTGCCCGTCCGGGTCGGTGACGAGCACGGTGTGACCCTGGTGGACCGCCAACTGTGGCGGCCCGACCTTGATCTCCAGGGGCAAGCTCGAAGTCCTAGGCGGGGTGGAATGTCAGGGCAACGCCGTTCATGCAGTAGCGCAGGCCGGTCGGCGCCGGGCCGTCCGGGAAGACGTGGCCGAGGTGGCTGCCGCAGTTGCTGCAATGCACCTCGGTGCGGACCATGCCCCAGGCGCGGTCCTCCGTGGTGCCCACGGCGTCGCGGGTGGTGGGCTGGAAGAAGCTGGGCCAGCCGGTGCCGCTCTCGAACTTGGCGTCGGTGCTGAACAGGGCCTGGCCGCAGCCGGCGCAGACGTAGGCTCCGTCGCGCTTCTCGGCGTTCAGCGGGCTGGTGCAGGCGCGCTCGGTGCCGTGGCCGCGCATGACCTTGAACTGCTCGGGGGTCAGCATCTGCTGCCACTCGGCGTCGGTGCGGGTGAAGGCGTAGGTCTCGGCGGGCTTGGTCTTGGTGGCGAACAGGGACATCGGGGGTCTCCGTGGTTTTGCTGGCGGTGATATGGGCGTGCGCCTGGCCGCCTCCAAGCCGGGCCGCAAGGTGCCTGTCGAGAACCGGGGATGCCAAGCGCAGGACCGCCGTGCATGGCTCGGAGGTGCTGCCTGCCCCGTTTCGCAGGAGGGGGGAGCAGGTGTCTCGCCCCTGGGAGGTACGGCTTGCATCCGCCAGCCGAACGTCCGATTTGTGCCGCAAGACAAGCAGGAGGACGCCATGGACACATGCATCGTCGGCTGGGCGCACAGCCCGTTCGGCAAGCTGGAGGACCCGGATGTCGAGAGCCTGATCGACCGCGTCGCCGGCGCCGCCATCGAGGACGCCGGCATCGGCCCGGCCGAGATCGACGGCGTTTTCGTCGGCCTGTTCAACAACGGCTTCTCCCGCCAGGATTTCCCCAGCAGCCTGCCGATGCAGGGCATCGAGGCGCTGCGCTTTAAGCCCGCTACCCGGTATGAGAACGCCTGCGCCTCCGGGTCCGCTGCCATCCATGGCGCGCGCGACTTCCTGGCGGCCGGGCGGGGACGCTTCGCGCTGGTGATCGGCGCGGAGAAGATGACGGCGACGCCCGGCGCGCAAGTGGGCGACAACCTGCTCGGCGCCAGCTACCGGCGGGAGGAGGGCGACATTCCCGCAGGGTTCGCCGGGGTGTTCGGCCGCATCGCGGAGCGGTACTTCCAGCGGTATGGCGACCAATCGGACGCCCTGGCCGCCATCGCCGCCAAGAACCACAAGAACGGCGTGGATAACCCGTATGCGCAGATGCGGAAGGACCTCGGCTACGAGTTCTGCCGGGCGGTCAGCGACCGTAACCCCTACGTGGCCCCGCCGCTGAAGCGCACCGACTGCTCCCTGGTCAGCGACGGCGCGGCGGCGCTGATCCTCACCGACGAGGACACGGCACGCGGGATGATGAGGGCGGGAGGCAAGGCCGTGCGGTTCCGCGCCGCAGCCCACGTCAACGACTTCCTGCCGCTATCCCGGCGCGACCCGACCCGCTTCGATGGCGCGGCGCAGGCGTGGAGCCAGGCGCTAGCCACGGCCGGGTTGAAGCTGGACGACCTGTCGTTCGCCGAGGTGCACGACTGCTTCACCATCGCCGAGTTGCTGGCCTACGAGGCGATGGGCCTGGCCCAGCCCGGCCAGGGCGCGCGGGCTGTGCTGGACGGCACCACTGGCCCCACCGGGCGGCTGCCGGTCAATCGCAGCGGCGGGCTGAAGGCGAAGGGGCATCCGGTCGGCGCGACGGGCGTGTCCATGCACGCCATCGCGGCGATGCAGCTCGTGGGTCAGGCCGGCGACATGCAGTTGCCGCGCGCGGACGTTGCGGGGGTGTTCAACATGGGCGGTGCGGGTGTGGCCAACTACGTCAGCATCCTGGAGCCGCTGCGCTGACGCGGCTTTCGCAGGCCCAAGGTGAACCTGAGTGGCATCAGAGGCACGCGGCCTGGAGCAGGGCCTGGGCGATGCAGCCGAGGCGATTGCAGCGCGGGCTGAGGCGCCAACCCCAAGCAGTCAGGTGTCGGTGCGTTCCACTGGCCGGCGCCACGCACCCAGGCCGGAGCCGTGCGGGTGCCGACGCTTGCCGATGCGGGGCCTAGCGCGATAGCAGCGGCATAGCGCATTCTTGCCCGCAGGCGAGAGCCGGTCGTGAGGCGATCGCCAGCAAGGACAGGCCGCGACGCAGCCAACAGTTGACAGAAGTAGGGGCGGAACGCCGGCCCCTCCCCGTTCGCCCGAACTGTTGTGCCCGCTCCGTGCCCTGCCCCCTGGTGGTAGAGCGGGAGCATCCGGCACCGCTGCATGCGGAGCACAGGCTGACGCCGGAGTTGTGCCATCCCGGCGTAGACGTGCGTTGCGCCCTATGGCATAGCCGGCCAGGCTGCAAGTAACGCCGGGCCGATCACGAGTGGAGAGTGCCCGCAACGCGTGGCGAGCAGGCCCAAACCATATTGTGTTACGGTATCAAAAAATATCCTGGAGGGGACGATGCCCAGTTATGCTCTTGAGGGTGCCCAATGGCCCACCACCAACATCACTTGGAGCCTTGCTGCGTTCAACTACGGCTTTGATGCTTCCGACCCGTTCAGCAACGTGATTTCGGGCGACTATCAGGGCGCGATCCAGTGGGCGCTGCAACAGTGGTCGTCCGTCGCTCCTCTGACGTTCACGCAAGTCGCGGACAGCTCGGACCCCAGCCAGGCCGCCGACATCCGCATCGGCTTCGGCGACCTCAACTCCGCGTCCACGGGGATCATCGGCCAGACAAATCTGCGTTGGGACGGCGCAGGGCATTTCGGGCCGGATGAGGTGGTCCGCCTGGAGGACCCGAGCCAGTTCTCGGCCAACCCGAATGGAGCAGGCAACTACACCTACAACGGAACGGCGGCGACCCTGGAGCAGGTCGCCTTGCACGAGATTGGCCATGCGCTGGGCCTCGCGCACGCCACGGACCCGAACGCGGTCATGTACGCCTCGGTCGGCGCGAACAATCAAACCCTCGACGGGACCGACATCGCCGGCATCCAGACCCTCTATGGCGCACCTGCCAGCACGCCGGCGCCGGTGGCCCAACCCAGCACGTCCGACACGATCCAACTGAACCTCTCCGAGGATGCTTGGCTCGGCGACGCCCAGTTCATCGTCAGCCTTGACGGCCAGCAGCTTGGCGGCGCGCAGACCGTCACGGCCCTGCACAGCCTTGGACAGGACCAGACCTTCACCGTCCAAGGCAATTTCGGCATCGGTCCGCACGACCTCGCCATCAGCTTCATCAACGATGCCTGGGGTGGCACCTCCGACACGGACCGCAACCTGTATGTGGACGGGGTCGTCTATGATGGCGGAACTCTCGCACACGGTGTGGCTGCGCTCTACTCGAACGGAGGCGCGCACTTCTCGGTGGGGAGCACGGCGAACAACGCGGTGTTGGCGGGCGGCAGCGACAATGACGCGACGAGGATCGATGCCGTGCCGTCGTTCACCTGAGAGAAGGCGCCGCACCAGCCCGTGACGGCTGCGGACCGGGCGCGGCGCCCCTTAGATGTACTTCGACAGCGTCAGGTCCTTGACCCCGGCGATCAACTGAAAAGACGCCTGCAACTGCGTCTGCAATTGCGATACCCGGGTCAGCGCCGCCGCCAAGTCCACGTCTTCCACGCCAGAAACCTGGGCGGTGAGCGCCGTCCGGACGTCGGTCAGTTGCGTCTTGCGGCTCGCCAGGCCCGCCTGGACATCGCCCAGCGCCCCGGTCTCGTTCGACGCCGCGCCGACCGCAGAGTGCAGCCGCGCCGTCGTGTCGGCGGCGGTGGCTTGCAGGCCGGGGCCGTCCGCCGTGGTCGCCAAGGTCGCCAGGGCGCGCATGATGTCCCGCATGTAGGACCCGGTGGTGGGCACGGCGGACACCGACAGGGTGTTCTGGTTGGCCAGCACGCCCACCGGCGCACGCTCGCCCTGCCCGGTCTGCACCGTCGGGACCGCCGTGCCGAGCGTGGCGGAGAACGGCGGCGCCGCGGTGTCGCTGCCCAGCAGGGCCGGGATCAGCGTGGCGGCGGAGGTGTCGGGGACCGGCGGGTTGGCCGTGTCCTGCCCGGCGAACACGTAGGTGTCGCCCACCTTGCTGTTCAGCAGTTGCGCCACTTGCACCAGTGCCGTCTTCGCCGCCGCCGCGACATCCCCCGTCACGCCCGGGGTCAGGCCGTTCAGCGTGGCGGCCTTGGCGAGGAAGCTGGACGCGATGGCGGTGATGCTGGTCAGCGCCGATTGCGTCACCCCCAGCCGGGCCGTCGCGCTGTCGATGTTCGCCGACCAAGTTGCCAGTTGCGTGATCTGCGGACGCAGGCTGAGCGAGGTGCGCGCCCCCGCCCCCAGCCCGGCATAGCTGTCTGCCACCTTGCCGGTCGCGGTCTGCTGGGTTGCCAGGGACAGCTCGCCGCGGATGGAGCCGCTGTCCGCCGCCAAGGCCTGCAGCAGGCCGATCCCGCTGCCGATGCTGCCTATCGTGCCCGACATGCTATTTCACGCTGTCCAGCAGGGTGGTCCACAATGTTTCCGTGGCCGCGACCACCTTGGCGTTGGCGGCATAGGCGCTTTGCAGTTGCACGAGCGACGACAGCTCGGAGTCCACCGACACACGCCGCTGCCTGCCGTCAGCTTGGCTTGCAGGGAGGTCTGTACGGCCTTGCCGGTGCCCAGCTCTGCCGATGCCGTCGCGGCCTGCTGCGCGATGCCGCCCGTGAGCGACACCGCCTGCGATTGCAGCGACCCGCTACTTCCGCTCAGCACCCCATCCAGCACGCCGTTGATCAGTGTCGTGCGTCCGGCCGCCCCTGCCGCCCCGGCGCCATCGCGTAGGATCGACGGCATAGCCTGCACCGCGGCTGAAACCTGGATGGTCTGCGCGAACCCGGCCGCGGGCGGCGTCGGCACCGCGCCGCCCGGGTTGGTGAACAGCGTCAGCCCTGCCGCGCTGAACCCGTTGGCAAGGCTGCTGGCAAAGCTGTCCAGCGCCGATTGCACTCCCGGCAGCGTCGTATCCCGCAGCGCCAGGTTGGCGCCGATCCGCCCGCCGCTCAACGCGCTCGTCACGTCGGCCCCGGCGACCGTCACCACCGGGACCGCCGCGGCCGGGGTGTCTGCCGCCAGCGTCGCCGCCTGGATGGCCAGCGGACCGGAGGAGGAGCGCAACGGCAGCAGCACGCCGCCGGCAATGGCCAGCAGGTCCCCATTGGATTGCCGCAGGAAGCGTGCGCCGGTCAGGTCGGCCACCACCCGGATCTGCGCGTCCCGGGCATCCTCCAGGCTGGCCGTGCTGTCGCCGCGGGCCTGGGCGGCGATCACCTGGTCCGACAGCACGCCCAGGCTGTGCAGCGCGGCGTTGGCCGTGCCCACGTCGGCGACGATGCTGTCCTGCGCCGTCTGCCGGGCCGTGGAGACCGCCTGCGCTACCCCGTTCAATCCGTGCGTCAGCGCGCCGGCCTGCACCAGCACCTGCGCCTGCTGCGCCTGGTTCGCCGGGTCGTTGGCCAGGGTGGAGAAGCTGTCCCGCAGGTTGCCCAGCAGCCCCGGCAGGTCCGTGCCGCTGCCCGGCTGACCCGACGCCGCGTCGATGCCAGCTAGCGCATCGGACTGGACCTGCTGCCCGGCCAGGATGGCGGATGCCGCGACGGTCTGCAACTGCAACGCCTGGTCCAAGGTGCGGGTGGCCGGGCCGCTGCGGACGCCGATCCCCTCGGTCCCGTCCGTCGCGGCCGTGACCGTCAGGCTCTCCCGCACGTAGCCGGTGTTGCCGGCGTTGGCGATGTTCTGCGATGCCACCGCCAACTGGCGCGAGATGCTGTCCAGCCCGGACGCCGCGACGCCGAGGGCGCCGTTCAGGCTCATGCCGCAGCCTCGGTTGGCAGGCGTGCCGCCATGGGATTACCGCTTCATGTCGAGGGTCTGCTGCAGCAGGTCCTCGGCGGTCGTCACCACCTTGGTGTTGGCGGAGTAGGCGCGCTGCGCGATGATCAGCTTGCTGAACTCGCTGGCGATATCGACGTTGCTGCCCTCGACCGAGCTGGTCAGCAGGTTGCCCGCGCCGTTGCCGCCCGAGGCCAGCGTCTGCGCCCCGCCGCTCGCCTTCGTTGCGGTGAAGGCCTGGCCGTTCTGCCGCTGTAGCGCGTCAGGGTCGGTGAACAGCGCTAGCGGCACGTGCGCCACCGTGCGGCTCTGCCCGTTGTCGTAGTTCGCCACCACGTCGCCGTTCGCCTTGGTCGTCACGCCGCTGAAGCTGCCCGGCGCCGCGCCGTCCTGCGTCAGCGACTTCAGGGCGTAGCTGTTGCCGGCATACTGGGTGAGCCCGTTGCCCTGGCCGTAGGTGCCCAGGTTGAGCGTGATCGGCTGCGCCCCGGAACCGAAGTTGGCGCTGATCTGTAACGTCGCCGGGGACCCCGAAACGAAGGGACTGCCGGACACCACCGACCCGTCCGGCACGGTCGTGCCGGTGCCGGCGACGATGTTGGAGATGCCGCTGATGGTGCCGGCCGGGGCGCCCCCAGTGCCGAAGGCGATGTCCGCCGAGCCGAGGCTGGTGCCGTTGGCCGCGGCGATATGGACCGTCCAGGCGTTCCGACGAGGCGCCCGGGGTCGCGGGCGGCTGCTGCGTCCAGGACAGTTGCAGCGTCTGCGCGTTGCCGAGCGCGTCGAACACCTGCAGCGGGCTGCTGACGGGTGTGGCGCTGGTCGGCGTCGCCGGCAGGTTGGCGATCAGCGCGACCTGGGCGGTGGCGACCGGGCTGAACGCGGACTGGCCGATCTGGATCGGCGCCACCTTCGTGGTGTCCAGCGCGCCGCCGGCCCCGGCGATCCAGCCGTTCAGCACGCCCCCGGCGCTGTTCACGAGGTAGCCGTTGTGGTCGAGGTGAAAATCCCCGGTGCGGGTGTACTGGGTCTGCGGGTCGAATGTCCCGACGCCGTTGGCCGAGCTGGTTTCCTGGCTGACGGCGAAGAAGCCCTGTCCGCCGATGGCCAGGTTCAGCGGCTGGTCGGTCTGCGTCACGGTGCCCTGCACAGTGTTGACGTAGTCCGGCCGGGCCACGACGGCACCCGACTGGTTGACCAGCGGTGTGCTGGTAGTGAGATAGTCCTCGAACGCGGTATCGACGCGCTTGAAGCCGACCGTCTGGCTGTTGGCGACGTTGTCGCCGATGTTGCTGAACGCGGCCGATTGGGCCGTCAGCCCGCTGATCGCGGTATTCATGGCGCCGAACAGCGACATATGCAGTCTCCTGATGGGTGGGGCCGGCGGGGCCGGCGGGTGGTGTGGGGCACTAGGCAGGAACCGTGCCACGGCTGGAGGCGCCGTAATGCGGGCCTGCATGCCATGTCCGAGCGAGCAGAGCCGGTCCGCCCGGCACGTTGGGACCGGCAGGAAGTGCCGGGGGACCGGGGCCTGCACCCCTAAAAACCTGCGATCCGTAGAGGGCCTGCATCGGGCCAGCGCGTGGCCCGGCGCTTGCTGTGATCCGGGGATGACACCCCAAGCCGCACCAACCCTCCTCGCCCCGCCCATGACCGCCTCGACCCCAGCCGCACCGTCTGCGGCGGCACGGACCGGGTCCGCACCCTCCTCGGCCACGGCGTTCGGGGCGATGCTGGGGCAGGTGCACAACGGCGCAACGGCATCCGTCCCGTCGCCCACGAAGGCCAGCGCACCGGCGCAGGCCACGGCAGGGATGCCTGGCCTCGTCCTGCCAGGCACGCCACCGTTATATGAACGCAACGTCCTTGCAGCACCGGCCATTGATGCAGCCGTCCCTGCGGCAGGCAACGCAGCACCGGGGGATGCCGCCAGCGGGGCCACGGTGGCCAAAAAGGAGGTTGCAAACCCGCGCACGCCGCACCGCCTCCGCGGATCGGCGGCTCAGGCGGGTGGGCCGTTGCAGGCCACCGGACCATGCCGGCCGAACAGCGTCCTGCCGCAACCGGTTGACGGCGGAACTGCCCAGGCAGTGCAGCCATCGCCAGGCATCCCTAATCAGGCTAAGGCCATGGTTGCGCCGCCTCTCGCCGCCACTGCTGCGCTGGCGGCCACTCCAGCAGTAGGCAGTGGCCTTACGCCTGGAGTGCCGGCGCCTGGGTCGCCCGATGCAGCCCCTGACGCAGCCATCCTGGCCGTGGCGCTGCCTGCTGTGGCCGCTCAGGCGCTTCCAGGCGTTCGGGAGAACAGGGGCACTCCTGCATCCGGGATGATAGGTGCCCTGCCCGGCACTGCAGGCGCCGCTGCACAGCCGCCAGGCGCGACCCCGCAGGCGGACAGCGCAAGTGCCGAGAGAACTCCTGCGAACGGAATGCAAGAGCGCTCCCCGCCCACCGCTTCCACGCCCACCGCTTCCACGATGGTCATGTCGCCCGGGCCCATGTCCCCGTCCGCCGTGGCTGCCCAGGTGCTGCCAGGCGCCGCCGGAGACAAAGCCCTCCCTGCATCAGAGGTGCGGGCGACCGGACTGCCCGGCGCGCTCGGCATGACCGCGGAGCCATCAGGCGTGATCCGGCGGGCATCGGCGGACGCCACGACGGCAAAGGTTGGGTTGGCTGATGGCGTGCAAGGTCGCGCACCATCCGTCGTGCCTACGCTTGTCACGACGCCGTCCGGCATGCCTGTCCAGTCGCGGCCAGGCACTGCGGAAGGCCCAGGCACTGCGGAAGGCAAGAGTCCCTCCGTACCGGCGGCCCAGCCAGGTGCATCGGCTGGTGCTGGCGCTACTGCCGACGTGCCAGGGACAGCCGCACCCGCGCCAGCGGCCATTATGGGACCCAGGAACAGCCTTGCATTCGCGATGCAGGCCTACGCCCTGCAGGGCAACGGCAGTCCTGCGTCAACGACGTCCGGGAACACCGGCCTGGCTGGGAACGCCTTGGCTGTCTGCAGCCCTGGTGACCCACCCCCTGGGCAGGCCGGGGCGTCGGCCGGACCGGGTCAGGCACTGCAACCGGGCGGACCGGTCGATGCGCCGATGCCGAAGCCACCAGGGATCGGAGATGCAGGCATCAAGAATACCGGCACCGCAGCGCCATCTGGCAGCGCGCCGCCGCACCCCGAACCGCTGCCGGGAGATGGCCGGGCAGTGCCTGCAACAGGTGCGAGGGGCAACAACCCGGCGCAAACAACGCAATCCAATCGTGGCGACATGGCGGTCGAGGCGTCCCGTGCAGCCGGCGAGTCCGTGGCAACCACTCATGCCGCAACCGCGCCAGGGCCGGCCCAACCCGATGTCGCACCGCCTGGGCAGGCGGGATCAGCGCTGGACGCCTTGACGGGCGCTGTTGCCGGCAGCGCGGACGTGGCGACGGATCAACCTTCCCAAGCCGCGGCAGTGCTGCCCGGCACGCCTCCTGTCCAGCGCAATGCACCGCGGCCCGGCCCGGGCGACACGGCCAGGGCGTCGCCCGGCCACGACGGCGGGGATGTGCTGGCAAGCTCACCTGCGCAGTTGTCGGCTGGCGCCGGGCCTGACGCCGCCGTTGCGGATACTGCAGGTCCCGGATCAGCAGGCCCAGCAGCCGAGGCGGCCAGGCTTGCCGCGCCGGCTGGCCCCGCCCTCATCAGCATCCCCGCCCTCATGAGCATGACAGCGCCTGCTCGGCCCGTCTTGTCCGAGGGCGCCTCGTCCCAGGGCGCCGACACGGTCGCCAACGTCGGCGCTGCTCCTGCACCGCCGGCCATCGAGCAACTAGCGCAAGTCCTCGCATCGCCCAACCTTCCGCAGCGTATGACCCTCCATCTCGCGCCGGCCGAGCTGGGAGCGGTCCAGATCGGGATCGAGCGTGCGCCAGACGGCCCGGCCAAGGTGAGCCTGCTCGTCGAACGTCCTGACACGCTGCTGCTGTTCATGCGCGACCAGCCGGCGTTGCATCGAGCGCTGGACGCGGCGGGGCTGCCGAGCGAGGGGCGCACGCTCCACTTCGGATTGGCGCAGCCCGGCCCGGCTGCTGCCGCCCCAACGGCCGCCCTGGCGTCACCCGGCGGTAACGGGTCCGGCAGCATGGGTGCAGGGCGGGACGGGTCCGCGCCAGGCGGCTCACCAGGAGGCGGCTCACCAGGAGGCGGCTCATCAGGAGGCGGATCACAGGGCAGTGGACAAGGCGGGGGCGGCTACCATCCCGCCGAGGCCGGCAATGGACGCCCATCCGCCCGCACCTCTCGAAACACCGGCGTCGATATCACAGCCTGAACAAGGAGCCAGCCATGACAACCACCTCAACCCTTCCCGCGCCATCGCTGCCATCGCTGCCCAACGCTGCAACGACTGCAGCACCCACGGCGGCCACAGGCAGCACCGGAAGCGGCAGCGCCCTGTCCACACTGTCGGGCAACTTCAACGACTTCCTCTCGCTGCTGATGACGCAGTTGAAGAACCAGGACCCGACCAGCCCGACGGACACCAACCAGTTCACCACAGAACTCGTGCAGTTCTCCAGCGTCCAGCAGCAGATCAACACCAACGCCAGCCTGACCAAGCTGATCCAACTGACCCAGGGTGGTGAGGTGCTGCAAGCCTCCTCGCTGGTCGGCAAGCCCGTGCAGGTCACATCCGACCATCTGGCGCTGCAGGGCGGCACCGGCGGCGTGGCCTTCACCACTGCAGCGTCGGAGCCGGTGAGCATCGCGGTCTATGCCGACAGCGGCGCCCAGTTGCGGAGCGCCAGCGTGACCAGCACCGCTGGGGCGAATAGCTGGACCTGGGACGGCAAGAACGGCCAGGGCCAGCAGTTGGCGGACGGCAGCTACAAGGTGGTGGTAACCACCTCCGATGCGTCCGGCAGCGCACAGCCCGTGCCGTTCACCGTGTCTGGCACCGCGACCGGCGTGCAGCGCAACGGCACTGCGCTGACCCTGCAATTAGGCGCGCTAGGAGTAGACCTGTCCGCAGTGCAGTCGGTGCAGGGCGGCAAATGACCTGCCCAGCCTGACCCGCCCAGCCTGATCCACCTGGCCCAATCTGCCCGGCAGGTTTTGCCGGGCGCTTAATCTTGCGGTAACCGGCGGCGCGCACTCTGCTGGCATGACGCATCGCCAAACCCTGCTGCTGGAGTGGAACAAAGCATGACCGCGCTGTTGGCCGGCCTGCGCGGGCTGGGGCCACGGCGGCTGGGCGCGATGGCGGCGGTGTCGCTGGTACTGATGGGCCGGCTCGGCTGGCTCGCGATGCACGGTGTCGAGGCGCCGATGTCGCTGCTCTATGCCGACCTGGAGCTGCGCGAGGCCGGCCAGATCGTGGACCAACTGGACCGCGCCCACATCCCGCACGGCACGGACCCCGCCGGCAGCCGCATCCTGGTCCCCGCCGACCAGGTCGCCCGCGCCCGGCTGCTGCTGGCCAAGGAGGGCCTGCCGTCCGGCGGCAGCATCGGCTACGAGATCTTCGACCGCTCCGATGCCCTGACCGCCACGGGCTTCCAACAGGGCATCAGCCAGACCCGCGCCCTGGAAGGCGAGTTGGCGCGCAGCATCCGCATGATCCAGGGCGTGCGCGCCGTGCGCGTCCACCTGGTGCTGCCCCGGCGCGAACCCTTTGCCCGTGACCGGCAGGACGCCCAGGCCAGCGTGGTGCTGACCATGGCCGGCGCGGCGCGTCTCGACCAGGAGGGCACGCAGGCCGTGCTGAACCTGATCGCCGCCGCCGTGCCGGGCTTGCGGGCGCAGAACATCGCGGTCATCGACAGCCGCGGCAACTTGCTCGCCCGCGCCGGGCAGCCGACCGGACCCGCCGCCGCGGCGCAGACCGGGGAGGAGCTGAAGCGCGCCGGCGAGCTGCGCCTGTCCCGCGCGGTGGAGGAGATGCTGGAGCGCACGCTCGGCCCCGGGCACGTGCGGGCGGAGGCTGCGGTCGAGATGGACTTCGACCAAGTGCACGAGACGCAGGAGAAGTATGACCCCGAGGGTCAGGTGGTCCGCAGCACCCAGAGCACGACCGACAACAGCAAATCGACCGAGGCCGCCGCCAACGTGTCCGTGCAGAACAACCTGCCGAACGCCGACGCTGGCGCCAACCCCTCCGGCAACCAGGAGCAGCGGCAGGAGGAGACCACCAACTACGAGATCAGCAAGACCATCCGCATCCTGGTCCGCGAGCAGCCGCAGCTCCGGCGCATCAGCCTGGCCGTGATGGTCGATAGCGTCGCCAGCCGCGGACCCGACGGCGCGGCCACCTGGACCGAGCGCACCCCGGCCGAGCTGGCGCAGATCGCCACCCTGGTGCGCGGCGCGATCGGCTTCAACGAGGCGCGGGGTGACCGGGTGGACGTGGTCAACATGCGCTTTGCCCCAGCCGAGGAGGGCCTGGAGCCGGCGCAGCCCGCTGCTTGGCTGCATATGGATAAGGCGGACTGGCTGCGGTTGTCGGAGACCGGGGTTGTGGCGCTGGTAGTGGTGCTGTCCCTGTTGCTGGTGCTGCGTCCGCTGGTGTTGCGGCTGACCTTGCAGCCTCAGGCACTGCTGGCCGGGGCCGGTGGGGCGGGCATCGGCGAGATCCTTCCGGCCGGCGTCTCCAGGGCGGGCTTGCCAGGGGCCGCGAACGATACGGCGGCCCTGTCCGCCCCGGCCGAAACGGAGGAACTGATCATGCTGGCCAACGTCGATGGCGCGCTGCGGGCGTCGGCCGTGCGCCGGGCATTCGCCCTGATCGACACCCACCCGCACCAGAGCCTGGTGATGCTCCGCAACTGGCTGTCCGAGGAGGCCCGCTAAATGTCCTCGATCCAAACCCTGCAGGACGTTACCGGAAAGCAGAAGGCCGCCATCCTCATGCTCGCGCTCGGCGAGGGGCAGAGTGCCAAGCTGATCGGCATGATGGACGAGGACGAAATCCG
>JAABUX010000782.1_pt1 | contig 51663 bp, 45 predicted proteins | sample 5561851 | NCBI WGS metagenome assembly JAABUX01 (sample SAMN10711883, study PRJNA513361) | rock metagenome | isolation source: Antarctica rocks | place: Antarctica: Victoria Land, Richard Nunatak red sandstone | collected 2016-01-03
ACGGGAGTCAGGGGGCGTAGTCGTTCTTTTTGTGGACGTGCCATCGTTGTCTTATCTCTCCCTCCTCCTAGTCTCTCAAATCTCTCCCCTTAATTCCATCTAAATGCAGCGTGACCCACTAGTAGAGCATCACATGGGATTTTAGACAAAGGAGGACGAGGGGAAGATACTAGAAAACAGAGACGAAAACTGCAGAGAGAAGGAGATTGTTCATGCGCCCACAGCGCCATCGCGTGATTTTAGAGCCAGAGCAACGGGTCACCCTGGAACGGATGGTGACGCAGGGAGATAGATAGTGGGGTGATGTTATCATTGATACGGAGGCTCGTAATAGGGGCGCCCCGACGCGCTGGGAGAGCTAAGGACCATGGCTGTGGACACCATCGACGACAGGCTGGAGACGATCAACGACAGGCTCGCCGCGTCGCCGAGTTCCCGCGACCGGATCCTGCGGGCTGCCGCGACGCTGCTGGACGCGGGCGGGCGGGCGGCGGTGACCACGCGCGCGGTCAGCGCCGCCGCGGGGGTGCAGCCCCCGACGATCTACCGCCAGTTCGGCGACATGCAAGGACTGCTTGACGCGGTCGCAGCCGACGGGTTCGCGCGGTACGTGCGGACTAAGGTCACGCGGGAGAACACCACGGACCCCGTGGCGGACTTACGCGCGGGGTGGGAGGCGCACATTGGCTTTGGCCTTGCCAACCCGGCCCTCTATGCGCTCATGTACGGTGACCCCAGATTGGGGGACACGCCTCCCGCAGCCATCGAAGCCGCCGCGTTGTTACATGAGTTGGTGCAGCGGGTCGCCGAGGTCGGCCGGCTGCGTGTTGACGTGGACCGCGCGACACGCATGATCCACGCTGCCGGCGTCGGCGTCGTCCTGACGCTCAGTGTTGCCGCTGTCGCGGAGCGCGACCACGCCGTGTCCGAGCTCACGCGTGAGGCGATCCTCGCGGCGGTGACCACGGAGCCATCCTCTAATAGCGCGAGCGAGCCGGGCCGGCTCGGCCCGGCCCGGCCCGGGCCGCCGGCTACGCTATCGCCCTCAAAGCCGTGCTCCTCGAGGCGGTGGCCGTGTTCACGCCTGCCGAGCGGGGCCTGCTCGCGGAGTGGCTCGGCCGACTCAACGGGGAGCGCTGAAGCGGGGCGCCGCCGGCCATCCTGGGCGCCCAGTACGATTGGTATCGGCTGGCGATTGGGCGGCGTGGCCACGGCCCAGGGCTTATCGTACAAACCGGTTCCAATGATTGTCAGACCCCCACTAAATGGCAGTATTTCCGCCGAGCTAATTGGCCATATGTCTTCGAAACAGGAACGTTCTCACGACATGACCTTGTCATCGGCGCTGGCGCACATCTAGGTTTTACCCGTGTTCAGCCAAGGTCTTGCGCGGTCCAACCGGGTGCATCTATCCGAACGGCTCCGTCTCCGATAAGCGTCGTCAACCACGCCTCGAGCGTTGCGAGTTCCGAGACGCCAATCTGCTGTTCCCATTTCTCGCGCAGCTCCTCGAAGATGGCTTCCCCCTGTCGCAAAACGTCACAGCCGAGAGGGGTCACCTGCAGCCGTTTGCGACGCGCATCGTGGGGGTCCGCGTCACGCGATACATAGCCGCGGTCGAGGAGAACTGCGATCGTCTTCGCCGCCGCCTGCTTCGAGACCGACAGGCGACGACCCAAATCCGAGGCGCTATCGGCGCCGGCGGCGATGGCTCGCAGCGCGAAGTCGTGGATTGGGCGGAAATCATCGTACCCGCGCGCGGCCAGGTCGACCATCGCAGCGTCGACGAGCGTGCGGTAGCCGCCTAGGAGGAGGAGCGCGAGATCGGCGCCAGATCGAGACATGCATTCAGTGTAGAGGAACTGCTGGACAAGGACAACTAAGTGGTCTATAATTAGACAATAAGGTTGTCTAATTGGGGAGAGGTACTAATGAGCGTCGAGATGTCAAGCGCGTCTATTCCTGGGATCGCGCATCACACCGCGCACGTCAACGGGACTGAGATTCACTACGTGTCCGCTGGCGATGTCGGGTCTCCAGTCCTGTTGGTCCACGGGTTCCCGGAGACCTGGTGGGCGTTCCACAAGCTCATCCCTTTGCTTGCCCTGAACCATCGGGTCTTTGCCGTCGACTTGCGTGGCTTCGGCGACTCGAGCAATGCCGCGGGTGACTATGACAGCACGACCTCCGCCGCAGATCTGCACCTCCTCATCGGGCAGCTCGACGTCGGTCCGGTGCATCTCACGGGACAGGACATCAGTGGAGCCACGGTCTTCCGCCTCGCGGCCATGCATCCGGACGCTGTGCGCAGCTTCACCGCGATCGAGATGGGCCTTCCCGGATTCGGGCTCGAAGGCCTGGGCGACATCACGCACGGCGGCTCCTGGCACATTGGCGTCCTGGCCGCACCCGGCATCCCCGCGCTGCTGCTCGCCGGCCGCGAACGGGCCTTCCTTGGAGAGTGGGCCTTCCCGGCCATGACCGCGGTTCAAGGGTCGATCACTGACACCGACATCGATGAGTTTGTCCGCACGTACTCCCGCCCCAACGGCTGGCGCGGAGCGATTGGTCTCTACCAGTCGATGCTCAGCGAAGGCGACAGCGTCAAGGCGCTCGCCGACACGAGCCCACTGACCATGCCCGTCCTAGCTATCGGTGCTGGTGGCGGACCGTTCACCACGAACACCGTGAGCCAGATCACGGCCGGCGGTGTCACATCCGTGCAACTCGAAGGCGTCGGCCACTACGCCGCCCTGGAGGCGCCGGCAGCTCTGTCGAGCGCGATCCTCGACTTCCTGGAGGGCATCGACGCGGCGTGAGGTGCGGCGATGGCGCACGCCAACGGTCCTGCCCCGGTTCTACTTTATCCCCAACGTGGCTATGCTCGTCGACGATCTGAAAGAGATCTACTCCCTGCTCGCCCAACGTGAGCCTCTGTCTATCAAGATACCTTTCAAGATCAGGGGCATCGGGCCAGTTGTTTGCACCTGCTCATCGCGGCAATTGCCGCGTGGACGACACCGTATGTGGAGGATGCGATTGCCGCGGTACGGGCCGAGGGTATCGACGTGCTGGAGGAGTACATCGCGCACATCTCGCCGATCGCCTGGGAGCATGTGCATCTGTTGGGGCAATATACCTTTTACGGCCGATCCGTGCCGCGGCGGGCCTTGAACACGCGTTTTCGCACGTTCAAGAAGGGACGCCCCGGCTCTGTTCGGCGATGAACCCGAGGGTGCGCTCCCACGCATCCGCGGACTCGGCCGCGAACTCGGCCGCCTTGCGGTCGAAGAAATTGTGCGGCGCGCCCGGATAGGTGACGAGCAGGTGGTGGATTCCCGCCTTGTCCAGTTGCTCATCGAGCTGCTGAACCTGATCGGGTGGGACAAGAGGATCGTCGCCCCCAAAGAGACCGAGCACGGGTATCGTGATCGTCGTGGCCGACGCGAGGGCCGTCCCTTTCCTGTCGTCCATCGCTCGACGTAAGACCGGATAGAACGCGACCACACCAGCGAGGTCCATGTCTTCCGAGCCCAGGTAGAGTGATAACCCCCCGCCTATCGAAAAACCGACGACGAACGACGGCTGGGGAGCCGTTCCGCCGCGCGCCTCCATATAGTCCAAAGCAGCGCGCGCATCCGTGTAGACAGCCGTCGCCGCCAACTGTTGCACATGGGGCTTGAAATCGAACGCCTCGTCACGCCCGGTCACGCCCGCCGTGCGTCCGAAATAGTCGATCGCCATGGCCGCGATCCCAGCCTCGGCGAAGCGCAAGGCCAGCCCCTTATAGAACGGGTGCAGGCCGCGCACATCGGGTAACACGATGACCCGCGCTCCCGTCGGATCACTCGGATGCGCCGCGAACGCAGAGAACCGATTGCCGTCCGCGGCCGTTAACACAATGTCTTCGCCACGCGCCAGCCCGCTCCCCTCCGGCGACATCGGTGGACGCGCCTCGTCGTCATACGCCATGTGTAAATCTCCTCTCATCCTCATCGCGTGGGAGGCAATGTCCCGGAAAGGACATAGCAACATGACCGCCACAGTCAGACCCGCTACCCCCACGCGGCCAGCAACCCCAGTATACTGCCCCGCCCCGCTGTCGCCCTCGACGACGGTGATGTGTCCGTGACGGTCACCTTTCGCCTCCTCTCCCCCATCGGCGCGACCAAGGTTGTCACCTGCCCCAAGCGGTTGTGTCAGGATTCAGAACGCAATCGGGTTGTGGCACGCGTCATCCTGCGATGATCCCTGCCTGCTCTCGCCTACGCGGCCTGCAGAAGCGCGCACACCTCGCCCCATCGATCTTGGAACAAGCGACGCTGATCGGCTAAGGATACGGTTTCGTTGGTTGCGTCAAGAAAAGCTGGTCCGGTAAGACAACTGAGCCAGTAACAGGCCAAATGGCCCATTTTTACATCAATCGTTGTAGTGGGCCGCTTTAACACACCACGAGAGCGTCGTACATTATGTCAACAGTTACCCTCTTTTCTAGGTTTCGATAAGAGGTTGTTACCATAACTCAGAACCCTCTCTTGCTATACTGGCCATGAATCGTGAAAGGAGGCCAAGGAGGTGGAGATGAGCGAGATGGTTGTGGATCATGTCAAACGGGTGGCGCGTCTGTTGTCGCCCGCCGAGCGAACACAGCTCGCCACGTGGCTCCTGGACACGACGGACGCACCGGAGCGCGTGTCCGCGGACACGCGCTCCCTTTATGGCCTCCTGGCCGAGAGCGGGCCCAGCCCCGACGCGGCGACGATTGATGACGCCCCGGCGTGAGGCGCGGCGGGACTTTCCGCGCGAGGATAGCGCTTGATGCTTGTCGCGGTGGCCGATACGCATGCAGTGCTTTGGTATCTCTTTGCTGATCCGCGCCTGTCGTCACGAGCGCGGCAGGTAATTGAAGCGGCCGCAGCGGCTGGCGACCACGTCGGGCTCTCGTCGATCACGCTGATCGAAATGGTCTATCTCATCGAGAAGGGCCGGATTGCGTCGGAGAGTTTTAGCCGTCTGGCTGCCGTCACGACGGACCTCTGGCCCGCCGACCCCGCGCAGGATCCTGATCTCTTCTCCGCGACGCTCCGGGAGTAGCGACGGGACGACCGTCATGTCTGAGAGCTGTGTCGTCGCCATGACCGTTGCCCCGTACATCATGAGCGGAGACATGTCCGCTGCGTCGTACCGCATGGTGCGCGGGGGCAGATGCCTCGCTGTTACGAGGAGTAGCCTAGTTATTATGTGCAGTCTTAGAGAGAGAGACGCAAGCGCACGGGTTCGCCGTGTTGACCGATCCGTCCAACGCTGCCCGGCCGCCTGCGGCGATCACTTCTCTGATGGTGTGGTCAACCATGGCGGCTCTGGGAGCGTGATCGGCGCGCTCACGCATGGGCTACCTATGGTCGTGCTCCCCATGGGCGCTGATCAATCGCTGAATGCCGACCGATGCGAGCAGCTCGGCGTCGGCATCGCGCTCGATGTGGTGCAGGCCACGCCGCAGTCCATCCGCGAGGCGGTCTCAACTATCCTGGATAACCCACGCTATCGCCTCGCCGCCGCGCGCATCCGGGACGAGATCGCGGCGTTCCCTGCGTCAAGCACGGTCGGTCCGCTCCCGGAACGACTCGTCGGCGACGAGGACGGGCGCTGCTGACGTGAGTCGAGTCACCCCGCTGGAGCAATCGTCGCTAGGGCTTGTCGTTCGATGACGGTCACGACGACCTGGGTAACATCCGGTCACTGGTGCGGTCTGTAGCCACTGCAGCGATCCGAGGACGGGATGCGCGATGACCATGTTGCAACGGGTCGGCATCCTGGGCGCCGGATGCACCTCGCGTGAATAAAAGTAGCGATGAGGGCCTTGACCTTGACCCTGGGGCAGGGTTCGATACTGTGTGACATGACGCGCTTGACTACGGCGCACGTTGATGCGGAGGTCGTCACGACCACCTCGCCGTCTTGCCGTCATGCACTACGAAAGGGGAAAGAGTCGAATGTCGCATCACATCCTGCCTGATGTCGTCGAGGCGACGGGTACAACGTTCGGTATTCCTGGCGTTGCCGTCGGGGTCTGGGTGGACGGTCGGGAGATGTACGCGTGCCACGGCGTGACGAGCATTGATAACCCGCTGCCCGTCGATCGGGACACGCTGTACGTGCTGGGCTCGATCACGAAGACCTATACAGCGACCGCGCTGATGCGCTTGGTCGCGGAGGGGCGGGTCGCGTTAGACGCGCCGGTGCGCCGGTATATTCCCGAGCTGCGGTTAGCGGATGGGCGGGCCGCGACAGAGATCACCGTGTTGAACCTGCTCAACCACACCTCAGGGCTGGACTGGGGACTGATCGTTGACACCGGCGAGGGGGACGATGCTCTCGCCGCCTATGTGGCGAAAATGGCCGAGGTGACGCAGATCGCGCCCCCCGGCGCCCGGGCCTCCTACAGCCAGGCGGGGTACAATTTGGCCGGGCGGATCATAGAGAAGGTTACGGGGCTGACGTACGAACGAGCTATTGTCTCGTTGGTGTGCGCGCCTCTAGGCCTGGCGCACAGCTTCTTCGCGCGCGACGACGTCATGACCCGGCGGTTCGCCGTAGGACACAATCCCGGCGACGACGGGGTGCTGTCCGTCGCGCGGCTGTGGCGACGTGCGCGCGGCGACAACCCCGGCGGGGGCCTCGCGTCCTCAGTGGCGGACCAGCTCCGTTGGACCCGGTTCCATCTCGGTGACGGCCGCGCGGACAGCGGCGTCCGTGTCCTGCCCGCCGCGTTGCTGCAGCAGATGAAGGAGCCGACGGCTGCATTGCGGGGCAGCGCGCTCGGCGACGCCATCGGCATCTGCTGGTTCCTGCGCGACGTGGACGGTGTGCGCACCATCGGGCACGCCGGGTCGGCGAACGGCCAGTTCGCCGCGCTGCTCACCGTGCCCGAACGGGACTTCGCCGTCGTTGCGCTGTCTAACGCCGGCCCGAACGGCATCCCATTCAACCAGGCCGTCGTCCGGTGGGCGCTGGAGACGTATCTCGGCGTGGTAGACCGGGATCCAGAACCGCTCCCCCCCGACGAGACGCGGGCCTGGGAGATCGTCGGCGGGTACGAGACCGACGCCCAGGCGCTCGCCATCCGCATGACCGGGGCAGGCCTGACGCTCGAGGTCGGGATCAAACCGCAGATCCGTGCGGCGGCTGACACCGCCATGCCCCCGGATTACCCGCCGGCCGACATCGGCCTGCTACCGGGTGACGGAGACGAGTATATCATCACCAGCGGCGGTTTAACGGGGCAGCGCGGCTTCTTCACCCGCGATGAGCGGGGCGCGGTCGTGGGCGTCGACCTCGCCGGTCGGTTGTACAAGCGGACGCGGACGACCTCCGCGTAAAGCTCGGCGTCCGGGTTTCGCACGGGGCAGGGATCTCATGCACGTGCTGGGTCCCGGGCGAGGCGATAAACCCGCCGTCGTCTACCTGTGCGCCAGGACGCGGTATGCTGCGGTACCCAGTGGACGCCGGGGGCGGCCATCTGGTAGAAGAGAGCATGAAGCGCATGATCACCATCGGCCAACTTGCCGACTACGCCGGCGTGACGATCAAGGCCGTTCGCCATTACCACCGGCGCGGCCTTCTCGAGGAGCCGCCGCGCGACGCATCGGGGTACCGGCGTTACAGCGCCACGCACGCCCTCGCCCTGGTCAAGATCAAGACGCTCGCCGATGCGGGCGTGCCGCTCGTGCGCATCAAGGAACTGCTCGCCGCCGACCCCGACCGCTTCGCGGCAGCCATCGCCGCGATCGACCGCACGCTGCAGGAACGGGTCGCAGACCTCCTACGCACCCGTGAGCGGCTCGCCCAGCTCAGCGTTGGCGAACGCCTGTTCGTCTCCACAGAGGTCGCTGCCTACCTCGACCGGCTGCGCGAACTCGGCGTGAGTCAACGCATGGTGCAGATGGAGCGCGACATCTGGGTCCTCCTGCAGTCGGTCTCACCGCAGGAGGCGGCCATCTGGATCGATGACAAGCGCGACGCGATCGGCGACCCGGAATTCCGTGCCATCTACCGTGAGTACGACGCGGCCTTCGACTGGTCCGCAGACGATCCGCGCCTCGACGCGCTGGCCGATCGCACCCAGCGGTGGATCGCCAACCGATACGGCAGGTCCGAGGGCGGCGAGACGCCGGTCCAGGATGTGACCATCGCCCAACTAATCGCGACGTCCTTCGGTGCGACATCGCCGGCCTGGGACCGGCTCACCGACATTGCCACACAACGAAGATAGGCGTCTCCGGCTTGCAGCAGTTAGGGAGGGGAATGACACGACGCTAGGGGGTGCGGGATGATCAGTGGGCACGGATTGAAGGACTCTTGCCCGGCCGGGTGGGGCACGTGGGAGGGACAGCGCGTGACAATCGGCTGTTTGTGGAGGCTGTCTTGTATCGTTGCCGTGCAGGCATCCCGTGGCGCGACCTCCCCGAGCGCTAAGCTAGAGTTTGGCCAAAGTAGGAAGCAGTAAAAGGCGGGATGCTCACAGAGACCACTCCTGAGAAAGAGGCTCTGATGATGCTCCCGCCTACTCCTATTATGGGCCGTCTGGCCCCCTTCGCGCCACTCTTTGATCGTCGTACCTGGCGGCACGTCCCGCTGCTCGTGACAGGAGCTCTCCTTGCTCCCGGACGGCGCATGGTCAGTTCGCTCTTGCGCGTGACCGGACACGGCCAGGACACGGCCTTCTCGACGTATCACCGTGTCTTGAATCGCGCGACGTGGTCGAGCCGGGAGGCCAGCCGCCTCCTGCTTGGCCTGCTCCTCGTCGCCTTTGCCCCAGAAGGCCCGCTCGTGCTAGGCATTGACGAGACCCTCGAACGCCGCCGTGGCAAGACGATCACCGCCGCGGGCATCTATCGCGACCCCATGCGCTCCAGCCACAGCCATCTCGTTAAGGTGCGGGCGTTGCGCTGGATCAGCCTGATGCTGCTCGTGCCCATCCCCTGGGCCGGACGCACCGGGGCGCTGCCCTTCCTCAGCGCCCTCGCCCCTTCCGTCCACTACGACGCGGCGCACGGGCAACGGCATAAGACCATGACGGACTGGGCACGAGGAATGGTCTATCTCGTCCACCGCTGGCAGCCCACGCGCCCCCTCGTGCTCGTGGGCGAGGGCGCCTATGCCGTCCTGGAGTTCCTTGACGCCACGCGCCCTGTGGCCACGATCGTGACCCGCCTCCGCCTGGATGCCCGCCTCTTCGCCCCTGCCCCACCCCGCGCGCCGGGACAAAAAGGCCGACCGCGTCTGGTTGGAGCGCGTTTGCCCTCCCTCGCCGCGCGTCTGGCCGACCCCACGACCCTCTGGGCGTCCCTCACCGTGCCCTTCTGGTATGGAGAGACAGACCGCACGCTCGAGGCTGTCTCGGAGACCGTCCTCTGGTACTCCAGAGGGCTCCCTCCCGTCCCGCTGCGCTGGGTCTTGCTCCGCGACCCCGCAGGCGGCTTCCCGCCCCAGGCCCTGCTCTGCACCGACCTCACTGCCGATCCCGTGCAGATCGTCTCGTGGTTCGTGCTGCGCTGGCAGATGGAATCCACCTTCCATGAGGTCCGCGCCCATCTCGGTGTGGAGACCGGACGCGGCTGGTCCGAGAAGACCATCCGTCGCACCACCCCGGCCCTCTGGGGCCTCTTCTCGTTCGTCGCGCTCGTGGCGCACGACCTCTGGGCTGAGGGACATCCCGTGGCCAAGGTCGTCGGCCTGTCGTCCCACGCGGGGAGGAGGCGGTGGCGCGCCCCCGAAGGGCGACCGCTGGTGGGTCGAGCGGGGCCGCACGACGCGCAGGACGGCGGCGGCGAGCAGGACAGACAGGGCCACATACGCGCCGACGAGGGCGGCGGAGAGGGCGGTGGCCACGATGTTGAGGGCCGCCGAGGAGGCGTGGGCCAGCGGGGTGAGGAGGGCGACGAGGGGGCCGGTGAGGGCCGCGAGCGCGAGGGCGGCGAGGCAGAGCATTCAGACGCGGGGGCGGGCCTGCATGTCGGTTATACGTCGCCTCCTGCAGCTCGCCTGTCTCCCCGAGGCTGCCGCGCGTCTCTGTCGTGTGCCATGGCCCCTGCCCTGTTGCGTTCTCCCTGCACCGAAGTCTTCCGTCGAACGCAACTACCAAGGACGGCAAAAACGGCCCCAGCTCGCGGCACGGGACAACATCTGTGGTCGATGGGGAAGCGCCGAAACATGCGTCGGTATACAAGAGTTTGCATGACGATTAGTTGGTCAGCAGTGCATTGATCGGCTACTGATCACACAAGTAGCTTGTCCTCAACAATTGATTAGCATAGCTACACGAGTAATCGGCGCCGGTAGCTCGCGCATCGCACAGGCAACTAAGAGGCATATTATGAAAACATGCGGGGTGAATTGAGTCGACTGTATGGGCGTATTGGTCGCTCGACTGTACTAAGTGGTTAGCAAAGCGTGGCCCACCCTTTGTTGCCGCCGGGGTAGACCGTCACGGTTGCACGCTACGCGCGGGATTGGGTCGCTGCCTGCGTGACGGTGCGCGCGGTGCGCACAGCGCTGATGACCGCCTCGTCAGGGGAGAGCTGGCACAGATCGGTGAGGATGAACAGCGCTTCGGCGCTGACGATCACGGCGAGGTCGCGCTTGAGTTGGGCCAGCGCGTCGGGGTCCGTCGTCGCGAGCGTGTCGTTCAGCGGGGCGAGCGCATAGTCGATCAGCCCGAACCGATGGCCAGGCCGGGTGACGGTCACGTCGGGCCGGGTGATGGAGGCGGAGATCATGGCGCGCACCGCGCCCTGGTACGCGAGCGCGCCGCGCAGCAGGACCTCGGCGGCATAGGCGACACGCGCGACGGGATCACCGGAGTGGGCGACCGGCGCCAGGGCGTCGGCCGGGCTCGGCCATATGCCGACATCGGCTTCGCGCAGCAGCGAGATAAGATCGGGGAAGTAGCGGTAGGCGGTGGCCTCGGAGACCAGCGCCGCCGTTGCGACGACGGGCATCGTGATCTCGCTACCCGTGCGAATGAGATTCCGTGTAGCATCGACGATGGCCGCGCGCGTGCGTTCCTTCTGGTTCGCGCGGCCGGTGCGGACCCGTGTGGTCATCTGTCTATCCTCGCGGTCTATCCGCCATTAGTGAAGTCAATCTCTCGTGATGATACCTCACTTGCACGAAAGAGGAGCGGCGTGTATACTCATTAGTGAGAGTCAACTCTCACGATTTTCACCCAGGGGAGGGCCAGATGACCAAGGTATCGATCGTCCGCCCGGGCGACGGCGAGGTGGTCCTGAGGGGACCAACCCAGATGCGTATCCTGGAGGACGGCCGCACCACCCAGCATCGGCTTGGGGTAGGCGAGATTACGATTGCCCCGCACACCGACGGACCGCTGCAGCACCGGCATGCCCAGCACGACGAGGGGTTCTACATCGTCGCGGGTACGGCGCGTTTCACCGTCGGCGAGGAGACCTACGACGCGGACGCCGGCACGTTCGTGATGATCCCGCCGGGGGCGCCGCACACCTTCGCCAATCCGGGCGGGGAGCCCGTCGTGCTGCTCAACACCTTCACGCCCGGCCTGTATGTGAGATACTTTCGGGATCTGCGGGACATGATTGCCTCCAGCCAGCCGCTGACCAACGCCGCGATCGTCGCGGTGATGGCCCGCTACGCGACCGTGCCCGCGACCGACGTCGCCGCGCCGGCGATCGCATGATCCCCCGTGGCGGATGCGCGCACGGATGGGGACGTTACCACCCTGGTCGCTCTGCCCCCCGCGGCCACACTCGCCGCCGCCGTGTTGCTCGTCGGGTGGCGCACCCGACGCCGGCCCGACGCTCCCGAACCGGGCGACCAACCTACCTACTCACCTATTACGTTACGGACGGAGACACCTTGATGAGTACCACCACGCACACCCTGACCGTCGCTGGCAGCGGCCCGGTCGACGTCACGCTCGACGACCGCGGCGCGGGGCGTCCCGTCCGGCTGCTGCACGGCGGCGGCGGACCCCAAACGGTCGCCGGCTTCGCCGACCTGCTCAGCAGCACGGAGCCCGCGCGCGTCATCACCCCCACCCACCCCGGCTTCGGCGGCACACCCCGCCCCGAGACATTGACCACCATCCGTGGGCTCGCCGCGACCTACGCCGCCTTGCTCGACGAGCTCGATCTGGTCGGTGTCATGGTCATCGGCAACTCTATCGGCGGCTGGAGCGCCGCCGAGCTGGCCCTGCTCGGCGGCGCTCGCCTCAGCGGTCTCGTCCTCGTCGACGCGGTCGGCATCGAGGTGCCGAGCCACCCGGTCGCCGACTTCTTCTCCCTCACCATGGCCCAGGTCGCGCAGCTCAGTTACCACAACCCGGCCGCCTTCCGCATCGACCCCGCCGCTCTGCCCGCGGCGGCGCAGGCGACCATGGCCGGCAACCGCGCCGCCCTGGCCGTCTACGGCGGGACGGCCATGATTGATCCCACCCTGCGCGGCCGCCTCGCCGGCATCACCGTGCCCACCTTGGTGCTCTGGGGGGAGAGCGACCGCATCGTCGACCCTGACTACGGCCGCGCCTACGCCGCCGCCATCCCCGGCGCACGGTTCCAGCTGCTGCCCGCCACCGGCCACCTCCCCCAGATCGAGACGCCCGCCCAGCTCCTCACCCCGATCTGGGAGTTCGCCGACAATCACGCGACTACCCATCCGGCACCGTGAGACACCGGCGGCACACGGTCACTCCGATCGCGTCCCGCACACGCGTCCGCCCCTGCGTCCACCACGGAGAATCGAGACAGACCACGGACGAGCGTCACCCGCGTCACCCCTGCCTGCCCGCTGATCGAGATCGGCGACCGCGCGTTCCGCACCAACCCGTGGTTCACCACACAACCCACGGCCTATCAGGGAAAGCCGATCATCAGCGCCAGCGCCGACCTGCCTCCGCTTGACGGAGTGCCGATCATGCAGGACCACGACGACCGCTGCGACCCGGCGGCGCGGTGACCCGGACTGTCGCCGCCGACCACTACCGCCGATTCCGGGTAGCGGTCGGGACAATCCCCTCGCCGTTCGGACCCCCGCTGTCAGGGGGTGAGGACGCGACAACCTTTCCGGCACAACGCGCGTCGGCGCAGCCTTTCTTCGGATCACGATAGATATAAAGGAGCGACCATGATTGCTATCACCGGGGCCACCGGTCACCTCGGACGCCTCGTCATCGCCGCCCTCCTCGACCACGGCGTCCCCGCGGGGGAGATCGTCGCCCTTGTCCGCGACCCGGCCAAGGCCGCCGACCTCGCAGCGCGCGGCGTCCAGGTGCGTCAGGCCGACTATACTCAGCCGGACGCCGTGCGGGCCGCCCTGCGCGGCGTGGACAAGCTGCTGCTCGTCTCGTCGAGCGCGGTGGGGAGCCGCGTCCCGCAGCACCGCACCGTCGTGGACGCCACGCGCGCGGCGGGCGTCACCCTCCTCGCCTACACGAGCATCCTCAAGGCCGACACGAGCCCCCTCTCGCTCGCCGCCGAGCACAAGGCGACCGAGGAGATGATCCGTGCCTCTGGCCTGCCGTTCGTCTTCCTGCGCAACGGCTGGTACATGGAGAACTACACCGCCAATCTGGCCCCGACACTCCAGCACGGCGCGCTTCTCGGCAGCGCGGGCGCGGGGCGGTTCACCCCCGCGACGCGCGCCGATTACGCCGCTGCGGCCGCCGCCGTCCTGGCGGGGGCGGGCCACGAGGCCGCCGTGTACGAATTGGGGGGCGACGAGCGCGTCAACCTGGCCGACCTGGCCGCCGAGATCGGCGCACAGAGCGGCACGCCCGTGACCTACCAGGATCTGCCCGCCGAGGAGCACGCGCGCGCGCTCGTCGCGGCCGGCCTCCCCGCCGCGGTCGCCGCCCTGTTGGTGGACGCCGACCGCGGCATCGCGCGGGGCGATCTGACGACCGAGAGCGGGGACTTGCGCCGCCTGATCGGCCGGCCGACCGCCACCCTCGCCCAGGCCGTGCGGGCGGGCTTGAACGCCGACTTGTCCAGATGATGGCGACGTTTGTCGTCCCGATTGATCCCGCGGACCCCGGCTCACGCCCGCGTCGCCCGCCCCTCCCGTGCCGTGTGTACATAGAACGATGACGGTGCGCCAGACGCCATCTGGCGAGAGCATGGTGGCATCATCGCCATCAAACTACCCATAGCTAGACACCTCGCCGCGATTGCCTGGCTCTCCCGATGACTTGACTCGACTTTGGCCCTTTTGCGCCGCGTAGCAGGCAACCTCGATCAGAGAAGCGAGCAAGGAGGCCGACGAATTGGGCGCCTCAGGGGCGCATTCAGCAGTTGGCCCATTCGTGAAACGGCTCGCCCACAGGTAGCGGCGCACGGCGGCGAGGGCGTCGGCGAAGGTGGCTTCCGACTTGGCGTACCAGGCCGCTTGACGCGTCGGTACAGCGGCCCCATGGTGCGCGTGCGCCATCAGCGTGACGAGGCTGGAGAGCAGCTAAAAGTCGGGGGTATCAAGCGGCTGATGGTGAGGAGACCGGTATGTGCGCTGGCCGAAAGTGCGGATACTAGGTGCGGAATCGGTCGTCCCAGTCCTCGTTAAGCACCTGCGTGCGTATTTGGAGAAGGAGGTGTGCGCCCAGCGGCGTCCATTGCATCTGCTGCTTCTTGACCATCCGCTTGCTGACCACCTGATTAATGGTGGACTCCGCAAAGCCGGTACTGATCCGTTCTCCCTGGCGATAGCGCTCACCATAGTTGATGATAGATTGGACCTGGCCACATGAAAGTCTTGCAAGGGCAAATAGCGCCTGTCCGCGCGCCACCCGAGCGCTTGAATAGTCACTCGGAGATCAGACTGGAAACGGATGGGGTCCATGATGTGCCAGTGATACAGGCCAAAGCGTTGCTGACTCTGATACAGGCCATCCGGCCTCAGCACTTGGTTGAGGCCCAGAAACGGTGTCGTAAATGGTGTATAGCCCTGCCCCGGCACGTCGAAGTTCCAGGCGACGCCAAAGTAATCTTCCGTCCCCGTCCCGCAGATCGTGGGGTAGTCTTGATCGCTGTCGAGATAGAATTTGATTTCACCTTCACCCCACCATCCCGCGTTATGGACGCCCCAGGCGATGTACGTGCCCACGTAATGACCGCTGCTTCTAATGTCATCGAGCAGGGTGTGGACTTCTTTATAGAGGAGGGGATTGCTGCGCCGCCGCTGGGCATGGAAATAGGCCGCGTCCTCCAGCACGGTCGTGAGCGTATAGTCAATCTGGTAGTAGAGAATGACGTCCTGGTCGGCCAGGCTTTCGATCGTGATACGCGCTGCTGTACGAAATGGCATCTCCCAATAGCTATTGAAGCCGCCCTGGGGATTCACGGCGATAGGCAGCGAACTGACCTGGCTATAGACGCCCCAGCCGTGACAAAAGAAATCGCCAAGCGGGACTTCGACGGCTGCGCACGCCTCATTCTCCTAGTACATGCGCACGAGCAACTGGCGCCAGTGCCGCGGGTGCGTCGTCATCCAGATATGCTGCAGTGCTCCCGAGCCGGTAATAGCGGCCAGCGTTGCTGTCGTGCCCGGTTAGATGGCGATGCTGGGCGAAATTTTCCAGCCTGGCCCCAGATCGTGCGCCGCGTGCGCGCCCGTCCCCTCGGTCGCCATGCCCCCGCGGCCCTTCTCTCCATGCACGTTTTCCGCGCTGATCGAGCGCGTCTGCGCGGGCGATAGACGTGATAGATGGCCAAGCCCCATACCCAATCCGTTGAACGCACTCATGTCGTTGTCTCCATCGGATCTATCAGAACTCAGTAGACAGCTCTGCAAATCAGCGTTGAAATGGTTAAAAGTGTTGGCCTGCCTTCAAGATGGCCAAGCCCCATACCCAATCCGTTGAACGCACTCATGTCGTTGTCTCCATCGGATCTATCAGAACTCAGTAGACAGCTCTGCAAATCAGCGTTGAAATGGTTAAAAGTGTTGGCCTGCCTTCAAGATTGTGTCGGTCTTGGCTTCTGGTCTGGAACGAATTGGAGATGAGTTGCAGCATGTATTCTAAGTTCCGACAGATTCATCGAGATTGCGGGAGGGTCTGGAAGTCATGGCGAGGGATGCCCTACCAGGCGGTGTAGCCGCCATCGACGACGAGCGCGTGCCCGGTGACGTAGGAGGACGCGGCGGAGGCCAGGTAGACGACCGTGCCCCGTAGTTCCTCGGGCACGCCCATGCGTCCCATCGGAATATAACTCTCCCAGGCCTGCTGGAGGCCGTCCTGTCCGGCCAGAACCTGATCGGTCAGCGCCGTGCGCATATAGCCAGGCGCGATGGCGTTGACGCGGACGCCGTGCTCCGCCCACTCCGCGGCCAAACTCTTGGCCATCATAATGACGCCCGCCTTGGACACGTTGTAGGCCGTTTGCTTCTGCGGACGGTTGACGATCAGGCCCGACATAGAGGCGATCAAGATGATGGAACCGCCTCCACGCGCGATCATCCCTTTCGCCACGGACTGCGTGCAGAGAAAAACACCTGTGAGATTGATGTCGATAACACGTCGCCACGCAACGGGGTCGACATCCTCGGCGGCGACGTTCTGCGCCACACCGGCCGCCGCGACGAGGATGTCGATCGACCCGAGATCCCGCTCGACCGCCGCCATGGTCGCGGCGACCTGCGCTGCGTCCGTCACGTCGGCGATGTAGGCGGCGGCGCGGACGCCATAGTCCCGCGTGATCGCGCGCGCCTCTTCCTCCCCCTGGAGCAGGAGATCGATCGAGGCCGTGGCCGCGCCAGCCTCGGCCAGCGCCCGCATCATCTCCAACCCGAGGCCGCGCGCGCCGCCCGTGACCACCGCCGTCTTGCCCGCCAACGAAAAGTCGCCCAACGTCATTGTTCCTCCTCCTCTTTGTGCTTGCACACCTCACCTCACGCACGCGCGAACAGCTCCGCCAGGGCGGCGTAGGTAGCGCGGTAGCGGGCGTAGCCCTCGTCGTACACCGCGCGCGTCACGGGATCAGGTTCGATCGTGTGCGCCTCGCGCACCATCTCCGCCGCCGCGGCGCGGAGGTCGGGATAGACGCCTGCCCCTACGGCCGCGCACATGGCCGAGCCCAGCGCCACGGCGTCGGGCGCGTCCGTGAGCGTGAGCGGCAGGCCGGCGACATCGGCCAGTATTTGCAGCCAGAGCGCGCTGCGCGTCCCGCCGCCGCAGGCCAGGACGCGGTCGGTCGGCACGTCCATGCCCCGCAGCATCTCGATGATGGCGCGGTTGCCGTAGGCTGTCCCCTCGTACACGGCGCGCAACAGGTGCCCCGTCCCATGGGCCGTGGTGAGGCCCCAGACCGTGCCACGCGCGGCAGGGTCTTTAATAGGGGTGCGGCTGCCCTGCCAGAAATCGAGCACGGTCAAGCCATCGGCGCCGGGCGCGACCGCCTCGGCCAGTGCATCGGCGGCGGCATAGCGCTCCACGCCGCCCGGTAGGTCGCCCCCTAGGCGGTCCAGCAGCCAGCGCACCGTGCCTCCTGTCGAGGACTGGCCGGCCTCCAACGTCCATTCGTCCGCGCGCACGGCGCCCTCGAAGGGACCCCAAAGTCCGGGATCGAAGACCGGTCGGGTCGACTGCGCCAGCTGGCAAGTCGAGGTGCCGGTAATCAGAGCCAGGGCGCCGGGCGTCAGCACACCCATGCCGACCATGCCGGCGTGAGCGTCGATGCCGCTCATGGCCACGGCGACGCCCGGTCGCAACCCCAGTATCGCGGCGGCCTCCTCCGTCAGACCGCCCGCCCGACCACCCATCGGAACCACAGGGCCGGGAACTTTGTCCGGCAAATCCTCGAGGCCGACGGTCCGCAGCAGCGCCGCCGGCCAGCCGCGCGGCGTGACGTCGTCAGCGTTCGCGCGATACTGCCACTTGGCCGCGGCGGTGTTGAGGGGCACGACCCACTCCCCGGTCAGACGCCAGGTCAACCAGGCGATCTGTTCCACGAGATAGGTTGCACGCTCCCACAGCGCCGGCTCGTGCTCCTTGAGCCAGAGCGCCTTGGGCAGCGGCCACTCAGCCGGAACCTCGCCGCCACAGTAGCGCAGCACGGGGTCCGCGCTCTCGGTAAGCCGTCGCGCCTGCGCCGCCGCGCGCAAGTCCATCCACATGATGCTGTCCGTTAAAGGAACGCCGTCGCGGTCGGCCAACAAGATGTCGCAGGGGGCGTCGATGGCGAGGCCAACCACCCGCACCGCGTCGGCCCCGCTGGCGGCGAGACAGCCCCGCACGGCGCCGACGAGCGCATCCCACCACGACGAGGGCGACTGTTCGGCCCAGCCGGCGCGTGGATAGTGGGTGGGGTAAGCCTGGTCGTGGAAGCCGCGCGGCCGCCCGCGCAGGTCGAACAGACCCGCGCGCAGCCCGGCCGTCCCGGCGTCGATGCCCAGCACGAGATCCCCGTCCATCCTAGACCTCCCCATAGACGGTCGCCTCGACCCCCAGCATCTCGGCGGCCAGGCGCAGTTCGGCGGTCCACTCACCGTAGACGGCGTGGATATGGTTGCTGGCGTAACGGCCGATAAACTCCTCGGCGGAGCAGGTGAACCGCGCGAACGCGTGCGGCCACTCCAGGCTCGTCTGGCGCATCAACAAGTCGTTGGTCGCGTCGTCGTAGCGCACAAACTCTCCTGGGAGAATGGCCAGGTTGTAGCGGCCGTCGTGCCGCGTCAGACGCGCGAAGGTCGCGGCGCCGGGAGCGGCGAGGTGATGGACGCTGGCCCCGCCGGCCGGGAAGTAGAAGCCCTCGGGATAGAAATGGACCTGCGGCAGGTTGTCGTGCGGATCGAAGGAGCGCCCGGCGAAGTACGTCGCGTGCTCTCCCGAGTTGCAGAGGTCCCAGACGCCGCGGTCGGCGTGGTAGTGGCGCACATCGGCGAAGAGGGCGGGTGTACCGGCCAGGTGCTTGAGGATCTGCATGGTCATGGCGGCGTCCATGTCGGCTTCGGTAGCACAGACATGCGGCTCGTGCGGCCCGTCCCAGTCGTAGGGATCGTTGAGAAAGGCTTCGGTCACGTCCATGGTGCAGAAGGTGTTGGTGAGCTCGGGCTGGCCTTTGATGCCGGAGAAGTCGAGCCGATACTCGCGGATCAGCCGCTTCATGGCCTCGGTGGCGCGGATCTGGGTCTTGAGCTTCTCAGGCGTGAGTTGCTGGCCATCGTAGTGGATATGACCGACGTGTGCGGTAAGCCAGGTGAAGGCCGACTCGACCGTGCGCTCGGGCACGTCGGCGGCCAAGCGCACGATCTCGCTTTGGTCGATGTGCTCGACGTCGACGCCGAAGGTCTTGAGCCACTGCGCCGAGTCGGCCGTGGTCGTATACATGCCCATCGGTCGACCGCCGACAAGGCCAAAGGTCTGCCCGCGCAGACGCGAGACGGCGGCCGCCGCGCGGATGAAAGCGCGGATCGTGCCGAAGACGGCGTCGTCGTCGATGTCGCCATAGGCGCGGGCATAGGGCGTCCCCGCTTGCGCGAGCGCACCCGCGGAAGCCAACATGCCCACCAGGCCAGGATAGGCGGGGTTGACGTTGCTGAACAGCAGCAGGGGGCCGGGGGCGAACCGCGAGGCCAGCGCGGGCAGGTGAGGAAAAGACCACACGGCGAAGTTGAAGATCGTGCAGTCGCAGCCCAGGGCGGCGAGGCGCTTAGCCGCGTCCACCGCTTGCGTGTTGGTCGTGATGATCTCTTCTCCCGTCACGACCGCGTAGCCCTCCGTCTCCAGCCGGCGCTGAAGGCGATCCTGGAACTCCTGGTTGACCCCCTCGACCTGCTGAGCCACAAAGGGCCGCCCATCTGAAAACGTCAGTACACCCACTCTCGCCGTCATGCTTGGGTTTTCCTTTCTTTACTATGGCGCACGTCCATGTGCGGTGCGACTACGGGAACCTAAGGGAAACGATCGCGCTGCGTTCAGAGAGCTTTCTATCCATCAAGCGGCCAATACAGGGGCGGTCATGTACGTAAGGGGCACGCCACACGAGCTTGTCTTACCATACGAGTTTGCCCTGAGCGATCTGCCCGTGCTGGCCGTCGATATCCACACTGAAGCCATCCAGGTTGCCGCCGAGAACCGTCAGCTCGGGCTGCACCTCACCATCGTGGTCCTGTTGAGAGTAGGCGCCCCAGCCAGCCCCACAGATGAACAGGGTCCGGAAGCCGCCGTCCGGTGTGCTCAGGACAGGCTTGAAGCGCAGGGTGCGTGCCTCCACATCGCAGGCAAAGCCGCTTAAGGCCGGCATCAATGCCCAACTGGCCATCGACCGCGCATAGTGATGACCGCACTCGACTTCATTCCACGGATTCCGCCGATAGCCATCATGACGCGCGCGCAGGGCCGAGACCAGCGTCAGACCCTCCTGCACGCGTCCTTCATAGATCATGTGAGCGGCGACCTGGTATTCGACGCCCGTCCACACCTCGTCCGAGTACACAAAGGGCAGCGTGGGTCGCCCGCCATGCGGCCAACTGCACAGGATCAGCCCGTCTTCGTCCGCGAAGGCGTAGGCGCGTTGCACATTGACGAGGTCGCCCAAAGGCTGGTGGAAGTTGTAGCGATAGATGCTGTCCAGCGCGGCCGTGACACGTGCGGCCGGCAACACATGGCCCAACTGCGCCACGTGCGACAGCGACTGCCCCAGTAGCTGATCGGACAGGCAGCCGAGGCCGTGTTGATAGGCATGACGATCGACCTCGTCCATTTTCTGAGCGTAATACTCGCCAGTCCAGAGTATTTCGTCGACCCGTGCGCTGCTCTGCTCGAACAGGGTGTGATAGCGCAGCGCCTCATTCTCCTGTCCTAAGCGCCGCGCCATCTCTTCCATGGCCCGCAGAGCGCCGAGCAACAGCACGCTCGACAGCGGGTTTGGCCCCCAAAACTCGATGTCATACGTGTTGTGTTGTTCTCCGTCCAGCAACCCATCGCCATCCGTGTCCCACGTTCTGAGCGCGTAGTCGAGACATTTCCGCGCGTTAGGCCACACCTCACGCAGGAACGGCCGGTCGCCAGTTAGGAGGAAGGTGCGCCATAGCCGGATGAGCGTCCCGAGTTGCCCATCCACCGCGGCCGGATAGCCTTCAAAGACCTGACCAAAATGCGATCCGGCGCGAAAGCGCATCTTCCCTGAGTCCTCGACCTCTTCGAGAAAGGCGGTGCGCAACATACTCAACTCCAGGCTCGGGAACAGAAAGGCCAGCGTCTGCACGTAGGCCCACACGTGCGTGCAGCTTCCATGGCAGGAACCTCCACGGTCGAAGCACCCTTCCCAGCCGTAGAACCGTCCATCCTCCAGCCAGAAGCAGGTGTTGCTGCGCGCCACGACCATCGTCCCCGCCACCGCATCGACGACGGCTGGCGGCAAGGCGCCTCCGAAGAGGGCGTCTCGAAAGCGCAGTGTTGTCTCCCGTAGCCCCGTCAGGTTCCTTGCCACGTACAGGGCGACCTCCCATGCACTGCTGAAGCGGCTGGCGTAGCGCACGCGAGTGGTGGGCGGTAGGGTCGGAGAGGCCTGGTCCCACCCATTAACCCGGTTCGGAAAGTACCAACTCAAGATGAACGTGACGGTCGTGCTCTCGCCGGGCGCCAACTCGATCGGCGTGCCAACCGAGCCGGACACGATGGTGGCGACTTGCGGTCCGACCAGATGCTGTTCAACGGCGTGGCTGGACCCGAGATCCGAGAGCAAGCCGTCGGACGACAGATCGTCCCAAAACTCGCGCAGCGTATCGTACCAGCCACCGCGAAACCACTCAGGTTTTGCCGTGACCTGCTCCGCGGTCGTGGCGAGCACGGCGTTGCCGTAGGTCAGAGCAGTGTCCGCGACGTCCGGCCCTTCAAAGAACACGCCGCGTGCGCGCTCGTCATCGCGCCAACCGTTATGCGTGTCCCCGTTGGGATAGCCGTTCACGTTGCCGAACTTGTCCGTGCCGCAATAGACGGCCGGGTTGAGCATCGACCCCACGACCGTGACGCGCACCCGCTCATCCGTCGTATTGGTGAGCGTCCACTGGAAGATGGCGCATGGCAGCCCGGATTCGTCCGCGTCGAGCGGCACAAAGGGAGTGAACGTTAGAAGCTTGGCTTCCACCGGAACATCGGGATCGACAAGCTCCAACTCAGCCACCGGATATTGGCCGCGGAAGCGACTTGTCGCGAAGCGTGGCAGACCGCCGCCCTGGTTCGGGTGAATGCCGTGCGAGGCCGCGTAGGGCGGCGGGATACGACCCTCGAGCACGCGTGTGGCGCTTGGCTCTTGGCCTGCTTGCGCCCAGAGCGTGAAGTGCGTGTAGGGAAGGTTCAAGCCCTTGCGCGGTTCGTTCCAGATCTCGAAATCGCGCAGATTGCCGCGCGCGCCGATCGAGATGGCGCCCGTTCCCACGCCTCCCAGTGGAAAGGCTGCCTCGATCGCGCTGGCGTCGAACCATCCTATGCCGCTGAGCTGTTTTTCCGCATCCGTCGTCCCTACCATCCGTCTCTTCCTCTCTGTTGGCCAGCGCGACAAACTCGTGCGCAATGCCTACGGCCATTCTAGACTCGTCTGGCGCATCAACAGATCGTTGGTCGCGTCGTCACAGCGCCGCGATCTCGCTCTGGTCGGTGTCGCCGTAGGCGCGGACATAGGGCGTCCCTGTCTGTGCCAGCGCACCCGCGGAGGCCATCATGCCCGCCAGTCCGGGATAGGCGGGGTTGACGTTGCTGAACAGTAGCAGGGGACTGGCAGAGAAGCACGAGACCAGCGCGGGCAGGTGAGGAAAAGACGGCATGGCGAAGTTGAAGATCGTGCAGCCGCTCTCATCACGACCGAATAGCCCTCCGCTTCCTGCCGGCGCCCAAGGCGATCCTGGACTCTCTGATTGACCTCCTCAACTTACTGAGCCACGAAGGGCCGTCCGTCTGGAAACGCCAGGGACGCCCACTCTCGCCATCATGTATTGCGCTTTCTTCTCTTGATGCTCTGTCGTCTAGTTTTGAACGAGCGAGACATCGTCCAGTTGGATCCAGCGGTCCGTCCCTTGGCCCGGAAAGCCGGCGTAAACCTTCACTGTTCCGTTCGTCCCGGAGTTGAAGGCGACGGTCTGCAGGGTGTAGGCCGGGAGCGCGGTGAACGAGGTTTCCTTGAGGACGGTGACGCCATCCGATTGGCGCACTCCAAAGTATCCCGTGTTGCCGGAAAAGTTGTTTTTAATCCATCCCGTGAGCGTATAGTTGGTGTTGGGCTGGACCGTTATCTGTTGCGTGACAGCGTTCCAGTTCGTCGTCGAGTCGCGTATCCAGGCGTTGTTGTTTCCCAAGTGGGCCAACCCAGCTCCCCGGTCGACGCCCTTGCCATCTGGCCCTTCGGTCGTCCACGGCACAGACAGCGTGGCGTTCGCTTGGTCTTCGAAGCCGCCGTCGCGGACCAGATTCCCCACGTCGTAGACGGCGAGTTCAGAGATCGAGGTGAAGTGAGAGGCGCCGCCAGGTGTCCCGATGATGCGCACACCGTCGCCCCAGGTTTCGTTGAAGGTGAAGGTGTAGGGCGTGTGTGCGCCCACCGCATTACTGTTGGGGTAAGCGGGACTGACGGTCAAGCCGGTCACGTCGACCCAGTTGAAGTTCTGCCGCACCTGCACGCGGAGGCCGCCGCTGTACCAGCCGCCGTCAGAGAACATGGCGCCCGTCGTGTAGACGACTTTATTCACGGTGTATGCACGTGGCCAGGTGTATCCCCACCAGTCGGTCGCTTTGACTTCCTGATCGAAGTCGTCCTCGCTGTCATTAGTCGCGCCGTTATTCATCAAATCCGTACACCCCAGTGCGCAGACGCTCCCGAAGTGCGTGCTCTTACTTATGCCCGTCGTCCCATTCGCCGTTATGGCCAGGTTAGCAGCGTCGTCTCTGACGTTGACCGGCGTCATCGCGGCATAGGGCTGCACGAACAGTTTGCGCAAAGAAAAGCGATAAGAGTCGCCGCTGCAGCAGAGATTGCTCTGGACATAGAGCGTCTTGCCGTCCGCGCTGATGTATTTAGAGGGGATGCTGGAGCCGTACTGGCCGCGATTCTGGGTGAGTTGCAGCGGGCCGAAGTCTTTGGACAGGAACAGATTCCATGGTCCCCACGGCCGCGGCGCCTCGTATAGCTCGTGGGTCGCGTAGGACCAGGAGGAGAAGATGTAGCGGTGCAACGGTGCGTCGTACACAACGCCGCCTTGTCCGAGGACCGGGAAGTTGGCGTAGGAGTTGTTGAACGTCGTAGGGTAGAGCAGGCGGTCGTCTTCCAGCACAGGCGCCTTGGTCGTGATGTCGCTGGACCAAGTCGGGTTCCCGCTGCCATCGACGCCCGTGTAAAACTGCCATGACGAACGGGTCTGGATGCTCGTGGCGGGTACACGCGCGAGATAGAGCTTTTGCTGCTCGCGCCAGTTGTTGTCGAAGCCGTAGGCGTACACGTACCCGTCTGAGGCGTTCGTGTTGTTCTTGCCGTTATCCAGGAAAAGGATGGTCGTAAACACGTGGTTCGTGAACATGGGCGTGGTTACGTTCCACGTCCATGTCGCGCCGTGATCGGTTGATGCGGCAATCGATGCGGCGGGTGCGTCATTGAAATTCGTATTGAGGTTTTGGAAAGCCAGGTACAAGGTGTTGTTAACGCAGACCATACCGGTCGGCTTGCGGTTGTAGCTCGAGCCGCTCCAGTTCGTGCCGACGTTCGTGGCCACCGTGGTTCCCGTGAGTTGTGGAGGGCTTCCCGCAATGCGGCTGACGGCCAGATCGTAGCGCGTCGACGACCCGGTGAAGGCCGTGCCGTCTCCATTAGCCGCGTAGAGGTTGTTGTCGTCAGCCCAGCACGACGGCCAAAGATCGCCGTCGCCCGTCATCTGATAGGTGGAATACGCTTCCTCGGCCGCGGTCGCGAAAAAGGTGCTTTGCGCTGGCGTCGCCGCCTGTACTGGACGAACAACAGTCAGCATCAGCGCACTTATCGTGAGCGCCGTGGCAAGGGCGACAGCAATCGCGTGGGGTTTCGTCATGGTTCTCTCCGTGCATCGTTACACGTCTGAGGCGCCGTCATTGGGCGTCTGCTCTCCTCCGACTTGTCATTGGGCCGCGTCGTGCTCCTCCCTCCCCATTTGTTCCATAGCGACGCTGCTATGTGCTAGTAATCGCTTACGTAACCGATTTACTGGATATTCTAGACTAGAGGGCGTCCGTCTGTCAAGCATCCTCACGGCCACACGCTTTAAAAGGGAAACAAGGCTACACAGGTCAGGGAATAAATAAAATTGATTGACAGAGGGGAGCACGTGTAGTAGTATCGTGCCAGATAACCGCTTGCGTAACCGATTAAATGGGAGATGGGATGGCGACGATGAAAGATGTCGCGCAGCGGGCGCAGGTCTCATCGGCTACGGTGTCGCACGTGCTCAACGGTACGCGCTTCGTGCAGCCTGAAACCTTGGAGCGCGTACAGCGCGCTGTCGAGGAACTCAACTACGAAATGGACGGCATCGCCCGCAGCCTACGCGTGCGGGCGACCTTCACCTTGGCCCTGCTCATCCCCGACCTCGCTAACCCCTTTTTCCCGGAACTGGCCACCGCCGTTCAGCAAGAGGCGGCCCGCGCCGGCTACGACGTGGTCATTTACTCCATCGATGTGCCCGATGGCGATCATCAGACGCTCTTCGCGCACTATCTGCGCGCGATCCGCGGCAAACGCTATGATGCTGTGATCTTCGCCGAAACCCTACCCATGGAAGCGACGGCGCGCGAGCGCCTCGTCGATACCGGCGTCCCCGTCATTTTGATTGGTGGTACGTCCCATCCGCGCACTGACCGCGTCTATATCGACGACTACGCGGCCGCGCGCGATCTCATGGCTTATCTGATTGGCAAGGGCCACACCGCCATCGCTCATATTTCGGGTGCGCCAGGCATGGCCTCGGCCGCTGAGCGCGGGCGCGGGTACCTCGACAGCTTGCGCGCCGCCGGCCTGCCGGCGCCGCCGGAGTTCGAGACGCCGGGCCTGTTCACGCAGGGCGGCGGCTACGCGGCCATGAACCTGCTCCTCGCGCTGCCGCGGCCCCCTCGCGCCGTCTTCGCCGCCAACGATATGTCGGCGCTCGGCGCGATCGCCGCGTGTCTCGACGCCCGTGTCAGTGTTCCCGACGATATCGCGGTCGCTGGTTTCGACGATCTAGCCCTAGCCACGGCGGTGCGCCCGATGTTGACCACGGTCTACCATGGTCAGCGCGAGATCGGCCGCGAGGCCGTGCGTCTGGCCGTGGCGCGCCTGCGCGGCGAGTGGCCGGAAGAACGGCAAACCATTATTGTCCCGCACCGCCTTGTGCCGCGAGATTCAGCATGAGCGCCGCTGACGCACGGCCTCCCCCGCGCCTTTTGAGGAGGAAAGGGTAACGCGCCACGCTAAGCCCGTACGCGACAGCGATCTTCTCCATAAAGATCTAGTCCGGCCTACAACTCGTTCATCAAACCGTTTGGAGACGCGCCCGTCTCCGCACAAAGGAGTACACGGTATGACTGCACCGACCAATCGACCCACCGGCAAAGACGGCGGCGGCGTGAGCGGCGCCCCGCCGCGCCAGGACGACGCGGCGGACGTTTCGCGCAAAGGATTCCTGGGACGCGCTGCTGCGCTAGGCGCCGGAGTCGCCGTCGCGGGGACTGCGCTTGGCGCGGCGCCCGCCCTGGGAGCCGAGCCCCGACGCGGGCCCACCATCGTGAGCCATGCCGCCCCAGTGACACTAACCTACTACTTTGGAGCCAACCCGGCCGAGGCGCAGACGCGCCAGAAGCTCTTCAGCCAGTTCATGGCGGCCAACCCCGACATCAAAATCGTCAACCAACTCGATAGCACCGCCCACCTGCAGAAATTCAACACCGAGGTTGCGGGCGGCAACCCACCCGACTTGACCATGTCCTGGGAGCTTGACTACAGCGCCTACGCCGCGCGCGGCGTGTATCTCGACCTCAAGCCCTTTATCGCCCGCGACGCCGAGTTCCAGCACAGCGTGATGAGCCAACAGTATCCGGCTCTGCTCGACATGTTCACGTACCAGGGGCATCTCTACGTCTTGCCGGAACAGGTCACCGACACTGTCCTCTACTACAACAAGGATCACGTCGCGGCGGCTGGCCTCAAGATGCCGACCTCGTGGACCGACAAGACCTGGACGTGGGATAAGTTCCAGAGCTACGCCGAGAAGCTGACCCAGCGCAACGGCAGCCGTATTTCGCGCTACGGCTACACGGAGATGTGGTACTGGCCGCTGACGGCCTGCAACGTCATCGCCGCGGCCAACGGCGGCAACTGGTTTCCCCAGGCCGTCAAGCCGGCCGCCGGCTCCAGCAATCTGTCCGACCCAAAGATCAGCGCCGCTATCCAGTGGTACGCCGACCTGACCAACGTGCATAAAGTCGCCACGAGCAACGCCACGACCACGACGACGGCAGGATTCCAGCTTTTCCAGACCGGGCGCGCCTCCATGGGCATCGCCGGCCACTGGTTTTACCCCGCCTTCTCTGGAACTTCGGGCTTGCACTTCGACATCGCTCCCGTGCCGATCGGACCCAGCGGCGATCCCTACTCGCGCACCAACGTGGGCGGGACCGGCATCTCGATCAGCGCCAAGACCAAATATCCCGAGCAGGCGTGGCGCTTCGTCAAGTTCTGGGCTGGTTTGCAAGGGCAGACGGGCGTGGCCAAGTCGGGCCTCTTCGTTCCCGCGCTGCGGAACGTCGGCCACTCGGCCGCTTACACGCGCTCGAATGCGGCACTGGAGCACGCCACGATCTTTACCGACATCCTCAGCCAGAACCACGTGCACTCTCTGCCCATCAGCCGGGCATTCCCGGAGTTCTCCATTCCGTGGGGCAACGTCCTGGTCTCTCAGATCTGGCAGGGTTCCCAAACGGCGGCCAAGGCCCTGCCGGCGCTCGACAAGACGATCAACGCCGACATCCAGAAGTACGGCTAGCGTCCTGCTCCGTGTAGGAGCAGAGTGGAGGCAGAGGTGCGGATCTGCGCGCCTCTGCCTCCCCCAGGATGCTCACGCACTGATGAAGAAAGGCTGATCCATGGCCCTTGCAACGACTCAAACGGGCGCGTCGGTGCGCGCGGCCAGACGCCGCCAAGCCTTCCGCGCCTACCTGCCCGCGTACCTGTTCCTCCTGCCCAACTTTCTGGGCGTGCTGGTCTTTATCGCTTTTCCGGTCTTCTTCGCCCTGTACATGAGCTTTCAAGACTGGAACGGCGCGACCACGCCGCGCTTTATCGGCTTGCAGAACTTCGGGGATCTCATCGCGGATCCCGTCTTCTGGCAGTCCGTCGGCAACACCGTCGTGTACACCCTCTTGACCGTGCCTCTCGGCCTTGTCTTCAGTCTTGGTGTAGCTATGCTGTTGAGCCAAGCCATCAAAGGGATGTCCTTCTTCCGCGCGGCCATGTTCGTGCCCGTCGTCACCTCGGCCCTGGTCGTGGCTGTGGTCTGGAAATGGATCTACGACTACGACAACGGGCTGATCAACGACGTATTGAGCCTTTTCAACGTGAATCAAATCCCGTGGCTGACTGCCAATCCGTGGCCGATGATCGGTCTGGCCATTATCGGTGTGTGGAAGAGCTTCGGCCTCACGGCCGTCATCTTGCTCGCCGCCATCCAGAGCGTGCCCGCCTCGCTGCTGGAGGCCGCCGCCATCGATGGAGCGAGCGGGTTTCGGCGCTTCCGCAGCGTCACGTTGCCCTTGATCGCGCCAGCCGCGCTCTTCGTGACCATCACCTCGTTCATCAACTCGTTCCAGGTCTTCGATCAGGTTTACTACATGACCAATGGCGGCCCCAACTTCGGCACCACCGTCATGAACTTCCTGGTCTTCCAGCGTGCCTTCCAGCAGAATCGCTTTGGCGCGGCCTCGGCGCTGGCCTATGTGATGTTTGGCATCATTTTCATCGTCACCCTGGTGCAACTCCGCGTTGGCCGCCGCGTCTCCAACGCGGCCTCCGAGTTCGACGTCTAAACCACCGCGTTGGCAACTCGTTGGAGAAAGCGTGCGGATCCGTACGCGCCGCGGTAGAAAGAGAGAGTACGATCATGCAAGCCGACCTACAGATGCGGTCGCGGCGGCGGAGTCGGACCGCCAGCCCTCTAGCGAGTACGCGCGCGCGCCGCGTCAGCGGAAAATTCCTCGTCTACGTCTTGCTCATCCTGGTCGCCGTGATCGCACTCTTGCCCTTTGGCTGGATGCTCACGACCTCGCTCAAGACGACGCAGGAGGCGAGCACCTATCCGCCCACCCTGCTCCCCGCTGCGCCTCAGTGGCAGAACTACGCCGACGTGTTCAACGCCGTGCCCTTTTTGACCTTCTTGCGCAACACGGTGCTGTACTCGACCCTGGTCACCGGCGGGCAATTATTGTTCTGCTCCACTGCCGCTTTCGCCTTCGCCCGCCTCAAGTTTCCGGGACGCGATGGGCTCTTCATCCTCTACCTGGGGACGCTGATGATTCCGCTCTCGGTCACCCTGGTGCCGTCCTTCATCATGATGAAGACGCTGGGCTGGCTCGACACGGTCTGGGTGATGACGATTCCAGGGATGCTGGGCAGCGCCTTCGGCACGTTCCTGCTGCGCCAGTTCATGCTCACCATCCCGCGCGACCTGGACGAGGCGGCCACGATCGATGGCGCCGGGCTCTTCCGCATTTACTGGCAGATCATCCTGCCTTTGACGCGGCCTGCTCTCGCCGTGCTGGCCGTCTTGACTATCATGACGGTCTGGAACGACTTTGTCTGGCCGCTGGTCATGCTCAGCTCCAACGAGGTCACCACGTTGACCCTGGGTCTGGCCGTGTTCACTACAGGCGGTACGCAGGAGTTTCTCAACACGCCGCTGGCCATGGCTGCCGCGACTCTAACGATGGCGCCATTGGTCATAATCTTCATTTTCGCGCAGCGTTACTTCGTGCGCGGCATCGCCGTGACCGGCTTCGGCGGCCGTTAGTCGGGGGAGCGCTACGCCGATGGAGGGGACTCCCATCGCTATAGAGGAAGAGAGATCGTGATGAGGGAGATCGTCCTGGAGAGTGCGCGGCTGCGCGTCGTCGTCGACGCTGAGACCGGCGCCGTGCGCGAGGTAGGGCGTCCCGACGCCGGTCTCAGCCTGATCGCGCGGCCGGACCTTGCCGCGCGGCAGCCGTTCATGGTGATCTTCGAGGACGGGACCACCCTCCGTGGTGGGCGGGACTGCGTCGTCGAGGAGACGCCCAGCACGCACACGATAGACCTACGCTGGAGTCTGGATGACGGCCTGGAGGTCCGTGCGTCCCTACGACTGGACCCGGTCGCGGGCGTGCTGCACTGCCAATCGTCCCTGCGCAACCCCCGGCGGCTGCCGGTCGCGGCGCTGGCCTACCCCTATATAGGGGGCATCGGCCGGCTGGGCGACGACCGCGCGCAAGACGAACTGGTGCATCCGTACGCCACGGGCTTCCTGGTGCGTGATCCTCTCGATCACCTGCCGCCGGCGGCGTCCGAGGTCTCCGGCCAGGAGCCGGTCGTGCTCGGCCTCTATCCCGAGGGCTTCAGCGGGGCTACTATGCAGTTTATGGCCTACAGTGCGGTAGGGCGGGGCGGATTCTACGTCGGCGCCGAGGACGCCGAGGGCGCGGAAAAGTGGCTGAATTTTTACCGGAGGCCAGAACACGGCGACCTCTGCCTGGCCGTCTGGCATGGACCACATGACTACGCCGGCCAACGCGAGATAGCGCCGACCTATGAAGTCGTGCTCGCGGCGCTCGATGGCGGAACATGGTACGACGCGGCGGACCGCTACAAGGAGTGGGCGTTAACGCAGTCCTGGACGAGTCGTGGTCCCCTTTGGGCGCGCCCGGACCGGCCACGGCGTCTGCTTGAAGAGGTGGGGCTATGTACGTTCGGCGTCAATGCGCGGCACGATCGCGCCGACTGGCTGTCCGCGATCGACGACCTCGCCGGGACGCCCGTGTTACACGTCCTTGGTCCCAACTGGCCGCGCGTCAAGGCCGACTATATGGGGGTCTTGCCTGGTGGGCTGGCCGACTGGTTCCCGGCCCACTTCGATCCACACAACCTGGACGTGATGCGCGCGCACGGCGATCTGGTCGTCCCGTTCGAGTTCGACCTCCTCTTTGGGCGCGACGAGGGACGCGCCGAGGTGGATGCGGGCGTAAGCGCGCTGCAGGTGATTCCGCTCCCGACGCTGAGCCGTGACGCGTATGCTTTCCCCTTCCTCTGTCCCGTTAGTCCGTTCACGCGCGCGTTGCACGTGGCCCGTGACCGCACGCTGGTGGCCGAGACAGGCGTGGACGGCGTCTACTACGACATCTCAGTCAACAACGTGCGCCACATCTGCGTGGCGCCGGACCACGGCCATGCCGCGGGCGACGCGCGCGCCCTGAACGACGCGTACCGCACACTGTTGCAAGACACGGCGGAAGCGATGCGTGAGGCCGCTGGCGGTGTGTCGCTGCCGCAGGGCACGGAGATGGTCAACGAACAGATGCTCCCGGCCGTGGACTTCTACCAAGCGCGCGCGGAGGCGAGCCCGGCGTCGCCCTTCGAGGCGTCGCCGTTTCGTTCGCTCATTAAAGAGGGCGCGGCCGAGAAGATTCCTCTTTTCGCCTACGTCTACCATGAGTACGGTCCGCTGCGCCTCGACGGGTGGGCCAAACTCAGCAAAGTGCAGGGAGACTACATCTATTTCGTGCTCGGGCGCGTCTTCTTACAAGGGGGATTGATTGAGCTCAACTACGAGTTCAGTTCCCTCGAAGACCTGGATGAGCAACAGGACGCGGTACACGAGCACTACTACCCCTTCGACGAGCGCCGTGAGACGATTGATCCAGACCTAGCGCTTTTTGTCGGCCGCCTCGCGCGTGCGCGCGTCGGCTCCGCCAATCGCTACCTCGCCTATGGCGCCATGCGACGACCGGCGCCTCTGCGCGTCGAGGGGGATGACCTGCTCAGCCTGGGCTACCATCTCTACAACTGTGACGAGAGCTTCGCCGATTTTGGAGATCGCGGCGTCCTGTCCGTCCCCGCGGTATTGCAGGTCGCCTGGCGACACCGCGATCAGAGTGCGGCATGGCTCCTTATGAACGTGGACGTTGCGCCGCGAACGGTGCATCTCGCGATCGATGTCCGGGTGGAACGCGGCCTTGTGCCTGGACCATGGACGCTCACGCTGCACCAGGAGGGCGAGAGGTTAGTGGACCTGGGTCTGGTGGAGACGACGGCAACGCTCACCCTCACGCTAGCGTCACGCCTCCCGGTCATGATCGAGGCCCTACCCCTGGGGGGCGGGTGGAGCACAGATGAGCGACGCGAGAGGGAGGAGAGCGCATGGATGGTGTGACCAAGGGGGGGCGACGCCGCGGAGCGGCACGACGAGGGGGCGCACTGGTATACAGGCCTGCCTGCCACGGCGACGCCGATCGCGTTTCCTCCCGGCGGCCTGGGCGCCGGCGCGATCACCCTCGGCGCCCGTGGAGACCTGAGCGGTGGGGCCGGACGGGGTGGTGCAGCCGGCGCTCACGGTCCTCGGCGGGAATCTGGACGGATTCACTCTCGTGGCTGCGGGAAGGCGCTGGCCCATGAGGGAAGGGCGGCTGGCCGACCAGAACGCGATCCACTCATTCACTCAGGTACAAAAAAAGAGGAGAAGAGAACGATGACGACCGAGCGCTACACCGGTCCCGGAACGTCCCTACGCGATCTAGCGCGCGCACGGCCTGGGCGGCGCCAGCGCGCCTCCAGTTGGGACCGCAGCGGCGGCAACGACGACCGTCTGCACCTGCGTCCCGGCGAGAAAGCTGTCTTGATCGACGCTCAGGGCGCGGGCATCGTGACGCACCTTTGGGTCACCACGATGTGCGAGGAGCCCGACCACCTGCGCAAGGTCGTGCTGCGTATGTGGTGGGACGGCGAGGCGGAGCCCTCGGTGGAGGTTCCTCTGGGCGACTTTTTCGGAGTCGGTCACGCCCTCACCCGCCCCTTCAACGCCGCGGCCCTGGCCATGAGCGCCGAAGACGGCAAAGCGCTCAACTGCTTTTTCGCCATGCCGTTCGCCCAGGGCGCGCGCGTAGAGGTGCAGAGCGAGTGCGCCGAGCACGAGGTTTTGTTCTACTACTACCTCGACTACGAGGAGCATGACCGCCTCGACGACGACCTCCTGCGCTTCCATGCGCAGTGGCGGCGGGAGAACCCCTGCGACGGTTTGTCGGCGGAGGACGCGGCCGCGCTCTCCAACGACGAGTTCGAGTTTGGGGGCCAGAACGTGGGAGGAGCGGGCAACTACGTCATCCTGGAGGCGGCCGGGTGCGGGCACTACGTGGGCTGCAACCTGAGCATCACCAACCTGCGGCGAACCGAGAGGTGGAACTGGTACGGTGAGGGCGACGACATGATCTGGGTCGATCAAGACCCGGACGCCTGGCCACCGCGTCTGCACGGGACGGGCACGGAGGACTACTTCAATACCGCGTGGTGTCCCACGCAGATGGTCAGCGCGCCCTACCATGGCATTCCGCTGCCCGGAGGACCGAACTGGTCCGGGCAGATCAGCTTGTACCGTCTCCACATCGAAGACCCCATCCAGTTCGAGCGCACGCTCCGCGTCACGATCGAGCACGGCCACGACAACCGGCGCTCCGACGACTACGCCAGCACGGCCTACTGGTATCAGACGGAGCCGCACGCGCCGTTCCCCACGCTGCCGCCCGTCGCGGCGCGCCTGCCCCTTACGTTCTCCGACACCCTGGAGGGATGACAATGCACCGCAGAGCGATTTACGCCGGCGCTGGGGTGCTCGGCCTCGGCGTCCTGAGCCTGAACGCGGCTCCCTCACGCCCCGCGTCCGTGCATTCACACCCCGCGCCCGTGCTCGTTCGCGCCGCGATAGCCCCCCCGTTCGGCTACCGTGTGGACGACGTGACCAAGGTCGCGCAGTTGATCGGACCGACGCCCGCCAGCCCACAGGCGGCGGGCGCGGCGTCGCCCTATTCGATCAACAACACGACGCGCTGGGGCGTCTGCGGGGGCGACCTAGGCTCTCTGATCGTCGATCAAGGAGTCGCCTACCTCACTCTCGGCGACAACTATACATCGTGTCCGCCGGGGACAGGCGGCCCTGGCGGAGGTCTTACGCCCCCGGACTGGCGCTCGAACGCTGTCGGCGTGATCCCCCATCCCCTGGACTACCAAAAAGGGCTGCGCATTACCCGCTGGGTCAGCCAGGACGGCGTCCATGCGGCCGAGGTCATTCCATCGCATTATAATGAGGGCGACTGCGAGAGCACGGCTGCGGCTGGCTGCGAAGTGACGCGTATTCCGACCTACGGCTTCGCGGTGCAGGGGCGCCTCTTCCTGGCCTTCATGAGCGTCCATCACTGGGGTGACGCGGGGATGTGGGACGTGAACTATGCGAGCCTAGCTATGTCGGCGGACCGCGGGCGGACCTGGGCCACCGAGACCGCGCGCGTTAGCTGGGGACCGCACAGCAATTTCGCGCAGGTTGCCGTGACGCCCGATCCAAGCGGTCGCTCCCTCCTCTTCTACGGCATTCCAGGCGGCCGCTTCGGCGCGGTCAAGCTTATGCGTACACGCAACACATGGCAAGGGGTTCTCACGCCCAAGGACTACGCCTACTATACGGGCGAGACCGCCGCAGGCGGGCCGCGCTGGAGCACGCGGGCCAGCGACGCGGTGGTGGTCGCTCCCGCGCCCACAGGGGAACTCTCCGTGATCTACGACGCCGGGCTCAAGCGCTGGCTCATGACCAACATCGAGGGAAACGGCGACCTCATCATCCGCTCCGCGGCCCAGTATTGGGGGCCTTGGTCGCGTCCCGCCGTGCTGGCGACGCAGGCGCGCTTTCCCGGACTCTACGGCGCCTTCATGAACCCTCATTTCGTGACGGACAAGGGGCGCACGATCTACTTCGTCATGTCCCAATGGACCCCCTACAGCGTGTTCTGGATGAAGGCCACGTTATAGAAGGCATCGTCGTGTTGTCGTAAGGGCGATGCTCAAGCGCTGATGCGAGAGCGTCATCGCCGCAGGTTAACGGGGAGAGCTATGATGCAATCAGTATCTGAGTGGGGTCATCCCAGGCGCCCCGCAGGTGTGGAGCGTACGGGAGGCATGGAACGCCGGTCGGTTCGCCAAGGTGGTCAAAGCTATCCCGCAGAGTGCGCCTGACGCCCCTTGGCCATCGCAGACGACCGAGGCGCACCCGCGGTGTGGGAAGCCACGCCTACTCCGTGTGCGTCCCTTGAGGGGGGTTGCGCGCGCTCCCCTGCTGCCCCGCCTTGCCCAGGACGTCTTCTGCCGCCGACGCCACCTATCCTCTGCACGGCCGCTTGTCTCATCAACGGCTTGCTGCCTATCATGAGTCTAGGGACAGCGGAGCTTTTCGCTGCACTGAGGTGTTCTTCTTTTTCGCGGACGCCGGAGGATATGTATGAACTCTCCCGATCTCGTCTCAGTCACTCCGCGCGTGACACGGCAGCGCGTCGCTCTCTCCGAGGCAGCGATTCACCTACACCCCGACGATGAGGTAGCGGTTGCGCGGGATGCGTCAGAATTCGGAACACACACAAGCTCCAGCGCGCATGCCCCAACGAAACGATCCGGGCTCGTGGCCAACGGTCGGCGTCATGAGCCGCGGCGTATAGTACAGAGAGGCGGCTACAGCGCCGAGCTACGCCGCCCGCTGTGCTTTGTGGCGTCCCCAAGCATGGTCGATCGATAAAGAGAGGAACTTAAGAGACGCATGGACGAGGCAGTGCGCGTGCAGCGCCTTCAACACGTCAGCGTCCCGCGGCCGCGCGGCAGCGCCGACGAGACGCGCCGTTTCTATGGGGGCATCCTGGGACTGGAGGAAATAGTGGTCCCCGCGACGCTCGTCCACCTCGATCTGATCTGGTACCGTTTGGGCGACGATGAGTTGCACCTGTTCGGAGATGAGCGGGGCGTCGGCCACGCCGCCGCGCATTTCTGCATCCAGGTCGACGACGTGGAGGCGCTGCGGCGCCGCCTTGCCGCCGCTGGAGTGGCCATCGATACGCAGCCAGAGATCACGAATCGGCCGCGCTTCACCATCCACGACCCTTTCGGCAACCTTATCGAGGCCACCACGATCCGGGGAGCCTACCAGTAAAAGCACACGAAAAAGGAGGGGAGTGGCCGCGGGCTCGCGGCTCATTCATCAGCTCTTTCGTGCCGAAGGTGGGGGGACGACGCGACGCGGGACGGAGAAAGAGGGGGCCTGTTCCATGCGAGCTCTGGCGTCCAGCAGTGACGAGGGCTGAGCGCGCGAGGGGAGAAGACCCGCACCGCTCACAATCAAGAAAGGGTCTACGCTGATGAGCAGCACGTCGTCGGATATCATCACCGTCACACCAAGCGCAACCGCGGCCACGGCCACATTGACCGAGGCAGCTGTCCATCTCCATCCATCCGATGAGGTTGCCGTCGCGCGGGTCGCGCTCGCACCCGGCCTTCGCCTCAGTACAGGCGAGGGCGTCGTACGCGTGACGCGCCTCATCCCCGCGGGACACAAGGTCGCGCTGCGCCCGATCGCTCCTGGCGGCGCCGTCCATAAGTACGGCCAGATCATCGGCTTCGCCTCCGCGCCGATCGCCCCGGGCGACCATGTGCATAGTCACAACCTTGGCGTCGGCGCGCTCACCCACGACTACGCTGTCGGCGTCGACGTGAGGCCCGTCGACTTCGTGCCCGCCGCACGTCAGCGCACCTTCAGGGGCTTCCGCCGACAAGATGGGCGGGTCGGGACGCGCAACTACGTGGCCGTTATTTCCACGGTCAACTGCTCGGCCAGCACGGTGCGCGCCATCGCCGATCGCTTCCGTGGAGACGCCTTGGCCGCGTATCCGAGCGTTGACGGCGTGATCGGCCTCACGCACAAGGGCGGATGCGGTGCGCGCTACGGCTCACGCGAGATCGACCTGCTGCAGCGTACCCTGGCCGGCGTGGCCCGCCACCCCAACGTGGCGGCCTACGTCTTTGTCGGCCTCGGCTGCGAGATCAACCAGATCCAGGATCTCGTCCGCGCGCAAGGACTCGAAACCGATCGACCGCCGCTGCTAGTGATCCAGGATGAGGGTGGGCTGCGAGAAACGGTGGAGGCTGGCGTCGCCGCCGTGGAAGCATTGTTGCCCCTGGCCGCGGCGTGCCGCCGCGAGGAGGTTCCTGTCTCCGAGCTTGTCGTGGCTTTACAGTGCGGCGGCTCCGATGGCTGGAGCGGCGTCACGGCCAACCCGGCCCTGGGCCGCGCGGCCGACCTGCTGGTGCGGCAGGGCGGGACGGTCGCCCTCGGCGAGACGACCGAGGTGTACGGGGCCGAGCACATGCTGACGCGCCGCGCCGCCTCGCCCGAGGTCGCCGCGCGCTTGCTGGAGCGCATTCACTGGTGGGAAGACTACACGCGGCGCAACGGCTGCGACATCGACAACAATCCCACGCCGGGCAACAAGCTCGGCGGCTTGACAACCATCTACGAGAAGAGTCTGGGCGCGGTGGCCAAGGGCGGCACGACCCCGCTTAACGGGGTCTACGAGTATGCCGAACAGATCACCGCGCGCGGTTTCGTGCATATTGATACGCCCGGCTACGACCCCATTGCGGTGACGGGTCAGGTAGCCTCGGGCTGTACTCTGGTTGTGTTCACCACGGGGCGGGGCTCGGTGTTTGGCTGTAAGCCCGCTCCGAGCATCAAGGTGGCGACGACCAGTGCGCTCTACCGGACGATGCACAACGACATGGACGTCGACGCCGGGCGGGTGCTCGACGGCGCGACGTTGGACGATGTCGGAGGGGAGATCTTCGAGCGCATCCTAGCGGTGGCCTCGGGTGAGCAGAGCAAGAGTGAGGCTCAAGGCATCGGCGAAGAGGAATTCAATCCCTGGATCATCGGCGCCGTCCTGTGACGCAGGGCCAGTAGTGTCAGGATTCAGAATGACTGGTGGTCGAGAGAGCCGTGGGCCACGTATCCTTCTCCTTGCCTCTAACCTCTCGGTCCCTCCCACTAAATTGACGGCGCCCCTGATAGTACGCTAACGCTGACCGTGGTCTTTTTCTGGCGACGCCGCGGCAGCGGTCTTTTGCCCTGCGACCAGCGCCGCCGGTCCTGGATGAGAAAGGAAGGATGATGAATACCGCTTCTATCGGGTTGGAGCTCTACACCGTACGCGATGAGACGGCGCGAGACTTCGCGGGCACGCTGCGTCGCGTCGCCGCGTTGGGCTACAAGGCGGTGGAGTTCGCCGGCTATGGCGGTCTCTCCGCCGAGCAGCAGCGTGACCTCCTCGCGGAAACGGGATTGATCGCAGCTGCTGCCCACGTGGGGCTCGATGTCCTGACGCAAACGCCCGACGACGCCATCGCGTACTGTCGGGCGATCGACTGCCGCTATCTGGTGCTGCCCGGCCTGCCTGACGAACAGCGTACCCCCGACGCTCTGCGCGCGCTTGCACCCCTCTTGGACGACCTGGGCCGGCGTTGTCAGGACCAGGGGGTGATCTTTGGCTACCACAACCACGACTGGGAGTTCGCGGGGCACGCCGAGAGGGCGGCCCTGCTCGACCTCCTGCTCGACGCGACGGATCCCGCATTGGTGACGTTGGAGTTCGACGCCTATTGGGCGGTTTACGCCGGCGCCGACCCCGTGGCCTACCTCCAGCGCCGATCTGGCCGCGTTCCGCTCGTCCACCTTAAGGACATGACGCCCGAACGCACCTTCGCGGATGTGGGCGAGGGCACGCTCGACATGGGTGCTATCATCGCCGCCGCGCGTGCGGCGGGCGCCCGCTGGTACATGGTCGAGAACGACGCGCCCGCCCTTCCCTCTCTGGAGAGCGCGCACCGCTCGCTGATGAACCTGCAAGCGATGCCGGAATGACGATGAGCGATGAACGACCGTCCGACCAGGTAGGAGGTCGCGGCAGATCGAGGTGCAGCACGTAATCGAGGTGCAGTCGGCGGCATGGGCGCGGGAGTGGGTCAGGCGACGGAAGTGCAGGCGCGGCTCACACGCCTGCACACGCGAGGCCAGGGGGGCGAGTAGCGCGCGGGTCACATACAGCTAGCTGATGGTCAGGCCCCGCCACATGATAGGCGTCGTCGGCCTGCACCAGTTATGGCCGAAACGGGAGACGTATCACATGGTCCTTGGAGGACGTCATGATCTGACTAATATGCAAGCTCTGCACCGTCATTGCCACGACCGTAAGTCTGCCACTGATGGGTCGTTACCCTATCGGCGACAGCGCGGTGTTCATGACAAGAATTGTGTGACTGAGGAGCCGGATGAGGTTAACGTCTCACGTCCGGTTCTGAAGACGAGCCGCTCTCGTGAGAGAACGGCTTAGTTTAACTCAGCGTCGCTCTTTCTAGACCTATTCGCGTGACTCTTTCCCTCGCGTTGCTGTTGGACCGACCCTCCCGTGTGTGCGGAGTGATCCGCGCGACGGACGACAGCCCGCGGACATCGTGCGGCGCAGTGCGTCTGGCGACGCTCACCCCTAAAGCGTAACGCGGTTCACTGTTCTGTTGCGACGCACGACCCGACCTCAGAGGCTTAGCGTACGATACGGGTCCAATGATAGTCGCACCGTGCGATCCGTTCGTTCCAAAACTGGTGAGAGCCAGGTGGGAGCGACGCTGCGAAAGTAGCGATAACTGATGACTCGACGGCGGGTGCGATCCCCGCCCCTCATGGTGAATGGAGGAAAAGCACGTCCCCTTGGGTAGCGACTCGCCATCAATCCCAAAAGCGGGGACGAACGGGGGAGAGCAGCAAGCTCGATGCTGTACATCCCTCTAGCAAAGCTGCCACGGCTAGGAGACGAACGCACGGTCATAACTGTCGTCATATCATACAGGCCCACGCGAGCTCAGGGGCCTGGCCCAAAAGGGCACGGACGGGGGTTGGAGATGGGCCCCGGCGTCGGACCAGGGATTCGCTCATGGCAGGAACGCGTTTCGGCTCGTGCAAAACGAGGGAACGGGGCTCCTCATCACGGGAGGGCGCGACTGGGCGGACTACACGGTGCGCGCGGCCGTGACGACCGACCTGTGCGCCGGCTTTGGGCTGGCGGCGCGCGTGCAGGGGCTGCGCCGCTACTACGCGCTGCTGCTGGAGCCAGGAGCGGCGCGTCTGGTCAAGCTGCGCGACGACGAGACGACGCTGGCCACGGCGCCGCTGGACTGGTCGTACACCAGACCGTACGACCTCAGCCTGACCGTGAGCGGCTCTCACCTTGTCGCCGCGGTCGACGGCGTCACGCTCTGCGAGGCCGACGACGCAGACAGGCCGCTGCTGGACGGTGGCGTGGCTCTGGTCTGCCGCGAGGGCTGCGTCTATACCGACGCGGTCATGGTCGGACCGGCCGCCGAGTAGCGCCGCGCGACCGGCCGACCTTGAACCCCATTTCGGCCGCGGCGGCCAGGTGTCACGCTCTAGAGGGCTATGCAACTGGGGACTGACGCCTGGCCGTCTTCGCCGATCGTTAAAGACTGGGTAGGGTAAGATATCTCATGAGGTAACGACCCGTGCGCGAGGTGCATTCTTGCGTGAGGCAATACGACCCACCACAACCTAACAACACCATAACCAGAGCATTGGGTCGCGCCGCAACTGCCGGAGCGTCTTTTTTGTACTTTGAAAAGCCCGGCTGCCCCTGCTCTCCGCGCCACGCGCAGAAGAACGTCACTCCTCGGAAAGGACGGCCATGACCTTCATCAAGACGTTTGTACCCAAATTCGCGAACGACTGGGCGCTGAACCTGGCCGGCATGCTGACCTACAGCCTCATCACGGCCATCGTGCCGCTCCTCGTGGCCCTGTTGAGCCTGGCCGGACTGGTCCTGAACCTGCTCTCGCCCAGCAGCTTCCACCAGGTTGCCGCCTCGATCGGCAGCGCTTTGCCCAAAGGGGCCGAGCGCATCATCGACATCACGGCCCTGCTCAAGAACCTCGTGCAGATCACCGGGCCCCTGGCGCTCGTCTCGCTCTTCGGCCTGCTCTTCACCGGCTCCAACCTGTTCGCCAATGTGGAGAACGCCTTCTGTATCGTCTTCCGCGTGCCGGACCGCGATATTCTTCCGCAACGCGTCATGGCCATCGGCATGATCCTCCTCCTCGCGGTGCTGCTCCCCGCGGCCATCCTGGCCTCAAGCCTGATCGCGGTGGGCCAGCAACTCTCCGCGGCGGTCCTGCCCAAGCCGTTCGCCACCGTGCTCAGCGTGCTCGGCCCGCTGACCTCTATTTTCATCCTGTGGTTGCTCTTCCTCTCCATCTATATGATCGTGCCCAACATCAAAGTGCCGTTTCGCGACGCCTGGCGCGGTGCGTTGACCGCCGCCGTCCTAATGGCCGTCGCCAACCTGATCTTCCCGCTGTACTCCACGATCTTCTTGAACGGCAACCAGAAATATGGGACCGGCTTCTTACTGGTGCTGGTCCTGATCATCTTCCTGTGGTTCTTCAACGTCATCCTCATGATCGGCGCGGAGGTCAACTCCGTGGTCATGGGCCTGGAGGCCACGCCGTACGACCTGCCGCGCACCTTCGCCGAGGATTACCAGCAGCGCATCGTCCAGCAGCGCACGGTCCCCCCACAAAAGCAGCGTCGCCCCCGGCTCTTGCCCCGCCCGCACCACGTCGCTGCGGCCGGGCAAGCCCTTCACGGCGGGAGCACAGCCCTCTGGCGCCTGGTCTCCCCTGTCCTGCGCGCGTTCGCTCTCGTCGGATGGCTCGTCGTCCGTGTGACGGTGCGTGCGAAGGTGCGCGACAAGCGCTAAGCGGTCAGAGACCGCACGCGCCCCTCACGCTGCCGCTGTGTGGCGGCACGAGCGTTCCAAGGCGGCGCGACGAAAGCGCAGTAAACAGGGCCGCTAGAGACATCTCTAGCGCCCTCGTTCGCGGGCGTGCTGTCTGTCCAGGAGGGCGGGAAGCGCCTCGTCGCACCCACGCAGGCTAGCCCTCTTTTCCTAGCGCGGGGCCACCCCTAGGGGTAGCCGCGCGTGCGAGGGCTTTACGCAGCGGCGACAAACTCGTCCACTATCGGCCCGATAGGCGCGTCTCCGGGCCGTACATGGCTCCGCGCATCGGCCGCGATGTGCTCCTGTTCCTCGGTGGTTACGTCTCCAAGCACGACGATGATAACACGTGCGAGAGGCCCAACCGCCCGTACGTGGCGGAGGAGATGGATGACAGGGCCATCCTCAAGCATTCCGTCCGCGAGCACGAGCGAGGGACGGATCTTGGCCAAGAGAAAAAGGGCGCGTGCAAGAGTGTGCGCCGTCAAGGCATGATGCCCCGCCTCGCGGGTGGTGCGCTGCCAGGCGTCCCGGCGCTCCGCATCGGAGGACAGGAGCAGAATGAGATGTCGCGCCATAGGGAGCCTCCGTGCTCTCGACCCCTCGTCTTATGATAACGCCAGAGCACAGGATGGACAGATGCAGGAACCATGCCTCTGCTAGCGCGCGCTCTGCGTCAGTGGCGACCGTCTGGCCCAGACGTGTCTGAGGGGCCATGTTCCGGCGTGGTCCGCGGGATGAGACGCTGGAGCAACGCGGTTAGGTCATCAAGGTCGAAGGGCTTGGGCAACACGGCAAAGGGGCGGCCCTGAAGAGCTCCGACGTGCGTGTCAAGGCCCGTATGGTCACCGGAACAGATGATAAGAGCGGCGCGTTCCAGCAGGGGGTCGGTACTGATGTCGTTCAGGAGCGCCCACCCCGCGTCCGGCGTCCCGAGATGAAGGTCGAGAATAATCACGACCGGAGACACGGCGCGGATGCCCTGATGGACGCCTTCTGCCCCCTCAAAGAGGGAGGGCCAATATCCTTCCTCGGTGAGCACGTCGCACATAAGGTCACGTATGGCGACATCGTCATCGACCACGGCAATCGGCAGCATAGCGTTACGCCTCTCCCCGTCCCTCGCCGGCATCGTGGGACACACGGCTGGTCAGAACTCCGCGACACGCGACGCCTTCGCGCCTAGCAGCGCTCGCGGCCTGTGTCCAACGTCATCATACCGTTCGGGCCCGAACAGTGTCAGGGCAGGCGGTATAGAGGTGTGGTCGACGCCTGGTGAGCGGGCGTGTCGTCGTTCGGCGACACACCAAGCCCGGGGTGCTGACCTGCTCCCAAAGACGAGCTCTCCCGCACTCCTGATACTGATCGTCTAGTGGGGAGGTCAATCTCACGGCGATGGTGCGACCTGTTCCCTGGGGCGATCGGGCTATTGCCGCGCGCACCGCTGGATGACATGCTAGGGCGTGTCGCCAGTTAAGCGGGCAGGTCGCGCCAGGGAATGCCTGTACGGTAGCGCTACAAGACCGCGTCTACAAACAGCCGGTTGTCACGCGCTCTCCCTCCGACGTGCCCCACCCGGCCCAGCGATAGTCCTGCGATCCGCTCCCACTGATCATCCCGCACCCCATGCCGTCGCGTCATGTCTCCCCCTTCTGCCCTTTCTCTCGTTCTACCATAACTGACGACACGCCCTAGTGATCCGACGCGTGGGGGTGTGCGTATTCTAGACGAGGGGGACGTACAGCGACGCCCGCTCTCTTTCGCCTAGCCCTGGAGGTCCCCGTGACCACTGCCCTCGATCCCCGCCCCACCCCCGCCCAGGTCCGCGCCTACCTTGCCCAGGACCTCTCTGACGCCGCTCTCTGCTCCCTCCTCGCCGTCCTCGCCACCGATCCTAATTGGTCCTTCCATCAGAGCCCCGGCCCCGTCTCCTGGCTCTTGGACCTCTCCTACGCTCCCGAGGGCCTCTACCTCCACGTCATCCTCCGTCCTCACCTCACGCCCGCCGGTGACCCCCTCTGGCGCCGCCTGCCGGAGTCCTAATCTCCCACCACACAGGTAAGACGGCAAAGCTGGTGAGCCAGAACGGCCCCGGTGCTGTGGTCTGTTGCGGCTCTGCTTAGATCTGAGACAAGCACACCTCTAGTGTCGTGCAGAGGTCTTGTAACGCAGCCCACCAACGTCAAGTACGCACTCTCGACGTTTTCGCCGGATCGGCGCACCGACCGTGACGCTAACGGCGCAGCGATCGTGACGTTTCGTGCCTCGTCACGCTCACCGCTGGCGCACCGATCGTGACGCCTTACACCCTCTGCGCGGATCGGCGCACCTCATGTGACGTTTTTTACCTGTTCCAGGCGTGGTTCTGGCTCATTTAATTCGACGCCTTACACATGCATACGTTAGGTCAGAAGGCCGCCCCCCGTCGACGGTGAGAACCGTACCGGTGACGAAGCGGTTTTTCATCAAGTAGAGATGCGCGGCGGCGATATTGTCCGGGTCGCCCGTTGAATGCGTGAGCGTCTGCCGCGCCAGCACTGCAAATAGAGCAGATCGTTCAGACTCCGGAATGCTGTTCCACACCGGTGTACGGATAACCCCAGGCGCAACCACATTGACGCGAATAGGGGCCAACTCGACGGCGAGCCCTCGTGTCAGTGCTTCCATGGCGCCGACCCCGCTGGCCGCGAACGTTGTTCCTGGCCAAGGGCGCGCACCGACCGTGCCTGAGGTCAACACGATTGATCCGCCGGGCCTTGTCTACGGAGCCGCGTACTTGACCGCAGCGACGGCGCCCCAGAAACGGACGTCGAACTGTTGCCGAGCCTCCTCAAGTGTTAACTTGGTGAGGGGCTTAAAGGCCAAGGCGTCACCAGCGGTGAAAACCAGGTGATCGAGTTCACCGACACGCGAGAACAACGCCCGCACATCAGACTCGCTCCGTACGTCGACGACGACGCTTTCACAGGCGCTTGGGAGCGTTGTGAGTGCGGCCTTCAACCGTCGCTCATCGCTTGCTGCGATGATGACCGCGGCGCCCTCGGCTGCGGCAGCCCCCGCGGTCGCCAGTCCTATTCCTGAACTCCCGCCAATGATCACAACGCGCTGATCTTTCAACGTTATAGATTGCTCCTTGTGTCTACATACACACGGTGGACGAGTCGGCCAACACCGGTGAAGCGGGGGCATTGAGCACTCACCATCCTCGGGGAAAACGACGGCCGGTCATGAGCGTCGTCGCGCGCTGTGGATCGTCCGGTTCCGTTGGGTCGTGCTGAGGTAGCTGAAAGGTGTTCGTCTCGGATGGTCAGCCGCGTCCGTTGTCCCGCTGCGTCGCGGCATGAGCGCGCGGATAGCGGTGCGGCAACGACGCCTCGTCTGACGATCTTTCGGCCATAACATGTCAACTCAGCACGACCCAACGGAACCCCGGACATCAAGCCCGGCGGGTGCGGCGGGTTGGCGCAGTCGTCTTCGCTGCGTTTGCGCCAGGGACAGAGAAGTTCCGACCCTAGCGCGGGGCCAAGGTGTAGCTCTCGCCGCGCGTGAGATACCGCACCTTGTTGGAAAGACCGGCCTCCTCGACGGCCATCTGGAAGTCGGACAGGGGCGAGGTAAACACGTCGTAGTCGTCGACATGAATCGGGATCGCGACCTGGGGGGCGATCAGGCGTACGGCCTGGACGCCTTGCTCCGCGTCCATGCTGACCATGATGCCGAGCACTTTCGTGCCGCCTAAATGAAACAGCCCGAGGTCGACGTCCCGGTAGCGCTCCGCGATCTCGCGCAGTTCGTCGATCAGCAGCGTGTCCCCGCTGATGTACATCCGCACGTCCGCGCCGCTCGGCGCCGGCCCGAAGGTCAACATGCTGCCCATCACGTCGGGCAGCGCCACATCGACGATCGGCGGACCGTGCCGGGCCGGTAGGGCCGTCACAAGGAGCTGATGGGCGCCCTTCGTCAGCGAGAAGCTCTCCCATGTGTCGAGCCCGTACGTTTTTTCAAAGCCACGCTCCTGCAACTCCTTCACGGCCTGCGCCGTGGTGACGATAGGCGTCCCGTGGTCCAGCCCTTCCTCGGCTGCCCGATCGAAATGGTCTCCGTGGAAGTGCGAGAGCACGACTAGGTCGATCGGCGGCAGGTCGGCTATCTCCATCGCAGGGTCGGTGAGCCGCGTGGTGTGGAGGCCGTAGCCGAGCCAGGTCTGCTCGTGCCTGTGGATGAAGCTGGGATCGGTCAAGATGGTGAATCCGGCCTGGCGGATCAGCACCGTCGCGTTACCGATGAAAAAAACTGTTCCCGGCTCACTCGTCGCCGCGGCATCCCCGTCCTCTATATGTAGCGTGTGTACGACTGTCACGGTTGCGCTCTCCTGCTCTAAGCCGCCCTGTCTCTACCGGTCGTTAGGCAAGAGACATGCCGGGGCAGCGGCAGGCATCCGTGCCCGCGTCGGCCGGGTGCTCGCTGCGTCGCATCAGCCCCCGGATGATTAGTTATGCTGGTCGCAGCGCACGATGCACGAGGCGGGGAGGAAGGGTCGCGTCTGCGCCTGCTGCACAAGGCGACCCTGGTGACCGGTGGTGGAAGCGGCATCGGACGCAGCATTGCCCTGCGCTTCAGTCAGGAAGGCGCCATGGTCGCCGTGTTCGACCAGAACGCCGACGCCGCACAACGTGAGCGAGGCCGACGTTCCCCATGATGCGATGTATCAAGGCAAACGCCGCACTCCTCAATCGCGTGCGGCAGCGCAGCGCGGAGGACGAGAGCGCCCAGCGTCTCGCGCGACGGCAGGCGGTGTACGCCGCCATCGTCGCCCTGCACGCAAAAGGGGCGACGATCACAGACGTCGCTCGTGCGCTGGGCCTCGCACGCACGAGCGCCTATCGCTACTTCAACGGCGGGCCGCCCCAGCGCCGCCGACCGATGGCACGCCGCCGACACTCCGTGCTAGCTCCCTGGGAGCCATACCTCCTCATGTGGTGGACAGAGGGCTGCCCTACGGCGATAGTACTGTGGGCGGAGATCCACGCTCAAGGCTTCGCGCATTCCGTCTCCAACGTCCAGCGCTTCTGCGTGTCTCTGCGCGCGCACCGTCCCCCTCCCCGGGCGCACACACGGATGGCCTCACCTTTCACGAGTGTCCAGGGCCCCTCTGCGCGGCAGGTGACGTCACCCCTCCTGCAACGTGCGGAGCGACGGACGGTCGAGTAGGCGGACGACCGAGAGTGTCTGCGACAGAGCGACGCGGAGATCACACAGGCAGACGCCCTCGTCCAGGACTTCCTAATCTATGGTGCGTGAACGGCGAGGCGCACGCCTTGACGCTGGATCGAGGCCGCGACAGAGAGTGGGATTGCAGGCAGCGGACGCTTCGCTCTCGGTTTACAGAAGGACCTTCACGCGGTAGGCGCCGGCTTGACACTTATCCATAGCAACGGACAGACGGAAGGCTTCATTAACAAACTAAAGCTGACAAAGCAGAGTATGTACGGACGTGGCCACGTTGACCTCTTGGGGCGCCGTCTGCTGCAGGCATCCTGACGACAAGGGGGTAAGAGCTTCTGTCCTGCTGCACCAGAAACGCGGAAGAGCCCCCCTCCTCTGGCGAGGTCTGTCCGGGGCTAGGGCGGCGACGTGACCCTGGACCTCGTCATGAGCGTGCGGGAGGCCGGCGCGCGTCACACCAGTGCGCGTGCGGGAGCGTTGCCTTGGGGAGCGGGAGAGAAGGATTACGCCCGTCCCCCTTCTCTCCGTTCCCCGCTGCACCACGTGCGCGCGCGGAGACCCGCAGAGGGGCAGAGGGCAAGGAGGAAGCCCTCACTCACTGCGGCTCCGTCAGGCTTTCTTCCGGCTGAGGGGCTAGTTATCCTCCTTACCGCCCTTGCCGCCTTGCGCCCCGCCATTGTCTCCGCCCGTCGTCGCGTTCGCCGCCCCTCCGTTGTCGGGCCCCACATGAATCTGCACTTGCTGATGATCGAGGCCGTTCGCCGTGTAAACCGCCAGGTTGGCGACCTCCGCCGTCGCCACCACGGCGATGCCCGTCGCCTTCGTGTTCACGGAGGTGTAGCTGTCCCAGGTGAACGGCGCGTTGTCCGCGTAGAAGTGGAACGTTTGGGGGATGTTGTTCGGGTCCGGCGGGTAGACCACGCTGAGGACGCTCGTCCCGGCGGGCGCGTGCAGAGTGTACGCGACGCCCAGAACGTCGGACGGCAGGTCGGCGATGGTCGCACTCAGGTGGACAACCAAGCCATTGCTCAGCCTCACGATAGGGTCGGCGCGGCAGCCGACCGCAGCGTGAGCGGCGTGTGAGGGGGCGCTCCCCAGGACGGAGACGGCCAGACCCGCTCCACAGAGGGCGAGGCCACGGACAGTGGAGCGTGCGCGCGTGCGTGGGGTGAACAACATGAGTGGTCGATCCTTTCAAGGCGCGTCAGCGCGCCCCGTGCAAGGGTTCTTGGGGCGGCAGCAAGAACGCTCTACCCCCGCCTGTTGACACCACTATGATAGGGCGTGCGGCCAGCTTCCGGGGCTCCCCATTCGGGCCACTGCACAAGGGGAGGGGACTTTTGTCTCAAGGCCTCTGATACAACGGGGTGCGCGGTAGGCTGAAGCTCTAGACATCTCTGGAGAAAGGCCGGTACCGCGATGCTGACCACGCTGTTCTTTCCTGACGCGTGCGGGGTGCGCGGCGGGTGCATGTGGCGAGAGGACCACGCCCTTCATCTTGCCGCGACGACCACGGGGCGCAAAGCGTCCTATCCCCTCTGTCACCACTCCTCTCAGCACGTACGCAGCCACTATGCGCGGACCATCCATCGCTGATCTGCCTTGTGAGGGACAACCGTGACGGTTCATCTCCAGACCCGGCGGTTCGTTTGCCCTGTGCGTAGGCGCCACCCGCGCGGCGCACCGTGGCGCCGGAAGCGAAGCACTTCACAGGCAAGTGGGAGCAAGAGGGAATTGAGCACGACTATCAACACCTCAAGAGGCGCACACGGAGCATGCGGGGGTTCCAGCAGCGGCGCGGCGCCCAGGTGATCTGTGACAGCCACGGCTTCAGGTGCAACCTGCGGGACGGCTTCTACCGCGTGGTGAGCCGACCAGCGACCCCCGTCCCCCCCCCACGCCTCGCCTGCGCCTGGGACGATCTCACGCAAATCCTCCCCGCGGCCTCGCTGTCCCTGTTGAGGGCGTGTGTTGGCGTCCTCGGGGCGGCGTTTCGGTTCTAACCTCAGCACGTCCCAATGATACCCACCCGTGTCCGCGTGCGACGGACGACGAGGGCGCTCGCGACCAGCACCAGGACAGCGTCGATGGGCCACGTCACACTCGATAACGTGCTGACAGCGCGCAGGGCCCCGTAGCCCAGGTTGGCCGTCAGCGCCTGATCGGATGGGACGACGCGGAGCAAGGCCCGATCGAATACGAACCAGTGTCGCCCGTGCGTATCGTAGCCGGAGACGGTGAGGGTGTAGAGGCCGGCGTGCGCGTAGCGATGAACTATGGCAAAGCCCCGCGCCGTGAGGCCGTCGCCGAACGTCCAGCGGTAGGAAACCAAGAGCGCCGTGGCGGGGAGCGTATGCACGAGATTGGAGCGCGCCTCGGTCAACTGCACGGGACGGCGCGTGACGATCGCTTGGGCAATGGTGAAGGGAGCCCAGGGAGCAGGTCCGTTGGAGAAAGCCGCGGTTCGCATGGCGGGGACGCCGTCAGCGAACAGCGAGGCCATGTTGTCAATGATGCACGCTCGCACTTCGACCGGGTTAAGGGTGAGGATGAGGACCAGAGCACCTGTCGCGAACGCAGCCCTCTCCGCTCCACGTCCACCCCGACCTACCCTCCGTTGGGCGCGTTCCATCCGTTGAGGCAGGATCCGGGTAATCATGACTCCTCACTTTCTCAGGCCATCGACCTTTCTCCAGTATGCTGGATATGCGGCCGACATCCGCCGCGCCCCAACCTCATGCGTTATCGGCATCGTACCGCACGACGAACACGAGAAGTTCTCCCTTCAGGGTAGTTTCTGAGCCAGCATTCCGGTCTCGTACCGTCACGTGGTTGGAAAGGTGCGCTTCTAGCAAGACCGCCCAAGAGGTGAGGACGGAAAACGCATGATACGGTACGCTGAGGGTGCGCGGGCGACGTGACACACGATCTTCCCCCCAATTGCTAGGTGATCGACCCGCTCGTCAGGATGGGGTGCGACGCCCCAAACTAGAGCAAGAGAAAGAGAAAGATGATGTCTACGAATCGCCGGCATCTGAACGTCGCCGCGGAGGCATCGGCGGGAATAAGCCGCTTGAGTCCGGTCATCTTTACGGGCGTCCTGCTGGGCATCGGCATCGCTGGCTTTGTCGACGAATCAATCTTTCACCAACTCCTCCAATGGCACAACTTCTATTGGGCGACTGATCAGCAGGGACGCATCCTCTCTGACGGACTGTTCCACGTGGGCAGCATGCTCGTCCTGCTGTGGGGCGTCTGGCGGCTGTGGCGCGACCATGCACGCTGGACACCGCCTCATACGCGCGCCCTCCTGGGCAGCATCTTGGCGGGTGCGGGCGGCTTCAATACCTACGATGGCGTCGTGCAACACGTCATCCTGCACTTACATCTGGTTAACGAGCACGTGTGTGCGTCGCCCCTCGACCCCAACAACTCGATCCTCTCCTGTCGTGCGGACATTCCCTACGAAGTGGTATGGATTGTGGGCGGCACAGTGGTGCTGGTGATGGGAATCGTCATCGCTCGTCAGGCCGTCGCTCGCCGCGCCGCCATTGAGAACGCCTAAGGGAGATCTACCAGAACTTGGAACACAGGCTGCCTATCTCCTATGATTCTCTCCAGGACGGCAGCCAAAAAACAGCGCGATCTCAAGGGGCATCCTCGCACGTTCATCTCTTCAATTCTGTTTGGCAGACCCTTGCTCTGAATTTTAACGCTTGCAGACCTTGTCAGAGGAGGGGGGCGCTCCCGATGACAGAGGTTGAGCAACGAAACAGCACCATGAGTTTAGAGACTCGACGGCTATTCCCGCTGAAGGGGCGAGACGAGTTGATAAATTAAAGGAAACCTTTTTTGTAGAGTTCAATCCCCTTTCAAGGATTCCTGCTAGAAACAGTTTCCGTTGTCGTTTAGAGATGTGAAAGACCTCCTTTAGATTTTTTCGTAAGAGCAGGACCTGACGACGCAGACGGACCGTCGCCTGACCGTTGTGTCTACTCCGCCCATCAGATAAGTCCTAAAGTCAATACCGTTCAGTTAAGGGCCGAGACCACGGTGCAAGAGAAGAGAAAGGGGGGCTCTTCCGCACGTCGCGTAAATGGGACGAGACAGCATGGTCGCTGCCTGACCGTTTCGGTGCATGATGAGGCGTCCCATTCGAATGCAGCCTCTCTCATAGAAGGCGCACAGCTGCTGTTTTCACGCAACGTGCGGAAGAGCCCCCTTCATTCTGGCCGGGTCTACCCCGTGTTGTCGCACACCCTGCCGACGTACCGTGGCACGCGAGTTGCGATATATCCCGATAGGTCGTGATATATCGCACGGCTGGGGTCCGAGTCGGGTCTATCTCGACGGCCCCCTACAGCGTAGGATGACGAAGGAGCTATCTCTCATGACGAACATGGTTGACACGCAAGGGCGCGCGGGACAAAGCACGGCGGACGGTTTGACAGCGGCCCCCGTCGAGACCGTGAGCTACGGACAGGAGACGCGCAACGTGTCGCAGGTGATGACCCTGCCGACCGATCGGGTGCGCTGGGGTC